>WBZM01000732.1_pt1 | contig 41010 bp, 35 predicted proteins | sample 5204271 | NCBI WGS metagenome assembly WBZM01 (sample SAMN12344346, study PRJNA552823) | activated sludge metagenome | biome: Activated sludge suspended growth; feature: Nitrification reactor; material: Wastewater; isolation source: activated sludge from nitrification reactor of wastewater... | reverse complement strand
CTACTTCATACATTGCTAAGAAGCATAAAATTTGAGAACGCCTGATCGCTTCTACGATCGCCAAACCAACGTTAGCTCTACCTTGATCCGGATCGTTGACAGAAGGCAAATAAATCAGCTTTGGGTGAAATTCACCTAAGAATTCCGTGATACGAGAAATCAGTCGTTCGCCATAAATATTTTCTAATTTCATGTCATTCCATATGGATATTCTTTCGTATCCAATGATTCGGGCTATGTCTGTTAAGAGCAAATTATCCGCCAACTGGTTATCACTATTCTTATTCGAACCAATGAAATTTAATTTTTCATTTGAGGTGACAATCAGTGTAACTTGGTCCCCCGCCTCGTAATGAAGTGCACATGCGCCACCACAGCCGAACAATTCCTCACCCAATCTGGCCGCAAAAACCACAACGGGACCGCAGCCCAACATGAATGCAAAAGATTGTGGGATGTAGGGTTTGGCGAGAATACGCATGTAGATGAATTTCTAATAGAGTGTTATGATCCAGGGTGGATTGAATGTGGCAATAGCTTTGATTGGAGACATGGCATAAAAATATAACGTGATTCCTTATATACAATAAATTACATATGGTATTTACCAGATCATCGCCTTGTAATCATCAATGCAAGCCCAAGAAATATTATAAAAGCTGACATGTATGGAATAACAGAAAACGCCATGGAAGGACTTAAAGATGAAAGAAAAATGAGAAAGCCACTAACAGCAATAGTAGCACCAAAAATGGAAGAGCGAATTCGTGTGTAGTGTAAGAGCAGTTCCACCCTCATCTGATCCAGTTCTCCTCTGTGTTTGTGAATGGGCAAGATTTGCCGTTCCACGTTATGGAGAACGCGATAGACCAGTAGCGGTAATTCGGGCAACTCCTCAGAATAAGATCCCAGGTTGCGCCTGAGCCGCGCCAGCAGTGCCCGGGGGCCGACCTGGGCCTTCATCCATTCCTCCATGAAGGGCTTGGCGGTGGTCCAGAGGTCCAGCTCTGGATAGAGCTGACGCCCCAGGCCCTCGATATTGAGCAGGGTCTTCTGCAAGAGGACGAGCTGGGGCTGGACCTGCATGTCGAAGCGCCGGGCGGTCTGGAAGAGGTGCAGCAGGAAATAGCCGAAGGAGATCTCCGCCAGGGGCTTGCCGAAGATGGGCTCGCAGACGGTGCGGATGGCCGATTCGAACTCATCGACTCGGGTCTCGGGGGGCACCCAGCCGGAGGCGATGTGCAGTTCGGCCACCCGACGGTAATCATGCTGAAAAAACGCCAGCAGGTTCTCCGCCAGATAGCGCTGATCCTCGGTGGTCAGGGAGCCGACGATGCCGAAGTCCACGGCGATGTAGCGCCCGCTGGGCTCGACGAAGATGTTGCCTGGGTGCATGTCGGCGTGGAAAAAGTTGTCGCGAAAGACCTGGGTGAAGAAGATCTCCACCCCGCGCTCGCCCAGCAGCTTCATGCTCACGCCCTGGGCCTTGAGCCGCTCGACCTCCCCGACGGGGGTGCCGTAGATGCGCTCCATGACAAGGACGCTGGGGTGGCACAGGTCCCAGTGGACCTCGGGGACGTACAGGGCCGCGCTGCCCAGGAAATTCTTGCGCAACTGGCTGGCGTTGGCGGCCTCGCGCTGGAGGTCCAGCTCGTCGAGGATGGTCTTGCGGTAGTCGTCGACCACCTCCACCGGGCGCAGGCGCCTGCCGTCCCGCCAGTAGCGCTGGGCAAGCTCGGCGATGATCCGCAGCAGGCCCAGGTCGCGGCGGATGACGGGCTCGATGCCGGGGCGTACCACCTTGACCACCACCTGGCGGCCGTCCTTGAGGCGGCCGGTATGGACTTGGGCGATGGAGGCGGAGGCCAGGGGTTGTTCGTCGAAGTCGTCCAGGACCGCCTCGATGGGTTTGCCCCAGGCCTTCTCGATGATGGCCCGGGCCTGGGCGCCGGGGAAGGGCGGCACACGATCCTGGAGCTGGGCTAGCTCATCGGCCAGGTCCTGAGGCAGCAGGTCCCGGCGGGTAGAAAGGATCTGGCCGAACTTGACGAAGATGGGCCCCAATTCAATGAGGGCCTCGCGGATGCGCGCCGGCCAGGGCTTGGGATGGGCGCGGCGGTACCAATACCAGGGGGAGAGGTAAGACAGGAAATAGAGGGGCCGGAAGAGGTGGGTGGCGAGCAGGACCTCGTCAAGGCCATGGCGCACCAGCACCAGGCTGATGTGGATCAGCCGCCAGAGGCGAAAGGCCTTGGTCAGCATGGGGGCCTCATCCGGAGCAGCTAGGATTTGCCGGAGCCTGGCTGGAGGCGGCGGTGCAGGCGCTCGACCCGCGCGGCCAGGCGCTCGCCATCGTCGCGGAGCTGGTCGACCGCGGCCAGGAAGTCCTCGATCTCATAGCGGCTGGGCAGTAGCCGGCCCTCTTCCTGGAGGTGCTCCTTCAGGTCCTGGCCCAGGGTGTCGACGACGCCTTCGCCCCAGCGCCCGAGGTTGCGCGCCCGCTGGCCCAGGGCATGGGCGAGGGGATCACCGGTCAGGCGGGCGAGTTGCTCCTCCCAGTCGATCTCCAGGCCCGCCAAGGCGGCGCCGAAGCGGTGGGCGAGGGCGGTGTCACCCACGATTTCCACCTGGCCCGTGAAGAGGGCGTCCTCCTGGCGGCGGCTCAGGCCCAGGGTCGCCAGGGCCAGGGGCGTACCGCGCAGCAGACAGTCGGGGGCGGCGGCGTAGGTGGCAAAGAGTTGCAGGCCACCCTCGCCGGGAATGAAATAGAGCCGGTTGCCGAAGCCCTTGAACTCACAAGCGATGATCCGTCCGGCCAGTGGCTCCAGGCGGGGCGCGCCCTCCGGGTCCAGGGCCAGTAGCCGGTTGATCAGGGCCGCCAGTGCCGCCAGAGCGGCGGCGGAGAGGGGTGGGCCCGGCGACGGGTCGGGCGCGATGGCCGGGGCGTCCACGCCTGATGCCGGGGTCGCCGCGCTCACAGCTTGAAGCCCCGGTGGATGGCGACGATGCCGAAGCTGAGGTTGAAGTAGTCGCAACGCTCGAAGCCGGCTACCACCATCATGCCGCGCAGGGTCTCCTGGTCCGGGTGCATGCGGATCGACTCGGCCAGGTAACGATAGCTGTCGGCGTCGCTGGTAATCAGGCGCCCCAGGGTCGGCAGGACGGTGAAGGAGTAAAGGTCGTAGAGCTTGGACAGGGCCTGGCTGGTGGGGTGGGAGAACTCCAGCACCAGGGCGCGGCCACCGGGCCTGAGCACCCGGAACATCTCCTCCAGGGCCCGCTGCTTGTGGGTGACATTGCGCAGGCCGAAGCCGATGGTCACGCAGTCGAAGTGGTTGTCCGGAAAGGGCTGGGACTCGGCGTTGACCTGAGCGAAGAGCAGGTTGCCCGTCAGGCCCTGGTCCAGTAGACGGTCGCGGCCGGTCGTGAGCATGGCGGCGTTGATATCGGTCAGCACCACCTGGCCCTCGGCCCCGGTGATCCGGGCGAAGCGGGCGGCCAGGTCGCCGGTACCCCCCGCCAGGTCCAGGACCCGCTGGCCGCGACGTACCCCGGCCAGTTCGATGGTGGTGCGTTTCCAGAGCCGATGGATGCCCAGGGACATGAGGTCGTTCATCAGGTCGTAGCGCGAGGCGACGGAGTCGAAGACCGCGCGCACGTGATCGGCTTTCTCCTCGACCGGCACCTGCTGGTAACCGAAGTGGGTGGTCTTGTCGTCGGACATGGGACAGGCCTCGGGTGAACGTTGCACGGATTCTACCATGAGCGGCGCGAGGTTCTGGACACCAAGGGTGAAAACTGCAAGATAGACCCCTTCGTCAAGACAGCATCCCACGCAAAATAAGATAATAAAGGCCATGTCTGCGTTAAGTGTTGGTCCCGCGCCGAGGGCGCCCCGAAGGCCTGCCCGGGATACAGCTCGGGCGTGGGGCTGCTGGAGAACCGCTCCGGGCACCGACGCCAGCCCAGGGAGTTGGGCAGGTACGGTCGCGGGTGATCAACACCGGGATCTATTCGTCCGACAGCCCCTGATTGGCCGCCTTACCGCCCCGCTTGCGCGCTTGGCGCGGCAGGTGGTGGCCTTTGAACGATTCGAGAAAGTAGGGCTCGTCCGCTTTCACGATGCCATGCAGATGCGGTGGCTTGGCCCCGGACAGTGTGGCCAGAAACCGGTGCCGCCAACGGAGGGAGGATAGTCCCACCTCGCCCAACCCGGCTTTTCCATGGTCATTTGCGCGGTTGGTCAGTTTGCAGGTATCGTTTCATATGGCGCACCTCTTCCTGCTGCTTAGGGCTACGACAACCTCATTGTCCGCAATGGTGCGCCGCCTTCCAAGCTTCATCAGCCCCAACTGATAAACCAGATTCAAGCATAGCTCAGGGTCGTTGTTAGACTGGCCCCAATATGGGCGCGGCTTTGGGGGATGATGAAACCATATTGTGCCAGCAAACAAGCTGCGGACCTGGTTGACCTGGGCGGTTTGCTATTCCGCGGCCTGACGGCGCAGGCGGTGGATGGTTTGAATCAGCTTCACCACGTAGCCATTGGCCTGGAAGGAAGTTACGCGCACAAACACAGTGAGCACTGCCAAAGGTTTCCATGGCGACCCGACAGGGGGGGCGAGTGGCCAACTGCTCCGCCAGCTTCACCCAGCCATCTGCTTGCTGAAAACGCGCCGACCATGGACATCTTCCAACAGCAGTGGAAACTCCGCTTGGTACGGTAGATACCTATCACTGCGGTGGCGCATTCTTTGCGGTTGGTCATGGGACCGATCCATGAATTTGGGTGAAGATGGTGTTTCAAATGGCTATGTCTGCGTTAAGTGTTGGTCTGGACTAGCTTTATCGGTAGGCAGGGGAATTTCGGAGGAACCGCCATGCGGACCGAAGACTTCCACGCTTGGCTATCCAGAGCCAGTGAACTTACACCTTCTCAACGCCAGCAAGCGATTGATCATTTAAGCCAAAAGCAGGAACCGGACGAGGTGATTGGTGCCATCGTCGGTCCGAACCCGCCGTGCCCGCATGGCCATCATGCCCCCTGTCGTTGCTGGGGCAATGCGCATGGGCTGCCCCGGTATCGTTGTCGTTGCGGCGCCTGCGGCAAGACGTTCAATGCGCTCACCAAGCCCCACCTGGCCCGGTTGCGGCGCCGGGAATTCTGGCCGGAGTATGCACGGTCAATGATCGCTGGTGACAAGGTGCGCGTGGCGGCCGGGCGCTGTGAGGGTTCACAAGAACACCTCCCTCCGTTGGCGGCACCGGTTTCTGGCCACACTGTCCGGGGCCAAGCCAGCGCATCTGCATGGCATCGTGAAAGCTGACGAGACCTACTTCCTCGAATCGTTCAAAGGCCACCACCTGCCGCGCCCAGCGCGCGAGCGGGGCGGCAAGGCAAGGCGGCCAGGCCAATCGGGGGCTGTCGGACGAACAGATCCCGGTGCTGATCTCCCGCAACCGTACCGTGGCGACCACCGATGCGGTGTTGGCGCATGCCAATACCCAAGCGGTACGCGCCGTCCTGGAGCCGATCCTGGACCCCGATGCGGTACTTTGCTCCGACAGCAGCGCTGTCTCTGTCGCCCTGGCCATGCAACTTTACATTGCCCATCAACCCGTTAATCTCAGCACGGGTATTCGGGTTGTGGACAATGCCTTCCATCTCCAGAACGTCAATGCCGACGATTGCCGCTTGATAAGGATGGATGTATCGCTTCCACGGGGTCGCCACCCAGTATCTGCCCAACTCCCTGGGCTGGCGTCGGTGCCTGGAGCAATTCTCCAGCAGCCCCACGCCCGAGCTGTTTCCCGGGCAGGCCTTCGGGGCGCCCTCAGCGCGGGACCAACACTTAACGCAGACATGGCCTTTAACATCGCTCATTGTGCCCACTTGGGGCTCGTTTGAGAATCGGGGCTGACCAGTCCATTACGGGTTATCCCTACGGAGTCCCCACCTTGCCCTTCAGGCTGCTCAGAAAAGGTTACGTTAAGCGGATGGGCTGGCGATGGCGAACAACCTTGCGCTAGGGATATACTTTACCCCCTTTTTAGCCACGGCAAAGCAGAGGAGACAGGCCTTGGCCGGCGCGAATGACAAGTTGACCACCTTTCAGGGCCTGATCTTTGCCCTGGAACGTTTCTGGGCGGAACAAGGCTGTGTCATTCTGCAGCCCTATGACATGGAAGTGGGTGCAGGCACCTTCCATCCGGCCACCTTCCTTCGCGCGATTGGCCCTGAGCCCTGGCGCAGTGCCTATGTTCAGCCCTCCCGGCGGCCAACGGATGGCCGGTATGGTGAGAACCCCAACCGCCTTCAGCATTATTATCAGTATCAGGTGGTGCTCAAACCGTCACCGATTGATATCCAGTACCTTTACCTTCAGTCCCTGCACGCCTTGGGGATCGATCCCTTGGTGCATGACATTCGCTTTGTGGAAGACAACTGGGAATCACCCACTCTGGGTGCCTGGGGTCTGGGCTGGGAGGTCTGGCTGAACGGCATGGAGGTGACCCAGTTCACGTATTTCCAGCAGATCGGCGGTCTGGATTGTCGCCCCGTCACCGGCGAGATCACCTATGGACTTGAACGTATCGCCATGTATCTCCAAGGGGTAGAGTCGGTATTCGACCTGGCCTGGACACGGAGTGATGGCCGGGTGGTAACTTATGGCGACGTATTTCACCAGAACGAGGTCGAGCAATCGGCTTATAACTTCGAGCATGCCGCGGTCGATGCGCTATTCCGGCAATTCGATCACTGCGAACAGCAAAGCCAGCACCTGATCGACCAGGGTTTGCCCTTGCCGGCTTATGAGCAGGTACTCAAGGCCTCTCACACCTTTAATCTGTTAGATGCCCGCAGCGCCATCTCGGTCACCGAGCGCCAGCGCTTCATTCTGCGTGTGCGCGCCCTCGCCCGGGCCGTAGCCCAAGCCTACTATGACCGGCGGGAGGCCCTGGGCTTCCCCATGTTGCAATCGGCCTTGCCGACCGCGGACTGAGGGAAAGACAATGGCCGACTCCCGTGATCTGTTACTTGAAATTGGAACCGAGGAATTGCCCCCTGCCGCTCTGGACCGGCTTTCCGCGGCCTTGGCGGATGGTTTCGCCGCGCAACTCGCTCAGCACCAATTGAGCTTCCACGCTATCGAACGCTTTGCCACTCCCCGCCGGTTGGCGGTGCGGGTTAAGGCCCTGGCGACAACCCAACCACACCAGGAACTGGTACGCAAGGGACCCACGGTACAGTCCGCCTTTGATGCTCAGGGCCAGCCGACTCCCGCCGCCTTGGGCTTTGCCCGTTCCTGCGGGGTCGATATGGCCGCGGTAGAGAGGGAAGAAACCCCCAAGGGTGCCTGGCTGGTCGTGCGTCAACACCAACCGGGCCGACCGACCGCCGAGTTGCTTATCCCCATGGTCGAGCGCGCCCTCAACGGCCTGCCCATTCCCAAGCGCATGCGTTGGGGTTCCCGTGAGGAGGAATTTGTTCGCCCCGTGCATTGGGTGGTCCTGCTGTTTGCCAGCGATGTTGTCGCGGGTCATGTGCTGGGGGTTCCTACCGGCCGCGATACCTACGGCCACCGTTTTCATCGCCCGGGTCCTATCCGTCTCTCTGACCCTGGTGATTATGACGAATTACTCCGGGAGACCGGTCGCGTCGAGCCTGACTTCCCCCGGCGGCGGGACTTGATTCAGCAACAGGTGGAGACCCTGGCGGCTGAGGTGGGCGGATCGGCGGTGTTCGACCCTGAATTACTGGACGAGGTCACCGCCTTGTGTGAGTGGCCCTGCGCCATACTGGGCGGTTTCGATCCTCAGTACCTGGATGTCCCCCCAGAGGTACTGATTGAAACCATGCAGAAAAACCAGAAGTATTTTCCGCTACGTTCCCCAACCGGAGGCCTGCTGTCGCGCTTTATCACCATCGCCAATATCGAGAGTCTGGACCCGGCTCAGGTCCGGGCCGGCAATGAACGAGTCATCCGCCCGCGTTTCGCGGATGCCGCCTTCTTCTGGACTCAGGACCGCAAGCACCCTTTGTCCAGCTTCGCGCCGCGGCTTAAAACCGTCGTCTTTCAGGATCAGCTTGGCACGCTCGCGGAGAAATCCCAGCGGGTGGGTCAAATCGCCCGTTATCTTGCTGGCCTGCTTGGCTACGATGAAGAACTGGCAGCACGCGCGGCGCACCTGGCCAAGTGCGATCTCATGACGGCCATGATCTTTGAGTTCGCCGGCCTGCAGGGCATCATGGGTCGCTACTACGCCCAACATTCAGGCGAAGATCCGGCCGTCTGTACCGCCATTGAAGAGCAGTACCTGCCCCGCTACGCGGGGGATCGCTTACCTGCCACCGCTTGTGGTCGCATCCTAGCCCTTGCCGAGCGCCTCGATACCTTGGTCGGCATCTTCGCTATCGGTCAGCGCCCCACGGGGGTCAAGGATCCCTACGCCCTGCGTCGTGCCGCCATCGGCGTCCTGCGACTGCTCATCGAGACCCCACTGGAACTTGATTTGCGTGACCTGCTGGAGTTCACGGCGCAGGAACTACGCACCAAGGTTGCGGTCGACACGGCGGCGAGCGAGGTCTTTGATTACATCCTGGATCGTTTGAGAAGTTATTGCCAGGATCAGGACCTGGAGGGTGACGTCGTTGACGCGGTATTGGCTGTTAGTGGTCACTACCCCACCGATCTTTACCGTCGAATCCTGGCGGTTCAGGAATTTAAGCGTCTTCCCGAGGCAGATGCCCTGGCTAGCGCCAACAAACGTACCCGCAACATACTCAGGAAAAGCGGCGGTGTCACCCACCCTGCGGTCCAGGCAGCCTTCCTGGTTGATCCTGCCGAGATTGCGCTAGCCGAGCGTATCGACGAACTGACTCCCGTGGTTACTACTCACCTTGCCGCCAAAAACTACGGCCACGCGCTCAAGCTACTTGCTGGCATGCGTCCAGAGGTAGACGCCTTCTTTGATCGGGTGATGGTCATGGCTGATGATGTGCAAATCCGTGCCAATCGCCTGGCCCTGCTTTCCCGTCTTGAAGGACTCTTTCTCGGTATTGCAGATATCTCTCGGCTGCAGCCAGTCACTTGATCCCTGCTTGATCATGCCATCCAGCCTCACGCTGAATTCCCATGAAATTCCTCATTCTCGACCGTGATGGCGTTATCAACCATGACTCAGATCACTATATAAAATCTGTCGATGAGTGGGTGCCTATTCCCGGGAGTCTGGAAGCCATGGCGCGCCTTTATCAAGCTGGTTTTCGCCTGGCTATCGCCAGCAATCAGTCCGGTCTTGGTCGGCATTTTTTTACCATCGACGACCTTCACGCGATCCACCGCAAGATGGTGCGGGAACTGGCCAACCTGGGCTGCCAGGTTGAGGCCATTTTTTTCTGCCCTCACACCCCTGAGGCTAACTGTTTTTGCCGCAAACCCCTGCCAGGACTTTTGCAGGAAATCGCCAGCCGACTGCAGATCGACCTCACTGGTGTGCCCTGCGTCGGTGATTCCTGGCGCGATCTGGAAGCAGCGCTAGCCGTCGGCGCCTCGCCCATCCTTGTGCGCAGCGGCAAGGGTCTTCGCACTGAATCTGCCCATGCAACTGAACTTAGCCGCCAAGGTATACCCGTCTTCACCGATCTAGCCGAAGTGGCGGATCAGCTTCTCGTTGCCTAACCACTTCCCAATTTCCATGGTCCTCATCAGATCCCTGACTTTTCTTCTTTTTCTCACCCTGACCACAATGGTCATGGCACCTCTCTTTTTTTTGCTCAAGTGGTTTATCCCCTTTAAGTCTCTAGGCAGGCTTGGCAATCTCTGGGGCCGTATAAATCTGGAGGGTCTTGGGCTGATTTGCGGGCTCAAGTATCGTCTGCACGGCTTCGATAAGATTCCTGCGGACAATTGTATAGTCATGAGTAAGCATTCGTCGGCCTGGGAGACCATCGCCTTGCGCGGGCTTTTACCCCCGCAAACCACTTGGGTTATCAAGCGCGAGTTGCTGTGGATTCCCATCTTTGGTTGGGGGATGGCGGCGTTCGACCCCATTGCTCTCGACCGCAAGGCCGGTCGTCAAGCGATCAAAAAACTGTTGCAGGATGGCCGCAAATGGCTTGATGCCGGCCGGTGGGTGGTGATCTTTCCCGAGGGGACCCGGGTTGCCCCCGGAGAGCGAATCAAATACAACCTGGGAGGAGCCATGCTGGCAGAAAAAACCGGATACCCGGTACTCCCGATCGCTCACAACGCGGGGGTTTTCTGGAGTCGGCGCGGCGTGCTCAAGTATCCTGGCGTCATCGACTTGGTTGTGGGGGACCCCATTGCCACCCGCGGCTTGAAAGCCAGTGAAATCAATCACCATGTTGAGCAGTGGATTGAAAACACTATTCAGGGCTTGCCGGGAAAGCGTAGTTCCTAGTATCTCATTTCACCTTTTTGCCGGGAGTTCCAATCAATCTAGAGTTGGCGACTGACAGCACTAAGCTTAGGCCCTACACCCGCAAAAAAAGATGGCATCGGGTACTCGGCTGCATCCCTATCGCGGGTTCCTCTCCTCCACGCTTCATCAGATATCGATATTCTCCGCCTGCAAGGCGTTACGTTCGATAAATTCTCTTCGAGGTTCAACTTGATCCCCCATCAGCGTGGTAAAGATCTGATCAGCGGCCACCACATCTTCGATCGTTACCCGCAACAGCCGCCTGCTCAGGGTATTCATGGTGGTATCCCAGAGCTGGTCAGGATTCATTTCACCGAGGCCTTTGTAGCGCTGAATGTGATAGAAGCGGCGAACGTCTTCCATCAGCCAATCCATGGCTTCTCCAAAGCTTGTGACAGCCGCACGTCGTTCCCCGCGCTGAACAAAGGCCCCCTCCCCTAGTAGCCCTTGAAGCTTGGCGGCCAGAGACAGGATTCGGCCGTAATCACCTCCCCGAAAAAAATCCAGGGGCACATAACTCGTTTCAGGAATCCCATGGCGAAGCTTGGTCACGACTAATCCTGGATACACCGCATCGCCCTCCTCCGTCACTTCGACGATATAGCGCTCCCCAGGCGTGCGCCGCAGGTTGAGCAAGTCCCGCAGTTCCGCTATCCAATCTGCCATGTCGCCTTTTTTTCCCTCCACTTCCTGTCCAAATGGCGGCAGGGCCAGCAAGGTACTCAAAAAGTCGGTGTCATATCGGTTCGATAACCGTCGCACAATCCCGCGATAGATTTGATACTCACGCGCCAGTTCTTCAAGCGCTGTGGATGCGAGGGGTGGTGCCTCGGCAGTCACAAAAAGTTGGGCACCATCCAAGGCTGTCTGGAGTAAGGCGGCGTTGAGTTCAACATCATCAAGCAGGTACTGTTCCTGTTTTCCTCGCTTGATTTTGTAAAGAGGGGGCTGGGCAATATAGATGTGTCCCCGCTCCACCAGTTGTGGCATCTGGCGATAAAAGAAGGTGAGTAAAAGCGTACGGATATGAGCGCCATCGACATCCGCATCCGTCATGATGATCACCCGGTGATAGCGTAACTTTTCCGGGTTAAATTCTTCCGGACCGATACCGCAGCCCAAGGCTGTGATCAAGGTCCCTACTTCCGCGGAGGACAGCATCTTATCGTAACGTGCCTTTTCGACATTCAGGATTTTACCCTTGAGCGGCAATATAGCTTGGAAGGCGCGATCTCGACCCTGCTTGGCGGATCCACCCGCCGAGTCACCCTCCACTAAATAGAGTTCACACTTACTCGGATCACGTTCCTGGCAATCGGCCAGTTTTCCCGGCAATCCCGCCACATCAAGCACGCCTTTTCGCCGGGTCATCTCCCTGGCCTTGCGGGCCGCCTCGCGAGCGCGGGCCGCTTCAAGCATTTTGTTGGCAATGGTCTTTGCTTCCGTAGGATGTTCTTCCAGGAAGGTATCCAGGTGCTCGACAAGCAAGGCCTCCACTACCCCCTTCACTTCAGAGGACACCAATTTATCCTTTGTCTGGGAGGAAAATTTCGGATCCTGGACCTTGACGGAGACTACTGCAGTCAAGCCTTCCCGTGCATCGTCGCCAACCGTCTTGATTTTATGTTTTTTTGCCAACTCCTCCCGTTCGATATATTGATTGAGGGTCCTGGTCATGCCAGCACGAAAGCCAGCCAGATGGGTTCCGCCATCCCGCTGCGGAATATTGTTGGTATAGCAGTAGATGCTTTCTTGAAATGACTCATTCCACTGCAGAGCCACCTCCACCTGTACGTCCTGGCGTTCTGCGGTGAAGTAGCAAACTGTAGGATGGACGGGCACCTTGTTTCGGTTCAGATGATTCACAAAGGCTTTGATCCCGCCCTTGTACTCAAAGACATCTTCCCGGCCACTTGCTTCTTCGCTGAGCACTATCCTCACCCCCGAATTCAGGAATGAGAGTTCCCGCAATCGCTTCGCCAGGATGTCGTAGTGAAAGCTGGTATTGGAAAATATCTGTGCCGAAGGTTTGAATTGCACCTCGGTACCTGTCCGGGTACTGGGACCCACCTCCATGAGTGGATACTGAGGATCCCCCAGGGCGTATTCCTGCCGATACTCTTTGCCATCACGGTGGATGCGCAAGATAAGAAATTCTGAGAGGGCATTTACAACCGACACCCCCACCCCATGCAGACCACCTGACACCTTGTAAGAATTGGCATCAAATTTTCCGCCTGCATGCAGAATGGTCATGATCACTTCCGCAGCTGACCTTCCCTCTTCGGGATGAATATCTACTGGTATCCCTCGTCCATCATCGGTCACGGTAATAGATTGATCTGAATGGAGTACGACCCTGATATTGGTGCAATGTCCAGCCAGGGCCTCATCGATGGAATTATCGACCACTTCGAAAACCATATGGTGCAGGCCAGTGCCATCGTCCGTATCTCCGATGTACATACCTGGGCGCTTGCGTACCGCATCAAGGCCTCTTAGCACCTTGATGTTCGTAGAGTCATAACTCATCTGGTCTTGTTCCTAGTTGGCATTTGTATCTGTCGGCGAAGTTGATATTTTACCTGATCGTTCCCGGCCAAATCTTCATGAGGCAGTCCCCCATACCCCGATTTATGCGAGTTGCCGCTGGCGGCATTCCTCAAGGTGGCTGAGGGGGTACTTCTCCCCGGTGCAGGCACTAGTGTAATCCCTGGCCTACCAGCTTCCCCTGTTCCACGTGGAACAGGGGCTCATCCTGGTACCCAATCGGTGGTAAGCCTCTATCGGCGATAGCGGTGATAAATACCTGAACCGATAACCGCGTCAGTGCATGAAGGATTTTACGAATCGCACGGAAATCTAATTCTGCCCCGAGGTCATCAAGCAACCAGACCGCCTCTGGCCCATGATGTAAGGCCCAGTAATTTTGTGCCGCCAATTGCATTAGAAAGACTATAAATTTCGATTCCCCCCGCGACGGGCGGATTGAGCGGCTTGAGAAATTAATCAATAGCTCAGCTCTAGATGGTCCGTAAAAAGTATAGCCGCGATCACAATCCTCACGCACCGAATCTTGTAGTAATTCCTCCAAGGACGCCAAATTAGCAGGCCAGCCCTCGCGGTATGCCAGGCCAAGTCCTGGACTGTTATCGAGTCCATAGGCTCGCGCTTCATTTGCGATGAAATCATTCATCATCGCCACCATCCTTGCTCGACGAAGACTCACCATTTCCGACAATGAGCAGTATTCACGATCCCATGCTGGCGGGCCAACCGCTCCGCTTCTGAGCCAGGCATTACGCTGAGCAGCAACTTTCTTCAGATCTGCCAGCAAGGCCCCAAAGCCAGGTTCCACGTGGAACAAGTTCCAATCCAGAAAAAGCCGGCGGATCTGTGGAGGACCATCAAGGAGCTGCTGAGCATTTCCACTAATCATCCGGATGTGCAGCCGTCTTCGGAGCTGATGGACGGAACCAACGGCCCGACCATCTTCAAAGAAGGATGACCCCGTGCGGGATTGAGTAAACTTCAAAGAGCTGGCCGGACTTGAATCTTGACCATTAGGACGGAGGACCGCAGAAATTTCTAAATGGTCGCGCCCCACCCCTAAAACATTTCCGTGCTTTCGAGCACCACTAAAGGGCCGACCACGAGATAAGAGGGCGATGGCTTCGAGAATACTCGTCTTACCGGCACCGTTAAGGCCGGTGATCCAGTTAATCGTTGGCGCCGGCCAAATCTCAAGAAAATCCAGATTGCGCAGCCCAGTGACGGCAATACGTTCCAGGAACAAGCCCAAACCCCACGGCTCACAACAGCATTGGCATAACAACATAGGTCTGGTCTTCTTGACCAGCCCCACGCATCAAGGCGCTACTGTTGGAATCCCCGAGCCTAATTTCCACGCGGCTATCGTCGACCACGGAAAGCACATCTAGCAAATAGGCGACATTGAACCCAATAGTCAGCGGTTCGTCAGCATACTCGATAGCCAAAATCTCTTCTGCCTCCTCCTGTTCAGGATTGTGGGCTTGAATCATCAATTCATTCAAAGCAAAGTTCAGCCTAATCCCTTTAAATTTTTCATTTGACAAAATTGAGGCACGCATCAACGATTGCCGCAAAAGATCACGGTCAAGAATGGCTACCTTGTCGGCCATCAAAGGAATAACGCGCTCATACTCTGGATAACGACCGTCCACGAGTTTTGAGGTCAGGACTGTATCGCTAATGATGGCGCGGAGGGTTCTTGAAGATAAGTCGAGTTCCAAGGGGGGGGCTGCAGTATCAAGCAGACGCACGAGCTCTGTAACCGTTTTGCGCGGGATAATAACCTGCAAGGGTTCATCAATTTTTAGATCAATGGACCGCTCGAGGCGTGCTAAGCGATGGCCATCGGTAGCAACCGCCGATAGTCTCTGGGCTTCAACCTTAAAGAGCAGGCCATTGAGGTAATAGCGAACATCCTGGTTAGCCATCGCAAAGGCCGTCTTATCCAACAGCTCCTTGAGCGTACCTTGTTCGATCTCAATTTTAAGACCATCACCCTCAAGATCCATCAAAGGGTAATCATCAGCAGGTAAGGTGCTGAGATTGAAACGACTCCGTCCAGCCGTAATGAAGGCGCGCTGATTCTGCACCTTAAGCGAAATCTCCGTATCCTCAGGCAAGGAGCGCGTGATGTCGATGAATTTGCGAGCCGGGACAGTAACATCACCTGCTTCAACCACCACAGACTCAAGGTGAGTACGAATCTCCACTTCCCGATCAGTACCCGTCAAAGTGATACGGTCTAGGTCGGCATGGATGTGAATATTTCCGAGAATGGGCAACGTTTGGCGCCTTTCGACAACACCCCCAACCTTGTTCAAGGCCTGGATCAATTGGTCACGCTGGACACGAATATGCATGGCATTCATCTCTGGTTAGAAGAGGACGAGGTGTAATTGCTGCCCAGGGGCAAGTGTCGGGGTTAGCGTCATGGTCTCGTGCCATGATTAACGCCATATTCATCAGCCAAGATGGTGTGGAGGAGCTTGGGGGAACCATTCCTGCTATTGATCGTGAATAGTGACCATGGTGGTCAGGCCCCATCTCATCAATTATTATGGGCTGGCAAGCTATATGAGGATGACTCAACTAAGAAGACAGGATTCGCAGAAGGTTCTTGTAATCCTCCTCAATGGAGGAATCTTCTTCTCGCAGAACCTTGACCTTGGCTGTGGCGTGGAGAACGGTGGTGTGATCACGCCCACCAAAGGCACTACCAATTTCAGGGAGACTGTGTTTCGTCAATTCCCGGGCTAGAGCCATAGCCATTTGACGGGGTCGGGTAATGGTGCGGGTACGTTTGGGTGACAACAGATCGGCAACGCGAATCTTGTAGTACTCAGCGACCATTTTTTGTATGTTGGCAATACTGACCTGTCGATCCTGGGCGGCAAGCATGTCACGCAAGGCCTCCCTGGCAAAGCCAAGGTTAATTGGAACCCCCGTGAATTGTGAGTTGGCAACCAGGCGTCTGAGGGCGCCTTCCAGCTCTCGAACGTTAGAGCGAATAGCCTTGCCGACGAAAAAGGCGACATCCTCCGGCAGATCGATCCCCATGTGCCTGGCTTTGCTGTAAAGAATAGCCACCCGGGTTTCCGTATCAGGAGGGTCGATCTGAACAGTGAGTCCCCAGCCAAAGCGCGATCGCAACCGATCATCAAGCCCTGGCACTTCCTTTGGAAAACAATCACTCGTTAAAACAATTTGCTGTCGAGAGTCAAAAAGCGCATTAAAGGTATGAAAAAATTCCTCCTGTGAACGTTCCTTACCAGCGAAAAACTGCACGTCATCGATCAGTAGGGCATTGACACCACGATAGCGCTTTTTGAAATCATCGATCCGGTTGTGCTGAAGTGCCTTGACCATCTCTCCGACGAAACGGTCGGAATGAACGTAGATCACTCTGGCCTTCGGGTTAGAATTCAGGATTTCGTTGCCTACGGCATGCATCAAATGGGTCTTACCCAACCCTACCCCACCATAGATAAATAATGGGTTATAGGCTGTGCCTGGGTTCTGTCCGATCTGAATTGCCACCGCACGCGCAATCTGATTGGACTTACCCTCGACGAAGGTGTCAAAGGTGAAGTCAGGATTCAGATTGGAATCGGAACGATAGTCTGGGGCAGGTGACGAACTACCTGAAGTGGCGACATGACCGGCCATCGAGGAAAGCACATCACCTGAAGGACCGCGACGCAGTGAACCGATCTCCAGAGTGACATCCACTACTTGGCCTTTACTGAGCCGACCCGTTACTTCAAGAATGCGTGCTCGATAGGAATTTTCGACCCATTCCTTGACAAAACGATTCGGTGCAAAGAGACGCAGGCGACCACCCTCCTCGGCGGCCTGCAAGGGTAAGATCCACGTATTGTATTCCGCTGGGGCAAGTTCCCCCTTGAGAAAATCGACGCAATGGTCCCAAATACCCACGAACTGCTTTACCCCCGCCGCAATGTCGTCTGGCGCACCGCACGCCCTTGGAGAGGAAAGTCTACCCAGCTTGGGGCAACTTATCCACAGCCGCGAACTTGGCCGAGCATGTTAAAGTTCCCTGGGGAAATATCTGGTTGACCCCCGTCAGGGGGAACCATATAATTCCAAGTCTTTTTTTGGTGGGTCTAATTTGCCCTCGCACCTCGATAGATTGAGGTTCGCGAGCGCCGGTACCCTTGAGGAGTTATTGAGATGAAAAGAACCTTTCAGCCAAGCCGTATTAAGCGCGTGCGGACTCATGGCTTTCGTGCCCGAATGGCGACCCGCAATGGCCGCAAGGTCCTTCAGGCTCGGCGCGCCAAGGGACGGGCCAGACTGATTCCTTAGAGGTACGATCCTGTACCCTGCCGAGGAGCGACCTGGTACTGCCACCAGCCAGGGCGCCTCATTCCCTGGTTCAGCTCGACTGCTCAACTCAGCGGAATTCAAGCAGGTATTCGCCAATTCCAGGCGCTACTCTGACGCTTATTTCACCCTCTTGGTCCGGGACCGGGCCGATCGAGATGCGCGTTTGGGCTTGGCGATCTCAAAAAAAAGTGCCAAGCGCGCCGTTCAACGCAATCGCCTCAAGCGAATCCTCCGGGAATCATTCCGGACACATCGTGTTGACCTGGCAGGTACTGACATGGTGGCCATGTGTCGCCCCCGGGCGAATGAAGTCACCAATGCCATTTTGTTCGCATCGCTCGTCATCCTTTGGCAAGCCACCAAGCGTGACCGGCTATGCGTAGGCTCCTGATCAGTCTGATAAGAACCTACCAGGTCCTCTTCAGCCCCTGGCTTGGACAGCACTGCCGCTTTCACCCAAGTTGCTCAAATTACGCCATGGAAGCGATTAGAGTACATGGGCCATTGCGGGGATTATGGCTGGCCTTGCAAAGGCTCGGTCGCTGTCATCCCTGGCACGAAGGGGGATATGACCCCGTCCCTTCCCCCACTGCGCCACTGATTACCCCAGGCTCACTGTCTTCCGTGGAGGACAAGGGCCACCGCTCATCCCATCCACCCTTAACGTGACTGGCTATGGATAATCTGCGTCTTGTCCTCTTCTTCACCCTCGCCGCGGTCCTGCTACTACTTTATCAGGCTTGGGTCCAGGACTATGGGCCCATAGGCGGCCCACCGCCAGTAGCTCAAAATGCTCAGGGGACAGCCCCCTCAGGGGGGGGGATCGGGGAAAAGGAAGGCAGCATCCCTCCCACTGCCAGCGCATCCTCTACCTCCAAGACCAACAATTCTCCCGACAACGCGGTCCCCATCCCCGGCGCGCTGTCGAACGCCCCCGCCAATGCGGGGACGGTAAGGGATACGATCCGGGTTGAAACAGATCTTCTCTCACTGGAAATTGCTCAGGTCGGTGGCGCGATTGTCAGTGCCCGACTACTGGCCTACCCCCAAACTCCCGCGGATCCTGACACCAAATTTCGCCTGCTCAAGCCAGAGCCCCCAAACTTGTTCATAATAGAGTCAGGTCTTCGTGGCGGCGAAAGTGGACCTTTGCCACCTGATACCCGCTCGCTCCAGTTCCAGTCCGCTGAGACCTCCTATCGCTTGCCGGAAGGTCAGGAGGCATTGGAAGTCCAGCTCACCTGGAGTGATCCAGCCGGGGTTGAGATTCATCGGCTTTACCGGTTCACACGGGGAAGTTACGTCATCGATTTGACGCAAAAGGTGGTGAACAACACCCCGGCGCCCTTGGCCGCTCGTGCCTTCAGTCAAGTCATCCGCACCGAATTGTACGATCCAGAAGCTTCCAGCTTCATCTATACCTATACGGGTGCCGTCTACTACACTCCGGAGGCCAAATATCATCGGGCGCCCTTCAACAAAATGAAGGAAGATCGCCTCTCTTTGGAAACGTCTGACGGCTGGGTAGCGATCATCCAGCACTACTTTCTCGCCGCCATCCTGCCGCCTCCAAGCCAACCCCAAACCTTTTTTACCAGCGCTCGCGAAGATGGGAAGTATCTGATCGGCACCTACACATCCCCTGTCACGATCCCCGCCGGCGCGACACACCCCTTCCACGACCGTATATTTGTCGGACCCAAGCTTCAGGATACTTTGGCCTCTGTCGCCCCTGGCCTCGACTTGGCGGTGGACTATGGCTTATTGACCATCATTGCCCAACCGATTTACTGGCTCCTAAGCAAAATTCATGCCCTCGTTGGCAACTGGGGCTGGGCCATCATCATTCTGACCATCCTCATCAAAGCAGCCTTCTACAAGTTGTCAGAGACAAGTTATAAGTCCATGGCAAACATGCGCAAAATTACCCCGCGCATTCAGGCCCTCAAGGACCGCTATGGCGATGACAAGGAGCGCCTTAACCAGGCCATGATGGAGATGTACAAAAAGGAAAAGATCAACCCCCTGGGCGGATGCTTGCCTATCCTGATCCAGATTCCGGTCTTCATCGCGCTCTACTGGGTGCTACTGGAGAGTGTCGAAATGCGGCAGGCACCTTTCATGTTGTGGATCAATAACCTGTCGGCCCCGGACCCCTACTTCGTGCTGCCCTTGATCATGGGCGTGTCGATGTACATACAACAAAAACTCAATCCGGCCCCACCCGATCCAATTCAGGCCAAGGTGATGATGAGCCTGCCGTTCGTATTCACCGTCTTCTTCGCCTTCTTTCCCGCCGGTCTGGTCCTCTACTGGGTGGTCAACAACCTGCTGTCCATCGCCCAACAGTGGTATATCACCGACAAGATCGAAAAGGCAGCCACGAAACATTGAGAGCACGACTCTGACTAGGAGTCAGGTCGAATGCAAAATCACTTCAAGGATAAGCTTGACTTCCCCTGATACCATCGCCGCCATTACCACGCCAAAGGGATTTGGCGGCGTGGGTGTAATACGGCTATCTGGTCCCGCCGTACAAATTATCGCTGAAGAGGTTCTAGAAAAACTGCCACCGCCACGCCAGGCCAAGCTGGCCTGGTTTCGGGATCATCGGGGCGAAGCCATCGATCAAGGCCTTGCCCTCTTTTTTCCTGCCCCCCACTCCTTTACCGGAGAGGATGTGCTTGAGTTACAGGGACATGGCGGTCCTATGGTCCTGGACCTGGTACTGCGCCGACTAGTCGAGCTGGGCGCACGACTGGCTCGACCCGGAGAATTTAGCGAACGCGCCTTCCTCAATGGCAAACTCGATCTGGCTCAGGCGGAGGCTATTGCCGATCTGATCGAAAGCGGTACCGAAACCGCGGCTCGCCTCGCCAGGCGCACCCTAAGTGGCGACTTCTCACGCCGACTATACGCATTAATCGATGAACTCATCCGCCTGCGGACTTATCTTGAGGCCGGTCTCGATTTCCCGGAAGAGGAGATTGATTTCCTCGCTGACAGCACCTTAGGTACTGCCATCGGTGCCTTGCTGTCACAACTTGAAGCCGTCCTGGCCAGCGCGCAGCAAGGCTGCCTGGTTCGCGAAGGCCTGCGAGCCGTCATTGCCGGGCCGCCCAATGTGGGCAAATCGAGCCTCCTCAACGCCCTTACCGGCAGCGAGGCAGCGATCGTCACCGACATCCCCGGTACCACCCGGGACCTTCTGCATCGAGAGATTCAGATCGACGGGCTACCCCTACATCTGACCGATACAGCCGGAATGCATTCCTCCGACGACCTCGTGGAGCAGGAAGGCATCCGGCGCGCCAGACAGGAGATCGCCGCCGCCGATGCCATTCTCTGGGTATCCGATGACAGTCGTAATCCTGATACGCAGGCCTTCAATCTCTCCGCCTTGGACCTCCCGACCGGGAGCCCGATCCCGATGGTGCTGATCCGGAACAAGGTAGATCTCACCGGTAGGAAACCCGGGCTAACGCGAACCGCAGAGCGGGTCGAGATCGCCCTCTCGGCCCGCGAGGGCTTGGGAATAGAATTCCTCCGCGAACACCTCAAGGAGTTGGCAGGCTATCAAGGGGGGGAGGCTGACGGGATCTTTATGGCCCGTCGGCGACATCTCGATGCCCTGAATCGCGCTCTGACCGCCATGCGCGAGGCCAGGGCTAACCTTCAACAGCAGCGTTCCGGGGAATTCATTGCCGAAGACCTTCGCCAAGCCCAGCAAGCTCTGGGTGAAATCACTGGTGAGTTTACTACCGAGGATCTTCTGGAAAGAATCTTTACCAGCTTTTGTATCGGAAAATAAAAGTCCCCGGTAAGATCAAGCCCAGCGGCCCAAATGGCGCCAACCGCTGGTGAGTTATAGACGACATATCTTGTTTTTAGCCCTGACAAATGTTGCACTTGGTACTAGATTCCGCCGCCATTCATTCTCAATAAATTAAGACCATCATAAAAAAGGAAAACGGCCAGAAGGCCCAGCATGGCCCCAAGGAATCGCATCACATAGAGATAGATCCTCCCGCTTAAAAAAGCCGCCGATCGGGCAACCATTACCGCCAGAATCACCTTGGAACCCACCAGAAACAGATAAAATCCGACAATAAAGCCAATCAATGCGGCAGCATTCTGTCCTAGGGCCTGCGTCATCAGAGGTGCGCCGACGCTAAACCAAAATAGATAGGGATGAGGATTGAGGAGATTCGCCAGAATTCCCTTGATCAAGGAGTTAGACCTTGCTGCCTCGCCTGCCGTCACTACCCCCCTCGCCATCAGGCAGTCGAACCCCATGATCAGCAGTACGATCCCACCGACGAGCGAGATCACTCCCAGTAGCCACTCGTAATTTGCCAAACGCGACAGGATGATCAGGGTCAGCAGAATGATCGGCAGGTCTGTGATAAACGGCGTGATGGCCACCCGGATTCCGGCCCCGAGACCGTAACGCAAAGTCTCGGCAATAACTAAAGTCAGCAGGGGTCCGGGTGAAATGCCAGAAGACAAGCCCAGTAGGAGACCAATAAACAGGAATTCCACTAGCTCATTCCGGCATTCATCAACGGGAACCGGGGAGTAATTTGCGGTCAGTTGGGAGCGAGAGCTTGAAAAAAATCCGTTTCATTTCAGCCTCGGAGTCGCTATATCATTGAGATTGAGAAATCCCTGGTTCATGAGCATGGGATTTTTTTTACAGCCGCTGCGCTGAATGACGTCTCCATCCCGACTTGAGCTCACGCAGGTCCCCGCGCAACAAGTCTAGATCCTTCCGGTCGGCCACGCCTTTACCGTAACGTAAACGGGCGAAACGCTGAGTGAAAGAGGAAATCCGCTCCACCATATCGGCCGGGGTCACGGCCACCAGACGCTGGCCGTAATCGATTGGCCCCTCATTAAGTTGACGTGGCCAACCCGCCCTGGCCATAAGGGTGCAAAAGTGACGATAAAACTGGTCAAGGGGATCGGTTGCCGTGCGCCCGGGTTCGCGGCGCAGCAGGAGCATCAGGAACCCCAGCACCACGCCAGCGGCCATGATCATGAGTCCCGCGAGGCCATATTCCCGTAACCAGCCCAGCCCCAGACGCTCAAGCAATGCTTGCTGTCGGGAACGGTCGAGACCCAGGACCCAACGATACCACTGTTCGTCGACGGCATCGCTGAAAAGGCGCAGGCCATGAAGTAACTGGCCCCAGGCACCAACCCCACCAATCCGTAAGCGTAAGGGTCGGCCACTGGCCAGGCCTGCCAGGTCGGGACTGGGCTCAACCCGCTCCGGCGCCACTGCGGCCGTGGGATCCACCCGGGTCCAGCCTCGCCCGGGCAGCCAGACCTCGACCCAGGCGTGGGCGTCGGACTGACGGACAATGAGATGATTTCCCAGGGGATTGCGCTCGCCCCCCAGGTAGCCCATCACAATCCGTGCCGGCAGGCCAGCAAGCCGCATCAGCAGCGTAAAACTGCTGGCATAGTGCTCACAGAACCCCCGGCGGGTTTCAAAGAGAAATTCGTCCGCAGGGTTGCTACCCAACCGCGGGGGCTTCAGGGTGTAATAAAAGGACTCCGCGTTGAAATATCTCAGACCAGCCTGGATCAGTTCTTCCGGCTGTCCGGCTTGTGCTTGCCAGGTAGCGACCAATTCACGCATACGCTCGGTAATATTATCGGGTAGTGCCAGGCCTGCGGCGCGTTGCTCCGCCGGAAGGTCAGGGTCGAGTAGGGAAGTGGCGGAGATCACCCGGTAAGTGCGCGTCTCCACAATGGGCTTCGAGGCCAGGAGCTGAAGGTCATGGGTGAGGACGGCATCCCGCTCAGGGGTGGCGACGGGCCAATCGAGGGCAAACAGCCAACGCTGACGACTGGGTTCCAGTGTGACCTGGTAGGTGAGGGTCTGACCCGCATGCCCGGTTTGTCCCACCGCTGACACCAAGCCAGCAAACTGATCCGGACGACCTCCAGACCAGCGGCGACCATCGGTATTCCAGGCCACGGGTCCGCGCCAGTACAACCCCTCTGCCGCCGGAACAGGCCCATCGAAGCGAACACGAAAGGCGAGGGATCCATCCAACACCAGTTCACTCACTGAGCCCGGTTCCAGCCACTCGTTGATGCCCGAGCGCGCCACCTCCTCGACGGGGAGAAAGGACCAGAGGGGCGCGTCAAGCCGAGGAAAGAGCACGAAAAGCAGCAGGGTCAACGGCAGGGATTGCAGGGTGAGCCGCAGCACTAACGTGACGGGCTCCCTGACCAGGCTGAAGAAGGCCTGCATCCCCGACGGGCTCAGCAGGCCACGGCCACCGATGGCTGAAATGCAGGAAGAGGGGGCTGAATGAACCAAGGGGCGAGCCAGGTCCGCCAACAACGCCAAGTTCAAAATCAGAAGGAGGCCAAGAAACAGGGCTATGCCAGGTGACTGGTCAAAGAAAAAATGGCTGATCAACCAGAAGGGGAACAGCATGACGGCCAGGCGCAGATCCCGACAGTTGCGGCCTTCGAGCAATTTGAGCGCCAGGAGGAGGGTGAGCAAGGCCGTGCCGCCTTCCTGGCCCACCAGGGTACCGTAACTGTGAAAGACCAGAGCCGGTGCGACCAGGGCCAGTGGCATCAGGATCAAGCGTCCCGGCGCGAGCCGGGGCAAGTAAAGGATCAGGACACGGTACAGCAGGAGGAGGTAAAAAAAGACCACCAGGGACAGTGGAAGGTCCGGGGCCAGACTCAACCCTGCCACCGCGTAGAGCAGACTGCTGGCCAGAACTTGTCCAGGCCGGATCTGGGCGGATGCAGGGATGATCGGCTGGGCAAAGGTCATCACGACCGTCCCCAACACCTTATCGCCAGGAAAATGTAACAATTCCTGATCCTAATCCTGATCCTGATCCTGTTCCTGCCATTGTCAAAGTCTTTATCAATGTCCTTATCCATGTCCTTGTTCCTTTTCCTGTTCCAGCTTATGTTCCTGATCCCACTCCTGTTCCAGCCCCAGATAATTCCCCGTCGGGACCGGTTCAATTCGGGAAAAATTTGATGGCAAGCTCCGAACGGACAAGGCACTGCAGAGGTTTGAGGACCCTGCGCGACAAGGGCCGGGGAAGAATTGCCCATGGTCCCACCGCCAGTCACCGCTGTTCATCATCTCTCGCAGAAGGAGCGACCTCGCCAAACCGCGCCAGGACCCTAAGACAGCGGTGCATCTGCATCTCGCCGCGCCCCGGGGGGATCTCGCGACCGGGGACGCGCAAGGCAAAATCCTGATCCGTCAGGGCCGCATCCACGGCCTGGCGCGCCAGCCAACTCAGGCGGGTCTCGGTATCCGCTGGGGGCAGCAGGTCCCAATCCAGCCACATGCGATCAGGTAGATCGCGGCCGAACTGCTTGACCTGAAGACCCCGACCGCGTCCGTAGGCCTTCCAATCCAGCTGCCGCGGGGAATCACCGTGCCGATAGGGGCGCAAGCCGAGGAAATCCTCGGCCCCTGGGTCCTGGACGCCACGACGATCCCCCGGCCTCCCGGACGCTGGCACGAGGTCCGGTGCCTGATCGGCGGGTCGGGGATAGACCAGGACCGCGGCAGCCGTCTCCAGATAGCACCAGCAGCGAAAGAGGCCCAGGGGATAACGGGTTTCCAGCGTCACCTGGCCAAGCGCCTGAAGACCTCGCCGTCGGGTCGGCACGCCCAGTGTGGTCCTGGCATCTTGCCCGGGCACCAGATCCAGCAAAGCCACCTGGTCACCCACGACCAGGCGCAGATCCGGCCTTCGCTTGCGGGTCTCGACCACCACCTGGAGGTCAAACAGGGCCCGGTCACCCGCAAAGACCGGTCGCCCCGCCCGGGCCGAGAGGGCCAGGCCCAAAAGGTTAAACCAGGCATGATGCATGGAGACCACAACCACCGCCACGGTGAGGAAGGTGAACAGCAGACCCAGGTTGTTCTGATAATTCAGCGAACCGAGCAGCATCAAGAGCAAGATGCCGGCAAATACCACCCCGGCCCCGGTCGGCAGGATGTAAATAGCGCGGGGCCGGACACGAGCCTGCCCCCCCGGCGTCAGGGGGCAGACGCGAACGAAGCGGGCAAAGATGCGGGCGAACCTGATCCCGAAAAAAGAAGTTGATGGGAGGCTCAAGCCCATGAGCAGCAGGGGTCAGTGGCTGATTGCCGGAAGGTATAGAGATCGCACATCAATCTTTTTTTCCGGATCGGGTGGCAGTTGGCGGGAGAAAACCTGAATACTACCTACCATCCTGTAGGCTTGACGATCGAAAGCTTGCGGTCGACACCCCCACCAGAGTACCCCCAACCCACCCAATTGAGGCTGAAAACGGTCATGGGCTATCAAACACTCATCGCACCGGCACCTGGTCGAGAATCAGGGCGATGGCCTCCCGGGGTGCAAGCGCTTCCGTCTCCATCGCACCACTGCTCTCCAACCGATGGCTGATACAGGGTCCCAGGACCGCCTGGACATCCTCGGGATAAACGGCATCCCGTCCTTCCAGGAGGGACCAGGCCCTTGCCGCCCGCAAAAGCGCCAGACCGGCCCGGGGTGACAAACCCTGCACGAAGTACGGCGAGCCCCGGGTGAAAGCGATGATGTCGTAACAATAGTCGATGATGGGCGGAGAGGCATAAATCTGGCTCACGGCCCGCTGCAGGGCCCGAATCTCCGCCTTGCCCAAGGCTGGCTCCATGCGGGCCAGCATCTCCCGCCGGTCCTCTCCCGCCAGCAAGGCCTTTTCGGCGGCCTCCGCCGGATAGCCGATCTTCAGGCGCATCAGAAAGCGGTCGAGCTGGGACTCTGGCAAGGGAAAGGTGCCGATCTGAAAGCTCGGGTTCTGGGTGGCGATGACAAAGAAGGGCTCGGGCAAGGGGTGAGTTTCCCCCTCCACGGTGACCTGTCGTTCCTCCATGGCCTCTAGGAGGGCGCTCTGGGCCTTGGGGGTCGCGCGATTGATCTCGTCCGCTAGGATCAATTCGGCAAACAGGGGGCCGGGGTGGAAGCGAAAACGTTCCGTGGCCCGCTCGTAGATGGAGGCGCCGATGATGTCCGCCGGCAACAGGTCGCTCGTGAACTGAATGCGCGCGTACTCCAGACCCAGCAGCCGCGCCAGGAGGTGAGCGAGGGTCGTCTTACCCACCCCAGGGAGGTCCTCGATCAGCAGATGCCCGCGTGCCAACAGGCAGGCGACGGCGAGGCGTAATTCCCGCTCCTTGCCGAGGATGATCTCCCCGGCAGCCCGCAACGCAGCATCTAGTTGACCTGCCAGGGCGTTATGCATAGCCATTGCTGTAGCCAATCCTACCGTGACCTCGCCCAGCCGCGTGAGATGGAAATTTCAGCTTGACCGCCCCCCGCATAAGAGACGCCCTAACTGTCATGGTGGAGTGCAGCATACCCCTACAATGAGAGGGGATTTGCCGTGAGTTTCAAGCCAAATGTCATGAGGCGGCGCGCCACCCCCATGATAATCAATGCATTTTACATGGGTTTCAAGCTATAAGACGTACGATCGTTCTAGTGGCAGCACTGACCGGGCAAATCGCCGCCACTGCCGTTAAGGAACGGCTACTATAGCCCCTTTACAGGCGGATCGTCCCCAACCCGTCAGACCCTCGGGATGCAGCTCCGCCTAACAACGCCTAAACACCGACTTACACCCACTTAGACCCGCTGTTCCTGATCGCACCCATGAACATCCGCCGGTATCTCCACTGCAATGGCCTCTGAGTCTGGTTACGATGTCATCGTCGTCGGCGGTGGCCATGCCGGAACCGAAGCGGCCCTGGCGGCAGCCCGCATGGGCGTGCGAACCCTGCTCCTGACGCACAACATCGAAACCATCGGCCAGATGAGTTGCAATCCGGCAATTGGCGGGATCGGCAAAGGCCATTTGGTCAAGGAGATCGACGCCCTCGGTGGCCTCATGGCGCGGGCGGTGGATCGGGCAGGTATCCAGTTCCGCATCCTCAACGCCAGCAAGGGGGCGGCGGTGCGGGCGACCCGCGCCCAGGCGGACCGGCAACTTTACGAGACGGCGGTGCGCTGGGCGGTGGAGAGCAGCGGCCGGCTGGATATCTTCCAGCAGGCGGTGGATGACCTGGTGATCGCGGGCGGGCGGGTCACCGGGGTCATCACCCAGCTTGGTCTGCACCTGTCGGCCCCCTGCGTCGTACTCACAGTGGGGACCTTCCTCGCCGGACGGATTCACGTCGGCCTCGCGAGCCACGAGGGCGGTCGTTTTGGCGACCCGCCGGCAAACACTCTGGCGCGGCGGCTGCGCGACCTGCCCTTCCGGATGGCCCGGCTCAAGACTGGTACCCCGCCCCGCCTGGACGGCCGCTCCATCGACTTTCAGGTCCTGGAGGCCCAGCCCGGTGACGAACCCGTGCCGGTGTTCTCCTTCTTTGGCCGCCCCGAAGACCACCCCACTCAGGTCAACTGCCATATCGCCCACACCAGCGAGGAGACCCACGACATCATCCGCGGTGGCCTGTCCCGCTCGCCGCTCTTCACCGGCCTCATCGAGGGCGTTGGGCCCCGGTATTGTCCCTCCATCGAGGACAAGGTGGTGCGTTTCGCCGATAAGGCCAGCCATCAGATCTTCCTCGAACCGGAAGGCCTGACAACCCACGAGATCTATCCCAACGGCATCTCCACCAGCCTGCCCTTCGATGTCCAGGAACGCCTGGTCCACAGCATCCGCGGCCTGGAGGGGGCACGGATCACCCGCCCGGGCTATGCCATCGAGTATGACTTTTTCGACCCACGCGATCTGGACCCCTCCCTGGAATCCCTCCTGATTGATAACCTCTTCCTCGCCGGCCAGATCAATGGCACCACCGGCTATGAGGAAGCGGCCGCCCAAGGCCTGCTGGCCGGCGCCAATGCCGCCCGGCGGGTCCGGGACCAGGAACCCTGGCGACCCCGGCGGGACCAGGCCTACCTCGGCGTGATGGTCGATGACCTGACCACCCGGGGGACCCTGGAACCCTACCGCATGTTCACCAGCCGCGCCGAGTATCGGCTGCTGCTGCGCGAGGACAACGCCGATCTGCGGCTGACGGAGACCGGCCACCGCCTCGGGCTGGTTGGGGACGAGCAATGGCAGCGGTTCGTCGCAAAGCGGGAGGCCATCGAACGGGAGCGTCAGCGGCTGCGCGATACCTGGCTACGGCCCGGAACCCTGGACTCCGATCAGGCCCGGGCGATTCTCGGCGATGAGCTGCGCCGCGAGGCCCGCGCCCTGGATCTGCTGGCGCGCCCCCGGGTCGGTTATGCCGAACTGATGGCCCTCCCCGGCCTCGGCCCGGGGGTCAGCGATCCCCAGGTGGCGGAGCAGTTGGCCATCCAGGCCAAGTACGCCGGCTACATCGACCGCCAGTTGCAGGAGATCGAGCGCCACCGCGCGCAGGAGGAGACGGCCCTGCCGGCGGATTTCCCCTTTGCCGAGGTGCGTGGCCTCTCGGCTGAGGTGCGGGAAAAGCTGCTTCGGGTCCGTCCCACCACCCTGGGCCAGGCGGCGCGCATCCCGGGGATCACGCCGGCAGCCATCTCCCTATTACTGATTCATCTGCGGCGGCGATCAGGGTGACTCGCGCAGCCCAGAGCACCCCATCCGCAGCAGTGATTCGGATGATTGTCCAGCCCGCAATACCCGGAAATGGTCAGTCCAGGAGATCCTGCGGGACTAGCAGTGGCGGGGCCGCAGTCCTGGCGGGGATCGTCTCCACCCGGCATCGCCAGCGCTCCACCAACCTCGCGGGCCCGCCCTTAGGGGGAGCGCCAGGGGCATGGGGCAATAACCCGTGAGTACTGGCCTCCTCATCACCCCACGCGTCCAACTTGACGAAGGCCTGAAAGCCCTAAACCTCGACTTGGCCGAGACGCAGCGCCAACGCCTGATCCAGTTCCTCACCCTGCTGATGCGCTGGAACCGGACCTTCAATCTGACCGCGGTGCGCGATCCTCGGGAGGCGGTCACCCGCCACCTCCTCGACAGCCTGGCGGTACTGCCCTATATGGCGGGGACACCGGTCCTGGACCTGGGCACGGGCCCGGGTCTGCCCGGCATCCCCCTGGCCATTGCCGAGCCAGCGGCCCACTTCGTCCTGCTCGACAGCAACGGCAAGAAGATCCGTTTCGTCCGCCAGGCGGCACTGGAACTCAATCTGCGCGGGATCGAGGTCGTCCAGGCCCGGATGGAGTCGTATCGGCCCCAGCAAAAATTCGCTACCATTGTTAGCCGGGCCGTCGCCGAACTAGAATCCCTCTGGCAAGCGGCGGAACCGCTGCTCGCCAGCCCAGGGCGGCTCCTAGTCATGAAGGGGCGCCGACCGGAGGCCGAATTGTCCGCCCTGTCGGCCCCCAACCCCCGTTGCCACCCCCTGAGCGTCCCTGGCCTCAACGCCGAGCGCCACCTCATCGAGATCCGCCGCGACTGACAACCCCCGACATGGCCCGAATCATCGCCATCGCCAATCAGAAGGGTGGGGTGGGCAAGACCACCACCGCCGTCAACCTGGCCGCGTCGCTGGCCTCGATGAAGCGCCAGGTCCTGCTGTTGGACCTGGACCCCCAGGGCAACGCCACCATGGGCTGCGGCGTGGATAAGCGCAACCTGACCCACTCCGCCTGTGACCTGATGCTCGGTGATCTGGGCCTGGCCGACTGCCGGGTGCGGGTCGCCGAGCCCGCGCCGGGCTTCGACCTCCTTCCCGCCAATGGCGACTTGACCGCCGCCGAGGTGGGTCTCATGCAGTCCATCCAGCGGGAACGGCGCCTGCGCGAGGTCCTGGCCGGCCTGGGGCCGACCTATGAATTCATCATCATCGACTGCCCGCCATCCCTGAACATGCTGACGGTCAACGCCCTGGTGGCGGCCCAGGGGGTGTTGATCCCCATCCAGTGCGAGTATTACGCCCTGGAGGGGCTCTCGGCGCTGCTCGACACCATTGCCCAGATCCGCGCCAGCCGTAACCCCAGTCTGGCCATCGAAGGCATCCTGCGCACCATGCACGATCCGCGCAACAACCTGGCCAATCAGGTGTCGACCCAGCTCGTCACCCACTTCAATGCCGAGGTCTATCGCACCATCATCCCCCGCAACGTGCGCCTGGCGGAGGCCCCCAGCCATGGTCAACCGGTCCTGCTCTACGACAAGAGCTCCCGCGGCTCGATCGCCTACCTGGCCCTGGCCAGCGAGGTGATCCGCCGCCAGCAGAAACGCCAGGTGGCGACGGTCTGAGCCTGAGCCTGAGCCTAATTATCCATGGCGTTAGTAACTGAAAGCCTTATGTGGTGTCTCGCCGCCCCCCTGATCATGAAAGACGCTGCGGGTGAATTTGATGACAACCCCGCCACGTCCCTCCCGTTGAGGATCGACCCGCCATGAACATGAGGAAAAAGGGCCTCGGCCGCGGCCTTGATGCCCTGCTCGGTGGGTTGGGCGACTCGGGCTCGGCCTCCCTGGAACCAGGCGAACTTCTCACCAGTGCTGGCTCGGCACCCAACGAGACGGAGGGCCGCCTGGCCAGCCTGCCCCTGGACCTGATCGAGCGCGGACGCTACCAGCCCCGCCGGGACTTCGACCCCGACGCCCTGCGCGAGCTGGCGGACTCCATCGCCGTCCAAGGCATCATCCAGCCCGTCGTGGTGCGGGTCCTGACCGCGGGGCGCTATGAGCTGCTCGCGGGCGAGCGCCGCTGGCGCGCCGCCCAGCAGGCGGGCCTGAGCGAGATCCCGGCAGTGATCAGGGAGGTCGACGAGCAGGGGGCCATGGCCATCGCCCTGATCGAGAACATCCAGCGCGCCGATCTCAACCCCCTGGAGGAGGCAACCGCCCTGCAACGCCTGCTCGGGGAGTTCGGCCTGACCCATGCACAGATCGCCGAGGCGATCGGCAAATCCCGGGCCACCGTCACCAATCTCCTGCGCCTGCTGGAACTCAACGACGACGTGAAACGCGCCCTGGAACGTGGCCAGTTGGAGATGGGCCATGCCCGCGCCCTCCTGGGTCTCAAGGGTCCCAGACAAAGCGCCGCCGCCGACCAGGTCACCAGCCGGGGTCTTTCGGTTCGGGAGACGGAGCGCCTGGTCCGCCAGCTTCAGCAAGAGGATGAGGAACGGGCAAATCCGGTCCCCCGCCAGACGCCGAACACGGACCCGGACGTGCGGCGCCTCCAGGATGACCTGGCCGAGCGTCTGGGGGCCCAGGTCCAGATCCACCCTGGCACCCGGGGTGGCGGTCGCCTGGTTATCGCTTACCACAGCCTGGATGAACTGGACGGTATCCTGGCCCATATCAAGTAAATTTTCCCGCCCTGTGGCGCTGGCGTCCCGCTGCCAAGACCCCGTCCCAGTCCGTGATTCCCTACTTAAACATTGATCCACCGATAAAGCGATCTTATAATGCGACCGCTTTAGAGGCAGGCGACCAGCCACTGGGTACCGGAATTTTTCGGCCATGAGGCGAATGGACGAGCGGCAGGCTCTGATAGCCTGGCGGATAGTGCTGGTGCAGTGCCTCCTGACCCTGGCATTCGCTGCCGGCGGCTTGGTCTTTACCCAAGGGATCGCCCTCTCGATCCTGATTGGTGGCGGGGCCTGTACGCTGGCAACGTCCCTGTTTGCGGCATCCGTCTATGGTCCGTACGAGGCGCGGCGCCCCCAAGCCCTGGTGGGCCGGATCATCGGGGCGGAAATCGGCAAACTGATCCTGGTGATCGGGATTTTTGTATTCGCCTTCACCAGGGTTGACGACCTCGATGTGCCGGCCATGCTCGCCGCCTACTTCGCCGTACAGGTGCTGCCGGCGATAATCGCGCCCTCCTGGGGCGCTGGTTCGAAACCTTGAAGAGAGACCGTCGATGGCTGCCGAAGCTTTGACCGCACAGGGATACATCAACCACCATCTGACTAATCTCACCCTCGGCGTCCTCCCGGACCGGGGTCTGACCTTTGCCCACAACGCCGATGAGGCCGCGGCGATGGGCTTCTGGGCGGTTCATGTCGACACCATGTTCTTCGCCATCGGCCTGGGCATGTTGATGATGTGGTTCTTCAAGAAGGTCGCCGACAACGTCACGGCCGGCGTTCCGGGGCCGATGCAGAACTTCGCGGAGTGGATCATCGACTTTGTCGAGGAGAACGTCCGCGGCTCCTTCAGCGGCGTCAACCCCCTCATCGCACCCCTCGCCCTGACCATCTTTGTCTGGGTCTTCCTGATGAATCTGATGGACCTGTTCCCGGTGGACCTGGTCCCCTGGCTGGCAAGCCTGATTGGCATCCATTTCCTCAAGATCGTGCCGACCACGGACCCCAATGCCACCTTTGGCATGTCCATCATGGTCTTCATCCTCATCGTCTACTACAGCATCAAGATCAAGGGGATCGGCGGCTTCGTCGGTGAATTGGCCCTGCAGCCCTTTGGTAAGTGGGGCATCCCGGCCAACCTGGTGCTGGAAGGCATCAACCTTATCTCCAAGCCCATTTCCCTCGCCCTGCGCCTGTTCGGCAACCTCTACGCCGGTGAGATGATCTTCATCCTCATCGCGCTCATGTACGGTCACAATATCGTTCTGAGCATCAGCGGTGGTGCCCTGCAACTGGCCTGGGCCATCTTCCATATCATCATCATCCTGCTGCAGGCCTTTATCTTCATGGTGCTGACCATCGTCTACCTCGACATGGCCCACCAGGAACATCACTGATCGCCCAGCGCGTCCAATCGCCCTTTTCACCCCAGACCCACCCAACCTCAAGAGGGAAAACAATGGAACTCTCGCAAGCCCTGGTCTACGTCGCCGCCGGTCTCATGCTCAGCCTGGGCGCCATTGGCGCGGCTATTGGTATCGGCATCCTCGGCGGTCGCTTCCTGGAAGGCTCCGCCCGCCAGCCTGAACTCATCCCCGTGCTCCGCACACAGTTCTTCATCGTGATGGGTCTGACGGACGCCCTGCCGGTCATCTCGGTCGCCATGGGCCTCTATTTGATGTTTGCCGTCTAAATGGGGATCCGGCCCCACGCCGGTCCTGCATTTCTCGTCCATCACGAGGCAAAGGCATGAATATCAATTTGACCCTGTTCCTCCAGATGATCTCCTTCGCGGTGTTCGTCTGGTTTTGTATGAAGTTTGTCTGGCCGCCGATCGTCGCCGCCCTGGCGGAGCGCAAGACCAAGATCGCTGAGGGCCTGGCCGCCGCGGAACGTGGTCACCAGGAGCAGCAGCTTGGACAGCAGCGCGCCAAGGAACTCATGGTGGAGGCCAAAAAGCACGCCGCCGAGATCGTCAATCAGGCGCAAAAGCGCGCGGCCGAGATCGTCGAAGAGGCCAAGGATTCCGCACGTGTCGAGGGCGAACGCCTGGTCACCGCCGCCAAGGCGGAGATTGATCAGGAGACGAATCGCGCCCGGGAGGCCCTGCGGGAGAAGGTGGCCGAGCTCGCCCTGGCCGCCGCGACCAAAATCCTTAACAAGGAAATCGACGCCAGCGCCCACAAGGCCCTGGTTGACTCCTTCGCCAAGCAGATCTAGGACGCGACCATGGCCGGAGAAATCACCACCATCGCCCGCCCCTATGCGGAGGCCGCCTTCGACCGCGCCACGGAGACGGGTCAGGTTGAAGCCTGGTCCGGAGCTCTGAACCTGCTGGGCGCCCTGACCAGCGATTCGGCCATGGCAGCCCAGATCACTAACCCAGGGATACCCCGCGACCTGCCACGAGACATGCTTCTCGACTTGGGGGGTGACGCGCTCCCCCCGGAGGCCCGTAATCTGGTCAAGGTCCTGGCGGAGAACAAGCGCCTGTCGGTGCTGCCGGAGATTGCCAAGGTCTTCGCGGAACTGGAGACGGCCCATAAAGGGGTGCGTCAGGTCCACATCCGCAGTGCCTACCCCCTGGATGCGGACCAGCAAACGGTTCTGGCGCAAGCGCTCAAGGCAAAATTGAAGGCGGAGGTGGAGATCACGGTCGAGGAGGACCCCGCCCTCATTGGTGGGGTGGAGATCCGGGCCGACGACCTGGTCATCGACGGCTCCGTCCTTGGGAAGCTCCAAAGGCTGGCCAGCGAATTGCACATTTAACGGGAAACCGACATGCAACTGAACCCCTCAGAAATCAGCGATCTCATCAAACAGAAGATCGAGCAATTCGACCTCCGGACCGAGGCACGCACGGAAGGCACTATTGTCAGCCTATCCGATGGCGTCGTCCGCATTCATGGTCTCTCCGACGCCCAGTACTATGAAATGCTGGAGTTTCCCGGCAATGTCTATGGTCTGGCCCTGAACCTGGAGCGGGACTCCGTGGGCGCCGTGGTCCTTGGTGACTACACGGGCCTCTCCGAGGGCGATTGGGTGCGCTGCACGGGACGCGTCCTCGAGGTTCCCGTTGGTCCGCAATTACTGGGGCGGGTGGTCGATTCCCTGGGCAACCCGCTGGACGGTAAGGGCCCGATCGGTGCCACATTGACCTCACCCCTGGAAAAGGTCGCCCCCGGCGTCATCGCGCGCAAATCGGTCGACCAGCCGGTGCAGACGGGAATCAAGGCCATCGACGCCATGGTGCCCATCGGCCGCGGCCAGCGTGAGTTGATTATCGGCGACCGTCAGACCGGCAAGACCGCCGTCGCGATTGACGCCATCATCAACCAGAAGGGGACCGGCGTTAAGTGCATCTACGTCGCCGTGGGCCAGAAGAATTCCTCCGTCGCGGGCGTGGTCCGCAAGCTGGAGGAATTCGGTGCCATGGACCACACTATCGTGGTTCACGCCGGGGCCTCAGACTCCGCCGCCATGCAGTTCATCGCCCCCTACGCCGGCTGCTCCATGGGCGAGTACTTCCGGGACCGCGGCGAGGATGCCCTCATCGTCTTCGATGACCTGACCAAGCAGGCCTGGGCCTACCGTCAGGTCTCCCTGCTGCTCCGCCGTCCGCCCGGTCGTGAAGCCTATCCGGGTGACGTCTTCTACCTCCATTCCCGCCTGCTAGAGCGTGCCTCGCGGATCAACGCCGAAGAAGTAGCCAAACTCACTAACGGCGAGGTCAAGGGCAAGACTGGCTCGCTCACCGCCCTGCCGATCATCGAGACCCAGGCGGGCGACGTCTCCGCATTCGTGCCGACCAACGTCATCTCCATCACCGACGGCCAGATCTTCCTCGAAACCGACCTCTTCAACGCCGGTATCCGGCCGGCCATCAACGCCGGCCTCTCCGTATCCCGCGTCGGTGGCGCGGCCCAGACCAAGATCATTAAAAAGCTGGGCGGTGGTATTCGTCTGGCCTTGGCCCAGTTCCGCGAGCTGGCGGCCTTCTCCCAGTTCGCATCCGATCTGGACGAAGCCACCCGTAAGCAACTGGATCGGGGCGCCCGGGTAACCGAACTGATGAAGCAGACGCAGTACTCTCCCCTGAGCGTTGGCCAGATGGCGGTCTCCCTCTTCGCCGCCAACATGGGCTATCTGGACGACGTCGAGGTGAACAAAGTCGTTGACTTCGAACTGGCGCTGCAATCCTACATGAAGGTCTCCCAGGCTGCCCTGCTCGACAAGATCAATGCCAAGGGCGACTATAACGAGGAAATCGAGCAAGGTATGCATGCCGCCATCAAGGACTTCAAGGCCAACAATACATGGTAGCAAGCCGCGGTAGCCCGCCCGCCAGCACGGAATCGAATAAGCCGCGCCTGGGGGCAGGTGCCCTGACCCACCAACCTTATACCGGACCATCCTCCCGACAGTCACGCCAGGCTGTCGAGAGGCCAATCCGGTCGCTGGGAGCCTAAGAAGACATGGCCGGCGCCAAAGAAATCCGCACCAAGATCGCCAGCATCAAGAGCACGCAGAAGATCACCAAGGCCATGCAAATGGTCGCGGCGGCCAAGATGCGCAAGGCCCAGGAGCGTATGAGCTCCTCACGGCCCTATGCCGAAAAGATGCTCCAGGTCATTTCCCACCTCAGCCACGCCTCACCCGAATACCGCCACAGTTACATGTCGGCGGAACGGGAACGTAAGCGCGTCGGCTACATCGTGATCTCCTCCGACCGGGGTCTCTGCGGGGGGCTCAACACCAACCTGTTCCGCAAACTGGCCGTAGAGATCCGTGACCAGCGCAAGGCCGGGGTCGAAACCTCCTTCGCCGTTGTGGGCGCCAAGGCGCTGGCCTTCTTCCGCCGGTTTGGCGGCAAGGTCCTGGCGCAGGTCACCCACCTGGGTGACAAGCCGCACATCGAGGACCTTATCGGCGCGGTGCGCGTCATCCTCGACGCCTACGAGGCCGGCGAAATCGATGCCATCTACGTGGCCTATAACGAATTCGTCAATACCATGACGCAAAAGCCGACCATCCGCCAGTTGGTGCCGATACAGGCGGATGAGGAGACCAAGACCATCAAGACTCACTGGGATTACATTTACGAGCCCGAGCCCAAGGCCGTGCTCGATGCCCTGCTGGTGCGCTATATCGAATCCCTGGTCTACCAATCGGTCGTGGAGAACGGTGCCTGTGAACAGTCCGCCCGCATGGTGGCCATGCGGGCCGCCACGGACAACGCCGGCAGCCTCATCAACGAACTCCAGTTGATCTACAACAAGGCGCGCCAGGCGGCGATCACCCAGGAAATCTCCGAAATCGTGGGCGGCGCGGCAGCGGTCTGACCACCCGCAACGTCCCGGGGCATCCCGGATGCCCAACCCAACAGAATTGCATCCAACCGCCGACAGGCGAGAACGAGGAAAGTGATATGAGTTCCGGTAACGTGGTGGAAATCATCGGCGCGGTGGTTGACGTGCAATTCCCGCGCGGCGAGATGCCCAAGGTCTACGATGCCCTCCTGGTCGATCAGGTGGGTCTGACCCTGGAAGTCCAGCAGCAACTGGGCGACGGCGTGGTGCGGACCATCGCCATGGGCACCACCGACGGCCTCCAGCGTGGCGTGGGCGTCAGCAACACCCACAACCCCATTCAGGTACCGGTGGGCAAGGCAACCCTGGGCCGCATCATGGATGTCCTGGGGCGACCCATCGACGAGAAAGGCCCGGTCGACGCCGAGGCCAAATGGTCAATCCACCGCTCCGCCCCGTCCTTCGAGGACCAGGCCTCCACCACCGAGATCCTGGAAACCGGCATCAAGGTTATCGACCTGATCATGCCTATCTCCAAGGGTGGCAAGGTTGGCCTCTTCGGGGGCGCCGGCGTCGGTAAGACCGTGACCCTAATGGAGCTGATCCGCAACATCGCCGTCGAACACTCCGGATTCTCGGTCTTCGCCGGCGTCGGGGAGCGTACCCGTGAGGGCAACGACTTCTACCATGAAATGACCGACGGCGGCGTGCTCGACAAGGTTGCCCTGGTCTACGGCCAGATGAACGAACCCCCAGGCAACCGCCTCCGCGTCGCCCTCACCGGCCTGACCATGGCCGAATACTTCCGCGACGAAGGTCGTGACGTCTTGCTCTTCGTCGACAACATCTATCGCTACACCCTGGCCGGCACCGAGGTCTCCGCCCTCCTGGGTCGCATGCCGTCGGCCGTGGGCTATCAGCCAACCCTGGCCTCGGAAATGGGCGCCCTTCAGGAGCGGATCACCTCCACCCGCACCGGCTCCATCACCTCCTTCCAGGCGGTGTACGTCCCGGCGGATGACCTTACCGACCCCTCCCCGGCCACCACCTTCGCCCACCTGGACGCCACCCTGGTGCTGTCCCGCCAGATTGCCGAGCTGGGCATCTACCCCGCCGTGGACCCCCTGGACTCCACCAGCCGCATCCTCGACCCCCATGTGGTCGGCGTCGAGCACTATACGGTGGCCCGTCAGGTGCAGGGTACCTTGCAACGCTACAAGGAACTCAAGGACATCATCGCCATCCTCGGCATGGACGAACTCTCCGAGGAGGACAAGCTGACCGTGGCCCGGGCGCGCAAGATCCAGCGCTTCCTATCCCAGCCCTTCTTCGTTGCCGAGGTCTTCACCGGTTCACCCGGTAAATATGTCGCCCTCAAGGATACCATCGCCGGCTTCAAGGCCATCGTCAACGGCGAATATGACCACCTGCCGGAGCAAGCCTTCTACATGGTGGGTGGTATCGAAGAGGCGGCGGCCAAAGGCAGCAACGCCTGATCAGGGAGGTAATTTCCCATGGCAATGACAATTCACGTCGACATCGTGAGCGCCGAGCGGGCCATCCACTCCGGCCTGGCCACCATGGTGTTCGCGCCGGGCGAGATGGGTGAACTGGGCATCGCGCCTCGTCACACCGCCCTCATCACCCGACTGAGGCCGGGTGAGGTCCGGGTGGAGAAGGAAAACGGGGAGATGGAACACTTCTATGTCTCCGGCGGCATGCTCGAGGTACAGCCCAACATCGTGACGGTCCTTGCCGATACCGCCGTTCGCGCCCATGACTTGGACGAGGCCGCCGCGGCCGAGGCCAAGCGTCGCGCCGAGGATGCCCTGGCGGGCAAGGCTGCGGACTTCCAGTATGCCCAGGCCCAGGCCGAACTGGCCGAGGCCGTGGCTCAGTTGCGCGCGATCGAGCGCCTGCGCAAGACCAAGGTCAGCTGACCCTGCTTGAGCCTGATGTCCGGCCAACCTAGCCCCCGCCCTGCGGGGGCTAGGTCATTTAGGGTATGCTGATGGCCAGTCACCGACCGCTCCATGGTTGGACACAACCACCAGGTAACCCGCGCATGAGCGAAGAACGTATCCAGGATGGCAAATATGTCAGCCTGACCTACCGCATCGCCGATGAAACCGGCGCCGTCCTCGAGCACAGCGATCTGCCCGTGAGTTTCATCCTAGGCGGTCACCAGGAACTGATCGGGGGCATGGACGAAGCCATTCGTGGCAAGCGCGCCGGGGATGAGGTCGACTTTACCCTGCCGCCCGAACAGGGTTTTGGCCCCCACGACCCGGATCTAACCTTCACTGACGATATCGACAATGTCCCGCCCCCCTTTCGCCACGTCGGGGCGGAGGTGCAGATGCAGAACGAGGCCGGCGAGGTCAAGACTTTTTTTGTCTCCAGTGTCGAGAATGGGCGCCTGACAGTCGATGGCAATCACCCACTGGCGGGTAAGCGGCTTCAGGTCCATGTGCGCATCCACGAGGTACGGGAAGCCACCCGGGAGGACCTGGCCCAGGATGGCCAGGCCTGCGCCCTACCACCGGCCCTACACTGAGCCGGCCAAATTCCAGGATCAACCTGAAGCCCACCCGACCCGGAGCCACCCATGAAACTCGGAGTCGCCATCCTGGCCGCGGGCCAGGGCACACGGATGAAATCCGACCTGCCCAAGGTGTTACACCCCCTGGCCGACCGCCCCCTGCTCCGTCATGTCGTCGACACGGCCCTGGAACTGGATCTCGCACGGTTCTGTATCGTCCACGGCCATGGCGGCGATCAGGTGCGATTGGCCCTTGGGGACCTGGATTGCGACTGGGCCCACCAGGCGGAACGCAAGGGTACGGGACATGCCCTGTTGCAGGCCCTACCCCATCTGGGCGACGTTGACCGCGTCCTGGTCCTGTATGGCGATATCCCCCTGATCCGCGCCGCCACCCTGCGCCGCCTCCTGGAGGTGGCGCGGCAGGCCAGCCTCGGTGTCCTGACCGCCTTCCTCCCCGATCCAGGCGGATACGGGCGGATCGTGCGGGATCACGAAGGGCGTGTTCGGCGAATCGTCGAGGAAAAGGACGCCAGCGAGGCGGAACTAGCCATCGACGAAATCAACACCGGCTTTCTGATCGCGGATCGCGTTGCGCTTGCGGACTGGCTGGGCCGGCTGGGCAACGACAATGCCCAGGGTGAGTATTACCTGACGGATATCATCGCCATGGCCGCGGCGGAAGGCCGGGCCATCGCCACGACCCAACCAGAGAAGAGCGAGGAGATCCTCGGCGTCAACGATCGCATTCAACTGGCAGATCTGGAACGGCGCTTTCAGGCCCGCATCGCCCGGGACTTGATGCAGACTGGGGTGAGCCTGCGCGACCCGGCACGCCTTGACGTGCGCGGCCACCTCCAGGTCGGCCGGGATGTCAGCATCGACATCAATTGCCTCTTCGAGGGCGAGGTCGTCCTGGGCGACGAGGTCACCATCGGTCCAAACTGCTACCTGCGGGACTGCGTCATCGGTGCCCACACCCAGGTCCTGGCTAATTCTGTCATCGAGGAGGCGCGGGTCGGGACTCAGGCCCGTATCGGGCCCTTTTCCCGGCTGCGACCCCAGGCCGATTTGGCGGACGAGGTCCATGTCGGGAACTTTGTCGAGATCAAGAAGGCCCAGATTGGCCAGGGGACCAAGATCAGCCATCTCAGCTACATTGGCGACGCCCAGGTCGGGAGCGGGGTGAACATTGGCGCCGGGACCATCACCTGCAATTACGACGGCGTCAACAAACACCTGACCCGGATCGGCAATGGCGCCTTCATTGGCTCCAATACGGCCCTCGTCGCCCCGGTGACGGTGGGAGAAGGGGCCACCATCGGCGCCGGCTCGGTGATTGGGCGGGATACGCCTCCCCATAAACTGACCCTCACACGAGCCCCCCAGCGCACCATCGAACAGTGGCAAAAGCCCGTCAAGAAGCGCATCTGACATCAATAAGTTACATCGCATATCAGTTTTCGCATCGCCAGGGTAGGTCTGGGGGGTCGTCTGGCGAGGG
>WBZM01000731.1_pt1 | contig 41063 bp, 35 predicted proteins | sample 5204271 | NCBI WGS metagenome assembly WBZM01 (sample SAMN12344346, study PRJNA552823) | activated sludge metagenome | biome: Activated sludge suspended growth; feature: Nitrification reactor; material: Wastewater; isolation source: activated sludge from nitrification reactor of wastewater... | reverse complement strand
TCAAGGACGTGCTGGTCAGCAGCTACCAGACCGGCGGCGCCGGTGAGGATCTCCCGGTCGAGAGCCTGTCGCTGAACTTCACCTCCGTCCAGCAGGAATACTTCACCCAAGACGAGAAGGGCGTGCTGAAGTCCGCCGGCAAGTCTGGCTGGGATGTCAAGACCAACCAGAAGATGTGATCGGCGGCGGCGCGGGCCAGCCGGGGCGATGTCGCGCCCGAAGAGCACGGTGTGGGCGTTCCGCTCCAGCGCGCTCGCCGAGCCCGCGCGTTGGAGCGGCTGACCCGCTTCAATCCGCTTCGGTGGGTTCCAGACAAGGAGATCGAGACGATGAGCAACACTGTTTGCGAGAAATATGAAATGATTGCGCCAGCGAATGGCTTGAGGGGACCCGATCCCGAACGTCGGATCGGGATCGGGTGGATCGGTCTGATCGGCGGTATGCTGGCCTTGACGCTCGCGGCGATAGGGCTCGGGACAGGCTCGGCAGTTTACTCGGCCAGCAACGCGGAATGGCTTCGCTCCGCCGTGTTCGGGGCGTTCACGCTGGTAAACGCCCTGCGGATTTTGGCGTATGTCCCGCAAATGCTGGCGGCGGCCAGAGACACCAACGGCGCGGCCGGAGTGTCTTGCGCGACTTGGAGCCTGTTTCTGGTGTCGCACCTGACCACCATCGCCTACGCCATGGTGTATCTTCGCGATGGGGCCATGGCTTTGATATTCTGCGGCAACGCCTTGGCTTGTCTGGCGGTTATCGCCATCACCTCGATCAAGCGCAAGCGGCATGCGGCTCGTTTGCTGCAAAGGTTGTGAACCGCCGCCACACGCAGGCAAGGGTTTGAAGCAATGAATGGTATGGGTCTTGGCGATTTTCGGCAGCGCGGGGCGATGGAGGCGAACCGCGCTTTTGCCGCCCGCTCACCTCACGCGCCGCCGCCGCGATAAGTCTCGCATGACCGAGCCGGGATACATTCACAGCTTTTCAAAAAAAGAGCAGGATCGACTTTTAAAGCAAGCGCTATTTCTCGAACCGTATTTTTATCCGAAAATCGAGCTATCCGATTGCCGGCGCTTGCTGGAAATCGGCTGTGGAGTCGGCGCGCAAATTGCCATAATCGCGAGGAGATTCCCCGGTTTAACCATCGATGGCATCGACCTGATGGAGTCGCAGATCGGTCGCGCAAGTCGTGTTCTGGCGGATTTGATAACAAGCGAAAGTGTGAATCTGGCAATCGCTTCCGGCGATGCACTACCATTTCCCGACGATTATTATGATGGCGCCTGTATTTTTTGTGTGTTGGAACATATCGCAAATCCGCTTGCCGTTTTATATGAAACTCGCCGAGTATTAAAACCCGAAGGGGTGCTATATTGCACGGAAGTATTTAACTCCGGCCTTTATATTGATCCGAAATGTCCGGCAATAAGCGAATATTGGGCGGCATTCAACCAATATCAGCTCGATATGGGCGGCGATCCCGATATCGGGATGAAGCTGGTCAATTTGGCTTTGGCGGCGGGTTTCAAGCAGATCGACTTTCGAGACGTGTCGGCCGTGCTCGACGGGAGAATGGCGCTGGAAGCGAAGCGAGTCGAGTTCATCGGCTATTGGCGGTCGCTTTTCCTCAGCGCCTCGGAAAGCTTGATCGCCGAGGGTCGAGTCGCGGCGGCGACCGCAGCGAAGCTGCGTCGGGAGTTCGACGATCTGATCGCCAACAGAAATGCGGTTTTCATGTATCAAGGAAAACAGATCAAATGCCGCAAACGAGCGGCCGGCGTTTCTGGAGCGATTCGGCACTGAGACGCGGCGCGAAGCGGCACCTGTAACACGCCCGTTGGCCGAACGGGTTTCGCTGTCCTGGCTGCGGTCGGGCGGCCCATTACGTCTTGCGTGGCGGCGGGCGTAAGACCTTTCAGTGCCAGACCTGTCGCGCGCAAACTTCCCGAATCGCGGGGGCGCTGCTCCAATCCCGAGCCAAGCGACGCTTACGCTCGGCGCGGGATTTCGGCGCGATCCCCGGGCGATCATCGCGGGTTGAGTTGCGGCAAGAAAGAGATTGCCCGCGCCAGAGAGATCAATGGCATGGGCCATTTTTGGGAATTCTGTATCCATTCGCCAGAGCATTTGCATTTATACTGTCTATTATAGCCAGCCACCGCTGGCGGTAAGGACCGGAAAAGCCATGCGCATCCTCCTCGTTGATGATCACACCTTATTCCGCGAAGCCTTATTGCACGTGCTCCGGCAGTTCGATAGCGCGGCCGTGGTGATCGAGGCCGCGACCGCCAGGGAAGCCATCCGCTTGGCCGCCCATTATCACGATCTGGATCTGATTCTGCTGGACTTGACTTTGCCCGGCTTTAACGGTTTGTCCGCCCTGCCCGAACTGCACGAGCTCAGGCCGACGGTGCCCCTGGTCATCTTGTCCGCCTCGGAGGATGCCGCCGATGTCCGGCAGGCCTTGGCGGCGGGCGCGATGGGCTACGTCCCGAAATCGTCCAACAGCCGCGAGATGATCACCGCCTTGCGCCTGGTGTTGGCCGGCGAGGTGTACGTCGCGCCCGCCATGCTGGCGGCTTTGGAGAGCCTGGAGGCGACTTCGGCTCAGGCTGCCGGGGCGGTTGGGGAGGAGGACAGCGTCGATGGACTGACTCCCCGGCAGTTAGAAGTGCTGCGCCTGATGGCGCAAGGTTTGTCCAACAAGGGCATCTGCAAGCGCCTGAACGTGGCGGAAGGCACGGTGAAACTGCACGTCACCGCCGTCCTGCGGGCGCTGGATGCCGGCAACCGCACCCAGGCGGTGATCGAAGCGACGCGCCGGGGCCTGCTACCCGCGCCGGATAAGGGGAGCTAGTCCAGCGGCTCGCGCTCGCGCTCGCGCAAATGGAGCAGATGATGCAAGGCGCTGCGCAATTTGGCGGGCTGCACGGGTTTGTGCAACAGCGGGTAACCGCTGGCCTCGGCTTCGCGCAAGTGATCGGGAGCGGTGTCGCCGGTGATCACCAGGGCCGGCACATAACGGCGCAGCACCTTGTGCAGAATCGCCACAGCCTCCAGACCGGAGTACCGGCCCTGCAAGCGATAATCCACGATCAGCAGCTCGGGAGGCGGGACGTGCGCTTGGAGCTGTTCCCGCGCTTCATCCAGCGAACCGGCCTTGATGACGGCGCAGCCCCATCGTTCCAACAGGCCATCCATGGCGGCCAAAACCGCCTTGTCGTCATCCAGCACCAGCACTCGATGACCCCGCAGCGTCAAAGCCGGAGCCGCTGTCGCCGAGGATGGGGAATGGCCGGACGAGTCCTGATAGAGCGGTATTGAAATCGAGAAACAGGAGCCGTGCCCCAAGCGGGAACGGACCGAAATCGCGTGCCCCAATAAAGCGGCCAACCGTTTGACGATGGCCAGCCCCAGACCCAGCCCTTGGTGCCTATCCCGCTCCGGATTGCCCAACTGATGAAATTCTAAAAAGATATTGTCCAGTTGCTCTTCGGGGATGCCGGGGCCGGTGTCGTATACCTCGATGCGCAACATGCTACCTCGGCGACGGGCGCTCACGAGCACGCGACCGTCGTGAGCGTACCGGAGCGCGTTGGAAATCAGGTTTCTCAATATGCGCTCCAGCATGGTCGGGTCACTTTGCACGATCGCTCGGCCGGGGCGAATTCGCAGCGTACATCCGTTTTTCCGGGCGGGGGATTGGCGTTCGGTTTCCAGCCGCTGGAACCGTCTCCGTTCCCGCAAGTTGCCGAATAAATTGATTCCGTGGGATTGGTATTCGGTTTCCAGCCGCTTGAACAGTTCGGCTACGGCCACGGGACCGACGTTGGGGCGGATCACCCCGGCATCCAGCTTGGAGATATCCAACAAGGCGCTCAACATCCCGTCGATGGCCTGGATGGAGTCCTCGATCTGCTTGATCAGGGGCTCGGTTTCGATATCGCTCACCCGATCCACCAAGTTGGCGAAAAACAGGCCCAGGGCATGGATGGGTTGGCGCAAATCATGACTGGCGGTGGCCAGGAACCGGGTTTTCGACGCGTTGGCCCGCTCCGCTTCCTGGCGGGCCGCATCGAGCGCTTTTTCCCGATGTTTGAGTTCGCTGATGTCGGAACAGGTCAGTACTCGGCTACCGTCCGGGATGATGATTTGCAGGATTTCGATGATGGCGCCGTCCGCGCGCCAATACTCAACCGGTTCTTCTTCCAGGAGTTCCACCGGCGGATCGGCGGCGCGCAGGATCGCGTCGAGATCCTGGCCGCGTTCGACTTGGTGGCGACCCAGGCCGAGCAAATCCAGGAAGTGCTGATTCCACATCCGCAACCGGCTTTCCGGGTCGATCAAGCTGATACCCTGCTGAATGTGTTGCAAGGTGGTTTCCAGCAGGGCCGATTTTTCATCCTTTTCCCGTTGCAGGGCGGCGTTTTCGAAGCGAAGCCGCAAGGAATGAGCGAGCGTCACGTAAACGTTCCTGGCATAAAACAAGCTCGCCACCAAGTTCAAGCAGACCAATATGGCGATCTCCGCGCCCACGGTTCCTCCGCGCATGAGCGATACGGTGATCAGCGACAGCAATACCAGCACCGAGGCGAAATAGGCCGGCGGATAGGACACCACGGCCATCAACGCCTGAGCGTTTAGCCCTACCAGGGCGATCGTGATGATAATCAAGGTCTCGGGCTGTCCGGCATCCAAAAACAGGATCGGTACCGTCGCCCAAACCGAGCCGAAGACCCACGCGAGCGCGGTCATTGCGGTTCCCCAATTGCGCGCAGACGCTAGAGCGGGTTGGCGCCGCCGATAGGCGCGCATCAGAAACCAGCGAGCCACCGTCAAGGTATAGAGAGCGATCAGCCAAGCCAGGAGGCTATCGTGTGGCGCCTTGGTCCATAGCATGAAAACCAGAACGGTGCTGGTGACGGTATGAACCACGATAGCGATAGGGACCGACCGGAACAGGGTATCGATCAGTTCCGCTTGAATTTCGGCGTGGGTGACCGAAGCGTTCGGGCGCATTGGGCGGATAAGTCCGGCAGGGCCATAAATCCAAGCCATGGAGAGTCCGATTACAAGGTCTCGGTAACGTGAAATAGCGTTACGGTTATCGGGCGGTACCGTCGCCGGAGGGATAAGACCGACGATCCGGGTCGGGTCGGGTCGGACGCTCCCCTCCCGGGTCCCGCTCGGGCCGCTCGGGTCGGGTCGGACGCTCCCCTCCCGGGTCCCGGTCATGATGACGGTGAGCGTCAAAGCGATAAATGAAAGGGGGAGGGCGGCCGTCATCTTCGGGCGCTCGCGCCGGCATGTTGCCAATCAGCCGATCAATTTGACCGATCCAACGCCGCATATCGGATAACTCTTCCGGCGACGCCGGCATCGTCTCCGCATAGCGCGAGTCGCGCGTCACGTTTGTTCTGTTTGCCGCAATCGACAAAGATCTCCAGGCATTTTCCCTGGAGGCCACGCGGACGCGCCCTTCCAGAACCGTGCAGCGCGTGTCGCCACCGGGCGAAATCGCCATCACCCACTCGGTTCCTTCCGCGCCGGCGGTGACAAATTCGGTGTCCACCTGAAACGCGCCCCTGACCCTGACGAACAGCTCGCCGACAAACGCGAAAATCGAGCCGATTCGAATGCGGCTATCGGATCGCACGTACAACTGCGTTCGGTTGGGAAAACGGATAGCGACCGCCACGTTTGGTCCGGTCCTGATCAGATCACCTTTTTGCAAAGGCATGTCTGGCGTGGCATCCAGGAGGACGCCTTCGCGCCTGATCCGCACCCGCCGCCATTCCCGCGCGGCGGCGATCCGATAGTGTGCGGCGCCCGATGATCGATCTTCCACCAGGATCTCTTCGAGAATCGGCAGCGCCCGCTCTCGTCCGGCGGCGGGAGCGATCCACCCGACGTACCCGATGAAGAGCAGCACAAAAAAAGCCGACATCCGAGTCTGAAAGCGATTGCCGGCGGTTTTAAATGGCCGATAACGATTCAGGGTGTTCACGCGAACCACCTCCTTTTTACCGTCGCGACGGTCCAATACGACAAGCCGAACGCAAGCAGATGATAGACGGTATTCACGATGACAAGATAAGCGTGAAAAACGTAGCTGGAGATAACAAAATACAGCAGAAACGTCGCCCCCAACAGCCCGATCCGAAACAGCTTGGACCAATAAAATGTACCGATTTTAATAAAGCCGCCCAACAGCCCCAAGCCAACCATGAGGATCAATTCGGGCCAATAGTCCAGCGTTCGGATTGTCCGACCGTCCAGTAGCGACCGGATAATCGCCGAGTGCAATTCGACGCCGTAGCGCTCTTCTCTGGTCATGCCATGGCGAACGGGAAACAGATCGTCCTGCTCGATGCCGACCAGCACGATTTTGTCCCTGAAGCGGCTGAAATCGTCGTCACGACGCTCTTTCACGATGGATTGATACGGCGCTTTTGATCCGGTGGCATCTGGCTCGGCGAGCCACGAGGGGTCGATGATGATGCTGGCCGCAGTGTCGCGCTTGTCGATGGCGGGACAACCCGGTTGCGCCCACTTCACTTCATCGGTTTCGGAAACGGCCACTTTAACGACGCTTTGTCGGGTGGTCTGGTCGAGAAAATCGATCCTCCGAACCTTTTGATCGATCGCCAGCTCGCGCCCCAGAAAGGCGGTGGCGCTTTCGAGCGCCAGAGAATGCAGGAAGGATCGCTGGTCTTCCTTGCGCACCACCAGAGGCGCCAGTTGCGCCGAACCCCATTTTTTACCGATGCAAAGCAGGCCGGGTTTGGCGCCGGCATCTCTCAAAGGCCGCACGATCTTGGGTTGGTCCCCGAGAAGGCCGCGATAGCCGACCACGACCGTGGTACCGCGCTCGCTCGCGCGCTCGATGGCCCCGGCGAACGCCGCGTCGAACGGGGTCGGGTCCTCGAAAAACAGATCGAACGCGATGACTTTCGCGCTCGCTCGCGAAAGCTTGTCGATCAGCGTCGCGTGCTCGCGGCGCCAGTCCTTGCCGAACGGTTTACCGAGTTCCCGCTCGGTTTGCTCGTCGATCGCGACCACGATGACTCGCTCGTCCGCGCGTCGTTCGGAGAAGAGTCCCGCCAACCCCACCGCGTAGCTTTCGATTCTGACCGCCGGCGGGAGGAAATCGAACAGCCGGAGCCACGACAAGAAGAAAACGAACAGCGAAGCGCCAGTCGCGCCCGAAAACGCGATCCGTCTCAAGCCGAGCGCTCGATTGAGCCGACTCAGCTCTCTGCTATTTTGGTCGAGGCTGTCCTTGATCGAGGGGTCGGAGGCTTCGCGGTATTGCCGCTCCAGGGTTTCGATGTTTTGCCGATACGTCCGCTCGGCGGCCTGGCACCGACGGTAATCGCCGTTGGCGATGGGCAGGTCCTTTGCCAAGTTGCCGGTGACGATGTTGAACAAAAGCCCTTCGCTGGCGCGCATGAACAGCACGGGGGCGCCGATGTCGCGCTCTCCGGCAAATTCGCCCAGCAGCCGGTTGCGCGCGTGGCTGACCGCGAATTCCACCCGGCCACGGGCGCGGCTTTTGAACAGGGAGCGATAGAATTCCCGGCTGAACAGAATGGCGGCCTCGTCGTAGATGGCATACTGCATCGCGACCACGGCCGGAACGCCTTGCCGGACCAGCCGGTAGGCCATGCCGGCCAGCGGCGCGGTGGGCGAGGTCTCCGCTCCCTTGCAGGCGTTCAGAAAAGCCAGCTTCAAGGTGGGGTGGTTGGCGAACAAGCCGGCAAAGCGGGCACCGTCCACGTACTCGCTGGCGCCGTCCTCGGCATTCAGTCGAAGAAACGCCCGGTCGCCGTCGAACTCGCCGTGGCCGATGAAGTGAAACAGGTGAAAGCGGCCTTCCAGCAGCGCATCGCTGATGTTGGTGGCGGTGACCGTGCCTTCGAGAAACGACAGCTCGACGCGATCCTCCAAGCCGGCGAGCGTCTGGAGCAGATTCGCCTTTTCCTCGGCCACGTCGAGGTCCGGGCTGCCGGGGATGGCGACCAGCATACCGAGGGGTAGAGCCACTTCCAGGTTCGAGATCGGCTCGAAAATCTCCAGGTATCGGACCAGGGGGCACTGCACCGACATCCCCAGAAAGCGATCCCCGTTCGGCCAATAAAGGAACTCCCAAGGCAGCGCGACCAGCTCGGGCGCTTCGATGCGCAGGCGGACGCGAAGGCCCCGTTCCGCCTCGCCCAGGAATCGCCCCGCCGACCGCTCGAACAGCAGCTCGATATCGCCGGCGAACAGCCAGCGATAAAGCCGGCTGCCGAGATCGATCAGACCGGCTTGATCGATCTCGCGCTCGGCCAGCCGGTCCTGGAAGGGCCGGATTTCGCGCCAGCCGGGATCGAGCGACAGCGATTCCCGAATCTCGCCCAGCGGCGATGCGGCCCGCACCGGGTACCGGCCTTCGATCCCGGCGTCGATCCAGAGATCGAAATTTTCGTACTGCATGATGGTTTCAGGCAGTTTTGGGGACGCGGCACAAGGTGAATTTGATGCCGCCCTGCGCTTCAATTTTTGCCCCGCTACCCATCAGCGCCACCTGACCTTCGCCGGAGATCTGGGCGCAAACCTCGATCTCCGAAATCTGGAACTCCCCGATCCGGTCGCATCCGTTCTGGAGAATCACCTTGATCTGATCGAAAAAGACATCCATGTTTCGCTTGAGCACGGAGACGCTGACGCCATGCGCCATGGTGCTGGCAAGCTTGCTACCGATACCGCGTTCTACCCTTTTCCCCTCGGCTGCACCTTCGACCGAGCTGACGACCAAGATGGTGTCCGCGCCGCTGATTTCCATCCGCTCCTCCTCGATTACCCGCCTTAGCTGATCGGTTGTCACTTTAATTCGGTCACCGAAACCGGTTAAAACCAGTCCGGCGTATTTGGTTTCGACCCGCCTTGGGGCGAGTTTAATCCTTAATGCTCCAATATTTCCAAAGTATTCCATTAATACATCCAAACGACCCGACCGAGTATATGGCTTTAGTCATATAACTTTAGTAATAAGAATTAAGTCGAAGAGGTACAAGCGTTGTTTTATAGGGTTCAATTTGAAACAAAAGGCAATACTTCAGGTTCTATTTTGAACGCCAAATATAATTTTTCATTCATGATAACTGTATTTTTAAGCGACACTATATTTAAATATGATCAAATAAATATAAAAATAATCAATAAATAATTTGTTGTTAATTGCGCTGTCGATCGAAAACCAATTGCGATAAATGGTCGATATTAATTATATTATATTAGTATATTCAATTAGTTATAATTAATAGCCGCATGCTTTACCGAGCCAGTAAAAGCAAAATGAACAGCTTGACAATTAATTCATGGCATCAAAATCGCAAAGAGCCGATCAGCGTTCTGGAACTGATATGTAATCGACGGACCTTCCGATAGGCTAAATGTCATATAACTTCCGGCCTATTTAACAGGAATGGTTTCTGGATTATTTTCAGAAAACGCAAGATTTAGTGTGACCGAGTTGCCGCGATTCTGGCGCCGCATCGCACGGTCATCGATTGGCAGGCAGTCTGGGAGAAGCCATGAAAGAACCCATGAAGTATTTTTCGCAAAGCATGACTCTGTTGGGCAAGGTCACCAACGTCAATGTCGCGGAGGCGTCATTTACCTTGCGCTGTCGGAGCGGAGACAGTTTTCAGGTCAGGACCAGCTCGCAGACGACGTTTAACGTATTGCGCAACTTGGACGGTTTGAGCCGGGATCGCGTGCCGACGCCGCCGAATTTTAATCCGAGCGGCGGCGTGTCCGAGATGGTGCGCAAATACGTTCATCCCGATGAGTTAGTCATCATTTATGGCATCTATCAGGCGCACCAAGGGAAGGAGCAATTTCAGGCCAGCACCGTGACGCTGCCCCATTACGAGCAAGGCCGTTATATCTTCGAAGAATCCCATTGGTGGCTGACGCAGATTTCCCGTTTGGCCGATGAGTGGTTGGACGATCTGTTCGGTGATCGCCGCACTTATGAAATGGATGACTTCGCCGAGTTTTATCAGACAAATCTCAATATCTTTGGCCTGCCGATGCAGGATGATAACGTGCAGGAATGCGCGACCTTATCCCGTCTCATCTACGGTCTTTCCTCCGCTTATTTGCTGACCGGCAATCTGCGTTATCTGTGCGCCGCCAAGGCGGGCGTTCAATATCAGCGTTACACCTTCCGCACCTTGAGCCACGACGGGCAAAGCTGTTTCTGGAGTTTCGGCAAACGCCGAACCCGGGATCGAGGCGCGAAAATCGTGGTCGCATCAGAAAATTGGGACGACCGCGACACCATTCCGCTGTACGAGCAAATCTACGCGCTGGCCGGCTTGGCCCAATATTACCGAATCACTCAAGATTGGGAGGTGTTGGAGGACATTCAGCGCACCATTCGCACCTTCCAAATATTTTATTTGGATTCGGTTCAAAATGGTTTCGCGGGCTTGGACGGTTATTTTTCTCACATCGACTACGCCACTCTGCGGCCGGACACCGAAGCGCTGGGCGACAACCGCTCGCGAAAGAACTGGAACTCCATAGGCGACCACATTCCCGCCTATCTGGTCAATTTGATCCTGGCGCTGGACCCGCTGCCGCGCGGCGGTGACGGTCGCGATGAAGTCGAGGATTTTTTAGGTACTTGCCGGAGCATTCTGGACACGACCGCCCGGTTGATTTTGCAGAAATTTCCGGATCCGGACCCGAAGGTTCCGTTCGTCAACGAACGGTTCCACGCCGACTGGACGCCCGATCAAAAATGGCGCTGGCAGCAAAACCGGGCCATCGTCGGGCACAACCTGAAGATCGCCTGGAATCTGACCCGCGTGGCGAATTATTACCGGGTCTTGGCGGATGAGGAGCGCTACAAAAACCGGGGCAGCGCGGCGGAGCAGCACGAGTTGTTGGCCACTGACTTTCTGAATCTGGCCAAAAAACTGGGCGATGCCATGGCGATTTACGGACTCGATCAAGTCCGTGGCGGCTGCTTCGACGCGGTCGAGCGCCACCCGCAACCCAACGTGCCCACGGAATTCACTTGGGGCAACACCAAAGACTTCTGGCAACAGGAGCAAGGGATTCTCGCTTATCTGATCCTGTTCGGCGCCACCCAGGAATACCGCTATCTGGATTTGGCCCGCGAAATGGAGATCTTCTGGAACGCCTGTTTTTTGGATCACGACAACCGCGGCATCTTCTTCCGGGTCAACGACAACGGGCATCCCATCATCGAAGGGACTTACGGTCAGAAAGGCGGTCATTCCGTATCCGGCTACCACGTTTTCGAGCTGAATTATCTGGCGCATGTCTACACCCGCTCGTTCGTTCGCCCGATGATCGACCAGAAGGAAAATGGCGCCAATTTCTGCCTGTTCTTCTGCCCGGACAAAAAGACCGAGCGCATCACGCTCAATGTTCTGCCCGACTTTTATGCGCCCGACACCATCGAAATAGCGGGCATCACGGTGAACGGCGTGCCCCGCGATAACTTTGCGCGGGAGAATTTTCAAATCGAGCTGGATGACACCGAACTCGGCTCGCCGGTCGTCGTGGAATTCCGTCCCAAGATTCCAAAGAGGGCCGGGCAGTGAGCCTCCGACCCCTGGAAGGCAAAAAGATCGCGGTGCTGGTGGAAAGCCAGTACGTCCCCGGAGAGATCGAAGCCTATCGCTACGGTTTCGGAGCGCTGGGGGCGGAGGTGCACTTCATGTCCCGCCTGTGGGGCAACGAGCGCCTGACCTTCGTCGGCGAGGTAGAGCAGACCGGCCAGACGCCGCAGACGCTGGAGGTGAGCATCGACTTCCAGAGCGTCAAGCTTGAGGACTACGCGGCGGTGATCATGGCGGCCAACTACACCAGCGTCCGACTGCGCTATTTCGCGCCGCCGGAAGGGCGACCGGTCTCGCCGGAAATGGTTCGCACCGCCCCGGCGGTCGAGTTCTTCGCCCGCGCCATGCAAAACCCGCGCATCGTCAAGGGGCCGCTGTGCCACGGCCTCTGGATTCTGACGCCGAACCCTGAACTGCTGAAAGGGCGCAAGGTGATTTGCCACGAGGTGGTGCTGGCGGACGTGCTGAACTGCGGCGCGATCTACGTGCCGCAGGACGCGCAAAACGGCGGGGTGGTGGTGGATGGCGATTTAGTGACCGGGCGAAGCTGGCACGAGGTCGAGCCGTTTATTCAGGCCGTTGCCCGACAGATTTTGGCGCTCGACGAGAAGGTTTGAACTCATGAGGCGCAAGGTGTTTGTTTGGTTGGCCCTTCGCCAGCAACCGGTCTACGGAATCCTCGGTGGAATGAGGCCGGCTCATGGTGGAGGTTCTGGAGCAGGGTCTGCGGCGCCATGGCTGGTGACCGCAGGGTTGGATGGAACAGTCGCGACGGGTTAGCCGTTTCCTGACGGCAAGGAGATGAGGTTATGTCTGGAATAACAGGGCATCGCAAGCTGCTGGAACAGCTTGAGGCCGATGGGATTCGATATATATTCGGCAATCCGGGCAGCAGCGAGGAAGGATTACTCGATGAAATCGCGCGCTTCCCGGCCATCGGCTACGTGTTGGGGTTACAGGAAGCGGCCATCGTCGGCATCGCCGACGGTTACGCCCAAGCGACGCAGCGGCCGGCGGTGGTGCAACTGCATTGCAGCGTCGGTCTCGGCAACGCCATCGGCAGCCTCTATCACGCCAAGCGCCGGCGCTCGCCCCTGCTCGTCATCGTGGGCGAGTCCGGCGCCGCTTACGATTCGATGGACGCGCAAATGGCGGCGGATTTGGTCGCCATGGCCCGCCCGGTCACCAAGTACGCGACCCGGGTGATCGATTCCCGCAGTCTGCTCCGCCTGCTGCGGCGTTGCCTCAAGATGGCGGCAACGCCGCCCTTCGGCCCCGTCTTTCTCTCCGTGCCCCAGGATATTCTCGACGCGCCCAACGACGAGCCGGTCGTGCCGACCGTGGTGCCGTCCACGCGGGTCATTCCGGAGCCGTCGGCCATCGCCGCCGTGGCGGCCCTGCTGCGCGGGGCGCAAAACCCGCTGATTTTGATGGGCGATGGCGTCGCGCATTCGCAGGCGCAGGCGGAACTGGCCCAATTGGCGGAAGTGCTGGGGGCGCGCGTGTATGGCGTCATGGCGTCCGAACTCAACATACCGTGGACCCACCCGCTCTATTGCGGCCTGGTCGGCCACATGTTCGGCCATACCAGCCAGCGGATTGTCGCCGACGCCGATGTGGTGGTCATCTGCGGCACCTATGTCTTCCCGGAAGTGTTTCCGCTGCTGACCAATCCGTTCCGGGTCGACGCCAAGATCATTCATATCGATCTCGATCCCTACGAGATCGCCAAGAACCACCCGATCACCCTGGGTCTGATCAGCGATCCGAAGCTGACGCTGAAGGCGCTGGCGGATGCGGTGACCGATTCGGCCACGCCGGCGCAACGGGAAGCCGCCGCCGGGCGCGCTCGCGCCATTGGCGAGGCCAATCAACGGACCCTGACGGAAGCCCGGGCGCGGGACGCGGCCGCGCGCGATGCGGTGCCGCTGCATATGTCGGCCTTCGCGGCGGAACTCGCCCGGCAATTGCCGCAGGACGCGATTCTGTTCGATGAATCGCTGACTCACTTCCCGGAACTGACCCGCTGGCTGCCGCCGCACGCGACCGGGTCGTTCTTCCAGACGCCCGGCGGCACGCTCGGCGTCGGGCTGCCCGGCGCGGTCGGTGTGAAGTTGGCGCACCCGGAGCGAACGGTGGTGGGCCTGTCCGGCGACGGCGGCTCCATGTACACCTTCCAGGCGTTGTGGACGGCGGCGCATTACCGGATCGGGGCCAAGTTCGTGGTCTGCAACAACCGCAGTTACCGCCTGCTCAAGCTAAACCTGCTGGATTACTGGCCGTCGCTGGGCTTGACCCCGGCGCAATTCCCGCCGACGTTCCCGCCGCCGTTCGACATCGGCGACCCCGATCTGGATTTCGTCGGGCTGGCACGGGCGCTGGGCGTGCCCGGCCAACGGGTCGCGCAACCTGCCGATATCGCGCCGGCGATCAAGACCATGCTGGAACACGACGGACCGTACCTGATCGATCTGATCCTGGACGGCAGCGTGCCACGGCCAACCAATTGAACGGGAGGTGGGTTATGTCGGATCACGACACGCCAAGGGTCGCGGACTCCTTCAGCCGTGCGGAGATCGAAGCCTTCGTCGCCGACTGGTATCGCAAGCTCGATATTCACGCGCCCGCCGAAGAACTGATTTCGATGGTGGCCGATCAGGTCGAGATGCAGTTCCCGGAGGGGACGGTGCGCGGTGTCGAGGAGTTCCGCACCTGGTACGAGGGCGTGATCCGGCTTTTTTTCGACGAACTGCATACCGTCACCCGCGTCGGCATCGTCTGGCGGGACGACCGCTACCGGCTCGATGTGATCGTCAATTGGCAGGCCCGGCGCTGGAACCCGCCGGCGCCGCGCAGCGAATGGATCGGCTTCGACGCCTATCAACGCTGGGAAATGATCGCTTCGCCGGCCAGCGGACGGCCGGTGGTCGTTCGCTACATCGTGGACGAATTGCGGGCGATGCCGGGTTCACCGCCGCTTTGACTGGAGCCATCGATCACCGAGTGAACCCGGCACTGGATTTCAACAGTTAGCCAACCCCAGAGGACAACCGCATGGCAGACATCCATCCCAACATCGCGTTGGTGCAGAGAATGTACGAGTGCTTCAACCGCAACGACATGGACACCATCCGCAACGAGATTTTCGCGCCGGACCTGGTCTGGAACCTGCCCGGCCGCCACCCGCTGTCGGGCACCAAGAACGGCGCCGAGGAAGTCTTGGCGTTCTTCGCCCAACTGGTGCGGGCGAATATCCAGGTCACGCTGGACCCCCAGGCCGACCCCAGCACCGGCGTCGATACCTTCGGCGACGATACGGTGGTGGAGGTCCATCGCGGGCAAGGGACGACGACGGTGCGGGATGCGTCGGGAGCCGAGTCGCAAGTCACGCTCAACGCCCTCAACTGCACCCATTACCGGATTCGGGATGGGCGGATCGCCCAGGTGCAGGTGTACATCAGCGACCAGCACACGGTGGACACCTTTTTCAACACCGTCTATCGCCTCAAGCCGATCCCCGACCGGCTGGCGGACTAGGAGGCACGATCATGGCCATTATCACCGCCGAACAAGTCGCCGCCGCCTACGCGGCACTCGCCACCGGCCAGCGCGACCAGATCGCCCAGTTGTGGGCCGAGGATTTGCGCTGGCTGGTTCCCGGCCACAACCAGTTGTCGGGCTGGAAGAACAATCTCGACGAATTCATCGCGTTCATGGGCGCCGTCGGCCAGATGTCGGACAACAGCTTCCGCATGGACTCGATCGCGGTGATGGCCGCCGACAACTTCTCGGCGGACGTGACGCGCAACACCGGCTATCGCGCCGGCCAACCGGACCGGCGCCTCGACATCGACGTGATCCATTGGTTGACTTGGTGGGACGGCAAGGTCATCGAGGGTCGGGGCGCCATCTTCGGCGACGGCACCGCCCAATACGATGAGTTCTGGGTTTGAAATCAGGAGGAGGTGCCGGTCATGCCTATCGTCAGCGTCAAGGTCATCGAAAACTTCTTTAGCGACGAGCAGAAAACGGCGCTGATCAAGGAACTGACCGATGCCTTTTGCCGGGCCACCATGGAAGCCGCCCGACCCTATATCTACGTCATGGTGGAAGAGGTCAAGCAGGGCAAATGGGGGCTGGCCGGCCATCCGTTGCCGGACCCCGATTTTCTGATCAACGACTTCGTGCCCATCATCGAGGACGCCGCCGATGAGTTCGTTAAAGCCTACAACGTGCCCCGACGAAGACCGCGCGGCCCCTCGGCTTGACTGCCCGCACCGATGAATTTCGACCCTCTTAGGAGCAATGGCAATGACTACCAGAGAAGTCATCGACAAATACTATGAAACCGCCGGGCACGGGGCTTGGGACGAGTGGCTGACCCTGTTCGCCGACGATGTGGCCGGCGACGAGCAGTTGGCCGGGCACTTTGAAGGCATCGACGTGCTGCGGGGCGCGATTGGAGCCATCAGCTACGGCTACAGCCGGTTCCAGATGATTCCCCAGCATATCGTGGTGGACGGCGACCAGGCGGTCGTGGTCTGGCGCTGCGATGCCGCCAACCGGGCCGGCACGCCCATCGCCTACAACTATCTGCCGGACCGCGAGGTGGTGGGCGCGAATTACTTTCGCCTGGAAAACGGCAAGATCAAGTACATGCGCACCATCCACGACGAAACGGCGTTCGCGCCCTTCAACCACCCCACCAATCCCAAGGCGCCGCCGGCGTAAGGAAGCGTCCCATGAGTGCTCACGACTTCGTCATCGTCGGCGCGGGTTCCGCCGGTTCGGTGCTGGCCAACCGGCTCGGCGAGGATCCGAACGTCCGGGTGCTGGTGCTGGAAGCGGGACCCATCGACATTCCATCGGACATCGAAACCCGCATCCAAACTCCGGCGGCATGGCCGACCCTGCTCGGTTCCGAGGTGGACTGGGGTTATCGCAGCGTGCCGCAACCGGGGCTGGCCGGCCGGGAAACCCAAGAGCCGCGCGGCAAGCTGCCGGGTGGAACCAGCAACCTGTATGTCCTGATGCACATCCGGGGTCACGCTTCCGATTTTGACGGTTGGGCGGCGCAAGGCTGCGCCGGCTGGGACTACCGGAGCGTTCTGCCCTATTTTCAGAAACTGGAGGATCAGGAAGACGACACGGGGCCATGGATCGGGAAGGGCGGCCCCATCTCTTTGTTAAACGCGGGATTGCATGATCCAAATCCGACTTCCCGGGCGTTCATCGAAGCCTGTCGGGAACTCGGCTATCCCGCGACGGACGATTTCAACGGTCCCCACATGGAAGGGACGGGCTGGCATCACGTCAACATCCGCGACGGCAAACGCTGGAGCGCGCGGGAAGGCTATTTGTTGCCCGCCCTGGCGCGGCCGAACGTGACGTTGAGCGCCGGGTCGCAAGCGACGCGACTTCTGTTTGAGGGTCAGCGCTGCGGCGGGGTGGAATACAGCCAGAACGGGACGCTGCAAACCGCGCGGGCGGAGCGCGAAGTGCTGGTGTGCGCCGGGGCCATCGAATCGCCCAAGCTGCTGCTGCTGTCCGGTATCGGCAACCCGGATCATCTGCGTGAATTCGATATTCCGGTCGTGGCGGCGTTACCGGGCGTCGGCGAGAACTTCCACAACCACGTCCTCACCGGGGTGATTCAGGGAACCGCGCGGCCCGTGCCGCCGGGCCATTTGAATCTGTCGGAAGCGGCGCTGTTCTACAAGTCCGATCCGGCGCAAAGCGGGCCGGACATTCAAATCGCCTTCGTCCATGTGCCGTTCGACATCATCATCGGCCAACAAAACCCCAACTCGGTCAGCATTCTGCCGGGCGTGGTGCGGCCGACCTCGCGCGGCTGGGTGCGGCTGGCCAGCGGCAATCCGCTGGACAAGCCGCTGGTCAACCCGAATTACCTGGGCACCGAGGACGACACCCGGCGCTTGGTGGACGCCGTGAAGCGCGCCCGCGACATTTTCGCCACGCGGGCTTTTTCCGAGTGGGTCACCAGCGAACTCCTGCCGGGACCGGCGGTGGCGACCGATGCGCGACTGCGCGAGTTCGTGCGGCAGCGGGCCGATTCGTATCACCACCAGGCCGGCTCCTGCAAGATGGGAACGGACGGTCTGGCGGTGGTGGACCCCGAGTTGCGCGTGCATGGCGTGGAAGGCTTGCGGGTGGCGGATGCCAGCGTGATGCCGGTGGTGCCGTCCGGCAACTGTCACGCCGGGATTCTGATGATCGCCGAAAAGTGCGCCGATCTGATCAAGGCCGGACTGTAAGGAGACGTTCTCATGATGTTTCACCATCTTTCCCTGAACTGCAACGACCTGCTGGCCATCGAGCGCTTCTACTGCAAGCACTTCGGCTTCCGGCGTGCCCGCGTGATCGATTTGCCGGATGGCCGCCAGATCGTGTTTCTGAACGGCGGCGGCGTGTACCTGGAACTGTTCCCGGCGCAGGGCGGGCGGCCCGCATCACCGGACACCAACGCCGAGGGACTGCTCTATCCCGGCGTGCGCAACTTCTCGTTCCAGGTGGACGATGTAGATGCCCAACTGGCGGCGATGGGCGACGAGGCGCGCGTCACCTTCGGCCCCTTAAGTTTCGATGACTTCATTCCCGGCTGGCGCAGTGCGTGGCTGGCCGATCCCGAGGGCAACATCTTTCAGGTGACCCAGGGTTTTACCGATCAGGACAACCCGCCCCCGCCGCCGGCCTGACCAGGTTTCCGGCGCGTCAGTCAGCGGAGCAGATAGAGGGAGTATTCCTCATGGCATTGATTGCAATACGGTTCGAGTATCTGACCGGGCTACGGCGCCCGTTTCTGGTCAACGCCCGCCTGACGGGCAACTGGAACGCCCAGGGCTTGCGCTCCGAGCAGTGGAGTTCGGCGCCGATGGAAGCGTTCACCGCCGAAGACGGCTGTCCGGCCTTCCGAGCCACGGTCAGTCTCGACGACAGCCAGATCGGGCAGACTTTTCGCTGGGGCGTGCGCGTGGATACCCCGCAACGATCCGATGTATGGGGTATTCCCAGCGAGATTGCTCAAAACACCTCGCGCGAACGCTACCGCGCGTTCGATTTGCGAACCGGCGGGCAGACCGAGCGTTATTACTTTAGCTACTGTCGCCGGCTGGGCGCGAACAAGCTGTTCATCGTCGGCCAGACCGAACCGGCGATCCGCTTTGCGGTGTGGGCGCCGAACGCTCAAGCGGTCGAATTGGTCTTGGGAGAGCGCGACGGAGGTTATATCGACAACAACGGCGCCGCTTACGGTGGACGGTCCCTGCCGCCGCCCATTCCGATGCGGCGGGTCGCTGGCGGACTTTGGGAAACCGCCGCCGCCGAGCCCAGGTTCGCCGATTTCGCTCAATTCCGCCATCAGCCTTATATGTATCGCATTCAAAAGGACGATGGCTCCATCGCCTACCGCACTGACCTTTATTCCCGTTGCCAGATCGGTTCCGGCGGCGTCAATCCGGAAGCGGAAAACGCCCGGTGGAGCGGCCGTCGTCAGGATCTCGACGGCTCGAAAAGCTGCTCGGTCGTCGTCGATCCCGAGCGTGTTTGCGAGGAATTTCGGGAACTCGACGCGAATGGCAATCCCGTCTGGCCGGAAACGCGCTGGTTGGCCGAGGATGCGTTTTGGGCCGACGAGTTTTCGCCCGACCATCCCTTGCCAACCCGTCTCGAAGATCTGGTGATCTACGAATTGCACATTGGCGGGCTCGGCCTCGACCGTCAGGCGCCAATCGGCACGCTCGAAGATGCTCTGCGCCTTATGCCTTACCTGCGCGATCTCGGAGTCAACGCGATTGGCTTGATGCCGATGAGCGAGTTTCAGGGCGGATCGGGCTGGGGCTACAGCACGACTCACTACCTGGCGGTCGAATACGCGGGTGGCGGGCGCGATCAATTCAAGCACTTTGTGCGCGAATGCCATCGCAACGGTATCGCCATCATTCTTGACGTCGTCTACAACCACTACGCCCACGAAGCCGAGCGGGCGGAATGGGCTTACGATTCCAACGCGCCCGAGCGCAACATTTACTACTGGTACGAGGGGCGGGCCAGCGACTACGCCAATCCGAACGGCGGCTTTGTCAACAATGGCTCCAGCGGCTGGGCTCCCCGCTATTGGGAAGGACAGGTCCGCCGGATGTTCACCTCCAGCGTCGCGGCTCTGGTCAGCGAGTTTCATCTCGACGGCTTTCGTGTCGATTTGACGCAAGCGATCCATCGCGACAACACCCTCAACGTCGCGGCGCCAGCGCCAACCGTTTCCAGCGCCAATCTGTTCGGTCAGAAACTCCTGCGCGAGTGGGCCAACACCATCCGCCTCATCAAACCGGACGCTTTCCTGATCGCCGAGGATCACACGGGCTGGCCGGCGGTAACACAGCCCACCAGCGAAGGTGGGCTCGGTTTCGATGCGACTTGGTATGCCGATTTTTACCATCATCTGATCGGCGACGCGCAGGACAATCCGGGAAGGGCGAGGCTTCTCAGACAAGCTGGCTACGGTGACGGTCGGCCGCTGGAAATGACGCGGTTTGGCGACATTCTCGCGGGTAGCAACAACCGATACGTCGTTTATCACGAGTCGCACGACGAGGCCGGCAATGCCGAGAATTCGGCGCGGACCATCGCCATCGCCGTCAACTACGCGCCCCTGACAGGTACGACCCGCCGCTACGCCGAAGCCCGCGTGCGCTTCACCGCCGCGATGACGCTGCTTGCGCCGGCGACACCCATGTTTTTCATGGGCGAAGAGGTCGGCGCGGTGCGGCCATACCGGTACGTCGGCTTTCTCGACGAGCGCGAGGATTTTTTGGCGCTCAGGGCAGGCGATGGAGCGGGATTGTTCCGTTTCTACTCGGCACTGATCCGCCTGCGCCGCGCCCGGCCCGCCCTGTGTTCGCGCAACATCGATGTGCTCCACACCCACGACACCAACCGCATTCTTGCCTTCCGGCGTTGGGAGGCAGGCGAAGAGTTGTTGGTGATCGCAAGCCTTAACAATAGCGCATTCGCTACCGGTTATCGGATTCAGAATTCGCGTATTGCAGATAGGCAATGGCGAGAGGTTTTCAACAGCGACGCTCAGGATTATGGCGGTGATGGGTTACTTAACCCCGGCGTGATAGCGTCAACTGGCGGTTTGTTCTCCGCCCGTTTGCCAGCTAACAGTGTGCTGATATTCCAACGGCAATGATTCTCTCAGCGCCGACAGAACAGCGGCTCAGGAGTTGAAGCGATGGCGACCAACGGAACCATGATGCAATATTTTTATTGGGATTATCCCGCCGATGGGATGTTGTGGAACGAACTGACCCGCAACGCCGCCGCCCTCGCCGCCGCCGGCGTCACCGCGCTGTGGCTGCCGCCGCCCTGCAAGGCCGAACGCGGGATTCAGGATGTCGGCTACGGCATTTACGATCTGTTCGATCTCGGCGAATTCGACCAAAAAGGCGCGGTTCGCACCAAATACGGCACCCGCCAGGAACTCGAAGCCGCCATCCAGGCCGCGCACGCCGCCGGATTGCAGGTGTATCTCGATGTAGTGGTCAATCATAAGGCCGGCGCGGACCGCACCGAGGTCGTGATGGGCACGCCGGTGTCGCACGACAATCGCAACATCGAAATCGGCCCACCGCGCGAAATCGAAACCTGGACCTATTTCAATTTTCCGGGTCGCGCCGGCCGGTATTCCGATTTCATTTGGGATTCGCGGCACTTCGACGCGGTGGATTACGACCAGCGCACTCGATCAGTCGGCACCATTTACAAATTGCGCGACAAGCAATTCGATACCCCGGTGGACCCGGAGCGGGGGAATTTCGACTACCTGCTGTTCGCCGATCTGGACATGGGCAGCGACGAGGTCCGGGCGGAGTTGAACCGCTGGGGCGACTGGATCGTGCAAACCCTGGGCATCGACGGGTTCCGTTTCGATGCCGCCAAGCACATCCGTTTCTTCTTCTTCAACGAGTGGCTGGATCACGTCCGCGCCACCGCCGGGCGCGATCTGTTCGCCGTCGGCGAATACTGGACGCCGGATTCCGGCACGCTCGGCTGGTTTATCGAGCAGACGGGACGGCGCATGTCGGTGTTCGATTTCCGCTTGCATTTCAATCTGCGCGACGCTTCGCGCGGAGGCGGCTCGTTCGACATGACCCGGGTTTTCGACGGCACGCAGGTGCGGCAAGACCCGGCGCTCGCGGTCACCTTCGTCGATAACCACGATTCCTACCGCGAGGACGCCGTCCAGGATTGGTTCAAACCGCTGGCCTACGCCCTGATCCTGCTGCGGGAAGGCGGCCAGCCCTGCGTGTTCTATCCCGACTATTACGGCTCGCCGGGACGTACCTCGCATCGACAGATCCTCGACCGCCTGTTGCAGGTACGGCGGGACCACGCCTACGGCCCACAAAGCGATTACTTCGATCATCCCGATGTCGTCGGCTGGACCCGGCTGGGCGACGCCGACCACCCGCGCGCCCTCGCGGTGGTGCTCAGCGACGGACCGGGTGGATCGAAACGGATGAACGTCAACCGCCCGAACCGGACGTTCGCGGATGCCACCGGCAATGACGGCGGCACGATCACCAGCGGCAATGACGGCTGGGGCGAATTCCGCTGCGATGGCGGTTCGGTGTCGGTGTGGGTCGAGCAGTGAAGGAGACGAACCGTGAGTCAGGCGATTTTACTCGAACAGAACAAGGCCATCGTGCGGCGCGCTATCGAGGAGGGCTGGAATCCGGCCAATCTCGCGGTGATCGACGAGCTGTACGCCGCCGATTTCGTTTTTCATCAGGAAAGCGGCGAAGCCGTGCGCGGCCTGGATTCTTTCAAGACCTGGATCGCCACGATCCACGGCGCTTTCCCCGACATTCGCTACCAGATCGAGGCGATGTACGCGGAAGGAGACAAGGTCGCTACCCGCTACACCGTGCGGGGCACGCACCGAGGCGACTTCCGGGGGTTACCGGCGACGAGCAGGTCCTTCGACCTGACCGGGCATCTCATTCATCGCGTCGTGGACGGCAAAAAAACGGAAGGCTGGGGCATTTGGGACACACTGGGGCTGATGGTTCAGCTCGGCATTATCCCGCCGGTCCGCCTCGGCGGCGGCGCACCGCCCCCGGACACCGCGGCGAACATCGCCGCCACCCGGCGTTTGTTCGAGGCGTTGAGCAGTCGCGATCCGGAGGTTCTGCCCACCGCCATCGACGAACTGATGATTCCCGAATTCGTCACGCACGGCGACGCGCTGTTTCCGCTGGTGTACGGCCGGGACGCGCTCCGGCAGGCGATTCCCCGCTTCAAGGCCGCTTTCCCGGACGCCACCGCGACCATTCAGCAAATTTTCGCCGAAGGAAGCAAGGTCATGGTGCATGTGCGGGTCAACGGCACTCACGAGGGCGACTGGATGGGCGTGCCCGCGACCCATCAGCCGATGACTTGGACGGCGAGTTCCATCATCCGCTTCAACAGCGCCGGCAAGATGGTGGAGCGCTGGGTCATCGAAGACGAGCTGGGGGTGTTGCAGCAGCTTGGCCGGGTTTCGCGCTTTCAAGGCCAAGCGGGTTGACATCGCGCCGCCTACCGGAATGAGGAGAAAAGGCAATGGCATCGGTTGAAGAGAGCAATAAAGCCGCCATCAGGCGTTTCTACGACGAAGTCATCAATCGGGGCAACATCGCCGTCGTCGATGAACTGATGGAGCCCAATTTCGTGCATTACGGCGAAACCTTGTTCCCGCGGATCGAGGGTAACGCGGCGATCAAAGCCGGGGTACGGGGCGTGATCAACGCCTATCCCGATGGCCGTACCGTGGTGGAAGACATGGTCGCCGAAGGGGATACGGTCGTGTGCCTGTTGTCTTGGCGCGGGACGCATCAAGGCCCGTTTATGGGCATTCCACCGACCGGCAAGACCTCAAGCTGGCGGGGTATTTCCACCTACCGCTTCAACGCAGCGGGCAAGATTATCGAACGTTGGGCCAATATGGATGTAGTGGGACAGTTGCAGGATCTCGGCGTGGTGCCGGAAATGCGGTTAGGTGGAAATTAATTCTCTCCAAGTCGAGGCATTATCAATGGCAGCACGAGGAGGATCTAACATGAAACGGTTCTATGTTTTACTGATCGCACTCGTACTCAGTTTTGGATCAGCCGTGTATTTGTCGGTTGCCGAAGAAACCGGAACCACAACAGGAGGCCCCCTGATAGCGAGTCCTCCAAGAGACTGTACCTATGGTCCTGATACCTGTATTTGTGGTTTCGTCTGGCGAGATGCTGCTCCAAACGATCATATCTGCGTGAGACCCGAAGCGCGCGAGCAAGCGCGCATCGATAACTCTCGGGCTGCAACGCGCCGCAATCCGAATGGCGGAGCCTACGGGCCAAACACTTGCCTTGCCGGATACGTCTGGCGCGATGCTTTCCCTGGCGATGTCGTTTGCGTGGCTCCAGAAACACGAGCTCAGACGAACAGGGATAATAGCCAGGCGAATGCACGGAAAGCGTGTCGATAGAAAAAATCAGCTCTAGTTTGAGGAGGCAAACAATTTAAAAAGCAAAAAACTATTGTTTGCCACTTTCATGAACAAGCGATAAACCAGGGCAACGTGAATGTATTAGATGAAATAATGATGTCCTCTTTCAGGGATCACGGCGAGACCTTGTTTCGCAGCCCGCAAAGATGGACAACTTGGAGAGAAAATTGGTACCCGTTCTGCTTAAATCGCCGTTGATTTAAGAGCAACACATTCATTGACTAGTAAGATGAGAATATGGCTATGAATCAGAATGCCCTGACCCAAGATGATGATAAAAAAGTATTGCAAAATAAATCGCCAGAATATTCGGATCATGGCAACAAACCATCGAGATGGTGGCAATGGTTGCTGATGTATCCTACAGCGATTATTGCACTGGCAGGAACGATCCCACCTGCTTGGGAATTTTACAAATCGTGGGATAAAGGTGTACCTTTTGGAGCAAGTCAAATTGCTTCCGAAGAAAACAAATTGTGGAAGAAAAACTTTGAATGTAGCAAAGGTGAGTTCATTAGCGCCAAGAATGATTTTAATATAGAAGTCGGAACCATTATCTGCCGATCCGGTGATGTTTTATTGAGAATACAACCACCTGGAAAGGGATATATTTATCGTTGGGTTGGGCTGGATTCGCTTACCTCTGAAAAGCTGGCTCTAAGCGATCTGCTTATCAATCAAGCTCACGCAAACAGCGAGCCCGCACCGATCATTTTGGCCCAAAATGGCCCAGTAGTGCTATGCCAAAGATGGGTCGATTCTCGGCGTCTGATAAGGCGTGTCGCGATCCAAGGGCAAGGGTGTTTCGATGAAATTGTCGATACTTATACTGGACGTATCGAACAGCGAAACGGCGCTCCCTGTAATAGTCAATGTTAAAGTTTAACTAGCCGGATTCGCCCAAGATTATTTCAGTTCTGGAAATTGGAGGAAACCACAAAATGTCGGAAGCAAACAAAGCCATCGTTCGCCGCTTCTATGAAGAGGTGATGAACCGAGGAAATGCGAGTTTGTTGGATGAAATCGTGGCTCCCGATTTCACGGATCACGGTGAGGCCCTGTTTGGTAGCCCGCAAGGGCGGGACGCCCTGAAACGAAGTATCATTGAAACGCCGACCATTTTTGCCAACCTTAACGTGCAATTGCACGACGTTATAGCGGACGGCGAACTGGTTGGCGTGCGCGGGACCATGCGCTGTTTTCAGCAGGAGGAGTTTCTTGGCATATCTCCAAGCGGTAATGAACTGACCTGGAATGGATTAGCTCTTTTTAGAGTGATGAACGGTAAAATCACGGAGCGCTGGTTTAATTCTGACAGCCTGAGCATCGTGCAACAGCTTGGTTTAGTTCCTCCGCTGGGAGCCTGAACGGCAAGGATCTGGTCTTGTAATAGAAAATAAAGGGGAAATAGCGATGAATCAGCAAACAGTAAATTTTTGCGAAAATCATGGCGGAAGTTATGATTGCCGCATCGAAATCCTCATGATCTTAGCTTTTCAAGCGATCTGTTTATCAAGGTCAGCTTGACAATTCTAACATCATTCGACTCAGCATGAGGAGAGAAACCAACATGAGTGAGAGAACGACGACGGGGTTTGGGAACCGAGTAACGTATGCGGGAATGGACACGTTGGACGGAAGAATCAGAAAAGCGGTCGAGAGCGCCCGAGGCGGACGGATTGACTGGAGCCAGGTTTACCGCAACTACACCGAGGCCGCTCAGCACACCGCTTATGCGTCCGCCAATAAAGTGCCTCTGTTTCGAGAAGCGCGCCCGGCACCTTTGGACCGCCAGTTACGCATCGAACGACTGGCAATGGCGCTGGCCGATGGAACGCCGAGGGACGAACTCATCGAAATGATCGACGACGATGTCTTCCGCCGAACGGGGATCGATATTCGTGGCAAATCTTTCAATAACGGTGAGACATTTGGGGCTCGCATTCCGGTTTCGGGTTACATGAGTCCCGAGATGACCCTGTTTGTTCTCAAGTTGATGCTGAAGGGAGCCCGGGTCGTTCCCATCACGGAACACGGTGAAGAGCCCGTTCCGTATGGCATATCCGTGGTGGCTCCGTTCGCTGATCAGGCGTTGAACGCGCTGCAAATCACCGAAGGGATTGCGCGATTGGGCCGGCAATTTCTCACGCCAGCTCAGCGTGATAGATATAACGACGCGCGCAATGCCGCCATTGCGCAGCGTAATGCCGCCGCAGATTCGGGCTCGCTTCCAGCCGTTCCTCCCGAGTTGGATCCGGTTAACGAATACGCCAGTTTCCTGCAAAACCCGGCGAGCTTGCGTGCCCTCGTTCGCGACAGTTGGCCGCGGCCAAAGCAAGGCGAAGACGTTCGAGATGATTTCGCGGCGCGACTCGAACCTGATCTGGAGGCGCTGAATCAATTCGCTGGCATGGCCTGGGTGGGTGGCGGCGGAGCGATTGGCGACTTCGGGAACAACACGCGAGACTGGGCGCTACTCGAAGCATTCATCAAAGGCGGCAAGCCGGTGGTCGGCATCTGCTACGGCTCGATCGCGATCGCTCAGGCGAAGGACTCGCTCACCGGCGCGTATCTCCTGCAAGGCTATTTCGCAACCGGTCACGGCGACGCGGATAACTACACGGAAAACACGGCGACCATGAACCCGGATGGGACCTACAACCCCTCGATAAGTGGCGCGGCGCCGATCAATCTCAGCGATATGTTGAAGCAGGCGATCGGGCCGGAGGAGGGAGGCTATGTCATGGAACTCGACCGAGCACCCATGGCCGTCATCAGCGGCGGCGCCATCATCACTGGCAACACCGTCGAGGATGGCGACAGTACGGCGGACCTGTTGTTGGCGAGTCGGCTGGGGGGTCTGACCGGGGACTACTTCATCGCGGGTGATGGACGCGGACGTGTGCTCGCCAAGGATGACCCGGCGGTCGCGCGGGTCGCGCGGGTTATTGGTTGACCGTTGTGTAAATCATATGGTCTTTTATTCCATGACTCACTTCTTGCTTCATCGAGGTTGCCCAAGGGCGTCGGAGACGCAAAAGGCAAAACCTGACCCGAACGATTCCTAGGTTCCAGGATACGCCGAGCGGAGGCCAAGATGTTTCACGAACGGGTCAAAATCATTATCGCTGTACAGCAGCATAAAACCGCTTTCCATGCAGCGCGTGGCAATCACCGTGTCGATGGTCTTGCGCACTGTAACTCCCGATGTCCTCAAGGCGCGGAAGTTTTTTGCTGCTTGAGTAGCGATGTCACGTCCAGCCAGACTCGCAACATCCAGGGAAGTCAGAAGCCTTCTGGCAATGTTGAAATCGCGGTCGCTCGTAAAACCCTGCACCACTTCAGTCAATATGAGATCGCCGGTTACCACCGGCTCGCTCCCCAACAAGGCGTCAAGCGTGTCCGTTTGTGGCGTCGACGTTCCCCGGAAGTAGTCGATCCACACGCTGGAATCAACCAGAATCACGGCTCCATCCTCATTGCCTCAAGGTCGCCTTGCCAACTCAGCTTTCCGCGAAAGCGTCTGATTTCCTCCTGCTGGCGCAAGCGCAGTAGCGTGCGAAGCCCAGTTCCACCGCTTCCCGCTTGGTCTTCAGACCGGTCACTCGAAGGGTGTCTTCCATGAGCTTATCGTCAATCACAATGTTGGTTCGCACGATGTGTAATTCCTAGATTTTAAATACACACCCTAACGTGTGACAGTTAGCATTGCAACCTCTACTGTCGCACCAGCGTTTTCTGAAATATGGAGGAAATGAGTGATGAAAATAGGCATTCTCGGCACCGGCAATGTAGGCCAAGCCCTCGGCATCGGCTTCGCCGCCCTCGGCCACGAGGCTAAAATGGGTTCGCGCGATCCCGGTCAGGAGAAAGTCAGAGATTGGGTCAACAAGGCAGGCGCGAAAGCCTCGGCCGGAACGTTCGCGGAAGCGGCCGCTTTTAGCGAGCTGGCGGTGTTGTGCACGATCTGGACGGGCGCGGAAAACGCTATCCAACTGGCTGGCCCGGATAATCTGGCGGGGAAAGTGGTGATCGATACCATCAATCCGCTGGATTTCTCCGGCGGCATCCCTCCCAAGATCGCTATTGGATGCACGGATTCCGCCGGGGAACAGATTCAGCGCTGGCTACCGGATTCGCGAGTGGTCAAGGCGTTCAATATCGTGGGCAGCGGGCATATGTTCAGGCCGGAATTTCCCGGTGGCCCTCCCGATATGTTCATCTGCGGTAACGACGATCAAGCCAAGGCTACGGTAACCGATTTGCTCAAGGCGTTTGGCTGGTCGGTGATCGACATCGGCGACATGGAATGCGCCCGCTATCTCGAACCCATGGCGATGGTCTGGATTCGCCATTTCTTCCGGGTCAATTCCGTCAATCACGCTTTTAAACTGCTACGCAAGTAAGTCTTGAGGTAGCCGTTTCTTCTATCGCCGATTGGCGGGAGAAGAGTAAAGGCGACAAAGGAGCCCCACGATATGCGTTACAAACTCTTCGGCAATAGCGGTTTGCGCGTTTCGGAACTGTGTCTGGGCACCATGACTTACGGCGAGGAATGGGGCTGGGGCGCGTCCAAGGAGGAAAGCCGGCGGATTTTCGATGCGTTCGTGCAAGCCGGCGGCAATTTCATCGATACCGCCAATCACTACACCGGCGGAACCAGCGAAAAGTATGTGGGCGAGTTCATCGCCGCCGAGCGGGAACGCTTCGTGCTCGCCACCAAATACACGCTGAACGGACGCCCCGACGATCCCAACGGTGGCGGTAACCACCGCAAGAGCATGGTGCAGGCGCTCGACGCCAGCCTGAAACGGCTCGGCACCGATTACATCGACCTGTACTGGCTGCACGCCTGGGATTTCATGACGCCGGTCGAGGAGGTGATGCGGGCGTTCGACGATCTGGTTCGCTCCGGCAAAGTGCTGTACATCGGCATTTCGGACGCGCCCGCGTGGATCGTGTCCCGCGCCAATACGCTGGCGGAGCTGCGCGGCTGGAGCCCGTTCGTGGGCCTGCAGATCCAGTACAGCCTGATCGAGCGCACGCCCGAACGCGATCTGTTGCCGATGGCGCGGGCCATGGATATCGCCGTGACGGCCTGGGGTCCGCTGGGTGGTGGCCTGCTCACCGGCAAATACAACCCGGGGGCAGACAAGAGCGCCGCTGCCGATGCGCGCTATTCCGTCAGTCCCTGGGGTCAGGATTTGATGGGCGAGCGCAATTTCGGCATCGCCGCCGCCGTGGTCGAGCTGGCGAACGCGATCGGCCGCACGCCCTCGCAAGTGGCCATCAACTGGATTCGACAGCAAAAGCGAGGGGTGATCGTTCCGATTCTCGGCGCGCGCAAACTTTCCCAGCTTCAGGACAATCTGGCGTCGTTAGATTTCAAGCTGAGCGACGAGCAAGTGCAACGGCTTGATGCAGCCAGTGCCATCGCACCCGGTTTCCCTCACGATTTCCTGGCGCGGGAAGGTGTTCAGCAGGTCATTTACGGCAATTCCTTGCCGCTCATCGACAACCATCGCACCTGAAGTCGAGCGTTTATTGCAGCGAGGTGATCGCCATGCCGCTCATCGTCCATTTCAAAAAGCCCAGCGATTGGCGCAATACCGTCAATATCCATTATTGGGACACTAACCCGGCCATTCCCCAAACGACGTGGCCGGGCGTGGCCATGACCGCCGAGGGCGACGATTGGTTTGTCCATCGGTTTGAGACCGCCGAAACGGCCAATATCGTGTTCAACGACGGGGTCGGACGACAGAGCGGCAATCTGCGAAGAGACCAGGAAGGCTGGTATTACCGGAATAATAATTGGTACGACGCCAACCCGGAACGACCCCAGGTTCCGGTGATTACCGCTTCGCCGCCCGCGCGGGTTTATCTGACCGCCCAACAGGTGGTATTGCAGGGCAGCAGCCGCAATGACACGATTTACTACACCACCGATGGCACGCCGCCAACCGCCACGTCCCCGGTGTATGCCGGGCCAATCGCAATCGCCCAGCCGACGACCCTGATGGCTTTCGGGATCAATTCGGCGGGCGACGTGGGGGGCATCAGCACCTTCGTTTACACCATCGATCCCAGCGCCGATCTGGAGCGGCCGACCATTTCCGCCAGCGTTGCCGATGGAAGCTATGAAAATCCCATCAATGTGGTTTTTACCCTGCGCGATAACCGGCCCGCGCCGGTCGTGGCGTATTACACCACGGACGGTTCGACGCCGACCCCGACCTCGCCGGTCTACGCGCGGGGCGACGCCACGGCGGGATTGGCGGGCAATCCGATCACGGTTACCTCCAGCGCGACTATTCGGTTTCTCGCCATCGATGGCGCGGGCAATGAAACCCGCCAAAGCTTCTACTACAACATCGGCCCCGTCAGCGCGCCGACGGATTTCCGCGAGGAAACGATTTACTTCCTGATCACCACCCGGTTTTACGACGGCGATCCCGCCAACAATTATTTCTGCCGCGACCGGATCAAATTCAATGCCACGACCGGACAGGCCGAGGACCCGCATTGGCGCGGCGATTTCAGAGGGCTAATCCAGCAACTCGACTACCTTCGCGACCTAGGGTTCACGGCCATCTGGATCACCCCGCCGGTCGAGAACCGCAGCGGCCTCGATTACCACGGCTATCACGCCTACGATTGGACGCGCATCGATCCCCGCCTGGAATCGCCGGGCGCGACTTATCAGGACCTCATCAACGCGGCCCATGCGCGCGGGATCAAGATCATCCAGGATGTGGTGGTCAATCACTCCTCGCAGTACGGCATTCGCGGCCAGGTCTGGATCGATCACTTGCCGATCAAGTATTACGTACCCCGTGGTTCGCAACAGGGCCGGGTCAATAACGGCCCCTATCAGGGCAATCTCGGCGATTATCGCAGCCCCAATCGAGAGGATAACGATAACCCGCTGGCTCCCGCCTGGTTCCGGGAGCGGCAAACTTCCGACCCGGCGGGGAGCGTGCCGCTGGTCGATCCGCGCACCAGCGCCACCGTGCCGAGTCCCGGTTACGATCCAAACCGCTTCTTCGGGGTGGACGCCAACACGCTCGACCCCGAGTGGTTTCACCAGCAAGGCTTCATGGCCGGCGGCGATTGGGAAAGCGTGGCGATTCAGACCAAGCATTTGGCCGGCGACTGCATCGACCTGGCGACGGAACGGCAAAACGTCAAGGATTACCTCATCAATGCGATCAATCGGTATTTGGACATGGGGGTGGACGCGCTGCGGATCGATACCGTCAAGCACCTCTCGCGCGAGAACCTGCTGGAGTATGTCAACACCTGGAAGGCGCACAAGCCGGGCTTGTTCGTGTTTGGCGAGAATCTGGTCAAGGGAACCGGCTGGGGCGATCTGGGTGGCGACAACGCGCCCAGCGATCTCCGGCCCTGGTGGTATACCCGCTTGGGCGATGATCGCCGCAATCCGAATTCGGGCGGCGACTCGGGATTTTCGGTGCTCGATTTTTCCCTGTTTTCCACCTTCCGGGACAATGTCAGCCGGGGAAGCTATGGCGGTATCGGCGGTATTCTGGGCATGGATTGGGTGTACGGAGATGCCACCCGACTGGTGACCTTTTTACAGAATCACGATGTCGGTCCCGACAATGATTTCCGTTTCCGCTTCCGGGGCGACCAGTGGATGGCCGCCGCCGCGTATAACATGCTCTGGACCATACGCGGCATTCCCTGCCTGTATTACGGCGAGGAAGTCGAGTTCATGAAGGGCGCGCCGCAAGACATCATCGGCAACGACGATACCCTGGATACCACCGGGCGCGCTTATTTCGGCGATCATCTGACCGATGAAAACATCGCCGCCACCCAGGCGCATCCGCTGTATCAGCACATCAGGCGACTCAACCTGATCCGTCGCGGCATCCCCGCCTTGCAGAAAGCGCCCATGAGTCAGATCAACGAATGGGGCGGCGGCATGAGCTTTGTCCGGGATTACAACAACGGCGAAAGCTATGCGGTCGTGGGTCTTGCCATGGGCGGCGATCAGGACATCACCGTGGGCAATATCCGAAACGGCGCCTACGCGGATGCCGTGACCGGCAACCGGATCAACGTGTCCGGCGGCAGCATTTCCTTCCATGTCCGGGGCAATTCCGCTGGCATTTATGTGCTGAATGGGCCGGGCAGGATCGGAGAGGACGGGGTGTATCTGAGATAGCGGGGCATTGCCGTGAGCCGGCCACAAGGTTTTGGGTTTGGCTAGAAAATTCGGTAGTGTCCCTTAGCCCTGTCGATTTCACGCATCTTGATTGAGGGTGGCGCCACCCCCCATCTGGTGGAGTGGGTACAGACGATGGCGGCGCAGAAGATGATGGAGACGGTGTCAGGCGACAGGATAAATTGCCCCCTTAGCGACACGAAGAATTGCCCCCTGGAGCGTTGGCCGGTTTGAACGGGTTCGGTTTGGTCAGGAAGTCTGAAGGCTCGACAACCGTTTCCGGTCTGAAGCGGAATCCGCTGGCCGGCAAAGTTTGCTGTCGATCGCTCCTGCCTGTCTCATTCAACGGTCCGATTTCGGTTTTGAGGCTGTCGCCGACGCGAAAAAAGTGGCCATTCGGCGTTTGATCGCGCCGGCCCAGCGGACGGGATCCTGCCGGAGTCGCGCGATCACGGCGACCAGGCCGGGATACCAGGAACGGCCGCGCAGGTAGCCCAGCCAACGGTCGCGAAACCCGCGCAGCCGCGTCAGTTGCGCCCCGACCCAGGCGTCCGCTCGCGCCGCCCAGGGATAGGTCGCGATCACCTTCGGGCGGGCGGCCCGCCAGGTGACGTGGGCGAAATAGCCGATGCTGGCCTTGGCGAAGAGCATCGCCGCGACCGCCCCCGGCAGACCCGCCAAGCGATAGCTCAACAGGACCGCGATTTTGGACAGATCCAGCAAACCCAGCGCCAGCAGCGACAGCGCCAGTCCGGCCGCCGGAGGGAAAGCGGCGACCCGGCGCTCGTAGCGCCGGACGATTCGCTGCCGCTCCAGCCAGCGGGCGAGCGAGCGGATCGGCCCGAACAGCAGCGTGACCAGCACGTAGGCCAAGCCGAGAGCGTGGCCGATCCCGCGCAGGATCGGATGCCGGTAGCGGTGGGGTTTCTCGTGGTCGGTCACGGCCCTCGGTCTCCAGGACGGTTCAACGAATCGCGGCGGTCGCTCCGGAAAGCGACCCGCCATGCCCGGCCCCGCTCGCCTGTCGGCACATCCGGACAGGAGCGGGGCCATCTTCTCGCGGACACGCCGACCCGACCTTATCCGAGCATTTTGTACCCGATGGGATGGATCACCTTGGCATACGGCTGCGCGATGTTTTCCACATGCCAGTTGGCCCAGAGGCGACCACTCTCGTCCGGCTCCAGCGCCAACCAGTTGCGAGTGCCGATGTAGTGGGTGCGCGTGCCGGGAAACGGCGTCATTTCGGACGCGATGTCGCGGTCGTCCGCGCGCTGCTTGGCCATGACGCTTTCCAGGAAAAACAGCATGACTCCCGGCGGCGCCGGGTGGACGATGCCGGACGAGGTCAGTTGCGTGATCACCTGGGCCGAACGATCGCCCGCGCCGTCGCGGGCGCTGGTCACCACGCCGACCGCGCCGACATGCACGTCGCCGGACAGCAGCGTCACCCGGTATTGCCGAGCCTGGCTCAAGGCGAACAGCCGATGGATGAAGCGCAAGCGCTCCTGCTGGTGCGCCGGGCTGTTCCAGTGATCCCGCAGATCGTCCTCCAGCTCCTGTCGGCCGGGGAAGATAGACAGCGTTTTCTCGATGAGCGAAAAATCGGGGTGGACCACGGGGATGCTCGACAGAATCAGGAGATGGCGGGACCGATGGTCATCGGGCAGGGCATCGAGCCAGTCGTAGATCGCTTTCCAGTTGGCCGGGGCGATGATCTGGGCGTCGTCGCGGTCGCCGCGCATGTCGAGCGCCAGGATCGCCATGGCGTGATCGCCCGCCGATTCCAGGGTGCAGCCGTAGGCGAACGAGGTGCTGGCGGGTATCGCGAGGGGGTGCGCCTCGCCCTTGGCCAGTTGCAGTTGATAGAGGGCGAAGTAGTCGCGGGCGATTTTGAAGAGGCCCTGATGCACCGCGCACCCCTGGAGTTCGGGGGAATAGGAACCCCAGCCGTCGAAGATGTCGTGATCGTCCCACATCATCAGCGTCGGGATGCGCGCCAGCACCGTCGCCGGCTCCTTCTGGCCCCAGTTTTCGATGTACAGCCCGCAGTAAAATTGGTCCACCTTTCGCGCCATGTCGGCGGTGAAGGCGCGCTTGACGGCTTGCGCCACCGGCAAGCCCGCCCACTCGCGCAACTCGGGGATCACCTCCCAAATCGAATCCGCGTAGACCTGATCGCCGCCCATCAGCAGCAGGTGGTAATGCCGCTCGGCGTGCGCGGCGGCGAGATCGCCCCACATCTGCTGAGGCACCTTGCAACTGTTTTTCACCTTCGCGCTGGAGAAACCGTTGCAGGAGGCGTAAGCCGCGTCGGGGAGCGAGCCCTTGGCCGGCGCCCAGAATTCCGCCTCGATTCCCAGCACCTCGTAGCTGACTCGCTGTTCCGCGTCCGTCTGCCGCACCGCGAAATCCCAGCGCCAGGCCCGCAGGCTCGGCTTGCTTTCCGGCATGGCCTTGAGCAGGGTCGCCGCGACGGATGTTTCGACCCCGCCAGCCGGCGCGAAAGCCAGCGTGGACGCATCGGTTTGCGTGTCGGTCACCAGCAGCGCGGACACCCGCCACTCGCCTTGCCGCTGCCCGCGAAATCCCAAAATCGGTCCCATCTTGATGGCCCGTCGGTTTCTTGCGGAACAGCGCTGCCTCCAATCCCCGCTCCACGAACGCCCGGCGCACCCGGTACACTGTGGACTCCCCGCAGTCCAGCGCCTCGGCGATCCGCCCATCGTCCCAGCCCGACCCGCCGGCGCCGGCATCGGCCTCGAGCAAAATCCGGGCGTGGATCAGCACCGATGCCGCCCGCTTCCCGGTGCGGATGAGGTCATCAAGCTGGGTTCGCTCTTCATCGGTCAGACGGACAATGAATTTGGGCAATGGCATGGTCAGGCTCCGGGTCGGGGAGTACCCTTCCAGGAAAACTCATGCGCTACTTATACCAAATTGCGTTCATAGATATACATGATAAGCTGCCTGTAGTGATGTTTTGTGTGATGAGGCCCTGATGTCTGCTCGCGCCGAGTTTCCCGAAGGCTCTCATGAGGTGTTAGCTGCACTGCTGCGAGAGGTCAAGACCAAAGCGGAGTTCCAACGGGTGCAAGCCGTGTGGCTACGGGTCACGCTCGAACTCCCCGATGAACAGATTGCGCAAGCGGTCGGGCTATCGGCCAACACCGTGCGCTGTTTAAGTTCCCGCTTTCGGCGCCAGGGCGCCTCGGCTTTGGCGGGTGCAGGTCGCGGCGGTCGGCGACATGAAAACCTGACCGTAGCCCAAGAGCAGGAGTTACTCCAACCCTTCCTCGAGCCGGCGGGCCGAGGGCATCTCCTGCAGGTTAGCCCCATCAAAAGGGCTTACGAGCAGGTCGTCGGTCACCCCGTTCCCCCGTCAACGATCTATCGTCTGCTCGGACGCCACGGCTGGCGCAAGTTAGCCCCGCGACCGCGTCACCCGAAGGCGGTCAGCGCGCGACAGCAGGCGTTTAAAAAAACTCCCCGAACTCGTTCAGGACGCGGTGCAAAACCCCGCGCGTCAAGGTCGCCCAGTTCGGTTGATGCTCCAAGACGAAGCCCGCTTCGGGCGCATCAGCGACCCACGCCGCTGCTGGGTACCTCCTGGCGTTCGGCCGGTGGTCGGCGCACAGGTGGTCCGACGCCATGATCGCTCCGGCCGCCCCGGCCGCGCCGTTCGACCGCGCCCGGTTCGACCGCGCCCGGTGGTCCATCTACGCCATCCTGATAGCGTCTTACCTGCTGGTGTTTTTCCATCGGATGGCCCCGGCCGTGGTGTCCGCCGACCTGATGCGGGCCTTCGGCACCACCGGCGCCGCGCTCGGGTCGCTGGCGGCCACCTATTTCTATCTCTACACCGTCATGCAGATCCCGGCCGGGGTGCTGGCGGATACGGTGGGCGCGCGGCTCGCGGTGACGCTGGGCAACGCGGTGTCCGGCCTCGGCTCCATCCTGTTCGGCCTGGCGGCCACCTTCGGCCAAGCCTTCGCCGGTCGGGCGCTGGTGGGGCTGGGCGTGTCGGTGGTGTTCGTGGGCTTGATGAAAAACAACGCGGTCTGGTTCCGGGAGCGCGACTACGGGTTCATCGGCGGGCTGACCGTCTTGCTGGGCAACGTCGGCGCCATCCTGGCCGCCGGCCCGCTGGCCGGGGCGCTGGCGATCTGGTCCTGGCGCGCGGTGTTCGTGGCGCTGGGCGCCCTGGCGCTGGGGCTGGCGGCGCTGGCGTGGCTCGGGGTGCGGAACAAACCGGAGGACCTCGGGTTTCCCTCGGTCCGGGAGCTGGACGGCCAGGCCCGGCACGCCGACCGCGAGCGGCACTGGTGGCCCGACCTGCTGGGCGTTCTGGCCACCCGCCGGGCGTGGCCGGGGTTCTGGGTCAACCTGGGGATGCCGGGCGGCCTGCTGGCGTTTCTCGGCCTGTGGGCGATTCCCTTTCTGCGCGACGCGCACGGCCTGGAGCGGGACGCCGCCGCGCTCTACACCGGCGTCGGCTTGGCCGGCTTCGCCGGCGGTGCCCTGCTGTTCGGCTGGATTTCCGACCGGCTGCGCCGCCGCAAGTCGCCTCTGGTCGCCGGCGCCCTGCTGTACGGGCTGGCCTGGCTGGAGATCGGCTATCTGGGCTGGACGCCGGGCGGCGCGGGGATGCTCTGGTTCGCGCTGCTGGGCTTCGGCGCCGGCGCGTTCGTGCTGACCTTCGCCGGGGCGAAGGAGGTGGTCGCTCCCGCCGTGGCGGGCATGGCCATCGCCCTGGTGAACACCGGCGCCTTTCTGGGCGCGGCGCTGCTCCAGCCGCTGCTGGGTTGGGTGATGGACTCGACCTGGAGCGGCGCCGTGGCGAACGGCGTGCGGGTGTACGGCGCCGCCGACTACCGGGCGGGGTTCGGCCCGATGCTGGCCGGTGCGGCGCTGGCGGTACTGGCTTCGCTGTTTTTTCGCGAAACCCGCTGCCGCAACCTCGCCGCCGGAGATTGATCGACAGCGATGAGCGACCGGTTGCAGCGGCGGGACGCTCCGCCGACCGACCCGCCGGAGCCCTGGTATCGCGCGATCCGGCGCGAGGCCGATGAGATCGGCCGCGAAATCGCTTGGTGGCTGCGCGGCGCCGTGACGTGGTCGCCGCCCGCGCTCCGCCGCTCTCGATCCCTGCCGGTCCTGCTGCGGACCCTGCCGGCCGATTTGCGCCCGCCCGCCGCAAGCTTGGCGGTCCGCCACCCGCCCGGCTGGGAGCGGGCCTGCGATCCGTGGGGGTTCCGGGAAAGCCTGTACGTGCTGGATGTGCTGGACCGTTGGGCGGGTCCGCCGGCATCTCCGCTCCCCTCGCTCGACATCGGCTGCAAGAACGGCTGCTATCTGCCAGGTTTGTGGGCGTGGTCCGGCGGTCCCTGGGACGGGGTGGAGCTGGACGCCCATCGCCGTTACTGGACCCTGGCCACTCGCCGTGCCCACGGCGAATGGATCGCCCGCCGCCTGCCCGGTTGTCGCTATCTCGCCGTCGATCTGCTCGATCTGCTCGATCTGCGGGGCGCCTACGGCTTCGTCACCTGGTTTTTGCCCTTCCTCCACGAGGCGCCGCTGCGGGCCTGGGGCTTGCCGCGCCGGTTCCTGCGACCGGCGCGCCTGCTCGACCACGCCCGGACGCTGCTGGCGCCCGGCGGACGGCTGCTGGTCGTCAATCAGGGCGAGGCGGAAGCCGAGCGCCAGGAGCGGCTGTTTGGCGAGGCCGGCATCGCCGCAGTTTCCTTCGGCCGGATCGAAAGCCCGTTCTCGCCGTTCCGGCGCCCGCGCTTCGGCTGGTTGGCCGTCGCTCCGCCGCCGAACTGAAGTCGCTCAAAAAACATCGTTCGATGCCTGCTGTCGGCGTTATGCGCCGCCATCCCCCGAGCGAGAGCGAGCCCGCGCACTCAAGTCCGGTTGCCGTGGTGTCGCCACCATTCCGCTGCCGCTTGGTATCGCCGCGTCGCTTCGCGGCAGTACTACCCCGGTAGGCTTTAACGTATCCGGGGCGACTTACAGCGAGGTGTAGGGTGGGTTAGCGCGGTGTAACCCGCCGAAACCGCAGCAGAAATCGGCGGGTTGGGGCGCCAGCCCTAACCCGCCCCACGATTTTGCACAAGACTTATCGAGGATTGGTACTACCTCCCGGCGCGGCCTCGGGGTCGCGCCGATTTTTTTGAAACCCGTTGAACCGTCGGGCGCGCGAACGGCGATCACCGGTTTAAGAAGTTTTTGCGGATCCGGTGAATCCGCCCAGCCGAACCCGACACCCACCCCGTCGCACCGGCTTTGCCCCGGCAGATCGTTCTCGGACAAACAATCCATCTTCGCCGCGCGATATCGCGGCGACCGCGAAATAGCGAAGCTCTCCGGCCGCGCCCGCTTTGTCCCGGCCAGCCACCATAAAATCAATTATCTGATAAATAAAACAATTTATTGAAATTTCGACATGGCACGGAGCTTGAAACAGGTTCGCGCGGGTCGCGGCCGCAGGCCGAAACCCACCGGTCAACCCGATCCGGCGGGTTCTGTCAGTCCGGCGGTACATCCGGGCGCGCCAAGGCCCATTTGTTGAGCCAAATGGTTCGGCAAGCGCGAGAAAGCGGCTATTCCGCAAAACGCTCGTTGTTGTCAATGTCCGTCAACCTCAAATTAGGAGTCATCGCTCATGAACAGCAAAACCATCGTCAGTTCCGCCCTCGCCAGCGTTTTCGCCCTGGGCCTGGTCGCCACCGCCGGCCAAGCCGTCGCCGCCGAGGAAAAGAGCGCCGAGAAATGTTACGGCGTCGTCAAGGCCGGCAAGAACGACTGCCAGACCAGCGCGCACGCTTGTGCCGGTCAGGCCAGCAAGGACGGTCAGGGCGATTCCTGGGTCTATGTCCCCAAGGGCACCTGCGAAAAAATCGTCGGCGGCAGCCTGCAACCGAAGGCTTGAGGCGATTCCGATGACCGCCGAGCCGGCCCTGTCCGGGCCGGGTCCCAGCTCGATTCCGGCACGCGCCGGGATCGGCCTGCGGGCCGAACACTACGACGCGGTGCTGGAAGACCGCCCGCCGGTCGGCTGGCTGGAGGTCCACAGCGAGAACTACTTCGGCGCGGGCGGCAAACCGCAGGATTATCTGGAACGCATCCGCGCCCATTACCCCTTGAGCCTGCACGGCGTCGGTTTATCCATCGGTTCGACCGATCCGCTCGACCAGCGGCACCTGGCCAAGCTCAAGGATTTGATGCGGCGGTTCGAACCCGCGCTGGTTTCCGAGCATTTGTCCTGGAGTTCGGTCGGCGGGCGTTACCTCAACGATCTGCTGCCGCTGCCCTACACGGAAGAGGCGCTCTATCACATGATCGCGCGGGTGGCCCAGGTGCAGGATGCCCTCGGCCGGCCAATCCTGATCGAGAACCCGTCCAGCTATCTGCAATACGTGGAATCGGCCATCCCCGAATGGGAATTTCTGGTTGAGCTGGCCGAGCGCACCGGCTGCGGCGTGCTGCTGGACGTGAACAACATTTACGTCAGCGCCCGCAACCACGGTTTCGACGCCAGCGCCTACTTGCGGGCGGTTCCGCGCCGCGTCGTCCGGGAAATTCATCTGGCCGGATTTACGGTGAACCGTTTCGACGGCGGCGAAATTCTGGTCGATACCCACGACCGGCCGGTCTGGCCGGCGGTCTGGGCGCTCTACCGCCAAGCGGTGCAACGCTTCGGCCAAATTCCGACCCTGATCGAATGGGACACCGACCTGCCCGAACTGGCGGTGTTGGTGGACGAGGCGCGACGGGCGGACGCGATTTTGGAGGAACGCCATGCTCGGGCTGCGTGAACTGCAACTCGGTTTTGCCGCCGCCGTGCTGGACGGCGCTGAAGGCGATTTCGACCGTCACGTCCGGGCGGCGGGACTGAGCGGCGCCCGTCGCTTGCGGGTCTACCGCAACAACGCCCTGCTCGGCCTGACCGGCGCGCTCGAAGCGGTCTATCCGGTGGTGCGTCGTTTGGTGGGCGAAGACTTTTTTCGGTACGCGGCGGCGCAATACATCGCGCGCCATCCGTCCCGCTCGGGCGACTTGCACGAGTTCGGCGAACATTTCCCGCCGTTTCTCCAGTCGTTCGCGCCGGCCGCCGAATTGACCTATCTGCCCGATGTCGCGCGGCTGGAATGGGCCTATCACCTGGTTTTTCATGCCGCCGGCCATCCGCCGCTCGATTTGGCGGCGCTGGCGCAAGTGCCCGCCGAGCGGCAGGGAGAATTGCGGTTCCAACTCCATCCCGCCGCGCGCCTGCTGGAATCGGCTTTTCCGATCCTGCGGATTTGGCGGGTCAATCGGGACGACTGCGGCGGCGATGCGACGGTGGATTTGACCGAGGGCGGCGTCAAGCTGCTGATCGTCCGCCGCGAGAACCTGGATATCGAATTTCAATCCCTGGAAGACGGCGAGTTTGGCCTGCTCGATGCTCTGGCCGGCGATGGCGATTTCGCCACGGCCTGCGAGCGGGCGCTGGCCGCGCAACCGACATTCGATCTGCCGGCCTGCTTTCGCCGGCGCGTCTCGCAAGGCGTCCTGGTCGCCTTTCACCTGCCCACCACCTGATTGTTCATTGATTGTTTCCACCTGAGGAGAACCCCGTGATGACCGCCACCGACACGCTCGACACCCAACCCCAGCGCTCGTTCTG
>WBZM01000730.1_pt1 | contig 41137 bp, 39 predicted proteins | sample 5204271 | NCBI WGS metagenome assembly WBZM01 (sample SAMN12344346, study PRJNA552823) | activated sludge metagenome | biome: Activated sludge suspended growth; feature: Nitrification reactor; material: Wastewater; isolation source: activated sludge from nitrification reactor of wastewater... | reverse complement strand
GCCGGCGTTTTCAGCGAACTGACGGAAACGGATAAGGAGGGCAGACCTTCATAGAACAACTGGTCTGGGGAATTCTATGTTGCCGAAAATGGGGAATTTGAAGTTGCCATTGACACGATAATGATGCTGACTATCGAAAGCAGCGTTAGCTCTAGCCGCATTCGTCGCCTGCGCTAGACTAGCGGCATGACCGATCCCTATGATTACTCTACCCGCGCCGGCGTCCGGCCGATCTCCTGGGACGACTTTCACGGGCTGGTGAAGGCGCTGGCCGTGGCCGTGGCCCCGTGGCGGCCGGAGGTGGTGCTTCCAGTCTTGCGCGGCGGGGCCTACCCCGGCGCGCTGCTGGCCCACATCCTGCAAGTGGAGGTCTACCCGGTGCGCCTGACGCGGCGACAGGATGATGTTGTCGTGCGCGAGACGCCGCTGTGGCTGGTGGAGCTGCCGGCGGCCGTGGCCGGGCGGCGCGTGCTGGTGGTTGATGAGATGTGTAGCACAGGCGAGACGCTGCGGCTGGTGCGCGAGCGGGCGCTGGCCCTGGGCGCGGCCGAGGCGCGGACGGCGACGCTCTACGCCCACACCTGGGGCGCGGACGCCGTGGACTATACCGGCCTCATCACCGAGGAGTTGGTGCTGAACCCGTGGGACCGCGAGATCTACCGCGACGGCGCGTTCCGGTTCCATCCGGAGTACGTCGGCGCGCTGGCCGAGCAGGGGCTGGCCGCCGGGCCGGCGCTGCTGATGGCGGCGACGCCGTTTGTGGCCGCCAAGGGGAGCTAGAATGGAACCGAGAGCGTATCGCGGCCACGACGACCGGGCGCGGATGCTGGCCGTGGCGGCGCTGGCGGCCGGGGAGACGGTTCACGTCGTCGATTTGCCCTACCGGCTGGCCTCGTGGGCGTTCGATTGCCCGGAGACGGCCGCCCTGTGGGAGCGAGACGGCGAACTGCTGGCCTGGGCCGTGCTACAAGCGCCATTCTGGACGCTCGACTACGCCCTGCACCCGGCCGCGCCGGCGGACACGCTGGCGGCACTGCTGGCCTGGGCCGACGGCGCGGCGGCGCGGTTGCGGGACGCGCCCTACGGCCGGCCGACGTGGTTCGCCGCCGTGCCGGAGGGGCAGGCGGAGCGCCGCCGGGTCTTCGAGGCCGCCGGCTACCGCGACCAGAGCGGCGGCGACGAACCATGGTCGCAGGTGATCATGCAGCGCGCCGGCGAGGAGCCGCCGCCGGCCGTGGCCCTACGGCCGGGCTTCGCCATCCGGCCGCTGCGCGGCGCGGCCGAAGCGCCGGCCTATGTCGCCCTGCATCGCGCCGTCTTTGGCACGGAGAACATGACCGTGGGCTGGCGGGCGGCGACGCTGCGCGCGCCCGGCTACCGGCCGGAGTTCGATCTGGTGGCCACCGACCCGGACGGCGAACTGGCCGCGTTCGTCATCGGCTGGCAGCACACGACGGCCGGCGGCCGGCTTATCGGCATGGTCGAGCCGTTCGGCGTGCGCGAGGACGCGCGGCGCTACGGCCTGGCCTGGGCGCTGATGTTCGAGTTGCTGCGCCGCTTCGACGCCGCCGGCGCGGCCGAGGTGCGCGTCATGACCGACAACTACCGCGACACGGCCTTTGCCTTCTACAGCGGTTGCGGCTTCCGGGTCATCGACCGGGTGCTGATGCTGGGCAGAGAGGTGGACAACGGATGAGCGCTGTAGAGACTTATCGCGAACACCTGCGCCAGATGTGCGATTGGGAGTCGTTCTTGCTGGCTGAGTCGCGCCTGCCGGGGCCGCGGGCCAACCTGGAATTGGCGCGCGCGGCGGCCGACGAGGGCGACGCGGCCCAGTTCCGCGCCTGGCTGGCCATCGGCGCGGACGAGGCCCCGGCCAACACGCCGGGCGAGTTTCTGCCGCTGTGTGGCGTGCTGGGCTTCGGCCGCCTGCTGGCCGAGGGCGACCGCGCGGCGCTGGCCGACATCCGTCGGGCGGCCAACGACCGGCGCTGGCGCGTGCGCGAGGGCGCGGCCATGGCCCTGCAACGCTGGGGCGCGGCCGACATGCCCGCGCTGCTGGCCGAGGCCGGCGGCTGGGCCGGCGGGACGCGGCTGGAGCAGCGGGCCATCGCCGCGGCGCTGTGCGAGCCGTCGCTGCTGACGGACGTGGCCACGGCCGAGCGCGTGCTGGACGTGCTCGACGGCATCACGGCCACGGTGCGCGGCGCGGCCGAACGGCGTAGCGAGGGCTTTGTCGCCCTGCGCCAGGCGCTGGGTTACTGTTGGAGCGTCGCTGTCGTGGCCGCACCGGCGCGGGGCCTGGCGCTGATGGAGCGCTGGCTGGCCGACGATGACCGCGACGTATGCTGGATCATGCGCGAGAATCTGGGCAAGGCGCGGCTGGCGCGGCTGGACGCGGCCTGGGTGGCGCGGCAGCGCGGCCGGCTGGAGCAATAGCATGGACGAGAACCTGACCATCAGCCGCGGGTCTTTCGCGGCACTGGGCGACGCGTGGCACGACCTGGTGCGCGCCGGCTATCACAACGACTACAATGGCATGGGCGAGATGTACAGCGGCGTGGCCTCGGCCGAGGACAAGATCGCGCAGATGCGGCGCTGGGGCGAGGCGCTTGACGCCTGGACGGCGTGGGACAACGGCCGCCTGGCCGGTATCCTGACGGCCGAGGTGTCCGGTGACGCGCTGAGGGTCTACGATTTCTTCGTCGATCCGGCCTACCGGCGGCGCGGCATTGGCCGGGGCCTGCTGGCGGCAGCGTTGGCCATGCCGGGCGTGCGCGCGGCGGCGGCGGAGATCAATGCTGCCAATGCCGGTTCGCGGGCGCTGTTCGAGGCGCTGGGCTTCGTGCCGCGACAGACGGTCAGTTGGTACGTGCGCGCGGGCGGAGGGGACGGCGATGGACATCCGGCCGATGACACTCGCTGACTACGATGCCGTCATGGCTCTGATGCGCGGTGTGCCCGGCGTGGCCATGCGCGCGGCCGATTCGCCGGCGGCTATTGGCCGCTACCTGGAGCGCAACCCGGGGCTGAGCCTGGTGGCCGAGGACGAGGGGAGGGTGGTCGGCTGCGTCTTCTGTGGCCACGATGGACGGCGCGGCTATCTGCACCACGTCGTCGTCGCCCCGACGCGGCGCGGGCAGGGCATCGGCGCGGCCCTGGTGGCGCGGGCGCTGGATGGGCTGGTGGCGTTGGGGATCTACAAGACCCACCTGGACGTGTTTGCCGACAATGAACCGGCCATTGCCTTCTGGCAACATAGCGGTTGGCAACGGCGCGACGACATTGTGCGCTTTTCCTTCAACCGCTCTGGCGACGCGAACATCTAGCCGCCGTGGGCGCGGGCCGGGCCGAATAGGGAATATGAGTGCTTGCAACGAGTTGCTAGCGACATTGGCTCCAGACTATTGCATTTTGTTGAAGAACAGCTACAATATCCTTGCTTTTGTCGTCCGGGCCGGAGCAGGTGAGTACCAGCTTGCCGGTCCGTTATTAGTTTGTGTAGAGAGAGAGTTTCAAGTTGACCAAGAAAGTATATGTCGGGAATTTGTCGTTCGGTGCCACCGAGGATCAGGTCCGTGACCTGTTCGCGGAGTATGGCGAGATTCAGTCGATTGCCATGATTAATGACCGGGACACCGGCCGTTTCCGTGGCTTCGCATTTGTTGAGATGGAAGATTCGGCCGCGAATGCGGCGATTAAGGCGCTGAACGGCAAGGAAGTGGACGGACGTGAGTTGAGCGTCAACGAAGCCCGTCCGCGCGAAGAGCGTTCCGGTGGCGGCGGCTTCGGCGGTGGTAACCGCGGCGGCGGCGGCGGCTACGGTGGTGGAAATCGTGGCGGCGGCAGCGGCGGTAATCGCGGCAGCGGCGGCGGTGGCTACGGCGACCGCGACCGCAATCGCAGCCGTAACAGCTGGTAAGCGCTGCCCCTCGCGGGGCACAATTGCCTTAGTAGTCTAGAAGACCGTCCCGGCCTCCGCAAGGAGCCGGGACGGTTTTTTGATCTCTGGCTATAATCTTGCCGTCGCCGGCTGTCCCGGCGGCAAGGAGCGTATGTGAACAACACAGAAGGCTTGGCTTTGCCGGCCGAAGTCGTGCGCGAGTTCGTCATCGCCGGACACTTCGACCTACCGCGCGTGCAGGCGATGCTGGCTGAGGAGCCGCGGCTGCTGAACGCCGCCAACGAGTGGGGGCCGAACGACACGGAGACGGCTATCCAGGGCGCTGCCCACACCGGGCAGGCGGCCATTGCCGAGTACCTGCTTACCCGGGGCGCGCCGCTGGAGCTGTGTACGGCGGCCATGCTTGGCCGGCGCGCCGATGTGGCGACGTTTTTGGCCGCCGACGCCGGCGCCATCCACAGCCGCGGCGCGCATGGCATCTCCCTGCTCAGCCACGCCGCCTTCAGCGGCGACGTGGGCCTGGTGGCCGACCTTCACAGCCGTGGCGCCTATGAGGGCGCGTCGTTGGCCCTGGCCAATGCTGTGGCCGCTGGCCACAAAGGCGTCGTCGCCTGGCTGCTGGAATACGCCGACCCCGATCTGGCCTGGCTCAACTGGCAGGGCAAGACGGCGCTGGATGTTGCCCTGGAGGGCGGTCAGACCGCTATCGCCGACCTGCTGCGGAGTTACGGCGCGGAGATCGGCACGCCGGCGGGCGGTTGACAGGAGGATCGCATGGGACTGGACAAAATGATGGCGCAGATGTCGTTGCAGGCCGGGCGTATTCGGGCGCTGGCCGACGGCGTTGCGGCCGCACAAGCCCGCTGGCGGCCGGACGCTGAGTCTTGGTCGATCCTGGAGGTCGTCAACCATCTGGCCGACGAGGAGCGCGAGGACTTTCGCACGCGGCTGGACTTCATCCTCCACCGGCCGGGCGAGGACCCGCCCCCCATCGACCCGCAGGGCTGGGTGACGGCGCGCGGCTACAACCAGCGCGATCTGGCCGAGTCCATCGACCGCTTTCTGGGCGAGCGGCAGACGTCGCTGGCGTGGTTGCGCGGGCTGGACGCGCCCGATTGGGCCACTACCATTAGCGCGCCGGATGGTTCGTGGCGCATCCGCGCGGGCGACATGGCCGCGGCCTGGGTGGCCCACGATCTGCTGCACACGCGGCAGCTGGTGGAACTGCACTGGGCCTGGACGCAGCAGGCTGTTGCCCCTTACACAACCGACTACGCCGGCCCGTGGTAGCTGGCCGCCGGCCAAGCGGCAACGGGAGCGCCGCGGCCGCGTGGTGCGAACGGAGAACTTCCTCATGGCAACAAGCATGGAAGCCAGACGAACCACTTCACTGCTGTGGCGGCGCTGGGTAGGGGCCAACGCTGCCGCCGAGGCGGCCGGCCTGGGCCTGACGCTGGGGCTGACCGGCCTGGTCATTGGCCGTCTGGAAAGCATCGGCGGCCTGGCCGGAGCGCTGGTGGCTTTTGTCGCCGCCGTGCTCAGTGGGGTCATCGAAGCGACCATTGTCGGCCTGGCCCAGTGGTGGGCGATGCACCCGTGGCTGCCGGCCGTTTCCCGCCGCGCCTGGTGGCTGGCAACGCTGACCGGGGCGCTGCTGGCTTATGTCCTGGGCTATCTGCCTTCGACGATCATGAGTCTGGCGGCCACGGCCAATGCCACGGCCGCGCCGGCGACCGAGCCGCCGCAGGCCGTGGTGCTGCTGTTGGCCGTGGGGTTGGGGGCCGTGGGTGGGGCCGTGTTGTCGTTCGCGCAGTTCCTGGCCCTGCGCGGTCACGTCGCCCACGCCGGGCGTTGGATTCCGGCCAACATGCTGGCCTGGGCGGTGGGAATGCCCGTCGTCTTCTGGGCCATCGACCTGGCCTTCAAGCTGTCGAGCACGGCCGCGGCTGTGGCCCTCATGGCCACGGCGCTGTTGGCGATGGGGGCCATCGTTGGAGCCATCCACGGCGCGGTGCTGGTCGGCATGGTCAGAGAGATGCCAGCCGGCGCGGCCGCTGCGCGGAGTTGATCGCCGGCGGCAAGCGGCTATACTGCCGTTACGGAACCACTGCCACGCGCTGAACGTCTTTCAGGTAGCTATGGCCGATCAATCGTCGTTTCGCCGCACTGTGTTGCTCATCGCGCTGGTCATCCTGGTGGCCCTTAGCCTGGTCTTTGCCGCTGGGCGCTTGCTGCGCGTCGGCGCTGGGACCGTGACCACGCCGCCGCTGCAACTCACCCCCGATCCGGGCGAGACGCCCGACACGCAACAGCCGGAAGTCGAAGTGCCGGCCGACGACCTGCGCGAGTTGTCGTTGGCCGTAGCCGCGGTCATCACTGCCCTCACCGGCCTGCTGGGCCTGGTGGCGACGCAGATCTGGCGCGGCCGCGAGGAGGGGCGACTGGACCAGAAGCACGCCCTGGCCCTGGAGCGGGAACGGCTGGAGCTGGAGCGCGAGCGACTGGCGCTGGAGAAAGAGCGTCTGGAAGTCGAGCGGCAGCGGCAGGCCATGCGCGGTTCGGGATAACCCCAGCAAGGAGCAGGAGATGAGTGATATGCATGTGTCCGTGTCGCGCGTCATCGACGCGCCGGCCGATGTCATTTATGGCATCTTGTCCGACTACCGCGTGGGTCATCCCTCTATTTTGCCCAAGCCCTACTTCAAGGAGCTTGTTGTCGAAGAGGGCGGCCTCGGCGAGGGCACTGTGGCCCGCGTGGACATGGATGTCATGGGTAACAAGCAGACCATGCGCCTGCGGGTGACGGAACCGGAACCGGGGCGCGTGCTGCGGGAGGAGGATGCTGTTGCCGGCGTCGTGACCCTCTTTACGGTCGAGCCGCTGGCCGACGGCCGCAGCCGCGTTACGTTCGACACCGACATGCGCAGTTCCGGCGGCATTCGTGGCTGGCTGGAACGGCGCGTGACGCCCTTCTTCATGCGGCGCATCTATCATGGCGAGCAGGCGCTGCTGTCAGACATGGCGCAGGCGCGCAGCAGGCAATAAGCACTGCCGACAACGAAAGGGAGCCACCCCGCGCCGGAGCGGCCGGGGCCATCGGCCTGAGCCAAGTCCGCGATAAGGAGCCGGGCAGCCGCCGCGCGCGCCGGCGACGGCTGCGGCTATCGCGCGGGCTGGCGCGCATCTGTCCTCCGGCAATTCCCAATTCCTAATTCGTAATTCCTCGTTCCTCATGGTCGGGTTTATCCCCGTATCGCACTGCGTCATTTTTCTGTATACTGGAGAAAATAGCAAGGAGAAAACGTATGGAAGATGTAATTATTATCGGCGCAGGGCTGGCGGGGCTGACCACAGCTATCGACTTACAGAAGATGGGGCGCGGCGTGACGATGCTGGAACGGTACAAGATCGCCGGCGGTCGCTGCGCCGACTGGGTGATGGACGGCATGCGCGTCGAGTCGGGCCTGCACCGCTGGCTCGGCTTCTATAAGGCGCTACCGAAGCTGTTCGAGAAGGCCGATTTGAACCCGGAAGACGCCGTCCTGTGGGAAGATGAGCTGGAGATTCGCCTGCCCGACGGCGGGCCGCAGGGCGTCCTGGGCCTGTCGCCACTCCACCGGCCGTTGCAGACGGCCGCGGGCCTGCTGGGCAACTTCGATCTCATGTCGGCCTCTGACAAGGCCGAGCTGACTCTGTTTTTCACCTCCGGCCTGATCGACTACGCCCTGACGCGGCGCGAGCTGGACCAGCAGACGGTCTACGAGTATGCTCGCAAGCGCGGCGTCAGCGAGGATGCCATCACCAACCTGCTCATTCCCGTGACCGAGGGCATCTTCTTTCTGCCGCCAGAGCGCTATTCGGCCATGGTGCTGATGGGCCTGCTGGTGCCGGCCATCAAACGGCCGTACAGCATCCGCGTTGGCTCGTTCGCCGGCGGCATGACTGAGGTAATGTCCGGGCCAATCGCCGAGACTATCGTCCGGCGCGGCGGCACGGTGCAGTACGACACCACCGTCGAGCGACTGGCCGTGGAGAACGGCCGCGTGCGCGGCGTCTATGTCGATGGCCAACTGATCGAGGCCAACCACGTCGTGCTGGCCACGGCGTTGGGCGCGGCGCAACCGCTCATCCGCGAGGCGTTGGGCGACCACCCCTGGTTCGAGAAAATGTTGGCTCTGCCGACCATGCCCGCGGTGACGCTGCAAATCGAGCTGGATGAGCCGGCGTTGCCCGAAGATCACGTCGTCTTCAGCCCCAAGACGGTGCTGGCGTCCTATGCTGAGCAGAGCCGGACGACCTTCCGCGACTTGCCCGGGCGGCTGTCGATCGATCTGGGCCAGCCGGAGAAGTTCATCGGCCGGCCGCCGGAGGAGATCTTCGCCGCGGCGATGGCCGACGCGCGACGGGTGGGCCTCAACATCGAGAACAACGTGCGGCGCTATCGCGTCGTTGAGCACCCGCAGGACTTCTACCTGCTGTCGCCCGGCGCCGAGGCGCTACGGCCGCCGCAGGCCACGCCCATCCCCGGCCTGACGCTGGCCGGCGACTACACCAAGCAGGTGCTCTTCTGCAGCATGGAAGGCGCAGTGATGTCGGGGCAGGCCGCGGCCAAGGCCGTCGCCCGCGCGGCGAAAGCGTAGCGTCGGCCCGCGACAACCCCAGTTAGCCCGCGTCTGTCGTCTCGCGCCGCCACTTTTCCCGATTGGCGGCGCGAGCGATTTTGCCGCTGGAGGTCTTTAGCAGCCAGCGCGGGCCGACCAGATGGACGTAGCTGACCGTCACGCCGGCGCGTTGGGCTACGGCGGCGCGGATGGCGCGGACGATGGCGGCGCGGGCCTCGGCGTTGGAGGCCTGTGGGCCGGCCAGGGCCGTCTCAGCCACGGCCGTCTCAGCCACGGCTGTCTCAGCCACCACGGCCACCAGTTCCGTCCCCTCGCGCGCGTCGGCCACACCGAAAGCCACCACCCGCCCGGCGTGAATGCCGGCCACTTCGTTGACGATGGCTTCGATGTCGGCCGGGTAGATGTTCTTGCCGGCGTTAATGATCAGGTCCTTGGAGCGGCCGACGACGTAGACCTCCCCCTCGGCCATGTAACACCGGTCACCGGTCAGGAACCAGCCATCGGGCGTGAAGGGCTGCAAGTCGTCGCGGCGGTAATAGCCGGTCAGCAGGCAATTGGAGCGGATGGCGAGTTGGCCGACACGGCGAGGGGGCAGGGGACGGCCGTCGTCGTCGAGGACACGCACGGCTGTGCCGGGAATAGGTGGGCCGCAGGAGACCCGGACGGCCGCGGCGGGGTCGTCGAGCGGGAGAGGCTTCGCGTAGCCATCGGAGAGCGCCGTCAAGTCAACGGCATCCAGGCGGGCGGGGGGGCCGGGCTGCGTCTGCGTGACGGCGAAGGTGTTCTCGGCCATGGCGTAGCTGACACCGAGCATTTCCGGGCGGACGCCATTGGCGGCGAAACGCTCTAGGAAAAGGGCGTGGCTGTCGTAGCGCACCGGCTCGGAGCAGTTGACGAACAGGCGCATGGACGCGGCCGAGAGGCCAGCGCTGTCGCGGCGGCGAATACGGCGGGCGCAGTGGTTGTAGGCGAAGTTGGGCAGCCAGCAGAGCGTGCCGCCGTAGTCGTGGATGGCGCGGAAGAGGAGGGCGGGGTGCAGCACCCAGTCGAAGGGCGACATGAGGACAAGGGGCACGCCCTGGAGCAAGGGCAGGAGGAAGCCGGCGATAAGGCCCATGTCATGGTAGAGCGGCAGCCAGCTAACGACGACATCTTTTTCGTGTAATGACAGGGTGCTGCTATAAGCCGCCAACTGGTTGAGGACGGCCGTATGGCTCAGGGCGACGCCCTTTTGCAGGCCGGTCGTGCCGCTGCTGTGTTGCAGGAACGCGATCTCGGCCGGCGGGGGCGGTTGGGCCGGTTGCCAGGCGGGCGTCAGCAGTCCGGCGGTCGCGTCCTGGACGGGGATCAGGCGCAGGTCGGCCGAGCCATAAACCGGGCAGGGCAGGCGCGGCCGCAGCACGGGCGCGAAGGCGTCGGTGGTCAATACGGCGGCCACGCCGGACAGCCGCGCCAACTCGGCCATGCTGCTCATATAGACATCCGCGTCCAGCTTCTCGGTCAGCGTCGGGAACATCGACGGGATGGCCCCCAGCCGCAACGCGCCCCAGAAGGCGTAGATGCTCTCCAGGTTTTGCGTGTGGGCGATGACGACGAGGTCACGCGGCCGGAGGCCGAGTTCGTATAGCGATGCTGCCGCAACGGCTGTGGCCGCGGCAAAAACACGACGGCTGACAGTGATGGGCGGCGCATCACTGCTCACGTAGATGATGGCCGGACGGTCATCGGCAGCGCGCAGCGTCTCGGCGTCCAGGAGAGTCGTGTAGGCGCTGCGGGTGGCCAATGTTAGCATGGCTGCAAAAGGTTCGGGCCGGGGGAGCCGCGCCGGCCGGCCGGGCGCGGTGTCGCTTAGCCCTTCAGCACCCGGGCAACGATCTGATCCAGCGTGTTCATGCGGGCGACGGTCAGTTCGGGATCGGGAATGTAGACATCATACGTGTGTTCGACAAAGACAGACAGCTCGGCCAGGGCGAAGGAGTCCATCAGCCCGGCGGTGATGATGCCCTCGGTATCGGTCAGGGGGTAGGCGGCATCGCGGATGAGTTCGCGGGTGATGTAGTCGCGCAGCGTGGCGCGGACGGTGGCTTCGTTCATGGGGTATAATTGTGGTGTATTGTCGGAAAGCGGGCAATAAGCGCCTATTCTCGGTCCACCCCTGCCCATCGCTCGCCGCTCAGCCCGCCCAGGAATGGTGAGGGCGTGGCCGGGTGATAGGTCACGAACGGCCGCCGCATGGCCCGGGTACACAGCCGGCGCGTGGTCGTGCGGGCGGGCGGCAACAGCGGTAAGATAGAGCCATGTGGATCGACAGACCGGACAGCGGCCGGGCGAGGCAGAGTCATGGACGCGCCAGCGATGAGTAGCAGCGAACCCGCGGACGACAGGACGCCCGCGCATCACTGGTTGCGCACGCCGGGCGGCATCGCCCTCATCGTCGCGGCCATCCTCCTCTGCCTGGCGACGTTCACGTCTGTGAGCGAGTTCAACCAGCCTTTCGGCGGCTATGCGGCCTATGGCTACACAACCAATCGCCCCAGCAACGTGGCCAGCGAAACGCCCGGCTGGTGGCCGGTGTTGGCCACCGGCCAGCTGACGGTTGACGATGCACTCGTGGCTATCGACGGCCTGCCCTACACGGCCAACGCGCGGCGCGTCTTCGCCGCGGCCGCCGCCGAAGGACGCGCCGTCACCGTGTTGGCAACCGTCCGAAAGACGGGCGCGGAACGTCTCGTGGTCATCGAGCCGACACCCATCACCGCCGCCGACATCGTCGATGTGCGGCTGCCAGACACCCTCATCGCCATCGCCTTCTGGCTGCTGGCTCTGCTGGTGCTGCGCGCCCACCCCACGGTCGTCACCAACCAGGTGTTTGCCGTCACGGCGGCAATGGTGACCATCCACCGGGCCGCCGCCTTGCCCTCGCTCTTTAATGACGACCGGCCCTTGCTTCTGGTGACCACGTCCACACTCCTCATCGCCGCCGGGCTGATTGGCCCCCTTCTCGTCCATCTGGCCCACGTCTTTCCCACGCCGGTCCCAAACCAGCGACCGTGGTTGCTGCGTGTGCTCTACGCCCTGGGTCTGGTTAGCGGGGTAGGGCTGGCCCTCACGCGACAGCCGTGGTGGATGCGCGTGTCCTTGCCAACGACGATGGTCGTCGACAGCAGCACCTACACGCTCATGCTGCTGCTGTTGCTGTTCGGCGTCCTGGCCCTCTTCGGCCGGCTCATCTGGTCGTGGTTTCACGAGCGACGCACGCGCCGCCAGCGTCAGGCCACGGCCATCATCCTGGTCGGGCTGCTGACCGCCTTGCCACGGGTGTTGATCATGTTGCTGCCGCTGCTGTGGGGTCTCGAAGATGCCGCCGACACCTACTGGCAGGGGCTGGATCTGCGCTACCTGCTGCTGGCCATCCCCATCGCCTTTGCCTTCGTCATCATTCGCTATCAGACGTTTCAGGCGCTTTCGTCGCTATTTATCCTGGTGCTTGTCCTGTCGCTCAGCGGCGTGTTGGCGGCTATTGGCGCGTGGGTGTGGCAGCTGACGCAGCCGCCGGAGCTGTTGACCGGGCGGCCGCCGTTTGCCTTGCTGTTTGTGTTCATCTTCCTGGGCAGCTTCCTGTGGAGCATCCAGTTGCCGCGCGGGCGCTGGTTGGGGCGCTCGTTCCACTGGGAGGCGCGGACCTATGACGCGGCGCGCAACTTCGGCCGCCGGGCCATGGCGACGGTCGACGCCCGCGAGTTGCCGGGGACGCTGGCCCAGGCGCTGGTGGACGAGATGGCCCTGGAACGGGCGGCGCTGTGGTTGCGGCGCGACGACGGCAGCTTCGATCTGGTGGGCAGCGCCGGCGACGCCGAGGCATTGCCGCGCGTGTTCGCCGGCCCGCCCCCCGACGAGCCTTTCCCTCAGCGCAGCACGCCCAGTCAGCTGCCAGACAGCTTGCCTGCCTGGCTGCGTCCGTTGTCCGGCAACAATCGGGCTGAGGTGCTCATCCCGCTGGTGGTCGATGGCGAGCCGCTGGGTCTACTGGCGCTGGGGCGGCGCTGGGACGAGGCTATCTTCGACCAGCGCGACCTGGCTGTGGCCGACCTGGTGGGGCAGCAGGCGACGCTCTTGCTACAGGCGACTATGCAGATGGAGGAGCTGCGGCGAGTGCCCGGCCGCGTGGCCCAGGCCCAGGAACGCGAGCGCCTGCGCGTGGCCGGCGAACTGCACGACACCATCCAGCAGTTCCTGGGGCGGCTGCCGTTCTTCCTGGCCGTCAGCCGCAGCAGCGTCAGAAGCGACCCACAGGCCGCGACCGATATCCTCGACCGCTGCCTGACCGACGTCGAAGACGCCGCGGCCATGTTGCGCAGCATCCGCGTCAACCTGGCTCCCAACCAGCTGGAGACAAACCTGCTACGCTCGCTCCACGGCCTTATCTCGCATCTGCGCCAGCGCTCCGGGCTAACCGTGACGCTGAGCGCGCCCGATAATCTCGACGGCGCGCTCAACCCGGAGACGCGCCACGCCCTCTATCGCGTCATCCAGCAGGCGCTGGATAATACTGTGGCCCATGCCGGGGCGACCACGGCCGATGTCTGGCTGGCGCGGCGCGATGGCCGCGTGGTCTTCAGCGTGCAGGACAACGGCCACGGCTCTACGGCCGAGCAGCGCCACGACGCCCAGGCCGCCGGCAGCTACGGGCTGCGGTCGATGGCGGCGCGGCTGGAGATGTGCGGGGGTGGTTTCGCCCTCGACTCCACGCCGGGCCAGGGGACGACCGTCAGGGGCTGGGTTCCGGTGACGGAGACGGACGCGCAAACCGCCGCTGGGTCGTAAGGCCATTGGGGGCGGGGCCAGCACAGGCCGCTCACTGCCCGATGATGGGGGCCAGCCGCTCGGCCAGCAGCCGCGTGCCGGCCGGCGTCAGGTGAACGGGCGTATCGGTGAACTCCACGGGCGGGATGGCCTGCCACAGGTCGAGGTAGGGCCAGCCGGCTGTGGCGGCCGCCGCGGCCAGCTGCGCCCGGTAGTCGTCGTAGGCCCAGCGCGGGTAGAAACTGTTATAGCGCACGTCGCTGTTGGCCCCGTCGCTGATGTAGATCGGCTCGTTGAGCAGCAGCAGGGGCACGCCGGCGGCGTCGGCGCGGGCCAGGCCGGCGCGCAGCACGTCGAAGACGAGATCGGCCTCGGTCAGCGGCCTCGGCGTCGCCACGTCCAGCCAACTGACGTCGGCGTCCAGGTGGCGGCGGCGGGGCGGGATATCGGCGGGGATGTCCTGGTCGATGCCCGTGGCCGCCCAGGCCAGGCCCAGCGCTTGCAGCCGCAGCAGGTCGGCCAGGTCGCGGCGGCGGGCGATGAGCGTCTCGGCCAGCGGGCCGCGTGTGACCAGGCGGCTGTCGGCCGGGTCGAGAGCCAGATCGGCGCGCGCGATGAGGGCGCGGACGCGCTCGGCGTTCTGTTGCAGCAGAGGGTGGTCGAGTTGGCGGCCGCGGGCGAATGATTGCAGCGTGACCGGCCAGAGGATGAGGTCGGCATCATGGGCCAGGGCCATATCCAGCAGCAGCAGGTCCTTGGTCAGCGACATGACCGGGTAGCCGAGATTGTAGACGACGACGCGCCGGCCGTCGGCCGCGCGCAGATCCAGCGCGTTGAGTTGCCCGGCGAGCGTGTCGTCATTGGCCAGGAACCAGCCCCATGTGCCCGAATCGCCAATGAGAATGACGCGGTACTCGCTGGCCGCCTTGGGCCGGGCCAGCGTGTGGGCGGCGAACATGGCCGGCAGGTTGTTGAGCGTCAGGTTGTAGTCGGTCGCCGGCGTTTCGCCATAGGGCAGGCGCGCCCGACCGGGGAAGAGGCCGTTGTAGAGCGACAGGCGGCCGAGCGCCTCCAGCGGGCGGACAGCGGCGAAGGCGATGTTGACCAGCGCGAAGAGCAGCAGCGCCTTCAGGACGACGCGGCCGAGGCTGGGCCAGTCGAGTGCTTCGCGCCGCGGGGCGCTGTCGTCGCCAGTCATGCTGCGAATGATGCCCCATCCGCGCCGGGGACACAAGGGCCGGGCTCAAAAGCAGGCCGAGCAGCCCGCCGCCATTTTCTGAATCTGCGTCAGGCCGTGGTCTGTTGCACGAAAGGTGTGTAGCGGATACATGGCCTTTTGCCTGACAATTGCTAAACTGAAAGGGTATTGTGGAGGCGCGACCTGCTCGCCAGCGACCGCGCCCAACGCCCGCGCCGGTTGCGGAGAGACTGGCCGCGATCACGGTTACCTGACTTATTCGTTGAGCATGAGGCTGTCAGCAAGGAGGCAGACCATGAAGAAGAGAGCAACCCAATCAGCATTCGTGCCCGCCCTGGCTGCCGAGGGCGTCACGAGCGATGAGCATCCATTCATCCATATGGCGTCGGGCGAAGAGCCGCCGCGCCGGCGCGTCATCGGCCAGCGGCGACGGCCGGGCAGCGACCGGCCCAGTAGCGGCCGCGCCGAAGCTCCGCATCGCGACAACCGCCCGCCGTCCGGCAGCGGCCACAGCCAGCCAATGGGCGGCGGCTTTAACCAGCCAACGGGTGGCGGCTATAGTGGGGGCGGCGGCATGGGCGGCTTCCCCGGTGGCATGCGCGGCGCGGCCGGCGGCGGCGGCGTGCTGCTGTTCCTGTGCGCGGCCATCGCCTATTTCCTCTTTGGCGGCGGCCTGGGCGGCGGCGGCGACATCCTCGACACGGGCCAGGGGCCACAGAATGATACCGGCCAAAACTCGCAGAGTTCGCAGGTCGAAGACCTGGGCAGCCTGGCCGATGAAGTCTCCGGCAGCGGGCTGCCGACCGTGGCCCCGTTGGGCCAGCAGCAGTCAACGACCTTCCAGGGCAGCGGCGGGCTGAACGCGGCGGCCAACAGCGGCGAAGTGACCGGGGCCGCGGCGGCCTCGTTGCCGGCAGCGGCCAACAGCACCGTCACCGATGGCCAGACGTGGACGATCCTGCTCTACCAGGACGCCGACGACAAGGTGCTGGAGCAGGACATTTTCATCGACTTCAACGAGGCCGAGCGCGTCGGCTCAACCGACCGGGTGAAGATCGTCGCCCAGATGGACCGCTACCAGGGCGGCTTCAGTGCCGACGGCAACTGGTCCGACACGCGCCGCTATCTGCTGCAGAAGGACGACAATCTCGACAGCATCGCCTCGCCCTACGAGTCCATCGGCGAGGTCAATATGTCCGACCCGCAGACGCTGGTGGATTTCCTCAACTGGGGCATCAAGACCTTCCCGGCCGACAAATATGTGCTGATCATGTCCGACCATGGTATGGGCTGGCCGGGTGGCTGGACAGACCCGGAGCCGCGCAGCGGGCGGCGCAGCGAGACGCCGCTGGCCCAGGCCATCGGCAACGCCATGTACCTGCAAGACATCGACGCGGCGCTGCAAACCGTTCGCGACCAGACCGGCCTCGATGCGTTCGAGCTGATCGGTATGGACGCCTGCCTGATGGGGCATATGGAGGTCTTCACCATGCTGGCCCCCCACGCCCGCTTCGCCGCCGCCTCGCAGGAAGTGGAACCGGCCGTCGGCTGGGCCTACACCGCCTTCCTGAGCCAGCTGGCGCAGAACCCGGACGTGACCGGGCGTGAACTGGGCCAGTGGATTGTGGATAGCTACATCATCGGTGACCAGCGGATCCAGGACCCGGCGGCGCGCGCGGCCTTCGTCGGCAGCCGCGGCGCTACGGCTGAGCAGGTGGCCGCGCAACTGGAGCAGTCAGTCACGTTGGCGGCCGTCGATCTGAGCCAGATGCCGGCGGCCAACGACGGGCTGAACCGCTTCGCGCTGTACCTGCGGGGCATGGATCAGCGGCAGGTGGCCAAGGCGCGCGCCAACGCGCAGTCGTTCACCAGCATCTTCGGCCAGCAAGTGCCGCCGTCGTACATCGACTTGCCCCACTTCGCGGCGCTGCTGGTGCGCCAATCGGGCGACGACCAGTTGCGCAGCGTCGTCGAGGACATGTTCGGCGCGTTCCAGAACGCCGTCGTGGCCGAGAAGAGCGGCCGGCAGAGGCCCGGGGCCACCGGTCTGTCGATCTACTTCCCCAACTCGCAGCTCTACTCCTCGGCCGCCGCCGGGCCGCAGTCGTACATCCCCATCGCTGAGCGTTTCGCCGGCGTTTCGCTGTGGGACGACTACCTGACCTACCACTACACCGGCCGCTCCTTTCAGGACAACGCCGGTTCGCTGGCCATGCCCGACCGGGGCGCGACCATCACCGCGCCGGGTGCGGGGACGATTGCCCTGTCGCCGCTGAGCGTGTCGGACACGACGGTGGCTCCGGGCGGATCGATCCTGATGAGCGCCGACGTGGATGGCGACAATATCGGCTATATCTATCTCTTTGCCGGCTACTACGACCGCGCCGCCAACTCGGTCAACGTCATTGATACTGACTACATCGACAGCGGCGACACGCGCGAGATGGACGGCATCTTCTACCCCGACTGGGGCGAGGGCGCGTTCACGCTGGAGTTCGACTGGGAGCCGATCGTCTTCGCCATCGATGACGGTCAGAATCAGGTGTTGGCCCTGTTGCAGCCGCAGACCTATGGCGCGGCGCCGGAAGACGCCATCTACGCCGTAGACGGCATCTATACCTTCGCCACGGGCGAGCAGCGCTTTGCGCGGGCGCTCTTCAGCAACGAGTCGTTGCAACAGGTCGTCGCCTACCAGACGGCCGATGGCAACATGCCGTCGCCCAACGATGTCAAAAGCTCACCCCGCGTTGTGACGCCGGCCGCGGGCGACCAGTTCACCGTGCTTGAGCTATGGTACGATCTGGACGACACGGGCCAGCTCGTGAACGCCGACTATGAGACCGGCGGGACGCTGACGTTCGGCCAGGGGCCGTGGACCTATACGGTGCAGGATGCCCCGGCCGGTGACTACACCATCGGCTTTATCGTCGAAGACCTGGATGGCAATCGCACCGAGACGTATACGGACGTGACGGTGCAGTAGCCGGGGCGCGCCCGCGCTACAGTCGCTCAGAGACGAAAGGCGGGTCAGGTGACCCGCCTTTTTGTTTGCCACCAGGCGTATATTGGGGAGGAACCTGCTATACTCACTACTCGCTACAGGGAGCATATCTGGCGCAACCTACGCGCAGTGGGTAGCGCGTCGATAGGCGAAAAGGGCAGGACGGCGGCGATTGGGCCACGGGCAGCAGGGGCCAAGGGGACAATCGAGATGACGACCCACCACGAACACCGCGCCACGAGCGAGGCGGAGCGCGCCGAGCTACTACAACTGGCCCGCCAGGCCATCCGCGAGGCCATCAGCACGGGCGAGCCTATGGTCTATGAGACCGACAACCCCCATTTCCAGCGGCCGGCAGCCGTCTTTGTGACGCTACGCGGCGCGCCAGACGCCTATGAGCCAGACGGGGAGTTGCGCGGCTGTGTCGGCCGGACGGAGCCGGACGCGCCACTCTACCTGGCCGTGCAGGACGCGGCCGTTAAGGCGGCGACCATCGACCCGCGCTTCTATCCGGTGCGGCTCGACGAACTGGACGCGCTGAGCATCGAGATATCCATCCTTTCGCCCATGCGTCCCGTCGAGAGGTATGACGAGATCGAAATAGGCCGCGACGGGTTGATGATCATCGGCCATCACCGTCGCGGCCTGTTGTTGCCGGAAGTGCCGCTGCGCTTCGGCTGGGATGTGCGAGAGTTCGTGCAGCAGCTGTGCCGTAAGGCGTCGCTGCCGGACGATGCCTGGCCGGGCCAGGCGCGGCTATCGGCCTTTACAACCGAGAGTTTCACCGCGCCCGGTCAAACCGGCGACAAGCGCTAGTTGTTACTGGACTTGCTGCGGCTGCGGCTGCTGGCCTTCTTGCCGCCGTTGCCGTTCTGCCGCGCCGAATCGGCCTTGGAGAGGACTGGGAGCGCGTTGCGTCCCTCCATCACCTGCCAGCCCGCGGGCACGCTATCGAGCACTCCTTCACGCCGGTCCTTGGCGAAGAAGTAGATGGTGCGCGTCTGGTCGTTGTTGAGTTCGACCTCGCGGCCGTGAAGGTAGTAAGTCTGCCCCTTCGAGTTTGTATAGGCAAAAGCCATATCACATCTCCTTGTGGGAATGGGTTTTCTACCAGTCTACGGATGGCGGTGTGATTCACAATAGACCGTAGGCATAAATGGCGGCTGGTGCGAGCTATGCCTTGTGTCGGGGAACCTGGCCGGTGGTGGGGCTTTGCTGGGACGGCTGTGTCGGTCTCCGGGGTGAAGGCGACTAATACTTGTTAATATAACTATGAGGAGGGGCGATAAGCCGGCCCTGGCCCGCCGCGCCCCGCCACCTCCACCTACCCCCCCGCCACCCGCTCCGCCTCTCCCAACAACCCATACCGCTCGGCCGATAACCGCACCGACTCCATCACACTGGCGCGCAGGTCAGCCGGGCCGAGTACTTCGCAATCTGCTCCCCAACCGCGCACCCACGGCTCCATCTCGCGCCACTCGACGATCTGGGCCTCCCATTCACATGTGCCGTCCGGCCGTTCGCGGATGGTCTGCGATGGGTGCCAGATTGTCTCCTTGACCCGCGGCGTGACGCGGCGACTGAAGTGCAGCCGCACCGTGCACGGTTGGCGATCGGAGTGCCAGATGCCCCAGGCGTGTTCCAACAGCGCGTGGCTGTCGAAGTCGGCCGGGATCGTGAACGGCTCTGTGGTCACGGCGGCGTGCTCGATGCGGCCGAGCTTGAGCGTGATGACGGCGTCGTAGTGGTCGCTGTGGCCGATCAGGTAAACGCCATCGCCCCACACCGACGGCTCCAGCTGATAGGGGCTGATGGTGTGGATGCGAGGCGCGTCGTCATGGGGTTTGCGATAGCGCACGCGCACTTTGCGGCCGGTGATCCAGCCCTCGACGATCTGCTCCAGCACATAGGTCAGGCGCATGTCGGTCTCTTGCTCCAGCACCTCCTGGGCGGCCCGCACCAACCCGGCCATCATCGGCCGGCGCAGCACCTGGGCCAGCTTTTCCAGCGCCGAGGCTGTGGGCAAGTGGCCGACACGCGTCTGCTGTTGCAGCCGCCGCCCGCCCAGATAGAGCGCCAGCGCCTCGCTGGGCGTCAGGCGCAGGTTGCCTAGCTGGCGCTGCCGGTCGATGCGGTAGCGGCCCGGCGCTTCCTCCACGAACGGCGATGACAGTTCCTTTTCCATGAAGTTGCGCGTGCGATAGATGGTTGACCGGTTGACTCCCAGCCGCTCCCCCAGTTCCGCGTCGCCCCAGGCGCGATCGACGTACAGTCGCTCCATTTCGCCGATCAGCCAGGCGCGATGAATTGCCCGTTGGCCCATGAGTTGCCTCCTGCGAAATCGTAACCCACAGACGCAGTTCTACGCCTGCGTCTGTGGCCTCTAACAGTGCACACGGCGCGACCTTGCCCGGCAGCTTCGCCGGCGGCGCGGCCGTGTCAACAGCAGTGTAGTCGCCCTGCCTGACAGGCTACCTTTCGCTGCGCCGCCGACCAACCAACGACACGCGGCCGTGTTCGTCCTCGTCCAGCAGCACACCGCGGTCCTCCAACTGGGTCAAGGCGCGCATCATCGTCTTATTGTCCACCCCCAGCCGGCGAGCCAGCCAGCCCGGCCGCCGCGCCGGATACGTCTGGATGGCCTCAACAATGTTGTCCAGGCGCTTTTCGTCGACTTTACGTGCCATTCCATTACCTCCTGTCGTCGCCTTTGGATGCGGCGTGAAGATTGTGAGCTACTGACAGGCTAAACCCAGGGCGTTGCAAGGTATGCAACACGGCCGCGGCCGAATGCCGGAATTGCGCGGCAGTTGGCGGTGCGTCGTTGCTTTCCCCTGCCCCGCCGGTTCTGAGTGATGTGCGGCGCTGAATGAACGTACAGCTACGCGAAATCTGGGGCGTTCGTGGTGGTATGAGTGCCAGCTATACGCGGATGGCCGGCCCGGCTGACGCAGTTGCCCGGCGCGCGACATCGAGTACACTCAGGCAGTGAGCAGCGGAGCCAACCTACCCCGGCGGCGACTCACCCGCCCTCACCCCGCTGCCCTGGAAAGGAGCCAAACTGATATGAAAACCCACAACCCGCATCGTCTGTGGCTCGTTCTGCTGGTCCTGGCGGCCGTGCTGGCTGCCTGTGGCGGCAACGACGCCGATAGCACCGGCACCACCGGCACCGAAGTGACCGTCGGCGATCTGACAATCGTCGATGCCTGGGCGCGCCCCCCGGCGATGGCCGGCGGCAATGCCGCGGCCTACTTCCTCGTCCGCAACGACGGCGCGACGGCCGATCGTCTTATCGGCGTTTCCAGTGACCTGGCGATGGCCGAAATGCATGAATCGGTCATGGCCGACGACGGCACGATGGCGATGAACCCTGTCGATGGCGTCGATATCCCGCCCGGCAGCACCGTTGCGTTCGAGCGCGGTGGCCTGCACATCATGTTCATGGGCGTCGCCGAGCCGCCGGCCGCGGGCGATACCGTCTCGTTGACCCTGGTCTTCCAGAACGCGGGCCAGATCACCCTCGACGTGCCCGTGCGCGCGGAGTAGCCCGACATGACGCTCCCACGACGCACGGCCCGTCCGGCCGTCTGGCTGGCGCTGGCGCTGTGGCTGCTCGTCCTGCCGGGCTGTCGTCGCGCCGAGGCGACGGACCAGGCCCCTGATGTGCAGCTGTCCCTATCGTCCAACCCGGAAACGCTGGCCGTCGGGCCGTCGCGGCTTGACGTGACCCTCCGCGACGCGGACGGCGCGCCCATCGACGGCGCGACCGGCGTCACCGTGCGCGGCGACATGAGCCACGCCGGCATGGAGCCAGCGCTGGCCACGGCCGCCGGCCAGGGCAACGGCGTCTATGCGGCCGACTTCACCTGGACGATGGCCGGCGACTGGATTGTGACCGTCGAGGCAACGTTGCCCGACGGCCGCCTCAAGATGGCCCGATTTGACTACACCATCCCAGCCGACTGACCCGGCGCTTATTCGACTGGAAGACGTAAGCCCGGGTTGGGGCGTGCCCCAACCCGGGCGCTTCGACATTCTGCGGACGCCGCTGCTCGGCCGTCTGCTGAAAGCGCGCCACGGCCGCCTGCTGCTGCAAACCCCCTTCCTGCTGGTAGCCCTGCTGCTCCTCTACGACGGTCTGACCGGGCCGCAGCTGGCCCCGCAGAATCTGGCCACGGTGACGGTGTGGATCCACACGCGCGGTCTGGTCATTCTGGCGGCGCTGCTGCTGGGCAACGTCTTCTGCATGGGCTGCCCTTTCACGCTGCCCCGGACGCTGGCCCGGCGGCTGAGCGGACGGGGCCGGCGCTGGCCGCGAGCGCTGCGCAATAAGTGGTTGGCCGTGGCCGCCTTCGTCGCCTTCCTGTTCCTCTACGAGTGGCTCGATCTCTGGGCCGGGCCGCGCCTGACCGCGGCCGTCATCATCGGCTACTTCGCCAGCGCGTTCGCTCTGGAAGCGCTGTTCGCTGAATCGCCCTTCTGCAAATACATCTGCCCCCTGGGGACGTTCAACTTCGTCGCCAACACAGCCGCGCCAACGCAGATCACCGTCCGCGACCGCGACGTCTGCCGCACCTGTCCCGGCAAGGAGTGTGTCAACGGCTCGGCCCAGGTGCTCGGCTGTGGCACAGAACTGTTCCCGCCCATGATGCGCGGCAATCTCGACTGCGTCCTCTGCCTCGACTGCGCCCGCGCCTGCCCCTATGACAACGTCGCCCTGGCCATCCGCCGGCCCGGCGACGAGTGGACGGCCGGCGCGCCCGGCGACAGCGCCTGGCCGCGCCGCTGGGATGTGTCCGTCCTGGTGCTGGTCTTTGCCTTCGCGGCAGTCAGCAACGCCTTCGGCATGGTGCCGCCGTTCTACGACGTGCAGGCGTGGCTGGCCGGGGCGCTGGGGCTGACGAGCGAGGGGGCGCGGCTGGCTCTGACGTTCGGCGCGCTCAACCTGGCCCTGCCGGCGGCCGTGGGGCTGGCCGCGGCGGCGCTGAGCCGCGCGCTGGCCGGCCGGCCGGAGCCGTTGCGCGTCGCCTTCAGCCGCTTCGCGCCCGCCTTCGTGCCGCTGGCCGTGGGCATCTGGCTGGCCCACTATGGCTTCCACTTCGCCACCGGCGCATTGGTCATCGTGCCCGTGCTACAGAACTTCCTGCTGGCTCATGGCCTGACCTGGCTGGGGGCGACACCGAACTGGTCGCTGGCCGCCATCGTGCCGGGCAGCTGGCTGCTGCCGCTGCAAACGGCCGCCGTGCTGGCCGGTTTCGCCGCGGCTCTGTTCGCCGGCAATCGCATCGCCCGGCGCGACTTCGACGACCCGGCCGCGGCCGTCCGCGTCCTGCTGCCGTGGTTGCTGGTGCTGCTGGCCCTGGCCGTCGCCGCTCTGGCCACCTTTAACCTGCCGATGGAGATGCGTGGACTGTCCTGAGTTGCCCGGCCCGGCCTGGCTCCCCCGCCCGGCCGCCGCGGCGACACCGCCGCAGTCCCACGGCCGCAGCCGGCCCGCCTTTGCTTCCTCGCGCCCTTGCGTTAACCTCTGGCCATGTCAACCCGACTGCTCCCCCACGCCGTAGCCGCGCTCGCCCTGCTCCTTCTGCCGTTCGCGGCCCTGGCCCACGGCATCGGCACGCCCCAGCGGCTCAATGTGCCCAGCGGCCCCTACTGGCTGTCCATCTGGACCGACCCCGACCCCCTGCGGGCCGACGAGACGCATGTCGTCATCGCCGTGCTGGAACCGGAGACGCAGAAACCGATCGTCACCGGTGTCGAGCCAACGGTGCAGCTGCGCTCGCTGGCCGAAGGAACCGTGATCAGGCAGGCGGCGACGACCAACAGCACCAACCGCCTGCTCTACGTCGCGACGTTTACCGACGACCTCTCGCCCGGCCGGTGGGAGGTGAGCGTGTCGGTCAGCGGTGAGCGCGGCACGGGCGACCCGGTGACATTTGAAGTGGAGATCAGCCCGGCGCGTGGGTTCAACTGGTTGTGGGTGGGCGTTGGCGTGCTGGGCGCGGGGCTGGTGGTCTGGCTGCTTTCGGCTAGCCGCGCCGGCCGTCGCCGGGGCGCGCCCGCCCCACCCCGTCCGGGGGCAATCGGGTGACCATTCGGCAACAATTCGCCCGGAATCGGCCGCGTTATTGTCGCCGATGCAGCCTGGCGGCATTAGCCGGGGGGCAGGCAAGGGGTCGGTAGCGCGGCCATAGGTCTTTCCTGTAACGCCGATTATGGTAAAGCGAGGCTATATATGGGGGGTACCTGCGGTAGGAGGGCCTAACTGTTGGAATGGGTCGTACCATTCCATTGGCAACCACCAGGCAACCCAATTCTTTAACATTGCCGATTCCTAAAAACCCGCCAGCTTTTAAGCCAATAAGGCCTCCTGAGCATTGTCCCTATCGGCGGGGCATGCTAGAATGTTCACACATTGAGGGACACGCAGTGACGACTTGGCGACGCGCCGCCGGCCCTCGCCGGTAGTAAAACTCCGGGGTCGGGCGTCCTGGAAAAAGAGGGATTGACGCCCCGCCCGCTCAATGTGGTAGAGCCTCTCTAGTCTGTCTATCTTTCGGAAAAACCATAAGCGGGTCATCCGAGGTTGTTGTGCGCCTGGCCGCGGCCGCTTGCTGAGGGAAGAGGAATGAACACATTGTCACTATCTCCCGAAACCGCGTGGAAGGCGGCGCTGGGGGAGCTGGAAATGCAGATGACGCGGGCCACGTTCATGACGTGGCTGCAAGGCACACGGGCGCTCTCCTGGGCCGACGGCGAATTCGTCATCGGCGTGCGCAGCGACTTCGCCAAGGACTGGTTGGAGAACCGGCTCTATGACCTCATCGCCCGCGTCCTGTCCGGCGTCACCGGCCGGCCGACGCGCGTGCGCTTTGCCGTGTGGTCCGACGAGATCATCGCCCCCAAGACGGCGCTGGCCAACGGCTCCGGCCGGGCCGATGTCATACCAGTGGGCGGCTCTGGCAACGCAAGGAACGGCAGGGGCGAGGGGGTCAACGGCGCGGCCGAAGAGGATAACGCCCTCAACCGCCGCTACACCTTCCCCACCTTCGTCGTCGGCCCCAACAACCGTCTGGCCCATGCCGCGGCCCTGTCCGTGGCCGAGAACCCCGGCCAGTTCTACAACCCGCTCTTCATCTACGGCGGCGTCGGGCTGGGCAAGACCCACCTGCTCCACGCCATCGGCCAACGCTGCCGCCAGGACGGCCACCGCGTGCGCTACATCTCGGCCGAGACCTTCACCAACGATCTCGTCATGGCCATCCGCAGCAAGCAGACGCCGGAGTTCCGCGAACGCTACCGCACCGTCGATGTCCTGCTCATCGATGACATTCAGTTCATCGCCGGCAAGGAAGGCACGCAGGACGAGTTCTTCCACACGTTCAACGACCTGCACAGCCACGGCAAGCAGGTGGTCATCTCCAGCGACCGGCCGCCGAAAGCGCTGGCCACGTTGGAGGAGCGCTTGCTGTCGCGCTTCGAGTGGGGGCTGACGGCCGATGTCCAGCCGCCGGAAGAGGAAACGCGCCGCGCCATCCTGCTGGCCAAAGCCGATGAACTGGGCTGCCCCATGCCCCCGGATGTCATCGAGTTCATCGCCCACCAGGTGCGCCAGAACATCCGCGAGTTGGAAGGGGCGCTCAACAAGGTCATCGCCTATGCGCAGCTGACGGGCGCGCCCATCGACCAGACGCTGGTCAACCGCGCCCTGGCCGATACCCTGCGCCGCGCCGAGCGGGTCACCATCGACCAGATCCTCGACGCCATCGTCCGCTACTACAGCGTCAGCCACGAGGCCCTGTCCAGCAGCAGCCGCAAGAGCAACATCGCCTACCCGCGACAGGTGGCCATGTATCTGGCGCGCACGGAGACCGAAGCCTCCCTGCCACAGATCGGCCTGGCCCTGGGCAACCGGGACCACACCACTATCTTGCACGGTTATGAGAAAATCTCCGGGTTGATCGACCTCGACCCGCAACTGCACCGTGACGTGTTGGAGATCAAGGCCATGCTCTATACGCAAGGCCCGGTGATCACCCACTAGACGCCGCGCAAAAAGGCGAGCCGCCGGGGGCCAGAGGCCGCCGGTGCTGGGGGCGCATCCTTTAAAGGATGCGCCCCTTGCCTTTTAAGGGGTCAGTGGCGAAAGTGGCGCGCCCCGGTGAACACCAGCGCCAGGCCCAGCCGATCGGCCGCGGCGATGACCTCGTCGTCGCGCACCGAGCCGCCCGGCTCAACGACGGCTGTCACGCCGGCCGCGCCAGCCACCTCCAGCCCGTCGGCAAACGGGAAGAAGGCGTCGGAAGCCAACACCGCGCCGCGCGCGCGCCCGCCCGCCTTGGCCACGGCCAGCCGCACGGCGTCCACCCGGCTGGGCAGCCCGCCGCCGATGCCCACCGTGGCCACGTCCGCGCCGGCCGCCCGCGCCAGGACGATGGCGTTGGACTTCACATGTTGGCAGGCCAACCAGGCGAAGCGCAGCGCCCTCATCTCCTCGGCCGTGGGCGCGCGCTGGCTGGCGATGCGCCAGACGCCGCCCGGCGGGTCGCCCTCGTCGCGCGTCTGGGCCAGCAGACCGCCCCGAACGGCGCGCCACTCCACCGGCGCGCCGCCAGAGGGGCCGGCAGCCACCAGGCGGCAGTTCTTCTTGTGCGCGGCAAACCAGGCCAGGGCCGCGTCGTCGAAGGCTGGGGCGATGACGGCCTCGACGAAGAGGCCGGCCGCGGCCAGCGCGACCACAAAGTCCGCGCCCACCGGCCGATTGGCGGCGATGACCCCGCCGAAGGCGGACACGGGGTCGGAGGCGATGGCCGCCGGCAGCGCTGCGGCGACGCTATCGGCCTGGGCCAGGCCGCACGGCGACAGGTGCTTGACGATGGCCACGGCCGGCGCGGCGACGGCCTCGGTCGCCCCCAGAGCCGCGTCCAGGTCGAGCAGGTTGTTGTAGGACAACTCTTTGCCGGCCACCAGCCGCCCGCCCAGCGGCCCGGCGGCGGGGTCGGCGGCGTAGAGCGCCGCCCGCTGGTGGGGGTTCTCGCCATAGCGCAGGACGCGCGTTTGGTGGAGCGTCAGATGAACCGTTGGCGGCAGCGGCCCGGCCGCCGGTGGCGCGGCCAGATAGGCGGCGATGGCGGCATCGTAGTCGCGCGTCAGGGCGAAGGCGCGGGCGGCCAGGGCGCGCCGCGTGGCCTCGTCCGGCCCGCCCGCGGCCAATGCGGCCAGCGCCGGCGCGTAGTCGGCCGGGTCGCACAGCGCCACGACGCGGGCAAAGTTCTTGGCCGCCGCCCGCAGCAGAGCCACGCCGCCGATGTCGATCTGCTCCACAGCCGCGGCCAGGCCGGTCGCCGGCCGGGCGATGGTCTCGGCGAACGGATAGAGGTTGACGGCGACAAGATCGATGGGAGCAATGTCGCGGGCCAGCAGCTCGGCGGCGTCGGCGGCCGTGTCGCGGGCCAGGATGCCGCCGTGGATGGCCGGGTGCAGCGTCTTGACGCGCCCGCCCAGCATTTCCGGCGCGCCGGTCAGTTCGGCCACATCGCGCACCGGCAGCCCGGCCGCGCCCAGCGCTCGCGCTGTGCCGCCACTGGCGACCAGTTCCCAGCCCAAATCGCACAACCCGCGCCCCAGCGCCACCAGCCCGTTTTTGTCATGTACAGAGAGGAGTGCTCGCTTGGTCATGACCTTAGTGTACTACGTAAGTTGGCCGCCCGGCGGCATTGCGTTATGATCCATCGATCATGAGCTCGGGAAGCGACTATCGACGCGTGCTCGCCGCCAATCAGTTCCATCGCGCGCGCCGCCAGGCAGCCATTGAGAGCCTGCTGGCGCGGCTATCCGGCCAATCGGCCGATCTCCTCTCCTATGACCAGGTCGTCGACCAGCTGGGCATCAGCGGGCAGTGGCCCGGCGGCATGCGCGAGATCCCGATCAAGGCCATTGTGGGCAGCGTCGGCCGCTACCAGGACTTCACGCGCACCTTTCTGCCCCGCCTGGAATCGGACGAGGACCGTTGGGTGACCGTCGGCGCGGCGGCCCCGGCCGTCGGCGACCTGCCGCCCATCGATGTCTACAAAATCGGCGATAACTACTTCGTCCTCGACGGCAACCATCGCGTCAGCATCGCCCGGCAACAGGGCCTCAGCCATATCGACGCCTATGTGACCGAAGTGCGCACGCGGGTCCCCCTGCCGCCCGGCGCGCGGCCCGACGACCTCATCATCGCCGCGGAATACAGCGCGTTCCTTGAGTACACCCGTCTGGACATGAACCGCGCCGATGTGGACATGCGCGTCAGCGTGCCCGGCCAATACAGCCATCTGGAAAACGCCATCGAGGCGTATCGCTATCGCCTGGAGACGGAGTCGGACCGGGAGATGACCTTCGAGGCCGCCGCGGCGCGCTGGTATGATGAGGCTTATCTGCCCATCGTCGTGGCCATCCGGCAGCAGGGCATCCTGCGCTACTTCCCCGGCCGCACCGAGACCGACTTCTTCATCTGGCTGTCTCGCCACCGGTCTGAGTTGGAAGGCACCCTGGGCCAGTCCATCAGCCCGGAGGTGGCTGTAACCCATCTACTGCCGGACGTAGCGGCCGAGGCGAACGCCGCGACCCCGCGCCGTTCGCCGCTGCGCCGGCTGACACAACTCGTCGCCCCAACACGTCCGGCCCTGCCGGCAACCTGGGTGGGCCGGCACATGTTGGCCCGCTATGCCGACCGCCTCTTCGCCAGCGTCCTGGCCCCGGTCACGCTCGATCCCACGCCCGCGGCCGGCCTCGAACGGGCGCTGGCCGTCGTCCGGCGGGCGGTCAGCATCAGCCACACGGAGCAGGCACAGCTGACCGTCCTGGTGACCCTGTTGCCGGGCGCGGACGAATCGGCCGCCCTCGCCCCCCTGCGGGCGCTGCTGGACGAGGCGCGCGACACCCACGGCCTGGTCGCCCAGTTGAGCGCCAGCCGCGGCGACGCTGCCCAGCGCGCGCTGGAGGTGGCCTTGCTCAACGACCTGATCGTGCTCGACCGGGACTATGGACGCGCCCCGGACGGCGAGCCGACCCCGTCCGCCGCCGCGCGCCGTCTGGTGCATGAGGCTTACCGGCCCGTCCTGCTCGTCGGCCCGCCGGGGCAGAGCGAGCCGCAGCGGGCGCTGCTCGTCCACGACACGCGGCGCAAGTTCGATGAGGCTGTCTTCCTGGCCGCCTACGTGGCCGAGCTGTGGGGCATCCGGCTGGCGGCATTGCCCATCAGCAACGGCCGCAATACCGCCGGTCACGTGGCCCGCACCGCCGACTACCTGGCGCTGCATGAAGTCAGCGCCGCCTTTCTGGAGCCGGCGCGAGCGACGGACGCGCTGCCGGAGCGCATTGTCGCCGCGGCGCGCGAGACCGAAGCCGAACTGATCATCCTGCCCGGCCCCGGTGGGGGCCAGAGGGACAACCGCTATCCTCGCCTTGACGAAACAATCATGACCGCCCTTCGCAGTTGGCCGCAAGCCATCCTGGTCGCCTGCTAAGGGTCTTACAGCTACAAAGAGGAGTTTTTGATGAGTGTGCAATGGTACAAGTTATCCGCCGAGCAGGCGCTGCAGGAAATAGGCAGCACGCCCGGCGGTCTTTCCAACGACGAGGCCACCCGCCGGCTGGAGCAATATGGCCCGAACGAATTGCAGGAAAAGGCGCAGCGCACGAAGTGGCAAATCCTGCTTGACCAGTTCAAAGGCATCCTGACTGTGCTGCTGGTCGTGGCCGCGCTGGTGTCGGCCTTCCTGGGCGACTGGATCGAGGCTGTGGCCATCCTGATCATCGTCGTTCTTAACGGCGTCCTCGGCTATACGCAGGAGGTGCGCGCCGAGCAGTCGCTAGAAGCCCTCAAGCGCATGTCTGTGCCGATCGTTCGCGTGCGACGCGACGGGCAATTGCGTGAACTCTCGGCCCGCGAGCTGGTTCCCGGCGATATCGTCCTCCTGGAAACGGGTAACATCGTCCCGGCCGACGGCCGCGTCCTGTCGGCCGTCAATCTGCGCGTCGAGGAAGCCGCCCTGACCGGTGAGTCGGAAGCGGTGGACAAGGAAAACGACCTTGTCTTCGAGGACGACCTCGCCCTGGGCGACCGGCGCAACATGCTCTATAGCGGCACCATCGTCAACTACGGCCGCGGCGCGTTCATCGTCACCGGCACGGGCATGGAGACGGAACTGGGCCACATCGCCACAATGCTCCAGTCGGTGGAAGAAGAGCAGACGCCGCTGCAAGTGCGTCTCGACAGCATGGGGCGTTGGCTGGCCTATGGCGCGCTCGTACTCGTGGTCCTGGTCATCGCCATGGGCCTGTTGCGCGGCGAACGCGATTGGGAGATCCTGCTCCTCACCGGCGTCAGCCTGGCCGTGGCCGCTGTGCCCGAAGCATTGACGGCCGTCGTCACGATCGCCCTCTCCCTGGGAGCGCAGCGAATGCTCAAGCGCCAGGCGCTCATCCGTCGCCTGCCGGCCGTGGAGACGCTCGGCTCAGTCACGATCATCTGCTCCGACAAGACGGGCACACTGACGCTCAACCGCATGACCGTGCAGGTGGCCGACCTGGCCAACCACTCGTTCCGCTTCATCCACGGCAGCGGCGACGATATCCGCGTCGAGAAAACCTCCGGCGAGGTGGAAGGCGACCGGTCATCGGCGCTGGAACTGCTGCTCATCGGCGCGGCGCTCAACAGCGACGCCACGCTGGTGACCGAAGGCAACGGCAGTGTCGTCGCCATCGGCGACCCCACCGAGGCGGCGCTGGTGCATGCCGCCGCGCTGCTCGACCTGCCCAAGCCGGAACTGGAGCATGCCTTCCCGCGCGTGGCCGAAGTGCCTTTCGACTCGGCGCGCAAACGCATGACCACGCTCCACCGCCTGCCCAAATCGACGGAGGGTATGTCGGCCGCGCTGCAATCCTCCTGGGAGACGCGAGACATCCCCTTCACGACCTCGCCGCCCTACATCGCCTGGACGAAGGGCGCGATTGACGGCCTGCTGCCCCTGAGCACCCACGTTTGGGTCGAAGGCCAGCTGGAACCGCTCGACGACGCCTGGCGGCGGCGCATTATGACTTCCCACGACGAGTTGGCGGCCAAGGGCATGCGCGTGTTGGGCGTGGCCCTGCGGCCGTGGGAACACGAACCGGCCGACACGACCCCGGAGGGCATGGAATGTGATCTGACCCTGGTCGGCATGGTCGGCATGATCGATCCGCCGCGGCCGGAAGTGCGCGACGCCGTGGCCGAGTGCCGCGCCGCCGGCATCCGCCCGGTGATGATCAGCGGCGACCACCCACTGACCGCCCGCCACATCGCCAAACAGATCGGCATCACCGATAATGACCTGTTTCTGACGGGCCAGGAGTTGGACCGCCTTTCGCCCGGCGAATTGGAGGATCGCGCCAGGGAAGTCAGCGTCTTCGCCCGCGTCTCGCCGGAGCACAAGCTCAAGCTGATCGACATCTACCAGAAACAGGGCAACATCGTTTCCATGACCGGCGACGGCGTCAACGACGCTCCCGCCCTGAAGAAGGCCGACATCGGTGTGGCGATGGGCATCACCGGCACCGACGTGGCCAAGGGCGCGGCCGAGATGGTGCTGCTGGACGACAACTTCGCCACCATTGTCGCCGCCGTCGAAGAGGGGCGCATCATCTACGACAACATCCGGCGCTTCATCAAGTATCTGCTGACCTGCAACGTCAGCGAGATCGCCGTAATGCTCATCGGGCCGCTGCTGGGGATGCCCCTGCCCCTGCTGCCGCTGCAAATCCTGTGGATGAACCTGGTCACCGACGGCTTGCCGGCGCTGGCCCTCAGCATCGAGCCGCCGGAGAAGAACGTCATGCAGCGGCCGCCCTACTCCGCCACGCAGAGCGTCTTCGGTCGCGGCATGCTCCAGTTCATCGGTATCTTCGGCGTTGTGCTGAGCATCATCGCCATCGGTTCGTCGTTCGGGCTGTGGAGTAGCGGCGACGCGGGCTGGCAGACGGCGTTGTTCACGACGCTGGTCTTCGCCCAGTTGGCCATGGCCCTGGAAGTGCGCTCCGAAGAGGAGTCGTTGCTGAGCACCGGCCTGCTGACCAACAAGCCGATGCTGGGCGCCATCGTCGTCACCGTGGCCCTGCAACTGGTGCTGATCTACTGGCAACCGGCGCAGCTCATCTTCAAGACAACCCCGCTGTCGGCGCGCGACCTGGCGCTGTGCTTCGGGCTGGCCCTGTTGGTGATCGTCGTCGTCGAAATCTGGAAGGTCTTCGCGCGCAGTCAGCGCCAGAAAAAGCTAACGCCAGGACTCTAAGACACGAGGACGCCAAGAAGACGGCGCCAGGCCGCCAGGAACGCATCCTGGCGGCCTGGCGCGCTTTGCGTCCGGGCGTTGACCCGCTTTTCTACCCGGCCACGTTCGGCCGGAAGGCGTCCATGAAGTCGGCCGGGATGCGCCGCGGCCGGCCAGTGGCCAGGTCGATGAAAACCCACAACGCATAGGCGCGGGCCAGCAGCGCGCCGTCGCCCACGCGCCGGATGGTGTTGTGGCGCACGGCCGTGGCCCGCTTCACATCGGCGATGAACGTCGTCACCTCCAGCTCATCATCCATCAGCGCCGGCTGCCGATACTCAATGCGGTAGCGGCGGGCGACGATGCCGAAGCCCGCGGCCATCATGCGCGCCAACGGCCAGCCGTGGGCCGCGGCCACGCCGACATTGCACTCCTCGATGTAAGCCAGGTAGTTGGCGTTGTTGACGTGGCCGGCCGGGTCGATGTCGCGCCACTCCACGCGGCGACGCATGCGGAACACGCCCGGCGGCGGCGGCGGCGCGTCGGGGAACGGCTCGCGCCGCTCGCCCGCAGCCACCCCGGTATGGTGGAAGGCAGCGACCATCTCCGGCGGGATGCGGACGGGGCGCAGCGTTGCGCTGTCCAGCAGCACCCACTCCGTTGTGGCCGTGGCCACCAGCGCGTCGCTGCCGGCCAGCCGCAGGGCGTAGGCGCGTCGCGAGCGCACCCGGCGGAAGTCGGCCACCCACGTCCGCACGATCACCGTGTCGCCATAGACCACCGGCCGCAGGTAGGTGATATCCGTCTCGCGCACTAGCCACTGCAGGCCGCCGGCGGCGTAGCGGGCCACGTCGTAGCCGGCGGCAGCCGAGGCGTCGAAAGCGGCCTCCTGCATGTAGCGCAGGTAGTTGGCGTGGTTGACATGGCCGTAAGCGTCGCACTCATAATGGCGGACGCGAAAGGGCCGTTCTAAAACGGCCGCCGGCCGCTCCGGCGTTGGCGAGAGAACCATAGACGAAGGCCTTAGCGAGGTGGGGGCGGCCCGCTCGGGGCCGCGGCAGACTGGGCGGCCGCTTGCTGCCGTTCCAGGCCAGCCAGGGCGGCGTCGTAGCGGCCGGCCAGGGCGATCAGGTAGTCGCGGAACTCGGCCCAGTGGGCGGCGATGGTATTGGCCGCCTGGCCCGCCTCGGCCGACTTGCGCCGCCGCAGCCCACCGAAGATGGCCCGCGCCAGCGCGCCCAGCTGTTGCCGCGCCTCGGCAACGATCTCCTGGGCCAGGTTGAGCAGCGGGCTTGTCGCCGTCGTTTCCAGGACCTGGTGTAGCGCCGCCGCGGCCAACTCCGCCCGCGCCGGCCGGTCAAGGTCGCCGCGGCCAATGGCGTAGTCGAGCAGAAAGGCGCGATGCCAGTAGTAGCTCAGTTTCTCGCTGGTGTCGTAAATGGTCAGGACGTAGACCATTGTGCGCCAGAGGTTGCGGATGAGGTAGACGACGGCCTGCACTGGCCACAGCAGGCAACCCGACCAGAACTTCTCGCGCTGGCGGTTGACGGCGCGGATGGACTGGCTCGGCAGGGCACGGCCGCGCCGCCGGGCGATGTCGCGCGGCATGCGCCGGCGAAAGTAACTCTCGATCAGCCCATCGACAAAGGGAATGGGCAGCAGCAGCGCCAGCCCGGCAAAGGTGGCGTCGGCGTAGATGAGCCAGTCGAACTCAGTCGGCACACGGCGGGCAGGCGCGTCACTCATGCCGTTCGCCCTCCCGTGCCAGGTAGGCCAGCAACTCGCGCAGACCGATGATGGTCTTACCGTCGCGGAAGTGCCCCTCGTCCAGCATCCGGCGCACCTCGTCCAACGACACCTCGACGACCTCGATGTCCTCGGTGGCTTCCGGCCTGGCCTCGGTTGGCTCCAGGTCTAGCCCCAGAAAGACGGTGATGCGCTCGGTGCAGTAACCCGGCGAGACGTAGAAGTCGGCCACGCGGATCAGCCGCCCGGCATGGTAGCCGATCTCCTCGCCCAACTCGGCCTGGGCGCGGCCGGCGCGGTCGTCGTCGGCGCTCTCCAGCTTGCCGGCCGGAATCTCCAGCAGCGTCTCATCGACCACTGGCCGGCGCTGGCGCACCAGCAACACGTCATCGCCGCGCCAGGGCACGACGGCCGCGCCGCCGTGGTGGGTCACGATGTCGAACGACTGCACCTGGCCGGCCAACTGCGTGTCGGCGGAGCTAACGCGGATAATCGCCCCGTCGTAGATGTCCTGTCTGTTCAGCCAATGGGTCATAGGCCTGCGGCTCCCGGTTGTGGCGGTCTCGCTGGCCGGAATAGTACGACCGGCGCGCCGATCAGGCAACCGCCCGCTCCGGGATCGCCTCGGCGTCGTCCGGCCGCGCGGCCGGAGAGTACACATAACCGCGGCCGCGCACGGAAAGGATCAGCCCCCGTTGGCCCAGCGCCTGCGCCAGCTTGCCTCGCAGACGGTGAATGGCGACGCGCAGCGTGCCATCATTGACCACTTCGTTGGACCAGACTTGCTGCAGCAGATATTCGCGAGTGAGCACCCGATTGGGGTATCGCATCAGCAGCCGCAGCAGGGCAAGCTCGCGGTCGGTCAGCGACACCGCCCGGCCGTCGATCTCCACTACCTGATCATCAGCGTGGCGGCCGGCATCATCGCCGGCCGCTTCGGCCTGAGGCGGACGGCGCAGACAGCGGCGGACGCGCATGACGATCTCCGCCGGCCCGGTCGGGCGGGTGATGAAGTCGTCGAAACAGACTTCCAGCAAGGCCGTTTCGCCGTGCAGCGCGGCGGTGATCAGGGCGATGAGGGGGACGTGGCCGGCGGCGTGGATGTCGCGGCAGAGGGCCACCTCAGCGTCGTGGCTCTGCGGGCGCAAGGCCAGCAGCAGCAAGTCGGGCGAGCCGAAGCGGCTGACGTGCTGCCGCCCCTCCTCGGCCGAAACGACGCAATCGGTCCGGTAGCCGGCTGTCTCCAGCGCCCGGCACATGCCGTCGCGCTCCGGCCCGTTGTCGTCCACGACCAGGATACGCGCCCTGGCCGCTCGCATCGATCGGTTTCCGTCTAACATACCTGCTATCGCCTTTTAAGCAGCAAAGCCCAGCGCGTCACGCGCCGGGCTTTGCAGTTACTAAGAGGAGGATGACTGTCCGGCAGAGGATGGACAGCGGATGTCGATGGCTAGATCTGCTGCGCGGCCGCGTTTTCCTTAATGACCTTGTCCAGCTTGCGCTCGACCGACCCGACCTTCTTGGTCATGTTGTCGATCTGATCCACAGTCGGGACGTGGACGCGGGTGAGCACCTGCTCGCTGTACTTGTCCAGGGCTTCGTTGGCCTTCTTGACGGTGTCCTTGGCCACGTTCTGGGGCATGTCCACCAGTTCCGTCACCCGGCCGCGATTCTCCTTGGCCAGCTTCTCGCCGCGGCTCACCAGCGTGTGGCGATAGTCCAACCCGCGCTTCACCAGCTCCTGCACGTTCTCCTGCACGACGTCAACGACGCCCAGGCCCATGTACAGGTTTTCCCAACCAAATTCGACGACCTTGTCGGTCAGCGTCTTCACGTTCGTCATGTCAATATGTTCGTTCATTACCACTTACCTCATTATGCCATCAGGCACGTAATCTTGTGTTTAACGCATCGCGTCATGCTCAGTGACACTATAACGCAATGCGTCATCATTGTCAAGGGCCAATCGGAGGTAAGCGGCCGAAAGACGAGGCCTGTAACAAATAATAATGCAAGCGCGGGCACCCGGCAAGCGGCAAAACGGGATTGGCGTTGATCGCCGCCCGTCGCGCCCTTATACTCTCCCCACGCAAACGAACGCGGGAGAAATGCCCATGACCCGGTTTCCTCTACTGCTGTTGACTCTCACTCTGGCGCTGTTGGCCACGGGCTGCGGCCGGAGCGACCCGCCAGCGGCCGATGTGCCCCTGCCCACACCGCGGCCAGCCACGGTCGCCGCCCCCACGCCTCCACCCCCGGCGACGCCCACCCCCGGCGCGCCGGCCGCGCCGGCCGCCACGCGCACCGGGGCCGACTATGTGTTGCGTCTGCCGCGCGAGGACGCCGTGCCCGCCAACTGGGCCATGAACCCCGTGCCCGACTTCGAGACACGCGCGCCCCAGCCGGGCGAGACCTACCACTTCGCCTGCCGCGACCTGCCCGCGCGCAGTATCGGCGTGGCCACCGTCGGCTATCGCCATCTGGACGGACTGCCGAGCGTGGCCATCGAGTACGTCATCTACCCCACGGCGGAGGATGCATCGGCCGCGCTGGCCGACATGCGCGCCGCGGCCGATGCCTGCGACGACTTCACCATCGGCTCAGGCGATGCGGCTACCGCGGCCGGCTTCGCGCCGCTGGAGCCGCCCGCCGGCGGCGACGAGGGCTTCGCCGCCGCCCTGACGACGACCAACGCCGTCAGCGGCGACCTGGTGACCCACGTCGTCAAGGTGCGCCAGAGCCACGTCATCATCGGCATCAGCCACACCGCGCGCCTCGGCGAGGCCCCGCCCGACGAAGCCCTGACGCGCATGCTGATTGAGACCGCCCTGGATAACCTGCGCGATGGCCCCCGACCGACCGGCCCCAGCGTCGCCCGGCCCGCGCCCTACACCCTTAGCTCGCGCAGGTTGTCGCGGATCATGTAGATGACGACGATGGCCAGACCGCCAATGATGATCCATTGCCAGAACTCGATGAACAGGATGATGGCACAGACAATGGCCAGCACGATGATGACCGACAGCAGGAACCGCGCCACGCGCCCGCGCGCCAGCGCATCGATGGCCCCAAAGATCGTGGCCACGGCCAGCGCCCAGCCGATCCAGTGTTCCGGCATGGCCACGATGAGGTAGCCGAAGGTCATCAACGCCAACGCGCCGCTGAGGGCGGCCCAAATCTCGATGGCGCGGCGCTGCTCCACGGGTGGCGCAGGGTGATGGGATTGTCGCAGGTGAGCGTCTGGCGGCCCGTAGTCGCCGACCTGGACGCGCGCCCAGTAGTCGGTCAGGGCCAGGCGTGTCTCTGTCAGTTCCGACTCGCGCCGGACGAGCGTCTGGAAGGCGGATTGTCGCGCGGTCAGTTCGCGCGCGCGGGCCTCGCGCAGGCCGCTGAAGTGGGCTGTCGCTTTGAGCGCCTCCACGTCCAGAGCCACGTCGCGCAACAGGGCGCGCTCCGTCTCGATCTCCCGGCGCACGCCCTCCGACTCAGCCGCCACCTCGTCAATGCGCGTGCGCACCTCGTCATCCAACCGGCCGACAGGAAAGAGCTTGTCCACGCCCGCCCAGCCGAGCGGGTCGTACCACGACATGCGAATACTGCCGTTGCGGTTGAACTTCGGGCCGGAGGGGGCGCGCTCGCCGCCGAAGCGGTCCTGCGTATCCAGCCCCCACAGACCGCGATAGCGATCGACCCAACGGGTGTGATCGTCGATGAGGACGGGCGACCACGGCCGCGCCTGGCCGGGGCCAATGCTGCGGCCGTCGCCCCGGGCATAGTCGACGAAGGGCACGCTCAGCAGCTGCTCAATCCGCTGGGCGGCCGCGGCCGGGTCGCCCTGGCGCAACGTTTCCGTCCAGAACTTGCGCGCCGCATTGAGCGCGTTTTTCACCGGTGTCAGAAAGGCCGGCTCAATGGCCATCATGTACTCGCCCGGTTCGAAGTAGCTGCCGTGGGAACCCGCGCCGGCGAAGATAACGGGGTGGTTGCCCTCCTTGATCAGCAAGCGGTCGTCCCAGCGGCGGCGCAGGTCGTCACCGCGCATGTCGTGGGCGGCGTAGGCCACCCACATCGGTCGCGTCGCCCCGTCCTGCTCATAGAGGTAGATGAACGCCTGTTCCCAGTCGGCCTCGTGGTCGTTGACGCCATAGAAGCCGGAGCGCCAGTTGTTCATGGGGTAGAAATACAGGTAGTGGAGGACGATCCAGCCGCCTTCGCGCACCACCCGGCCATAGTAGACGGCGCGGTCGTCCAGTTGGTCCAGCTCACGCGTCTTGATCTCGGCCGCGGCCGACGTGCCGCCGGGCAGGGTGCCGCGCACCAGCAGCGACAGGTTGAAGAAGGCGTCGCCGATGCGCGAGATGAGCGGCACGCGCGCCAGGCGGCCGGGGGCTTTGAAGATCGGCCGGTCGGGCCGAGCCAGCCAGCGCTGATATTCCAGCGGCGATAGTGGCTGGCGGACGAAGCGCAGGTAGAAGACGTGGCCGGGCGGCGGCGTGTCATAGGTCGCCAGCTTATCCGTCGTCAGCGTGCCCTCCGGGGCCAGTTCGACCGGGCGCTTGTCGGCCGTCAACTCCCACAGGCTCGACGCGCCCACGTAGCCGTCAACGGCGCGGGGAAAGAACAACTCCCCCTGCGTCGTGCGCAAGATCGGCTCATACTGCCGTAGCAGGTCCAGGTCGCTCATGGCCACATCGTCCCGGCGGGCGGCGCGTCGGGCGCCGGCCGCTCAAACACCAGCCGGACGCTGCGCTCGTTCATGTAGAAGACGGCGACGACATGGATGAACATACTCAAGTAGAGCGGCTCGCCCTCCAGATAGCGCCAGATGTTATAGCCCAGGCCCAGGCCGATGAGCAGCATGGCCATAATCCACGCCCGCCGCGCGCGCAGCCACAGACCGACGACCGTCAGCACGATGACCAGGATGATGACGACATTGCTGATGAGCAGCAGGTTCTGGTTTGTGAACAGCAGCGGCGGCAGGGTCGATAGGCTGGCGCTCTCGCTAATGAGATCGGCGAGCTGCACCAGCAGGGGCGTCGGCAGACCGGAGCGCAACCGCACGATGTCGAGGCCGGCGGCGGCGATGGTCAGCAGCAGCAGCACCATAATGGCGTAGAGGCCAAAGGGTCGCCTGCCTACCTCTCGCACTTCAGGATGAACCGTTGGTTGCGTCATGGCCAGGAATCTTACCGCATGTGAGTGCGCCAGCACACGCAACGGCCCACGCCGGCGCGACGGCCGCAACGAGAGATGAACCGCAGCTGATACGCCGGCCGCCGAGTTGCATTGGCGCGCCAGTTGTGCCAAACTCCAGCGTTTGTGATCTCAACCATTGGTCGATGAGGCATGACAACGAAACGAACGCTAACCCTTTTACTGCTGTTACCCCTTTTGCTGCTGGCCGCGCAGGTCGCGCGCGCCGACACGATCCACGTCGTCCAGCCGGGCGACACGATGTGGACCATTTCGCAAGAATACGGCGTGTCCATGGAGGCTATCGCCGAGGCCAACAACCTGCCTAATATCCGCGCCATCATGCTGGGCTATCCGCTGGTCATCCCCGGCGTCAGTGGCCCGCTGGGCGCGCCGACGCCCACGCCGGCGCCGCGGCCCGCGGCTACCCCGCGCACCTATACCATTCCGGACAGCGCCGTGGCCACCGACGGTGGCGTCATCCACACCGTCGCGCCGGGCGACACGCTGTTCAGCATCTCGATGACCTACAACATCCTGATGGCGCAGATCATCGACGCCAACGAACTGGCCGACCCGCGGCACATTCCGCTGGGAGCGAAGCTGTTTATCCCCGGCGCAAAGCTGAACCGGCCGCCGGCCACGGCTACGCCCCGCCACGGGGCGACGGCCGCGCCTGTCTCAGCCGCGCCCACCGGCGGCAACCTCTTCGTCAACGGCAATTTTGAGGGCGACTGGTACTTCTACCTGTACAACGAACTTCAGGTGCCCGAGGGCTGGTTGCTGGCCACCGACGAAGGGCCGAACACGCTGGAGGGTGGCCCCGGCGGCAACTTCAACCGGCCGGAAGTGCGCGTCGTCGGCACCAACCAGCTGCCCGAAGCCGAGTGGCCCATGTTCGTCTTTAACGGCTACAAGACCGTCAAGGCCTTCAAGGGTGGCGCGCCGACGGCCTTTAGCCTGTTCCAGGATGTCTACTTGCAGCCCGGCCGCTACCGGATGACCATCAACTTCTTCCCCGACATCGTCGCCGACTACAATCGCGGCGGCGAGCGGACCTTCAACACCCACCCGCTGGCCGGCGAAGCGCGCATCATCCACAATGACGGCGGCACGTGGTTTGAGCCGGTCACCGCCGGGCAGAAGAACACCCGCGTCTATGAGTTCACGGTCAGCCGGGCCGGCTCCGTGCGCCTGGGCGCGTCGTTCCGCAACCGCTTTGAGACGGCCAACAACGGTTGGTTCCTCGACGACTGGCGCTTGGAGAAGATCGGCTAACGGCCGCAGCGCGAATCGGTTCGAGATACGAAGAGAGCACCGGCGGCGGTGCTCTCTTTTCTTGTGCCGGTGCGTCGCACTTTCTTGAGTGGTCTTCAAGAAAGTGCCAGGCACTGGCCTGCACGCGGTGCGTCGCACTTTCTTGAGTGCGTCGCACCTTCTTGAATGGCTTTCAAGAAAGTGCCAGGCACTGGCCTGCACGCGGTGCGTCGCACTTTCTTGAGTGCGTCGCACCTTCTTGAATGGCTTTCAAGAAAGTGCCAGGCACTTCAGAAAGTGCCAGGCACTGGCCAGCACGCGGTGCGTCGCACTTTCTTGAGTGCGTCGCACCTTCTTGAATGGCTTTCAAGAAAGTGCCAGGCACTGGGCTGAGCTACTCCTGCGCCAGCGGGGCGATGCACGTCTCGCTATCGTTCTGCACCCGGTTGACGGCCGTGCTGACCGGATAGGCAGCCAGCCCCGCCACCGCGAACGGCCGCAGCAGGTGGTTCAACTGGTTCGCCTCCGTGGCCGGATCGAGCCACATGTCATAGTCGGCCGGCTCCAGGATGAGCGGCATACGGTTGTGGATCGGCTCCATCAGCGTATTGGGCGCTGTGGTCAGGATGGTGCACGTTTCCAGCTCGCCGCCGTCGGGCGCGTGCCAGATCTCCCACAGGCCGGCCAGCGACAGCAGGCCGCCGTCCGCCTCCCGGACGTACATGGGCTGCTTGCCCTTGCCCATCTGCTGCCACTCGAAGAAGCCCGTCGCCGGGATGAGGCAGCGACGACGCTTGAAGGCGGCGCGGAAGGCGGGCTTTTCGGCCGCCGTCTCGGCGCGGGCATTGATCAACTTCGATCCCATGGCCGGGTCCTTCGACCACGACGGGATCAGGCCCCATTGGAAGTGGGTCAGCTCGCGCGCGCCGTCGCGGTCTAGCCGGACAGCGGCGACGGGCTGCGTGGGGGCGATGTTGTAGCGGGGGGCGATGAACGGAACTTCCGACAACTCATAATGGGCCGCCACCTCTTCACCGGTGGCGACCAGGGCAAATCGGCCGCACATGTTTTACTCCTTCTGAAGTCGCCACGCTGGGCGCGGGCCGGCCCGGTCAG
>WBZM01000729.1_pt1 | contig 41149 bp, 35 predicted proteins | sample 5204271 | NCBI WGS metagenome assembly WBZM01 (sample SAMN12344346, study PRJNA552823) | activated sludge metagenome | biome: Activated sludge suspended growth; feature: Nitrification reactor; material: Wastewater; isolation source: activated sludge from nitrification reactor of wastewater... | reverse complement strand
GCGCGAATGCACGCTGCAGCGGCGCTTCCAGAAGCTGGTCGAGATCGCCCCCAGCCCCAGCCTGCCGGCGCCGCTGCGCCAGCGCCTCGTCGACAGCGCCCTGCGCATGGCGCGCGAGCTGCGCTACCAGGGCCTGGGCACGTTCGAATTCCTGGTCGATGCGGCATCTGACACGCTGCCCTATGTGTTCATCGAGGCCAACGCGCGCCTGCAGGTCGAGCACACCATCACCGAGGCGGTGACCGGCGTCGACCTGGTGCAGACCCAGCTGCGGCTGGCCGCCGGCCAGCGCCTGGCCGACGCCGGGCTGGACGTCGCCGCGCCGCCGCCGCCGCGTGGCCACGCCATCCAGTGGCGCATCAACGCCGAGACCCTGGCCGCCGACGGCAGCGCCACCCCGGGCAGCGGCCGGCTGACGCGCTTCGAGCTGCCGGCCGGCCCGGGCGTGCGGGTGGACACGCACGGCGTGGCCGGTGCCACGCCCTCGCCGCACTACGACAGCCTGCTGGCCAAGCTGGTCGTGCACGCGCCCGGCAGCGACTTTGCCGAGGTGCTGCGCCGCTCGCACCGCGCGCTGGCCGACACCCGCATCGACGGCGTGGCCACCAACCTGGCGCTGCTGCGCGCGCTTTGCCGCAGGCCCGAAATGGCCAGCCAGCAAGTGCACACGCGCTGGCTCGAAGCGGCCCTGCCGGAACTCCTGAATACTGCAAAAACAATAGCTGCTGCCGCAGACCAGGAAAGCGCTGCAGGCCAGAATGATGCCCAAGCCCCGCAGGCGGTCGAGGCCGCCGAGGCACCGCAAGGCGCGCTGCTGGCGCCGATGCCGGCGCGCCTGGTGCAGCTGTCGGTGGCGGTCGGCGATGCGGTGGCGGCCGGCGCCGAACTGGCGGTGCTGGAAGCCATGAAGATGGAGCATGTGCTCACCGCGCCCCACGCCGGCGTGCTGCGCCAGTGCTTCGTCGCGCCCGGCGCCTACGTGGCGCAGGGCGACGTGCTGCTGGTGCTGGAACCGGCCGACGTGAGCGACGCCGCGCAGCAGGCCGCGGCCGCCGCCCACGACCCCGACCACATCCGCGCCGACCTGCAGCGCGTGCTGGAGCGCCACGCCTTCACGCTGGACGCCGCGCGCCCCGAGGCGGTGGCGCGGCGCCACGCGCGCGGCGGGCGCACCGTGCGCGAGAACATCGCCGACCTGTGCGACGAAGGCAGCTTCATCGAATACGGCGCGCTGGCGGTGGCGGCGCAGACGCGCCGGCGCAGCATGGCCGACCTGATTGCCAACACCCCGGCCGACGGCATGGTGACCGGCATCGGCGGCGTCAACGGCCTGATCTTCGGCGCCGAGGCCGCGCGCACCGCGGTGATGGGCTACGACGCCACCGTGCTGGCCGGCACGCAGGGCATGCGCAACCATGCCAAGACCGACCGCCTGCTGGGCATCGCGCTCGATCAGCAACTGCCGGTGGTGCTGCTGGCCGAAGGCGGCGGCGGCCGGCCGGCCGACGTCGACGTGCCGGTGGTGGCCGGCCTGCACGTGGGCACCTTCGCCGCCTACGCCGCGCTGTCGGGCCGGGTGCCGGTGGTCGGGGTGGTGCACGGCTACTGCTTTGCCGGCAACGCCGCCCTGCTGGGCTGCAGCGACGTCATCATCGCCACCCGCGCCAGCCACATCGGCATGGGTGGGCCGGCCATGATCGAAGGCGGCGGCCTGGGCGTGTTCGCGCCCGAGCAGATCGGCCCCAGCGGCGTGCAGCACGGCAACGGCGTGATCGATCTGCTGGTCGATGACGAAGCGGCCGCGGTGGCGGCGGCGCGGCACTACCTGTCGTACTTTCAGGGCCGGGTCAGGGACTGGGTCACGCCCGATCAGCGGCTGCTGCGCGCGGTGGTGCCGGAAAACCGGCTGCGCGTGTACGACAGCCGCGACGCCATGGCCGGCCTGGTCGATCAGGGCAGCCTGCTGGCGCTGCGCACCGGCTTCGGCGCCGGCGTGCACACCGCGCTGGCGCGCATCGAAGGGCGGCCGGTGGGCCTGATCGCCAACAACCCGCTGCACCTGGGTGGCGCCATCGACGCCGCCGCGGCCGACAAGGCGGCGCGCTTCATGCAGCTGTGCAACGCCCACGGCCTGCCGATCGTCAGCCTGATCGACACGCCCGGCTTCATGGTCGGCCCGGAGGTGGAACAGACGGCCCAGGTGCGTCACGTCAGCCGCCTGTTCGTCACCGCCGCCAGCCTGCGCGTGCCGTTCTTCAGCGTGGTGCTGCGCAAGGGCTACGGCCTGGGCGCCATGGCGATGGCGGCGGGCGGCTTCCATGCGCCGGTGTTCACGCTGTCCTGGCCCACCGGCGAGTTCGGCGGCATGGGGCTGGAGGGCTATGTGCGGCTGGGTTTTCGCAAGGAGCTCGAAGCCGCGGCCGAGGGCGCCGAGCGCGACGCCCTGTTCGCCCGCCTGCTGGCCGAACGCTACGAGCACGGCGCCGCGCTCAACATGGCCACCACGCTGGAGATCGATGCCGTCATCGACCCGGCCGAGACGCGCGCCTGGCTGGCGCGCGGGCTGGCGTCGGCGCGCCTGCGCCCGGCGACGGGGTCGCGCTTCGTCGATACCTGGTAGCGCAGCCCGCGCCCGTGGCGCCCGGCTGGCGCCGAACGCGCCACGGCGGGGCGTGCCGCCGTCGCCGTGGCGCTCAGCGCAGCGTGGTGCAGGGGTCGCGCGGCGGCAGCGCCGGGGTCGGCCACAGCAGGTCGCCGGGCTGCAGGGCGGTGCCCGCCAATGCTTCGTTTTCAGGAGCTGCCTGCGCTTGCTCCGCCTGCGCTGAAAGCACTTTTGACTTCAAGCTCGGGGGCAGAAAGCGCGGCACGCCCAGCGCGCGGTGCACATGGCCGTTGCCGGTGATCAGCAGCACCACGCGGCCGGGCGCGGCCTGGCGTGCGGCGCCGGCCACGGCATCGGCCATGGCGATGTCGCGCGCGATCTGCACCCGCGTCATGGGGTCGATCTGGCGCTCCGGCAGCAGGCCGCAGTGGCTGGCGCGGATGCGCTGGCGCTGCACCGCCAGCAGCGCCGGCGGCAGGCGCGCGTCCAGCGCGCTCTGGCGCATGGCCTCGCGCATCTGCGCTGGCGACAGGTTGGCCCCCTGCACCGGCGCGCCGGCCGCCACCGCGCGCATGATCACCGGGCCGTACACCTGCCACGGCCAGCGCGCGTCGTCCCAGCCCAGCGCGGCGCGCACCTGGTGCGCACGGGCGTCGCGCGGCAGGCCGGCGGTGCTGCGTCCGCCTTCGGCCATTTCCAGCACCACTGCGGCCAATTGGCCGCGATCGCCCAGCCACTGCACCACCTGGCGCTGCAGGTGCTGGTGTTCGGGCGCGTCGTGCTGTTCGCCCAGCAGCAGGGCGTCGGTCGGCAGCAGGGTGGCCAGCCTTGCCTGCTGGCCGGCATCCAGCGGGGGCAGGGCGCAGGCCGCCAGCACCAGGGTGGCAAGCAGGATCAGGCGTCGCATGGGGGCGATACTAAGCGGCTGGCCGGTCGTCATGCCTTCGTCTGCCGTTCCCCCCTTCGTGCGCGCTGCGCTGACCCTGCTGCTGGCCTGGGGCGCGGCGCGGCTGGGCGTGTGGCTGTCGCTGCCGGTGCCCTGGATGCTGGGCCCCTTGGTGGCCACCGCCCTGGCCAGCATGGCCGGCCTGCCGACGCACAGCGTGCGCGCCTTGCGCAACGCCGGCCAGTGGGTGATCGGGGTCAGCCTGGGGCTGTACTTCACGCCGGCGATGGCGGCGCTGATGCTGGGCCATTGGTGGGCGCTGCTGCTGGGCGTGCTGTGGGCACTGGCCCTGGGGCTGGGCTTTGCCGCCTGGCTGCGGCGGGCCACGCGCGCCAGTCTGGGCGAGCTGAGCCCGGCGGAGCGCGCCGCCACGCTGCACTTTGCCAGCACCATCGGCGGCGCCTCCGAGATGACCCTGCTGGCCGAGCGCGCCGGCGCCCGCACCGACCTGGTGGCGGCCGCGCACAGCGTGCGCATGGCGGTGGTGGTGCTGAGCCTGCCGTTTGCCATGCAGTGGGCGCGCCAGCACTGGCAGCTGCCGGCGCTGGACGTGCTGCCGGCGGCCGAGCGGGTGGTCGACGGGCCGGGGCTGCTGTGGCTGGCGCTGGCGACCGGGGCCGGCGCCGCCCTGCTGCGGCGCACCGGCGGCGCCAACCCCTGGTTCATCGGCCCGCTGGCGGTGGCGATGGCGCTGACCATGCTGGACCGCCACCTGTCGGCCGTGCCGCCGGCGCTGGGCCAGGCTGCGCAGCTGGTGATCGGGGTCAGTCTGGGGGTGCGCTTTTCGCGCCGCTTCCTGCACGCGGCGCCGCGCTGGCTGGCGGCCGTGGCGCTGGGCACGCTGGGCATGATCGCGCTGTGCGCGGCCATGGCCTGGGTGCTGGCCTGGGCCACCGGGCTGCACCCGGTGACGCTGATGCTGGCCACCTCGCCCGGCGGGCTGGCCGAAATGGCCATCACCGCCCAGGTGCTGCAACTGGGCGCGCCGGTGGTGACGGCGTTTCAGGTGTGCCGGCTGGTGGCGGTGCTGCTGCTGGCCGAGCCGCTGTTCCGGTGGGGGTCGGCGCGGCGCTGACGCGAACGCGCTCAGTGCATCACGACCGGGTTCTGCGCCAGTTCGGCGTAGCCTTCCAGGGTTTCCTCGACTTCTTCCTGGGTGGGGGTGTTTTGCTGCCAGGCGGCGATGCGCTGCTGGAACAGCTCGGCCCATAGGCCGTCGAGGTAGACCTCCTTGCCCGAGCGTTTGTCCACGATTTCGAAGCCGTGGCGCGCCAGCACGGGCTGGCCCGCCTGCGCCGGCGTATCGGCCAGCACGTCGGGCAACAGGTGAACGACCGCGAAGCTGTCGGAATCGTAGAGCGTGTTCATCGGTGGTCAGGCCCCTCGGATGGCAGTGGTTGATGCGAAAGTCTCACTGGCCTGCATATGAGAACGCATCGGGCGCTTTCAAGGTAGACGCCCGCCAGGCGGAAAACCCAATTAAGTCCGGTTTCGAAGGCCTCAGCGCGGCGTCGGCAGGCTGGACAGTTGCTGATCGGCCACATCGCCGCTGGCCTGGGTGACGCGCAGGCGCGCCGGCAGGTAGTGCAGCGCACGCGCCAGCCACAGCTCGATGCGCGTGTCGTACTCGTGCCGGGGCGCGCGCTGCAGGCGCACGCAGGGCACGGCCTGCCCGTCGAGCTGCAGCACTTCGTCGTCCAGCACTTCCCAGCGCCAGTCGGCGGCCTCGCGCGCGCCGGCGGTCTGCAGCACGATCTGGCTGCCGGGCGGGTAGCGTGGCGGGTCGGCGGCGATCAGGCCCCCCAGCTGCAGCAGCGTGCTCAGGCGGTCCTGGGCGCCGGCCTGCAGGGTGGTGTCCGGCGTGTTGGCGGAAAAGCGGATGCGACCGCCCTCGGCGTCGAAATGCGCGGCGCGCTCGCCCCGCTGGCGCTCGGCGTAGCGCTCGGGCACCAGCCCGGCCGGTGTGACGCGGCCGGTGCTGTGCTGCCGGCGCGTGCCGATGGGCGGCAGTTGCAGCGTCCACTCGGCCTCGTAGTGCGAGCCTTCGCGCTGCCAGCGCAGCTGTGCGTCGGCCTGCAGCGGCAGGCCGCGCGCCAGGCCGCTGACGCGGTAGTGCAGGGTGACGGTGTCGGCCAGCCGCACCGGCGCCGCCACGGCGACGGCCGGTGCCGCGGGCACCGCGGGTGTCTGTCGACCGTCCGTCTCGGTGCGCGGCGGTGGTGTCGCTGCGCTGGCGCGCGCGAGCGGCGTCAGGCGCCGCGGGCTGGGCGCGGTCACGGCCGGCGTGCGCGCAGTGCCGGCCGGGGACGTGGCGCGGCCGGGGGCGGGTGGCGTCGCGCCGGCGCTGGCGACGGGCGTGACGGCCGGCGTGGCGGCGGGCGCCGGGATGGCGCGCAGCCACAGCGGCGCGGCGCGGGGGGCAGGCGCGGGCGTGGCCCGGGGCGGCGCGGGCCGCAGCAGCAGGACATGCGCCAGCAGCACGGCGCCCACCAGCGCCAGCGGCGGACGCGCGCGATGCGGCGGCGGCTGGCGGCTCATGCACTCAACACTAGAATCGCCGCTTGCGGGCGCGCACCGATGGCCGCGCCCGCGCCCCGCCCGCCGGTCCGCGCCGGCCGTGCGTCTGTGCGGCGGGGCTTCGCTGACACGCATCCATGAAACTGGCAACCTACAAAGACGGCTCGCGCGACGGGCAGCTGGTGGTCGTCTCGCGCGACCTGACGACGGCCCATTATGCGACCGGCATCGCCAGCCGCCTGCAGCAGGCGTTGGACGACTGGAACTTCATCGCGCCCCAGTTGCAGGACCTGTACGACGCGCTCAACGGCGGCCGCGCGCGCCACCCGTTCGCCTTCGAGCCCGAGCGCTGCATGGCGCCGCTGCCGCGCGCCTACCAGTGGCTGGACGGCTCGGCCTACCTCAACCATGTCGAGCTGGTGCGGGCCGCCGGCCGCGCCGACGTGCCCGAGCGCTTCTACACCGAGCCGCTGATGTACCAGGGCGGCAGCGACGATCTTCTGGGGCCGTGCGACGACATCCGGGTGGCGGACGAGGCCTTCGGCATCGACTTCGAGGGCGAGCTGGCGGTCGTCACCGGTGACGTGCCGATGGGCGCCACGCCCGAGCAGGGGCTGGAGGCCGTGCGCCTGCTGATGCTGGCCAACGACGTCAGCCTGCGCCAGCTGATCGCCGCCGAGGTCGAGACCCGCCTGGGCCTGGTGCAGGGCAAGCCCTCCACCGCCTTCAGCCCGGTGGCGGTGACGCCCGACGAGCTGGGCGAGGCCTGGCAGGACGGTCGCGTGCACCTGACGCTGCAGGTGAGCTGGAACGGCCGCAAGGTCGGCCTGTGCGAGGCCGGGCCGGACATGCGCTTTCACTTCGGCCAGCTGATCGCCCACGCCGCGCGCACCCGGCGCCTGCGTGCCGGCAGCATCGTCGGCAGCGGCACCGTCAGCAACCCCGGCGTGGATCAGGGCGGCCGGCGCGACTGGCCCAAGGGCTACGGCTGCATCGCCGAAAAGCGCGCCATGGAAACCCTGCAGGACGGCGCGCCGCGCACCGACTACATGCGGTTCGGCGACACCGTGCGCATCGAAATGAAGGGGCGCGACGGTCGCCCGCTGTTCGGCGCCATCGATCAGAAAGTGGTTCAACAGGGCTCTGGCGCTTGATGGACAAGCGCCAACAGCTATTCAAACAATAGCATTCAGGGCGGCGCCGAGGCGCGGAGTCAGGTGCGCGGCCGGCGCCACGGGGCGGCCCCTGTCCTGCCCGTGACACGCCTGGGGCCAGTCCCGATGCGCGCCCGCTTGAACTGCGCTGCAATGGGCCAGCCTGCACGCTCACCGCCGCCCATGAACACGCCCACCCTGCACACCCTGCGCCTGGACATCGACGGCGACGCCGTCCGCGCCACCCTGTGCCGCCCCGAGCGGCTCAACGCCGTCGGCGCGCAACTGCTGGACGAACTGGTGGTGCTGGCCGACTGGCTGGGCGAGCGCGAGGATCTGCACTATCTGGTGCTCGATCACGAGGGGCCGGTGTTTTCGGCCGGCGCCAACCTGGAAGAAGCGCGCGAGCTGTTGGCCGACGCCGGCCGCGCGCGGGCCCGCCTGCGCGCCAACCAGCGCGCTGCGCAGCAGGCCCTGAGCAAGCTCGCCGCGCTCGAGCAGATCAGCTTTGCGGCGCTGCGCGGCTCGGCCTACGGCGCCGGCGTGGCCATCGCCATGGCGTGCGACTTTCGCGTCATGGCCGAGGACGCGGTGCTCAACCTGCCCGAGACGCGGCTGGGCATGTTCCTCAGCTATGGCGCCACGCCGCCGCTGGTGGCGGCGCTGGGGCTGGCGCGCGCCAAGGAAATGATCCTGTTCGCCGAGGACTGGGACGCCGCCAGGTGCCTGGCCGCCGGCGCGGTGCAGCAGGTGGCGGCGCGCGGGCAGGTGGGCGCGCGCATCGACGCCATGATCGCCACCCTGCGCCAGCGCCACTGGCCGGCGGTGCGCCTGGCCAAGCAGGTGGCCAACGCGGCGGCGCCGGCACGCTGGGGCGAGGTCACCCTGACCGAACCCGAGCTGGCCGCCGAAGCGCTGGCCGGCGGCGACGTGGCGGCGCGCGTGGAGGCCTTTCTGCGCCGCCACCACCCCGAGCGCTGAGCTTGTGGGCAAAACATGGCCCTGGGGCGCTCCAGGTGTGCGCCAGAAGCTATGCAAAAGATAGCATTCGAGGCGGCGCGCGGCGCTTTCAGCCGCCACCCAGCTGCGCCGCCAGCGTGCGGAAGGCGCGCAGCAGCATCTCCACCGCCACCGCCACCAGGATCAGGCCCATCAGGCGCTCGAAGGCCATCAGCACGCGCGGGCCGAGGCGCTGCTGCAGGCGCTCGGCCAGCAGCAGCACCAGCGCGCACACCGCCATCGTCACGCTGAGCGCGCCCACCCATTCCCAGCGGCGCTCGGGCGCCTGGCTGACCAGCAGCATCACCGTGGCCAGCGCCGACGGGCCGGCCAGCGCCGGAATCGCCAGCGGCACGATCAGCGGCTCGGTCGGGGCCGGCTCGTCGGGCGGCTGCGCCGACGGAAACACCATGCGCAGCGCGATCAGGAACAGCACCACGCCGCCGGCCAGCTGCAGCGCCAGCGGCGACAGGTTCATCAGGCGCAGAAAGCCGTCGCCCAGAAACATGAACACCAGCAGCAGCGCAAACGCGATCAGCACCTCGCGCAGGATCACGCGGCGCCGGCGCGTCGGCGGCACCGCCCGCAGGGCGTGGGTGAAGATGGGCAGGTTGCCCACCGGGTCGGTGATCAGCAGCAGCAAGATGGTGGCGGAGGCGAAGCTGTCGTTCATGGCAACGGGAGACGCCGAAGCGGGCGCATGGGCGCGATTGTGCCGCGCGGCGCGAGGCATGACAGATCGCAGGCGCCGGTGGTTGCTTGGGAAGTCCTCGCATTGTTGCGCCGATCAATCGGCAGCGATTGTCCAACCATCACTGTTAGCTACAAAAACACAGTGATCTGGTCTTGCGATCTGCTCTTGGTCGAGCATCGGCTACCATGCAGCCCATGTCTTTTCATCACCTGAGCCCGCCGATCGCCGTCGCCCCGCCTCCGGGTGCGCCGGCGCTGGGCTGAATCCCCGGCGCCGATCGATCGGTTTGCGGCACCGCCCGGTGTGGGCGGGCTGCCGTTTTGTTCGGGCTTTTCAGGAAAGGTGATGTCCCATGCATGCATGGCCGACGGCGCTGTTCGTGCTGCTGTGGAGCAGCGGCGCCATTGTTTCTCGCTGGGGGCTGGATCACGCCTCCCCCTTCATTCTGCTGACGATGCGCTTTGCGCTGGCACTGCTGGTGCTGGCCGCGCTGGGCTGGCGCACGCGTGCCTGGCTGCCGGCACCGGGCACGGCCGCTCACGTGGCTGCGGTCGGGTTGCTGCTGGTGGGTGGCTACTCGTGCAGCTACTTTCTGGCGCTGGACCAGGGGCTGACGCCGGGCGCGCTGGCCACCATGCTGGGCGTGCAGCCCATCCTCACCTTGCTGTTGCAGGAGCGCCGCGTCACACCGATGCGCCTGCTGGGCCTGCTGCTGGCCCTGGGCGGACTGGTGCTGGTGGTCAAGGACAGTTTGCTGCGCGCGCAGGTGTCGCTGGCAGGCATCGCGTTGGCGCTGCTTGCGCTGGCCTGCATCACGCTGGGTGCGATGGCGCAGCAGCGTCTGGCCCAGTCGCCCATCCGTGTGCTGCCGCTTCAATGCGCCGTGGCGCTGCTGCTGTGTCTGGCGCTGGTACCGACGCAGCCGTTGCGTCTGGAAGTGGGCCTGCCGCTGCTGGCCTGCGTGCTGTGGCTGGGCGCGGTGATCTCCGTGGGCGCTACCGTGCTGCTGTATCGCATGCTGCAGGCCGGCAATCTGGTCAACGTGACGAGCCTGTTCTATCTGGTGCCGGGCGGCACGCTGTTGCTGGATGCGTGGTTGCTGGGCCATCCGGTGACGCCGCTGGCGCTCGGCGGACTCGCCCTGGTCGTGGGCGGGCTGGCGCTGGTGCTGCGCACGCGACCGACCTGAATCGGCGCTTCGCTACCATGGGCGGGTTCAGGACAATTCACCGGAGACTTTCTGCATGAGCCAGCCCGCCATCGACTACAGCCGCTACCAGACCTTTCGCATCAGCCGCCGCGGCGAGGGCGGCTGCGTGCTCGACCTGCAGATGAAGGCCGCCAACGGCAAGCTGCCCACCGCCGGGCATGAGGGGCATTGGGAACTGGCCGAGATCTGGCGCGACATCGACAAGGACGACAGCGTGCGCGCCGTGGTGCTGCGCGGCGAAGGCATGGGCTTTTCCGGCGGCGGCGATCTGGCCCTGGTGCAGGACATGGCCAGCGACTTCGCCGTGCGCTCGCGTGTGTGGAAGGAAGCGCGCGACTTGGTCTACAACGTCATCCACTGCGAAAAACCCATCGTCAGCGCCATGCACGGCCCGGCGGTGGGCGCCGGCCTGGTGGCCGGCCTGCTGGCCGACATCTCGATCGCCGCCCGCAGCGCCCGCATCGTCGATGGTCACACCCGCCTGGGCGTGGCCGCGGGCGATCACGCCGCGATCTGCTGGCCGCTGTTGTGCGGCATGGCCAAGGCCAAGTACTACCTGATGCTGTGCGAGGCGGTGACCGGCGAAGAGGCCGAGCGCATCGGCCTGGTGTCGCTGGCGGTCGATGACGACCAACTGCTCGCCAAGGCCTACGAGGTGGCCGACAAGCTGGCCGCCGGCAGCACCACCGCCATCCGCTGGACCAAGTACTCGCTCAACAACTGGTACCGCCAGGCCGGGCCCAGCTTCGACACCTCGCTGGCGCTGGAATTCATGGGTTTTGGCGGGCCGGACGTGCACGAAGGCGTGGCGTCCTTGCGCGAGCGGCGCCCGCCGCGCTACTGAGCCGCGCGCCCCACGAAAGCTATTAAAAACATAGCTTCCGGCGCTTGCTGCAAGCGCGCCGAAGGCTGATTCGGCTTCAGGTCTTGGGCTGCATGCGGGCCATCATGAGGGCGATGTTGGCGCGGCGCTCGGCCTCCACGCGCTGCACCGCCGGCCGCTGGTTCAGGCGTTGCAGGTAGTCCTTCACCGGCAGCGCCGCCAGCAGGTCCTGGCCGTAGATGATCTTGCTGGCGCCGCTGACCAGCGGCAGGTGCACGGCGGCGGCGCAGTCGGCCAGCGTGAACTGCTCGCCGGCGATGTAGGGGCCGAACTTGGCCAGCCGGGCGAAGGCCGCCACGTGCCTTTCCAGTTGCGGGCGGATGCGCTGCTTCAGGCCGTCGCTCACCTGGCCACCGAAGAAGGCCTGCGGGTACAGGTTGCGCGCCACCAGCTCCAGGTGCAGCTCGATGTAGCGCAGCAGCTCGCGCACCTTGGCGGCCTGGTAGGGGCTGGCGGGCAGCAGCGGCGTTTCGGGGTAGCGCTGCTCCAGATACTCGAGGATCACCGTCGATTCGCTGATCGGCCCGTCGTCGGTGAGGAGGTAGGGCACCTTGCCCAGCGGGCTGGCGGTGGTGTCGGTCTCGCCCACCCAGGCGGTGACTTCTTCGAACGGCACGCCCTTTTCGAGCAGGGCGAGCTTGACCTTGTTGTAGTAGTTGCTGGCGGCAAAGCCACAGAGCTTGAGCATGATGAGCGATCTCCGGTGACGGGAAAAGGGCGGGGGGCGACGCGCCGGCGGCAGCATAGCAGCCGCGGCCCGCACTTGATGTCGCGCAATGGTCTGGGTGGGGGCCTGGCCATAATGCGCGTCGGATGAACCCGCTGCGCCACGCCCACCGCCTTGCCCGCCAGGTGCTGGTGTGGTTTGCGCTGGCGCTGGTGGTGGCGGTGGCTGCGCCGCTGGTGCGCGCGCAGCCGTTCGAACTGCTGTGCGGTGCGGGCGGCCAGATCAAGGCCGTGGTGCACACCGCCAGCGGCGACACGCTGGAGCTGGGTGCCGGCCACCTGGACTGCCCGCTGTGCGTCCCGACCGGTGCGCCCGGGCCGCTGCCCCGTCTGGGCCTGGCCGGGCCGGCGCCGGCGTGCGTGCCCGACCCGACGGCGCCCGCCCTGCGCCTGGCACCCGCGCCGCTGCCCTGGCAGGCCCGCGCGCCGCCTCCGACCCACTTCCGATAGCTACTGTTTTGATAGCTTTCGGCGCTGACGGGGCGGGCGATAGGGGCTGATTCGATCTTCAGTGCCAGAGGCCCGGGCCGTTGCGCCGGCGGGGTACCGCTGGGGGCGACGCGCCCCACGGGCCCGCCACTGCCTGTGGGTCGAATGTTCAGAAAGGTTTTCTCCATGAAACGTCTTGCCATTTCCCTGTCCGCCCTGGCGCTGTGCGCCGCCGCCTCGGCCCAGGTCACCATCACCGAACCCTGGGTGCGCGGCACCGTGCCGCAGCAGAAGGCCTCGGGCCTGTTCATGCGCATCGACGCCGAGCAGCACGTGCGCCTGCTGGGCGGCAGCTCGCCGGTGGCCGGCGTGGTCGAAGTGCACGAAATGGCCATGCAGGGCGAGGTCATGAAGATGCGCGCGCTCAGCCACGGCCTGGAGATCGCCAAAGGCCACAGCCTGGTGCTCAAACCCGGCGGCTACCACGTCATGCTGATGGAGCTCAAGCAGCAGCTCAAGGCCGGCGACCGCGTGTCCGTGACGCTGACCTTCGAGGACGTCGCCAGCAAGCAGCGGTTCACGCGGGAAGTCCAGGCCCCGGTCACCGCGCTGGGCGGCGCCCAGCCCGCGCCCGCAGCGCACCACCGGCACTGACCCCGGGAGGCTGAAGACGGTCACGCGGCGCGCCGGAACGCGCCATATGCGTTAAGCTGCGCAGCACTCTTCAACGCCTGATCGGGAGCGGTGGCCATGAGCGATTCCAGCAACTTCGACTTCGGCAAGTTGATCCCTGGCTTCGATTTCCTGCAGAACCTGGCCACCAGCGCCAAGGGTGTCGCCGCCGGCCCGGTGTCGGCGCTGCGCAACTGGGTGGCGCCTACCGTCAGCGTGGAAGAACTGGACAAGCGCATCACCGAGCTGAAGGCGGTGCTGTTCTGGCTGGAGCAGAACAGCACCGCGCTCAAGGCCACCATTCAGGCGCTGGAGGTGCAGAAGATGACGCTGGCCACGCTGGCCGGCATGAACCTGAGCATGAGCGAGGTCGCCAAGGCCTTCACCGTGGGGTCGCCCGCCAAGCCGGACGCCGCCGCGGCCAGCGCGCCGGCTGCGCCACCGCACTGGCCGTTCGGTCAGGCGCCGGCCGCAGCACCGGCCGCCGAGCCCGAACCCGAACCCGAGCCCGAACCCGAGCCGGAACCACCGGCGCGTGCCAGGGCGCCGGCGCGCAAGAGCAAGGCCAAGGCCACCCCGGCCGCCACTGCGGCCGCCCCGGCGCCGGCCCTGGCCGATCCGATGCAGTGGTGGGGTGCGCTGACGCAGCAGTTCCAGCAGATTGCCGCCAACGCCGTGCGCGAGGCGGCGCGTGCGGTGCCGGAACAGCCCGCCGCGGCGCCGGCGGCCACCGCGGCGGCCGCCACCGCCAAGAAGCCGGCCGCCAGGAAGGCGCCGGCGGCCCGCAAAGCGGCGCGCAAGCCGGCGGCCAAGAAAGCGGCCTCGCGCGCCAAGGCGGCGACCGAAGCTGCACCTCCGGCCACCGAGACCCGCGGCGCCACCCTGGGCTGGCCGCTGCCGCCGCCGTTCAAGCTCGGTCGTTGACGTACTAGAAACGGCAGTTAACCGCTGGTCAACTTCGGGCAGACCGCATCGATGCGGGGGCTCGCGGCTGCGATGGCCTTCACCTCCTGGGTGAGCACGCTGCGCACCCACCCGCACCGCGCTCGGCGCGCCATGCGGCGTTGCTCCTCCTTGCGGGCAGGAGCCCGCGACATCGTCGCGTCGTGCCTGGCACGCCGAAAGCGTTCTCGAAGAGCGGCGCAGCCAAAATCGGCCCCAGCGAGACCAGCTTTTGCCGGATTTGCAGCCCAATAGGTGAGCTATTGGGCAAAAAGACGGTGCTCTCGAAGAGCGGCGAAGCCAAAAATGGGCCGCTGCGGTCGATTTGCAGCCGGCGATTTCCAAGTCCGACCGCCTCCTAGGTTGAACCTGATCGGCTGCAGCCCCGGTACGTGACGCTGGCCGGGCATGGCCGCGCCGATCATGCGCTGCCGAAGGCGCGCCGGCGGCGGCCGGCGCGCCCGGGGTTCACTGCTTCACCAGCGAGCACTTGCTCTGGCTGAGCGGCTGCGCGGCATCTTCGGCGGGGATGGTGCGCAGGATCTTGTAGTAGTCCCACGGCCCCTTGGACTCGCCCGGCTTCTTGACCTCCACCAGGTACATGTCGTGCATCAGCCGGCCGTCGGCACGCAGCTTGCCCTTGGCGAAGGCGTCGTCCACCGGCAGTTCGCGCATCTTGTCGGCCACCGCCTTGCCGTCGGTCTTGCCGGCCGCCTGCATGGCCTTCAGGTAGTGCAGCACCGACGAATAGGTGCCGGCCTGCACCATGCCCGGCATGCGGCCGGTGCGGTCGAAAAAGCGCTTGGACCACTTGCGCGAGGCGTCGTCGCGGTCCCAGTAGAACGCGGTGGTCAGCAGCAGGCCGTTGGCGTTCTTCAGGCCCAGCGCGTGGACGTCGCTGATCACCACCACCAGGCCGGCGATCTTCTGGCCGCCCGACATGATGCCGAACTCGCCCGCCTGCTTGATCGAGTTGACGGTATCGGCCCCCGCGTTGGCCAGGCCGATGATCTGCGCCTTGGACGACTGCGCCTGCAGCAGGAAGGAGGAGAAATCCATCGTGCCGGTGGGGGCGCGCACCTGGCCGAGCACGCTGCCGCCGCTTTCCTTGACCACGCGGTCCAGATCGGCCGCCATCTGGTGCCCGAACGCGTAGTCGGCGGCCAGGATGAACCAGCTCTTGCCGCCGGTGGCCACCACCGCCTTGGCCGTGCCCACGGCCTGCGAGTAGGTGTCGAACGCCCAGTGAAAGCCGGTGGGCGAGCAGTCCTCGTTGGTCAGGCGGGTGGTGGCCGGCCCGGACGACAGGGTCACCTTGCCCTGCCCCTTGGCCAGCTGCTGCACCGCCAGCGCCACGGCCGAATTGGTCAGGTCGGCGACGGCGCTGACGCCGTCCACGTCAAACCAGCGGCGCGCCACGGACGTGGCGACGTCGGCCTTGTTCTGGTGGTCGGCCGAGACGATCTCGATCGGCTTGCCCAGCACCTTGCCGCCAAAGTCTTCCACCGCCATGCGGGCCGCGATCACCGAGGTGGAGCCGCCGAAGTCGGAATACAGGCCCGACTGGTCGTTCAGCACGCCGATGCGGATCACGTCGTCGGCGGCCCGGGCGGGCAGGCTGCCCGCGGCCAGCAGGGCCGCGACCAGGGGAGTCAGAAACGTCTTGCGCATGCACCCTCTCCTTGTGTTGAAACCGCCGATCACTATAGGGCGGGGGCCGGCGCGGCGACACCGGGGAATCCCCCGATCCGGCGTACTGGCTCAGGCCGGCTGCATCGCCCGCGTGCCGGTGCGCGCGCTCAGCGCGCCCAGCACGAAGGTGGCCGCCAGCGTGGGCAGCGCGCTGCCGAACTGTGGCGCCCACTGCGCCAGCAGGTGGTAGAGCACGATGCCGAGCAGCCAGATCGCCGCCGGCGCGGCGTGCACCCCGCGCGGGGCCTCGGCCAGGCGCGCCGGCTGGGTGCCCAGGCGCCCCAGGATGGTGCCGAACAGCGGCACGAACACCGAGCTGAGCATGAGCAGGAAGGGCTCCAGCGTGTGCATCGGCAGCACCAGGGCGAAGGCGATCGAAACCAGCGCCAGCGCCGTGCCCCAGCTGCGCAGGCTCAGGCCGCCGTGCAGGCTGTGGGTCGAGACCGAGCCTGAATACAGGTCGCCGTAGGTGTTGTCGAGCTCGTCGATCAGGATCAGCCCGAGCGCGATCAGGCCGCCCTGCGCCAGCAGCAGGGCGCCGACCAGGTCGGTGCCGGGACCGACGACGGTGATCACCAGCACGCCCAAGCCGTAGCACCAGATGTTGGCGATGGTGTAGCCCAGCCAGGTGCCGCCCAGGGCGCTTCGGCCGCTCCGGCCGTGGCGCGCGTAGTCGGCCACCAGCGGCAGCCACGACACCGGCATGGCGATCACCAGGTCCAGCGCCTGAAAGCCGTTCATGCTGCCGTCGCCGGCGCGCTGCCACAGGGCGTCCAGGCCGCTGGCCTGAAGCCGGAGGCCGAACTGCACGCTGAGCCAGAGCAGCGACAGCACCACCAGCGGCAGGCCGACGCGGCTGACGATGCGGCGCACCAGCGTCAGCATCGAGCCGCGCAGCAGCAGCAGCACCATCACGCCCCACAGCAGCGTGGGCGCCACCAGGCCCGGGTCGATGCCCAGCGCCTGCCGGGCGATGGCCCGCGTGCCGTCGCGCATCACCACCAGCTCGAAGGTGGCCCAGCCCAGCAATTGCACCACGTTGAGCAGGATCGGCAGGCGCGCAAAGCCCTGGCCGTAGGCGGTCCGGATCAGGCCGGCGCTGGTCTGGCCGCTGGTGCAGCCCAGCCAGGCCACCCAGGCCAGCAGCCCGGCGCCCAGGATGGAGCCGCCCACCACCGCCAGCGCCGCATCGCGCGTGCCCATGGCCGGCACCAGGTAGGCGCCCACCTGCATCACCAGCAGGCCGACGCCCAGGCTGAACCACAGGGCGGTGTGCTCGCGCCAGCCGAACACGCGCTCGGGCGAGGAAGAGGGGGAAGCAGTGGATGTCATGGTGCGCCGGTCCGTCAAAAAAATGCAGGAGGCAGGCGCGCGGCGGCCCGGCGGCCGCCCGGCGAGCTGCTTTCCTGCGCGAGGATGATCTCAATCAGGTTCGAAGGGACTGTCTCAGCCGCACCGCGCCGTCGAAACGGCCGCGCGGCACCCCCAGCGATGCTCGAAGGGGGTCGATTCTGCCGCAGCGGGGCCGGTGCTGTCCATGACCCTCGCGGCGACGGGCATGCTGCCGGCGGCGCCATCGGTCGACCCGTGGCGTGGCTATCATCGATCGACTGGAGGGACGTGCCCATGAAACTCACCTCGTCACAACTGGCGCCCCTGCTGGCCGACCTGCCCGGCTGGCGCTTCGATGCGCAGCGTGGCGGCCTGATCGAGCGCGAGTACCGGTTCCGCGACTTCGCCCAGGCCTTCGGCTTCATGGCGCAGGTGGCGGTGGTGGCCGAAAGCCGCAACCACCACCCGGAATGGTTCAACGTCTACAACCAGGTCAAGGTGGCGCTGACCACCCACGACGTGGACGGCCTGTCGATGAAGGACATCGAACTGGCGCGCTTCATGGATCGGGCGGCCGCGGCCCTGACGCAGGAGCAGGCGCCATGAACGCGTCGCACGACGACAGCCGGCACGGCCTGGCCGACCGCAGCTACCGGCCCGAGCGGGCCGACTGGACCATCGACCAGGACTGGGGCCGCTACAGCGCCGCCGAGCACGCGGTCTGGAAGACGCTGTTCGAGCGCCAGAGCCGCCTGCTGCCCGGCCGCGCCTGCCAGGCCTTCGTGCAGGGCATGCGCGAGCTGCCGATGCGCCACGACCAGATCCCGCGCTTCGACGAGCTGTCCGAGGCGCTGATGAAGCGCACCGGCTGGCAGGTGGTGGCGGTGCCCGGCCTGGTGCCGGACGAGGTGTTTTTCGAACATCTGGCGCATCGGCGCTTTCCGGCCGGCCAGTTCATCCGTCGGCCGGACGAGCTCGATTACCTGCAGGAGCCCGACGTGTTCCATGACGTGTTCGGCCATGTGCCGATGCTGATGCATCCGGTGCTGGCCGAGTTCATCCAGGCCTATGGCCAGGGCGGGCTGCGCGCCCAGAAGCTGGGCATGCTGGAGCAGCTGGCGCGGGTGTACTGGTACACGGTGGAATTCGGCCTGGTGCTGGAGCAGGGCGCGCCGCGCATTTATGGCGCCGGCATTGCGTCGTCGGCGTCCGAGTCGGTGTTTGCGGTGGAGGGCGATTCGCCCAACCGCATCGGCTTCGAGCTCGAGCGCGTGATGCGCACACGCTACCGCATCGACGATTTTCAGGAGAGCTATTTCGTGCTGGACAACCTGGATCAGCTGCTGCAGCTGGCGCAGATCGACTTCGACCCGGTGTATGCGCGGCTGCGCAGTGGCCCGGTGTATGAGCCCGGCGAGGTGCTGGCCAGCGACCGCGTGGTCAGCCGCGGCAGCGGCGCCTACCACGCCGCCAAACGCGCCGGGGGCCAGCCATGAGCGGCGCGCAGCCTGCGGTGTTGATCACCGGCGCCGGCGGCGCGCTGGGCGGCGCGGTGGTGGCGCATTTTGCCCAGCGCGGCGCGCGCCTGGTGCTGCTGGAGCGCGATGGCACGGCCCTGCGCCGCCAGTGGGGCGCGGGCAGCGGCGCGCAGATCGTCGAGGCCGACCTGCTGAACCGCGAGCAGGTGGCGGCGCAACTGGCCGGGGCGGGCCCGATCGATGTGCTGTGCCATCTGGCCGGCGGCTTTCACATGGGCGAGCCGGTGCACGCCACGCCCGCTGCGGCGTGGGATTTGATGATGGACCTGAACGCGCGCAGCCTGATCCACGTGGCCGCCGCCGTGGTGCCGGGCATGCTGGCGCGCGGCCGTGGGCGCATCGTCACCGTGGGCGCGGCCGGCGCGCTCAAGGGCGGCGCCAGCATGGGCGCCTATGCCGCGTCCAAGAGCGCGCTGATGCGGCTGACCGAATCCATGTCGGCCGAGCTGCGCGACGCCGGCATCAACGTCAACGGCGTGCTGCCCTCCACCCTGGACACGCCCGCCAACCGCGCCGCCATGCCCGACGCCGACGCCAGCCGCTGGGTCGCACCCGAGGCGCTGGCCGAGGTGATCGGCTTTCTGGCCTCGGACGCGGCGCGCGCCGTGCATGGGGCGCTGATTCCGGTGCTGGGGCGGGTTTGAGCCGGCCCATGCGACACCGATCAGAGATCGAGTTCGGCCATCACCTCGAGCGTGTGTTCGCCTAGCGCAGGAAGGCGACTGGTCTTTTGCGGCATGCCGTCGAGACTGAAAGCCAGTCCCGGTATTTGCATCGGGGCTCGCCCCGGCGCATGGATATCCATGAACAGATCCGGGCTGACACCGGCGCGCCCCGGTTGGATGTCGCTCATCGTGCGGATGGTGCCAGCCACAATACCCCCCTGCGCGAGGATATCGACGATCGCGTCGGCATCGAATTGGCTCAGCGCTTGGCGCAGCATCTCGGTCAAAGCGGAGCGGTTGGCCACGCGCGCCTGATTGGTGGCAAAGCGCTCATCTTGGGCCAGTTGCGGTTGACCAATGGTTGCGCACAGCCGAGCAAAGTGTTCCTGCGTGTAGGCTGACAGCACGATCTGGCCATCGCGGGTGGCGATGACTTCGGCCGCAGGGGCTGCCAGCGGTTGCCCGTTGCCTCGGCGCAGTGGCATTTGTCCAGTCAGGCGATATTCGGTCCATGCGTTGGATAGGGCGGCCACCGCCACGTCGATCAGGGACAGGTCCACCAAACCACCGCGCCCGGTGCGTACGCGCCGCAACAAGGCAGTCAGCACGCCGGTTGCCAGCGTATGGGCGGCCAGCACATCGACCACCGTAAAGCCCACCCGAACTGGATCGCGGTCCGACTCACCATTCAGGCTCATCATGCCGCTTTCGGCTTGGGCAGCGATATCAAAACCAGGCCGAATGCTGGCAGATCCTTGCTGCCCAAAGGCGCTTACGCGGCCGTAGATCAGGCGCGGTGACTGGGCCAGCAGTTGCGCGGCACCCAGGCCCTGCTTTTCGAGCGCGCCAGGACGGGTGTTGGCCAGCACCACATCGCACGCAAGCGCCAGTCGTTGTGCCTGCTGGCGTCCGATGTCGCTGCGCAGATCCAGCACCACTGAGCGCTTGCCGCGGTTGTAGGCACTGAACATCGGACCAAAGGCATCTTGCGACCAACCCACATGGCGCGCAGCATCGCCGCCGGGTGGTTCCAGCTTGATGACGTCGGCGCCGAGATCCGCCAAGGTCTGAGCAGCGGCGGGGGCGGCAATGTACTGGCCGAGGTCAAGCACTCGCAGGCCCTGCAGCGGCGCATCGTCCATCATGGGGAGCACAGGGGTTTCATTCATGGGAGTCGTACGGTGGTTGCCGCTCAGTTGTGTCCGAAGCGGGGTGCGCGCTTCTCAAAAAATGCGGCGGCGCCTTCCTTGAAATCTGCGCTGGCAAACAACGCGGGTGCGTTGTCCAGCTGAAAGCCCAGGGCCTGCTCGATGGACATCGGGGCCTGGCGCAGGCCGGCCTTGACACGACCGTAAGCGCGAATCGGTCCCTGCGCCGCCTTCCGGGCCCAGGTTTGGGCCAGGGGTAGGGCGCTGCCATCCCCGGCGAAGTCATCCGCCAGGCCGCTTGCCAGCGCTTCGGCGCCACCGACCTCGCTTGCCCACAGCATCATGCGCCGTGCCCGAGCGACGCCCACTCGAGCCGGCAAGGACCAGAACAGGGCTGCGTCCGGCATGGCGCCCACGCGAGTGAAGGCGCAGCAGAACTGGGCTGTCGCCCCCGCCACCACCCAGTCGCAAGCGGCGGCCAAGCCCAGGCCGGCGCCATAGGCCGGTCCATCCACGGCCGCCAGCACCAGTTTGTCCGACAAGGCGATCCGGCGGTACAGCCAGGTATTGCGCGTCATGGCCGCGCGCACCTCGTCCTCGCTGCCCTGGGCCAGGGTGCGCAAATCACCGCCTGAGCAGAAGGCGCCACCGGTGCCGGTGATGATGGCCGCGCGCAGGCGGGTGTCGCGCTCCAGTTCGTCCAGTCCCGCCATCAGACCTTCATAGACGCCAGGCGACTGCAGGGAGTTGCGATTGCGCGGTGCGTTGAGGGTGAGTTGAATCACGCCGTCCTGGCGCTCGATTAGAACCGCGTCGCTGGGGCTGCTGGAAGTGGTCATGCTGTCGTGTCGAGTGTGAGATGAGCCAGGTCTTCCAAGTGGCTGGCTGAACTGCCATACAGATCAGCGGCCAAAGCCAAGCGTCGTACATATTCGCCCAAGGCGTATTCCTCGGTCATGCCGATCGCGCCGTGCAGTTGAATGGCCTCACCCCACGTGTTTCGCGCCACCTCGGACACCCTGGCACCCAAGGCGGCGGCGCGCTCGGCCGTGCTTTCGGCCGCGGTGGCCAGGCACAGGGCGCGGGCCTCCTGCTGTTCGACGTACAGGTCCACCAGTCGATGCTGAATGATCTGGTTGTCGCTCAGTGCACGGCCGAACTGCTTGCGCGCGCGCACGTATTCCAGGGTCATCTCGAACGCCGCCTGCGCGGTGCCCAGGATCTCGGCGCAGTGCGCGACGTGGCCACGGATCAGTGCTGGCTCCAGCAGCGCCGCCATGGCGCCCGCCGGTCCTTTGCGCAGCAACTGGCATTGCGCATGGGCCATGCTCAGGCGTGCGCCGTGCCGACCGTCGTACAGCGGAGTGCTGTCCAGGCGTGCGCCGGACGTTCGGGGGTCGACCAAGAACAAACCCACCTGATCTGCGTCTGCAGGCATGCGCGCTGTCACCAGCAATCCGTCCGCACCACCGGCTCCCGGCATGAGCCCCTTGTCGCCTTGCAGGCGCCACGCGGTTCCATCGGCGATGGCTGTGGCCGACGGTGCGTTCAGGACGCGGCCGCCATCGGGCTCCCACACCAACCAGACCACGCGGCGCGCACCCGTGACTAGGGCGGGCAGCCACTCGCGGCGTAGCTCACCCTCGGCGACTTCGGCTAGCAGGCCGCTGCCCAGAATCGCCGACGATACAAAGGGCTCGACCAGCAGGGCTCGTCCCAACTGTTCCGCCAGCAGACAAATCGCCGGCAATCCTGCATCCAGGCCGCCGTCTTTCTCCGGCAAGGCCATGCCCAGCCATCCAAGTTCTCCGAGTGCTCGCCAGCGTTCGGGGTGGCATCCGCTCTCGTGATCTGAAGCAGCACGGCGCTCGGCAGCACCGCAAGCCTGCTCGGTCCAGCGTCGAGCGCTGTCAACCAGCATTTGCCGGGTGTCGATATCCATGGTCATAGTCCGAGTACCTGCTTGGCCAGAATGTTGTGCTGAATTTCACTGGAGCCCCCGGCGATGGTGTAGCCGCGCGCCAGAAAGCGCCGCGACGAAGCCGTCCCGGCCAATGCATCCTGTGGTGTTGCGCAAGGCTGGCCCTCCAACCATTGCGGCGAGAGTGGGGCTGCTTCGGGCCCGAGGGCATCGACGATCAGTTCTTCCCACAACTGGATCAGCCGACTGCCGCGCAACTTCAGCATGGAGACTTCCGGACCGATCTTCTCGCCCGCCATCTGACGGGCAACGAAGCGCTCGGTGTTGGCCTCCAGCGCGATCAGGCGCGCCTGCAAGTCGGCGAAGCGTGCGCGATACCAGGGCCAGTCGGCCACGCGCCGGCCTTCGCGCCAGCGGCTCAGGCCGACCTCGCGGGCGCGCGCCATACGGCGCTTGTTCTCGCCAATGCGTGCCAGCTTGAGCCGTTCGAACTCCAGCAGCGATTTGGCGATGGTCCATCCACGGTTTTCCTCGCCCACGCGCAGTTCCACTGGGACGCGCACATGATCGAAGAAGACTTCGTTGAACACTACCCAGCCGTGCACACCGACGATGGGCCGCACGGTGATGCCGGGGCTTTTCATGTCGATCAGCAGAAAGCTGATGCCCTCCTGAGGCTTGCCCTCGCGGCTGGTCCGCACCAGTGCGAACATCCAATCGGCATACTGGCCGTAGGAGGTCCAGATCTTCGAGCCGTTCACCACGTAAGTGTCGCCCGCGCGTTCGGCCCGCGTCATCAGGCTGGCCAGGTCGGAGCCGGCATTGGGCTCAGAGTAGCCTTGGCACCACCATTGGCGCCCAGCGGCAATGGCGGGCAGAAAGCGGCGCTGCTGTTCGGGGTTGCCGTAGCGCATCAGTACCGGGCCGATCATGTCGAAGGTGATGGCGTTAAGTTCCGGCGCATCACCCAGGGCCATGGCCTCATCAAAAACCATCTGCTGGCGCACGTTCCAGCCGCGCCCGCCCCATTGCTCCGGCCAGTGCGGCACCAGCCAGCCTTGGGCGGCAAGCACCTCATGCCAGCGGATCAGTTGTTCGCGCGTGGGTTGCTGGCCTTGACGCACCGTCTGGCGCAGATCGGCCGGCAGACGCTCGCGCACGAAGCGATCGACGCTCTGGCGAAAGAAAATGAGGTCGTTGGGTTGATTCATGGATGCTCGTCCCGCGGGGGTTCAGGCGGCTAGGCCGTGGCGCAAGGCGCGCCTGGCAATGGCGGAACGGTGCACCTCGGAAGCGCCGTCGTAGATCCGGAAAGGCCTGATCATGCGCAGGATCATGGAGACCGGTGCGTCCTCCGAAACCCCCAGCGCACCGCAGATCTGGACCGCCGAGTCGGCTACTCTGTAGACCGCTTCCGCCACGAAAACCTTGGCCATCGAGGAGTGATGCCGGATCGACTCGCCGGCGTCGAGCCGGCGTGCCACGTCCAGCGTCATGGTGCGCGCGGCATACAGCAGGATGTGTGCATCGGCGATCATGGCCTGCACCATCTGATGTTCGGCCAACCTGCTACCGTGCGACTCACGCCGCAGTGCGTAGTCCTGTGCGATCGCCATCGCGCGCGAAGCCAGGCCGATGAAGCGCATGCAATGGAACAGGCGCGCGCCTTCTAGCCGCAGCTGCGAGTAGGCCAGACCCTGTCCTTCCTCGCCAATCAGTGCATCGGCGCTCACACGGCAGCCTTGGAGCAGAATTTCGGCATGTCCGCCCATGTCGAACGGTTCCATGGTCGGGATGCTGCGCACGATCTCGAAACCTGGGGTATTCACATCCACCAGGAACCATGACGGCCCCTGGTCGGTTCGCGCCACCACGATGGCGAAATCGGCGCGCATGGCACCCGAAATGAACCATTTGTGACCGTCGATGATCCAGGCGCTGCCCTCGCGGCGCGCTTGGGTGCGCAGCATGCGCGGGTCGGAGCCGGCCCCCGGTGCGGGCTCGGTCATCGCGAAGCAGGATTTGCGCTCGCCGCGCTGCAACGGCTCGAGATAGTCGTGGCGCTGGTTGGGACTGGCCAGAGCATCGAGCGCAAAGACATCAGGCTGAGTGGGCGGGGCGCAACGCAATGCGGGCGGGCCCAGGAAGCTGCGCCCGGCCTGCTCGAGGTAGGCGCAGCATTCGGTCCAACTGAGAGCCAGGCCGCCGTCTTCAACCCGCGCGCGTGGCGCGCCCAAGCCGCGCGCGCGCGCCAAGGCGTGCAATTCCATGGCCACGCGCTCGACGGCTTCGCTGTCGTGCGCCGTCTTCAAGTCTTCGCGCGGAATCACCTCGGAGTCGATGAAATCGCGCAGCGTATCGATCAGTTCGGTGAACTCCGCGTCAGGACGGGCTATCACGGCGCCTCCAATCATTTGGTCTTGATCAGCTTGACGGCTTCAGCCCACTGCTTCGAGTTTTCACCATAGAATCGCCCGAAGTCTGCGGTCCCCAGGTAGGCCACTTCACCGCCGGCGGCTTCTAGACGGCTCTTGACTTCCGGCAGGGCAGTAGCGGCCTTCATGGCCTCGCTCAATTTATGGATGACTTCGGGCGGGGTGCCCGCGGGAGCATGCAGGCCATACCACGAATTGACGGTTGCCGCCGGGAAGCCAGCCTCGCCGATGGTCGGAACGTCCGGCAGCTGGGGTGAGCGTTGATCGCTCGCGTTGGCCAGGGCGCGCAGGTTGCCGCCCTTGATCTGTGGCAAACCCACGGTCGAAGGCAGTACGCCCAGGGCCACCATGCCATTGATGAGGTCCGGCACGGCTGGTGGCGCGCCCTTGTACATCACCGGCTCCAGCTTGATGCCGGCCGCCGCGCGAAACATTTCTGTCGCCATCGTCTGCGGCGCACCGTCGCCACCGTTCGCGTATTGCAGCGGTGGGTTCGCCTTGCGGGCGTAGTCGACGAACTCCTTCATCGTTTTTACCGGCGAACTGTTGGGCACCACGAAGTAGCTGGGCGATAGGGAGAAGCGGCCGATCGGAGTGAACTGCTTTGCCGACCAACGCAGGTTGCTCTCCAGCAGCGGTTGCGTGATGAGGAAAGAGGCCGAAACGATCAAGGTGTATCCGTCTGGCTCTGCGCGTGCCACGGCTTCAGCCGCGATGCTGCCGCTGGCACCCGGGCGCGGCTCGACAACGATGGGTTGCTTGAGGAACTGCTCCATCGATTGCGTCACGGCGCGGGTTTGCACGTCCACCACGCCGCCGGCGGCGTACGGGACGATGACCTTGATGGGTTTGACCGGATAGGTGTCCGCGGCCACGGCGGGTGCGGCGAGGACTGCGCCAACCGCAGATGCCAATGCGATGCGGATGAAAAAGCGGTGCTTCATGACAGGTCTCCTACAGAACGGGGGTGCCGGTTTATGGATTCGACCTGTCATGATAGGTCTGAATTGAGTTGACTGCAATACCTATTATGACAGGTCGACGCTATACTTCTTTCATGAGTTCTGCAATGAAGCGTGCTGCATTGGCCCCATCACTTCCTGCGTCGGTCCTTCACGATGAGGCTTCCATGGCAGGCGCCGATTCGCTGCAACCGACCCATTTGCCGCGCTTTGCCCAGATCAGGGCGCGGCTGCGCCAGGACATCCTGGACAAACGTCTGCAGGCCGGGCAGAAGCTGCCTTCCGAAGCCCAGCTGCAGTCAGCCTTTGGCGTCAGTCGCATCACCGTGCGCCAGGCGCTGGCCGAATTGCAAGCCGAAGGGCTGGTCTACACCCTCAATGGCAAGGGCAGCTTCGTTACTCGGCCGGCCGGAGCGCCGCGGCTGGGCATGTTGGCGGGCTTCAATGACTTCGTCCGCTCACGCGGGCGTGTCCCCAGTGGCCGACTGTTGGGCGTGCGCAATTGCCCGGCTCCTGCGCGCGTGGCGCTGGCGCTGCGACTGGAGCGCGGCGCTCCCGTGACCTTGGCGCGTGCGCTGCGCCTAATCGACAATGTTCCAGCATCGATCTTGCATGCCTACTTTGAACCCACGCAGGGTCGCGATCTCCTGGCCCGACGCATACATGAGGAGGATGCCATGACCTTGTTGGAGGATGCCCTTGGCATGCGCCTGGATTACACCCAGATTGCCGCGACCGCCGTGCGTGCGGGCCGTGTCCGTGGGGCCTTGCTGGCTGTCCCCGGCGACGCACCGCTGTTGCAAATGCGATTCGTGCCCTACGACATCACAGGTTCGCCTCTGATGTATTCGGATGTCTACTTTCGGCCCGACCAGTTCAATTATCGGGCGGTGGTTCGGCGCTGACTGGCTGGCTCTGCTTACCAATGGTTGTGGACGCGCTCGCGCCGCAGCACGAAGCTGCTCTCGCGGGCGGGCACGCCGGGCTGGGGCAGGGATTGCCAGCTGCCGCGGATTTCGCGGCCGCAGGCGGCGGGCACCAGGCGGCCGTTCCAGAAGGCGAACAGGCTCTTGCCGTCGCGCGACTCGTCCAGGTTGAACTCGCCCTGGTCCACATCGCCCGAGGCGATCGAGGTCTGGCCGTCGATGACGAACTCGCCGCGCAGGCTTTCCAGAAATTCGGGGTGCTGGCGCAACACCAGCTCGCCGCGCTGGCCCAGCTCGGTCAGTTCCACGCTCCAGCGGCCATAAAGCTGGCGCGCACCCCAGCGGTGGAGCTCGGGGCAGGCCGGGTTGAGCGGCTCGGCAGCGACCGCATCTGCGTTCCTGATTTCGGAGTCCATGGGGCCTGTAGCGCAGGCGGAGATTGCGCCGGCAGCTACCAAAAGAATAGCGTATCGGATCATTGGAACGACTTCATGGGGCCGCCTGCGGCGGTGCACTGGCGGCGCGCTGGGCAAACTCCGCGCGCAGCGCCTTGAGCTTGGCACGCGGGTCCTCGCGCACGGTGGCTGCGTCCAGCGCCATTTCGGCGATGAAGCGGCTGGGCTGGGCGGCCACCACCTCGCGGCCCTTCTTGCGCCGGCGCGTCCAGCTCACGGCCAGGGTGTTGCGGGCGCGGGTGATGCCGACGTACATCAGGCGGCGCTCCTCCTCGATGCGCGCGGCCTGGGCGGCGGCGCCGGCGTCCTCGTCGGGGCGAAACGGCAGCAGGCCTTCGTTGACGCCGGCCAGCACCACGTGCGGCCACTCCAGGCCCTTGGCGGCGTGCAGGGTGGACAGGGTGACGACGTTGGGGTCCTGCTCGCGTTCGCTGAGCGTGGAGATCAGCGAGATGGTTTGCGCCACCTCCAGCAGGCTTCTCGGTTCCTGCCGCAGCGTGACGCCCGCGGCGTCCTCGATCTGGCCGCCGCAGCGCCCGGCCATCCAGTCGCAGAACTCCAGCACGTTGGACCAGCGCGCGGCGGCCTGCGGGGCGCTGTCGGCGCTGTCATGCAGGTGCTGCTCGTAGCCGATGTCCTTCAGCCAGTCGGCCAGAAAAGTGCGCGCCGCCTCGTGGCCGTGGGTGTGGCCGGCGCGGTGGCGCAGGTCGTTCACGAGGCGCCCGAACTCGTGCAGGCTGGCGATGGTGCGCGCCGGCAGCGCGGCCGGCAGCGAGTGCGCAAACAGGGCGCCAAACAGCGACAGTCGGGCCTTGCCGGCAAATTCGCCCAGCGCGGCCAGGCTCTGGTGGCCGATGCCGCGCTTGGGGGTGGTGACGGCGCGCAGAAAGGCCGGGTCGTCGTCCTCGTTGATCCACAGGCGCAGCCAGGCGCACAGGTCCTTGATCTCGGCGCGGTCGAAAAAGCTTTGTCCGCCCGACACCTTGTACGGGATCTGCGCCCGGCGCAGCGCCTGTTCGAACACCTTGGCCTGGTGGTTGGCGCGGTACAGGATGGCGAAGTCGCGCCAGTCCTTGTGCGCGGAGGTCTGGCGCAGCGACTGGATGCGCGCCACGGCGCGCTCGGCCTCGTGCTGCTCGTGGTCACAGGCCAGCACGCGCACCGGCTCGCCCTCGCCCAGCTCAGAAAACAGGCGCTTTTCAAACAGCTTGGGGTTGGGGCCGATCACGTTGTTGGCGGCGCGCAGGATGGCGGAAGTCGACCGGTAGTTCTGCTCCAGCTTGATGACCTTGAGCTGTGGGTAGTCCTGCGGCAGCCGGCGCAGGTTGTCCAGCGTGGCGCCGCGCCAGCCGTAGATGCTCTGGTCGTCGTCGCCGACGGCGGTAAAGCTGCCCTGCGGGCCGACCAGCCGCTTCATCAGCTCGTACTGGGTGGCGTTGGTGTCCTGGTATTCGTCCACCAGCAGATGGGCCAGGCGCGCTTGCCACTTGTGCGCGACATGCTCATGATGTTGTAGCAAACGCAGGGGCAGGCCGATCAGGTCGTCGAAGTCCACGCTCTGGTAGGCGCTCAGCCGCTCCTGGTAGCGCGCCATCAGCAGCGCCGTCTGGCGCTCGCCCTCGCCCCTGGCTTGCGCCAGCGCCTGCGCGGCGTCCAGGCCGGCGTTCTTCCAGCCGCTGATGGCCCATTGCCACTGGCGCGCGGTGGCGGCGTCGGTGGTGGCGCCGCAGTCCTTGAGCAGGCCGAGCACGTCGTCGCTGTCGAGGATGCTGAACTGGGGCTTGAGGCCCAGTGTGGCGCCGTCCTCGCGCAGCATGCGCACACCCAGCGCGTGAAAGGTGCAGATCAGCACCTCGCCCGCCGCCTTGCCCACCAGGCCGCGGGCGCGCTCGCGCATTTCGGCGGCGGCCTTGTTGGTGAAGGTGATGGCGGCGATGCGCGCCGGCTCCACCCCGGTGGCGATCAGGCGCGCGATCTTGTGCGTGATGACGCGCGTCTTGCCCGAGCCGGCGCCGGCCAGCACCAGGCAGGGCCCGCGCAGGTGGTGCACGGCGTCCTGCTGGGCGAGGTTCAGGCGGTCGGACATGGGGGCGCCGATGATAGCCGCCGCGGCCTGCTACGCTTGCGCTCCACATGCACGCGCTGGCCGGCATCTTTTCCGTCACCTTCCCCTTCTTTGCCCTGGTGCTGTGCGGCTACCTGGCGGCGCGCTCGCGCCTGCTGCCGCTGGATGCCGTGCCGGGGCTGAACATGTTCGTGCTGTACTTCGCGCTGCCCTGCATGCTGTGGCGCTTCGGCAGTGGCACGCCGCTGCTGCAGCTGTTTCACCCTCTGATCGCGCTGCTGTGGCTGGCGGCGGCGGCGCTGATCGTGGCCGGCACCGCCTGGCTGGCGCGCCGGCGCGGGGGCGGCTGGCCGGATGCCGCCATGGGCGCGCTGGTGGCGGCCTTTCCCAATTCCGGCTTCATGGGCGTGCCGCTGATCCTGGCGCTGCTGGGCGAGGCCGCCGTCGGCCCGGTCATGGCCACGCTGCTGGTGGACCTGGTGGTCACCACGTCGGTGTGCATCGGCCTGTCGCAATGGGGCGCGGCCGACGAGCACGGCGCCGCCAAGGCGGCGGGGCGGGCCTTGCAGGGGGTGCTGCGCAACCCGATGCCATGGTCGATCCTGCTGGGCGCGTTGACCGGTGCGCTGGGCCTGGCGCCGTGGGCGCCGCTGGCGCGCACCGTCGATCTGCTGGCCGACGCCGCTTCGCCGGTGGCGCTGTTCACCATCGGTGCGGTGCTGGCGCGCTCGCAAGTCCAGGCGCAGACCCGTGCCCAGTCCGGCGCAGCCGGGTTGGGTGACGTCGGGGTGATCACGCTGGTCAAGCTGCTGGTGCACCCGCTGCTGGTGTGGGCGCTGGGCTGGCTGGCCGTGCGTGCCGGCGGGCTGACGCCGGCCACCGTGACCTCGCTGGTGCTGACGGCGGCGCTGCCGGCGGCCGGCAACGTGTCGCTGCTGGCCGAGCGCTTCGGCGCCGACAACGGGCGCGTGGCGCGCATCATCCTGTGGTCGACGGCGCTGGCGTTCTTCAGTTTTTCGGGGGTGGTGGCGCTGCGTCCGTGAGCGCCTCGGCGCCTTGCGCCGCCAGCGCCTGATGGAGCAGCTGGGTCAGCCGCCGCGCGGCGCGCTCGATCTGCTGGCGGATCACCGGCACGCTGGCGCGCTGGTAGTCGCCGTCCAGCCGCAGCGGTTCGGCCAGTCGGATGCCGCAGGCGAACCCGTTCAGCGGCTGATAGACCTGGGTCAGCGCCACGTCGCGCGTCTCCAGCATCCAGCCGGTCGGCGCATCGAGCGCCAGCGCGGCGGTGTCGGCGGCGGGCGTGCGCGGTTGCCAGCCGGCCAGCGCGGCGTCCAGCAGCGCACCGTCCCAGACCGCGTGCAGGCTGGCGTCGGCGGGCGGGGTGGCACCGACCAGCTCCACCCGCGCGCGGCCGCCGTTGGGGTTGACGCCCGAGTGCAGCGGCTGGTGCAGATCGCCCACCAGGTGCACCACCCATTTCAGCGCTTCGTTGCGCTGCCGCAGCGGCTGCGTGTGGTCGCGCAGCACGGCGGTGTGGTGGATGATCAGTTGATCGACGCAATGCCCCTGCGGGCAGCGGCCCAGGCGCTCGCCACAGACCGGGTTGGCGCGCACGTGCCAGCCGCGGTAGGCCTCGGGGTCGCGGCGGGCCGCTTCGGCGCGGATCTCGTCCGGCCACGACGCCACCGCCGCCAGCGTGCGGCGCCCCGATGGCCGTCCGAAGCGGTCCAGGTCCTGCGCCAGCAGCGCCTGCACCTGTGCGCGGGCGGCGTCGTTCAGGCCGGCTTCGGCCAGCGCGGCGATCGCCGCATGGCCGCGCGCATTCCAGGCGCCGGCCGGCAGGCCGCCGGTGCTCAGCACCAGCGCCAGCCCTGCGCGGCACAGCCAGGCCCGTCGTCGCGGGTGGGGTGGCGGCGTCATCGCGGGCCGTGCAGTGTCGAACCGATGGTTCCGGAGGCGGAGACTCATAACGCCAGCGGATCGACGTCGATCGCCCAGCGCACGATGCCGCGGTGCGCGGGCGCGGTGCGCAGCTGGTGCAGCAGCGGCGGGCAGGCGGCCAGCACGCGCTGCAGGGCGGCGCGCGAGGGGCTTTCCAGCAGCATCTGGGCGCGCTCGATGCCGGCCACGCGCTGCACCGCCAGGGGTACGGCCGGGTACCAGGTGACCTGCGTCAGCGCCTCGGCCAGCTGCGGGTCGGGGTGCGCTGGCTGCTGAGCGGCCTGCGCCGTGGCGGCGAGAAACGCCTGCGCCGCCGCCTGTGTGCGCGCCTCGGCGCGCAGCAGGGCCAGGCGGCTGAACGGCGGCAGGCCGGCCTGGGCGCGCTCGGCCAGCTGGCGGGCGGCGAAGCCGGGGTAGTCGTGGGCTTTCAGCGCCTCGAACAGGGGATGCTGGGGGTGGTGGGTCTGCACCCACATTTCGCTGCCGGCGGCGCTGGCGGCGTCGCGGCCGGCGCGGCCGGCGGCCTGCATGAGCAGGGCGAACAGCCGCTCGGGGGCGCGAAAGTCGCTGGAAAACAGGGCCGCGTCCGGCTGGATGGCGGCCACCAGGGTGACGCGCCTGAAGTCGTGCCCCTTGGCGATCATCTGCGTGCCCACCAGCACGTCGATGTCGCCGGCGTGCACCTGGGCCAGGGCGCTGTCGAGCTGGCCCTTGCCGCGCGTGCTGTCGGCGTCGATGCGGGCGATGCGCGCCGGCGCGCCGTCGGGACGGCGCACATCGGCCAGCAGACCGGCCAGCTGCGCTTCGAGCTGCTCGGTGCCACGGCCCAGGCTGCCGAGGTCGAGGTTGCCGCACGCGGGACAGGCGCGTGGCACCGGTTGGGTGAAGCCGCAGTGGTGGCAGCGCAGCGAGCGGTCGATCCGGTGGAATACGCGGTAGGCGCTGCAATGCGGGCACTCGCTTTTCCAGCCGCAGTCGGCGCAGTGCAGCACCGGCGCCCAGCCGCGGCGGTTGAGCAGCAGCAGCGCCTGCTCGCCACGCGCCACGCGCTCGCCGATGGCGGCCAGCAGCGGGGCGGCGATCAGCGTGCCCCTGGGCTGGCGCGACATGTCGACGCGGCGCACGCGCGGCAGGCCGGTGGCCGGGTCGTCGGCGGGCGTCAGGCCGACGCGGCGCGGCATGGCCAGGCGCCGCAGGCGGCCGGGGCCTTCGGGTGCGGGGGCGCTGGCGTGCCAGATTTCCAGCGACGGCGTGGCCGAGCCCAGGATCACCTGCGCGCCGGCCAGGCGCCCGCGCATCAGCGCCAGGTCGCGCGCCGAGTAGCGCGCGCCTTCCTGCTGCTTGTAGCTGGGATCGTGCTCTTCGTCCACCACGATCAGCGCCAGCTGCGGCATCGACGCCAGCACCGCCACCCGCGTGCCCAGCACGATGCGGGCGCGCCCGCCGTGCGCGGCCAGCCAGGCGGCCAGGCGTTGCGCGGGCGTCAGGCCGCTGTGCAGCGATACGCAGGCGGCGGCGCCGAAGCGGGCGGCAAAGCGCGCTTCCAGCTGCGGCGTCAGGTTGATCTCGGGCACCAGCACCAGCACCTGCGCCGCCGGCTGGTGCGCCAGCACGCGCGCGGCGGCCTGCATATAGACCTCGGTCTTGCCGCTGCCGGTGGCGCCGTGCAGCAGAAACGGGCCCGGCTCCTGCGCGATGCGGGCCAGGGCGGCCGCCTGCTCCGCCGTCAGCGCCGTTGGCGCTGCTGCGGCGGCGGCGCCGGCTGGCGGCGCCTCGCCCAGGCGCCTGAGGCGGCGCGCCATCTGGGCGCTGCTGAGCGTGCGCAGCTGCGGCGGCAGCGCCGCCAGCGCCACTTCGCCCAGGGCGCGCTGGTAGTAGCTGGCGGTGAAGGCGATCAGCCGGCGCCAGTCGTCGGACAGCGGCGTCAGGCCCTCGAACACGCCGGCCAGCGGACGCACCTGGGCCGCCCAGTCGGGCGCGGGGGTGGCCGCTGCGCCCCACGCCACGCCCAGCACCTCGCGCGCACCCAGCGGCACGCGCACGATGCTGCCGGGCGCCAGCGGTGCGTCGGCGCGGTAGGTCAGCGGCTCGCCCAGGCCGCTGTGTGCCGGGGTGGCGACGGCGACGGCCAGCCAGTGCGTCATGCGGTGAACCTGATCTGGGTCATGGCTTGCCGACACTTGCAGTTTCGGGCTTAAGTGCTTGTTTTGAAAGCGTCTGCCAAGTCATGCCCAGAATATGTGGATAACTTTGTTGAGAATTCCCCGGCGCTCGCCCGCAGGCCTTGAAAATCAAGGGTTTCCTTATCCTGCCTGCCAAAGCAGCAACACTTGAAGTCCAATCAAATCAATAACTTAGCTGCGCTTCGCGTTTTGTAGCGCGGGGTCGTGGGCCGGGCCTTCCGAAGCGGGTGCACGCCGGTTTTTGTGCATAAGTCAAGCCCCCGAGTTGCTGGATGAAGTGTGAACCATGCCCGCTGCGCGCTTGACACGGGGCGGCCGCAGCAGTAGGCGGGTGCCCGTGGCCGTGGCGGCGCAGCGGCGGTCAGGCCGACCGCGCCCGCAGCAGGCGCGAATGGCGGTGCACCTCATCGACCAGGTGCGCCACATGCTCGGGCGGCGTGTGCTGGCTGATGCCGTGGCCCAGGTTGAAGATGTGGGTGCTGCCCGGCACGGCGGGGTCGCCGTGCGGGCGGCCGAAGCTGTCCAGCACGCGCCGCACGTCGGCGCGGATCGCCTCCGGCGGTGCGAACAGCACGTTGGGGTCGATGTTGCCCTGCAGCGCCTTGGGGTGCCGGGATGTGGCATCGTTTTGGCCTCCGGCGCTTGCTGGGCAAGCGCCAGCAGCTATAAGAGTTGTAGCATTCTGGGCAATCTGCGTGAGCATGCGGCGCGCCGTGCCCAGGTTCACGGTCCAGTCCAGGCCCAGCACGTCGCAGTCCAGTGCCGCCATGTCGGACAGCCACAGTCCGCCGCCCTTGGTGAAGACGATGCGCGGCACCACCTGACCGTCGGCGCCGGTGCGCTTGAGCTGGCCCAGCACGCGCGCGGTGTAGGCCAGGCTGAAGGTCTGGAAGGCGCCGTCGGCCAGCACGCCGCCCCAGCTGTCGAACACCATCACGGCCTGCGCGCCGGCGTCGATCTGGGCGTTGAGGTACTGCGCCACGGCGTCGGCGTTGACGGTCAGCAGGCGGTGCATCAGGTCGGGCCGGGCGTACATCAGGGTCTTGACGTGGCGGTAGTCGTCGCTGCCGCCGCCTTCGACCATGTAACAGGCCAGCGTGAAGGGGCTGCCCGAGAAGCCGATCAGCGGCACACGGCCATTCAAGGCCTTGCGGATGCTGGTGACGGCGTCGAACACGTAGCGCAACCGGTCCATGTCGGGCACCGCCAGCCGCGCCACGGCGGCTTCGTCGCGCACCACCTGCGCAAACTTGGGGCCCTCGCCCTGCGCAAACGACAGGCCCAGGCCCATGGCGTCGGGCACCGTCAGGATGTCGGAAAACAGGATGGCGGCGTCCAGCGGGTAGCGCTCCAGCGGCTGCAGCGTGACCTCGGTCGCGTATTGCACGTTGGTGGCCAGCCCCATGAAGCTGCCGGCCCTGGCGCGCGTGGCGCAGTATTCGGGCAGGTAGCGCCCGGCCTGGCGCATCAGCCAGACCGGGGTGTGCTCGGTGGCCTGGCCCAGACAGGCGCGCAGGAAGGTATCGTTGTGCAAAGGGGCAAAGCTGGTCATGCCCGGATTGTCTCAGCCTTGCACGTGGCACCCCCGCACAATGTCACGCCAGCGCGGGCGGCGGCCGCGCCGGACCGTCCGCCAGGCCCAAAACCCCTTCACAATACGGGTTAACCCTTGGCATTGACCCAAGGCGCGGGACAGCACCATGGACCAGCATTACCTCACCCCCCTGTTCGATCCGCGTTCGATCGCCCTCTTCACTGGCCCGCAGGACGCGCCCGAACAGCAGACGCCGCAGGCGCGCGCGCTGCTGGCGCATCTGCAGGCACAGGCCTTCAAGGGCCAGGTGGTGCCGCTCAGCGTCCACACCACCGGCACCCTGGCCGACCTGGCGCAGGCGCGCGCCGACCTGGCCATCATCGCCCTGCCGGACGAAGAAATCGGCCCCGCGCTGGAGCTGGCCGGTCGCATCAAGGTGAAGGCGGCGCTGGTGCTGTCCCATGGCGTGGACGCCCGGCGCGCGCGCGAACTGCAGCGGCTGGCGCGCCGCCACGGGGTCTGGTTGCTGGGGCCCAACAGCCAGGGCTTTCAGCGCCCCGGTCTGCAGCTCAACGCCAGCGTGGCGGGCGCGCTGGCGGCGCCTGGGCAACTGGCGCTGGTGTCGCAGTCGGGCGCGCTGACGGCGTCGATCCTGGACTGGGCCCGCCAGAGTCGGGTCGGTTTTTCCACCGTGGTGGCGCTGGGCCCGCACACCGGCGTGACGCTGGCCGACACGCTGGACTTTCTGGCCGCCGACCGCCACACCAGCGGCATCGTGGTCTACATGGAAGGCATCGCCAGCGCGCGCCGCTTCACCAGCGCGCTGCGTGCGGCCGCCAACGCCAAGCCGGTGGTGGTGCTCAAGTCCGGGCGGCAGGCGGCCGGCAACGTGGCGGCGCAGACGCATTCGGGCGCCATCGTCGGCAGCGACGACGTGTTCGACGCCGTGCTGCGGCGCGCCGGCGCGGTGCGCGTGCGCTCCTTCGTCGAGCTGTTCTCGGCCGCCAAGTGCCTGGCCTCGCGCTACCGCCCGGTCGGGCGGCGCCTGGCCATCATCAGCAACGGCGGCGGCCCCGGCGTGCTGGCAGCCGACTGGGTGAGCGAGCTGGGGCTGACGCTGGGCGTGCTGTCGCCCGAGGCGGCGCGCGAGCTGGCGCCGCGGTTGCCGGCGCAGGCTTCGCTGAGCGACCTGATCGACCTGTCGGAGGGCGCCACGGCCGAGCATTTCCGCGCCGCGCTGGAGGTGGCGGCCAAGGACCGCGCCGTGGACGGCGTGCTGGTGCTGTATTCACCCAAGTTCGGCGGCGACGCCGACGCCGTGGCGCAGGAGCTGGTGCAGGCCCGCCCGCGCCTGGCCAAGCCGCTGGTGGCCTGCTGGATGGGCGACGCCAGCGTGCAAACGGCGCGCCACGCCCTGGCCGAGGCGCAGATCCCCAGCTTTCGCACCCCCGAGGCGGCGGTGGGCGCCTTCGGCAACATCGCCAGCTTCTATCAGAACCAGCAGATGCTGCAGCAGACGCCGCCGCCGCTCACCGGCCTGGCGGCGCCCGACGTGGAAGGCGCGCGCCTGCTGATCGAGAGCGTGCTGACCGAGCGGCGCAGCGTCCTGACCGAGATGGAATCCAAGGCGCTGCTGTCGGCCTTCCACATTCCGGTCACGCAGACGCTGCTGGCGCGCAGCGCCAACGAGGCCATGATGATCGCCACCCAGATCGGCTTTCCGGTGGCGCTGAAGATCGACTCGCCCGACATCAGCCACAAGAGCGACGTCGGCGGCGTGGCGCTGAACGTGATGCACGCCACCGCCGTGCGCGACATCTGGCAGGACATGATGGCGGCGGTGCGCGAACGCCAGCCCGACGCCCGCATCAACGGCATCACGGTGCAGGCCATGGCGCGCAAGCCGCGCGGGCGCGAGCTGTACATCGGCGTGGTGACCGACGAGCCGTTCGGCCCGGTGATCGCCTTCGGCGCCGGCGGCACCCTGATCGAGCTGTACCGCGACCATGCCATGGAGCTGCCGCCGCTCAACCAGTTCCTGGCGCGGCGACTGATGGAGCGCTCGCGCGTGCACGAAACCCTGGGTCCCTGGCGCCGTGCGCCGGCGGTGGACATGGCGGCGCTGGAGCAGGTGCTGCTGCGCGTGTCCGAAATGGTGTGCGAGCTGCCGCAGTTGCGCGAGATGGACATCAACCCCATCATCGTCGACGAACACGGCGTGCTGGCGGTGGACGCGCGCATCGTCATCGGTCCGGCGGCGCAGGCCGCACCGGGGCGCGCGGGGCGCTACGGTCATCTGTCGATCCTGCCGTACCCGGCGCGCTTCGAGCAGTGGTGGCCGCTGCGCGGCGGTGGCGAATACAAGGTGCGACCGATCCACCCCGACGACGCGCAGCCGCTGCAGGACATGATGAAGCGCCTGACGCCCGAGAGCCGCTACTTCCGCTTCGTCTCCAACATGGCCGAGCTGCCGCCGCACATGCTGTCGCGCTTCACGCTGATCGACTACGACCGCGAGATGGCGCTGTGCGCCGTGGTGGAAGAGGAGGTGCCGACCGAGGACGGCGGCAAGACCACGCGCGAGCGCATCATCGGCGTGTCGCGCTACATCACCAACCCCGACCAGACCAGCTGCGAGTTCTCGCTGGTGGTGGACGACGGCTACGCCGGCCAGGGCCTGGGCACGCGGCTGATGCTCAGCATCATGGACGCGGCGCGCGAAAAGGGCCTGCAGGAAATCATCGGCCTGGTGCTGACGCACAACAACGGCATGCTCAAGCTGATGCGCAGCCTGGGCTTCGAGGTCAAGGCCTACCCGGAAGACCCGGACTTCCGGCTGGTCACGCACCCGCTCTGAAGCGGCCCGGGCCCCGCATGCCGCCGTGCGTCCCGGTCGTTCGTCATTGCCTGCGCGCCGGTTCAGGTCAGCGGTCCAGCAGATCGCGCGCCACGATCTCTTTCATGATCTCCGAGGTGCCGGCGTAGATGCGCTCGATGCGCGCATCGGCGTAGGCGCGTGCGATCGGGTACTCGGCCATGTAGCCGTAGCCGCCGAACAGCTGCAGGCATTCGTCGGTGACGCGGCCCAGCAGCTCGCTGTGCCACAGCTTGCCGGCGGCGGCGCCGACGGCATCCAGCCCGCCGGCCAGGTGCTGCGCGATCAGCTGGTCGCAGAAGGCGCGGCCGGCGGCGATGTCGGCGGCCAGCTGGGCCAGCTTGAAACGGGTGTTCTGAAAGTCGGCCAGGCGCTGGCGGAACGCCCGGCGCTCCTGCACGTAGGCCACGGTCCAGTCCAGCACCGCCTCGGCGCGCGCCTGGCACTGCACGCTGATCAGCAGGCGCTCCTGCGCCAGCTTCTGCATCAGGTACTTGAAGCCCTGGCCCTCGTCGCCCAGCAGGTGGCTGGCGGGCACGCGCACCTGGTCGAAGAACAGCTCGGCCGTGTCCTGCGCGTGCTGGCCGATCTTGCGCAGGTTGCGCCCGCGCGTGAAGCCCGGCATGTCGCGCTCGACCACCAGCAGCGACACGCCATGCGCGCCCTGCGCGGGGTCGGTCTTGCAGGCCACCACCACCAGGTCGGCGTTGTGGCCGTTGGTGATGAAGGTCTTCTGGCCCGTCAGCACATAGTGTTCGCCCTCGCGCCGTGCCTGGGTGCGGATGGCCGCCACGTCGCTGCCGGTGCCGGGTTCGGTCATGGCGATGGCGGCGATCTTGTCGCCGCGCACCATGGCCGGCAGCAGCGCCTGTTGCAGCTCGGGCCTGCCATGCGCGGCCAGGTACGGCGCCACGATGATGGAATGCAGCGGAAAGCCCGGCCCGGTGGCGCCGATGCGCCCCAGCTCCTCGCTGACGATGAAGTCGAACAGCAGGTCGGCGCCCGGCCCACCCAGCGCCTCCGGCAGCCAGCAGCACAACAGGCCGTGGTCGCCGGCCTGGCGCCAGACGTCGCGCGGCACGCCGTGGGCTTCTTCCCAGGCGGCGTGCTGCGGTGCGATCTCGCGCTCGCAGAAGCGGCGCACCTGCTCGCGGAAGGCGTGGTGGTCGGGGCTGAACAGGGGGCGGGGGGCGGGTTTCATGGGCTGCACTGTAACCCGACTGTCGGGCCACCCGGGGCCTGTCGGAAAATATCAGAATGATAGCTGGCGGCGCTTATTCGACGGGCGCTGGAGCCCTGTTGGATTCAGCATCGCCGTGCAGGCGCCAGCCCTGCGGCGTGTGGCCGGTCCAGTGGCGGAAGGCGCGCGCAAAGCTCTTGTCGCTGGCAAAGCCGGCCGCACGCGCCACGCGGGCGATCGGCCAGTCGGTGCGCAGCAGCAGCGCGCAGGCCTGGGCGCGCCGTGCTTCGTCCTTGAGCTGCTGCACGCTGGTGCCTTCGGCGCGCAACTGGCGGTGCAGGCTGCGCGCCGACAGCGCCAGCCGCGCCGCCAGCGTCTCGGCGGTATGCGCCGCCTGCGGCTGCTGCAGCAGGGCGCGCACGCGCCGCGACAGCAGGCGGTCGCGCCGGTAGGGCCAGACCAGGATCGGCAGCGCGCGGCGCAGCATCTGGTCCAGCGCGGTGCCGTCGCGGCGCAGCGGCAACTGCAGGTAGTGGGCGTCAAAGCGCAGCCCGGCGCAGGTGGCGCCGAACCGCACCGGGCCGGGAAACAGACGCGCGTACAACTCGGCATGTGCCGGCGCGGCGAACGGAAACTGCGCGCCCTGCAGGACGATCTGCGAATCCACCAGCCAGCAGGCCAGCCCGTGCAGGTTGCGCAGCAGCGACAGCAGGGCGAACTCGCGCAGCGCGCCCAGCGCGCGCCGCTCCACGATCTGCACCTGGGCCTGCGCGCCGCTGCGCTCCAGCGTCAGCGCCACGTCCTCGGTCAGCAGGCCGTGGTGGCGGCACCAGCGCGCCAGCGCCACGCCCAGCGTGGGCGCGCTGATGCTGGCGCGCGCCAGCATGCCGTAGCTGCCCCAGGGCAGGCGGCGGCTGAACCAGCCGAGCGCCTCGTCGTCCAGCTCCTGCATGGCGGCGGCGCACAGGCGCTCGAACTGCAGGGCGGTGACCTGGGTGCCTGGCCGTGCCAGATCGGATGGCGCGATTTGTGCCTTCAGCAGAGCCGCGGCGGGATCCAGTCGGCGCTGCGTGTAGGCCTGCACCACCGCCTGCACCAGAGAGATCGGGGTCTGCCCGGCAGGGCGCGGCGGGCGGTCGGGCGTGGCAGCGGGCGGCATTCCACAAGTGTCGGCATGGCTGGCACATTTTGCAACCCGTCTGGCAACACCCGGCCCCTGGCCGGGGCTAAGCTGGCACCTGTACGGGCGGCCCGCGGCTGCACTACCATGGCGGCCAGCCTGGCCCGGATCCGCAGGAGACGTGAAATGAGCACGGCACTGACCGAAAGCTGCGCGCGCGGCGCGCAGACGCCGCCGCTGATCGAGCAAACCATTGGCGCCTTTTTCGACGCCATGGTGGCGCGCTTTCCCGAGCGCGAGGCGCTGGTGGTGGCGCACCAGGGGCGGCGCTACAGCTACCGCCAGTTGCAGCAGGACGCCCACCGGCTGGCCAGCGCGCTGCTGCGGCTGGGCCTGAAGCCGGGCGAGCGCATCGGCATCTGGTCGCATAACAACGCCGAATGGGTGCTGATGCAGCTGGCCACGGCCAAGGCCGGCCTGGTGCTGGTCAACATCAACCCGGCCTACCGCACGGCCGAGGTGGAATACGCCCTCAACAAGGTGGGCTGCCGGGCGCTGGTGACCATGCCGCGCTTCAAGACCAGCGACTATCTGGGCATGCTGCGCGAGCTGGCGCCCGAGTGGGCGCACGCCAGGCCGGGCGAGCCGCTGCAGTCGCAGACGCTGCCGCAGCTGCAGCACGCGATCTGGATCGACGTTGCCGGCGAAGGCGCCGAGGAGCCGGGCTTCATGCGTTTTTCCGAGCTGCTGGCGAGTGGCGACCCGCAGGATCCGCGCCTGGCCCAGGTGGCGCGCCTGCTGCATCCGCAGGACGCCATCAACATCCAGTTCACCAGCGGCACCACCGGCTTTCCCAAGGGCGCCACGCTGACGCACCGCAACATCCTGAACAACGGCTTCTTCATCGGCGAAGCGATGAAGCTGACCGAGCAGGACCGCCTGTGCATCCCCGTGCCGCTGTACCACTGCTTCGGCATGGTGCTGGGCAACCTGGCGGTGCTGACGCATGGCGGCTGCATCGTCTATCCCAACGACGCCTTCGACCCGCTCACCGTGCTGCAGACCGTGCAGGACGAGAAGTGCACCGGCCTGCACGGCGTGCCCACCATGTTCATCGCCGAGCTGGATCACCCGCGCTTCAAGGAATTTGATCTGTCCAGCCTGCGTACCGGCATCATGGCCGGCAGCCCCTGCCCGATCGAGGTGATGAAGCGCGTGCAGAGCGAAATGAACATGGGCGAGGTGACCATCGCCTACGGCATGACCGAGACCTCGCCCGTCAGCTGCCAGAGTTCCACCGACACGCCGCTGGACAAGCGCGTGTCCACCGTGGGCCTGGTGCAGCCGCACCTGGAGATCAAGATCATCGACCCCGAGACCGGCCGCACCGTGCCGGTGGGCGA
>WBZM01000264.1_pt1 | contig 41163 bp, 27 predicted proteins | sample 5204271 | NCBI WGS metagenome assembly WBZM01 (sample SAMN12344346, study PRJNA552823) | activated sludge metagenome | biome: Activated sludge suspended growth; feature: Nitrification reactor; material: Wastewater; isolation source: activated sludge from nitrification reactor of wastewater... | reverse complement strand
CCGAGGGGATCGGAGGTCAAGAAGTAGTTCTTGGCATCAGCCTTTGGGTCGCTCGCTGTTACACCACCCGTGAAGCCACCACCACGAATAATATAGTCGGGCAGTTCGCCATTAGGGTAGAGGCCATTGGTGAACTGTTGGCCAGCGCCCTGTGCCATTCGTTTGTTCAACTCCAACAAGCCAGCTGGATCCAACAAGTCTGGTGTTTTCCATGGGCTTTGGGTACCTGTGAACACGTTCAGGGAAACCTTCGCCTTGCCCAATTTGCCTTTCTTGGTGGTGATGACCACTACGCCGTTGGCCGCACGGGAGCCATACACCGATGCAGCCGAGGCATCCTTCAACACCTGCATGGACTCGATGTCATTGGGGTTGAGGAAGTTCATGTTCGTCTCATTGGAGACGGGCACACCGTCAATCACGTACAGCGGCTCGTTGTTGTTGATAGTGCCAAAGCCCCTGATACGTACGAATGACGTGGCACCTGGGTCGCCAGAAGTTGAAATCTGTACGCCGGCCACCTTGCCTTGGAGCTGATCCGTGAAGTTGGAGGAGGCAAACTTGGTCATGTCCTTGGTGTCCACCACCGAAACAGAACCCGCAATGTCGCGGCGGCTTTGGGCGGTGTAGCCCGTAACCACTACCTCGGAGAGGGCGGTCGAAGACTCTTCCATGACGATGTTGACCGCCGTTTGGGCGCCCACAGCCACTTCTTGGGACTCATAACCCGTGTACGAGATCACCAGCACGGCATCGTTGCCAGTTACCCGGATGGAGTAGCTGCCGTCAATGTCCGTGATGGTGCCAGAATCTGTACCCTTGACAAGGATGGTGGCGCCTATCAGTGATGATTTGTCGGTGGCCGACGTCACTGTACCGCTCACCGTCCGCTGCGCAAAGGCCACAGAGGCACTTACCACAAAAAGCAAGGTAAGTAGCGAGAGTAAAGAAAATCGTTTCATAATTACCATTATAAATGTTTAAGTTGGTGAAAAATGCTTGTTTGTTCGAAACTTGCTCTCTCAAGTTTCCCGCAATGTTGGTGGTTTAAAAAAATTCGGCGGCGTCTAACTGGTTGAATGGCAATAATTTGGCAGGTTATAGGGTGCGTTCGAGGGATGGAGGAGCGCCAAAAAGACGGGCTAAGGTAATATTGTTTTTTTTACACCAAAGAATTTTTTCAAGAAAATTCTGTTGCATTCTGGCGGCTTTTCAACCAATCTTAATGTGAAAATTGCTGGCATTCATGCTTTTCCTTGGTGTTTTATTGGCATTGAGCAAAATCCAGTAAAAACGATGCAGCGTTTCACCAGACTGCTTCCGTTATCGAGCCGATTCAATGATTCATCTCCGGTGCTGAGTTCATGATCGCTTTTTCTTGAAAGGAGCTTGTTGCCAATGCTCTTAATGCCCTTGTCTGCTTGCCACCAGGCAACGGGGCCGCACATTTCATAAATCTCGCTTTCTAATGAAAAATACCCAAGTCAGTGTTCAGCCCGAATACTAACCCTTCCCGAATGTGGAGCGAAGGAACTTCACGCAGGAAATACTGGAGGTTCCTGCCATGATAAAGCTGCTAAACTTGCCAAAAGGGGGGCGTATCCTGAAAGTCGGATGCGGAAGGGGAATAGCCTTGCCACCATTCACCGTTTTTGCCAGCCCTCTTGCTTGGTCGGCCTTGATGTTGATGGGGAATTGGTTGCCATTGCCCGGCAATGTTTCCCATCAAGAAGCATCCGCTGCGAAATGATAGAAGCTGACGCCCATTCCCTGCTTTTTGAGGACGCCTCTTTCGACATGGTGATAGATTTTGGTACCTGCTACCATATTATATTAAAGGTCAGCCGAGGCGCTCCGTGAAATCAACCGGGTGTTTGCAGTCGGTGGCCTTTTTGTTTATGAAACACGTTTCAACCAGTTCCTTTCTCACCCAATCATTTTCCTTTGGCAAGCGGATTCCTTGGGCTGACGCAAGCGGTTTCCGCTACGAAAAATCAATGCTGTTCTGGGCTGTGAGGAGGAAATTTTGAAATGTCATAATTACAGTTATGTTAAGTTGATAATAGGGCGACCTGCCTTGCCTGAAATGGAATCAGGAATATGAAGTGCGGCCAGGAAATCACTGATATTCGTACCTGTTTTCTCAAAAATCGGCTTATTGAGACATTTTTTTGCCCTTTTGGTATTATGCTGCTCCTGCAAATCCGGTGGCCAGCCCATTGGCGGATGCCACCTTTGCCCTGACAGTGGTGGAATTTCGGGGATGGGACGGGGCCTCCGAGCCTTCCATTTCTCTAACCTCCTCTAACGGCTAACGCCCCGCCACGCACCGAACAACAGCGGCAGGGCCTCGGTGGTGAGCGCCTTCATCGAGCTGGATTATTTCTTCCGAAATGGCAAGCGAGCTTGCCTCGGCGAAATCGTTGTGTGCTTGGTCCGCTGAGTAGAGCAAGTTCAAATCTCGTGGTCCGCCAGAGGTGTAGTTGAGCTGCGCTGGGGTAAACAATTCAAGGATGATACTGCCGCCGGGCCTCAGCGAACGGAGGCATTGCTTGAACAAATCGCTGCGGAATTCGGCGGGGAAATGCGAGTAAATCAAGCCGATGGCATCCCAGGGGCCGTGCTTTTCAATATCGAATTCCCGGACGTCCATCACGTGGTAATCCAGTTGGACGCCACGGTCGGCTGCGAGGGCGAGTGCTTTTTCCCGCCCGTTTTCGCTGAAGTCAATGGCGGTCACCTGCCAGCCCATTTCCGAGGCAAAGACGGCATTCCTACCCTCCCCTTCTGCCAACAACAGCAGTCGCCCAGTAGGTGAAATGGCGGTGATTTTATCCTTGAAAAATTCGTTGGGCTGAACGCCGTAAACATATTCGGCTTGGCTGTAGCGGTCGTTCCAGAAATGATTTGGGTATAGCATAAGTTTAACAATTAGATGGCAAAAATATGCCTGCAACCAGGTTTTTATAAAGAAACGGCCATTTTTATTGGTTTCAAAAATGACTTATAAAATTATCTTTGACGGAAATATGGGTTCCATATTGGGCTAACAACAATAATCGTAATTGAATTGGTACGTACCAACATTCTACATATATCTCTATGGGTGATATTCCCCCTTTTCGCTGCTGCGCAAAAAGCCGATTACCGTTTGTACACTGTGGCTGACGGACTGCCCTTCAATGGTATTTTCGGAATCGCACAGGACACCCAAGGTTTCGTTTGGGTTAACGCTGGCGAGCAATTAGGCCGATTCGACGGGCAAAAATTCATCTCCCGAACCAATTCGAAGCATCCGGTATTCGACAAGGCGACCAGTGTGCCTCCCTGGATGGTGCAGTCTGGAGCAAATATCCACTATGGCGATCAACATAATTTCTATACACTAAATACCCTGACTGGTGCTGAATCCATTATTCCCTTGGCGAACCGCTTATTGCCGGGTCGCTGGAATAACGGGCGTAGTGTGAAACTGGCTGACAACGAACTGGCCATTGTTTTTACCGAAGAAAACGAAGTCGAACTCTTGGTAGTGCTATTGAAGGGGGGGCAAATGACCGGGCAATTCAAGCTCGAAGGCGTGAATGCAAAACAAACCAACTATTTCAACACTTTTTGCACTGATGGTCGAAGCCATTTTTATTTCATCAATAGCGACTATACAAACGTGTTGAAAGTTGACAGGCGCGGCAAAAAAACAGGTACTTACTCCTTGCCAGGCAATATAAAACCAAGCAACCTTGCCCGATTGGCTACTGGGAGAGAAGGGGCGGTTTTGTTTTCTATCGAATACGAGGTATTCAAATTGGAGCAAGGTGCCACTGGTTTCCTTCCCCACCCGATCAACCAGTTTCTCGACAAGGCAACTACAGGCATTTTCGACCTGCTCGAAACCCCGGAAGGCGACCTATGGATTTGCGGTTTCAACCGCCTCGTCGCGCATTTTGACCTAAAAAAAGGTGTTTTTCAGGAGTTTACCAGCGAAATCAAGCAGGTCATACCATACGAGGTCATTTTCAATCTTCTATATCAAGATTCGCATGGTTCTATATGGTTAGGCTCCACCCTGGGGCTGTTGCGGGTAACCCCGGAGAGTACATATTTTGAAACTTATTTCACAGCGCCCTCGCCGGATTGTGGCGGGTTTTGCAGCTTCAGGGGTTTTGCAGAAGATGAACAAGGCAGTGTTTATGCAAGTTTTTACAACAATATTTTCAAAATTGGAAAGGGCGGTACCCTGGCCAATACACCTTTGTTGCCAATTTCGAATGGTCCGTTCGATATTTATTTCGAGCAAGGGAAATTGTTGCTGAACAACGGCAGGATTTTCAATTTGGAGCAAGGGCGTTTTGCCAACGAGCCACTGACATCCGGCGACTTCGGTTCCATCGCCCGTGACGGCAAGGGGCAGCTTTGGCTGGCATTGGGGAAGGATTTGTATCGCTTGGGAGAACAGGGGGGGAAATTAGATTGGCAACCCATAAAATCCTTCTCCATCGAAAGAAATTTTTTCAACGACATAGCTTACGACCCTGCAAATCGCCAGCTTTGGCTCGCTACCAACGACAGCCTGTGGACGTTTGACCCATACAATTATGCATTACACCGATTCGGAGAAAAGGACGTCAGCTTCCCATCCCGTATCAAGTGCATTTATCCCGACGGCATTGGCAGCCTCTGGCTCGGCACCGAGCGGGGGCTTGTACACTTCGATTACAAAAAAAGCATTTTGCGAAATTATACCCATTCAGATGGGTTGTCCAACGATGTCGTAGTGGGCATCTTACCTGAGGGCGATTCCTGCCTTTGGGTTTCCACCTACAACGGGCTTTCGAGGTACAGCATGGCCAATGGGCGCTTCCTCAACTTCCACAAACAGGATGGGCTGGCGGACAACGAGTTCAACCGGGCCAGCTATTTCAAAGCCTCCGACGGGCATATGTTTTACGGCGGGGTTAGGGGCGTCACCGCATTTTATCCAGAAAGACTGATGGCGGCTTTTGCAAGGCGAAAGACAAGGGACAGGCTGTTGTTGCGGGGCATCACACTAACAGAGGAGGGTTCGGACAGTACATTTACCCTGTTATTCCCAAATTCAGGTCAACCACTGCATGCCTATCACCGCAACCGCACCATCCGGTTCGATTTCGGCTTGATAAGCACCAGGGGAAGCATCCTTTTTAGCTACAAGCTCGATGGTTTGAACGAAAATTGGTCAACTCCGACCAAGGACAACGGCCTTACTTTCAATAGTTTGCCAGCAGGCGAATACGTGTTCCGGGTAAAGGCAATGGATGCAAGGGGAAGTTGGCTGCCTGATGAAATTGCCGTGCCGCTCATCGTGCATCCGCCGTGGTGGGCTACTTGGTGGGCTTATCTCATCTATTTGGTGTTGCTGGCGAGCATAGCCTACGGCATTTTTTATTTTTTGAAAAAACGCTGGGAACTGCAAGGTCAGTTGCGCCTCGAACAACAGGAGGCGGTGCGGTTGAAGGAACTGGACAGTTTCAAGAGTCAGCTTTTTACGAACATTACACATGAGTTCCGAACGCCACTAACGGTGATTTTGGGCATGGCGGAGCAGGGGAATTTGGAAATTGGGAAATTGAAGAAATTGGAAATTGGGGACTCCACAGAACGATTTCAAACAATTTCCAATTTCCTAATTTCCAATTTCCAATTAATAGAACGCAACGGGCAGAACCTGCTGCGGCTCATCAACCAATTGCTCGACCTGTCGAAATTGGAGAACAAAACCTTCCAACTCCACCTCCAGCACGGCGACATCGTGCCATACCTGCGCTACCTGACCGAAAGTTTCCACAGCTATGCCAATGTCCGCAACCAGTCCCTGCGGTTCTTCTCTACCCTGGAGCAATTGGAGATGGACTATGACGCCGAGCAACTTTACCAAATCATGGGCAACTTGCTGTCCAATGCGCTCAAGTTCACGCCGTCGGGCGGGGAGATAAAAGTGGAAATTAAGAAATTGGAAAATTCGAAAATTGGCGCTTCCCCAATTTCTCAATTTCCTAATTTTCTAATTTCTGTCAGCGACACTGGTATCGGGATACCTGAATCCGAAATGCCACATGTTTTCGACCGCTTTTACCAAGTGGACGGCACGAGTACACGCCCCGGCGAAGGCACGGGCATAGGGCTGGCCCATACCTACGAACTGGTGAAGCTGATGAAAGGGGAAATCGAGGTAGAGAGCCAATTGGGGGTCGGCTCCACTTTTACGGTGAGGCTGCCCATCACCCACACCGCATCGCAAATAGCTAATAACAGCCCCGAAACGACACCGCCGAAAATCAAAGCCTATGACGATTTACGTCAAAGCATTGACCCCGTTGAAACTCCTACGGCAGTGGTTGATTCCCCGCAGTCAGCCATTCAATCCTTCAAACCTTCAATCCTTATCATGGAAGACAATCCCGATGTGGTCTATTACTTAAAGTCCATACTTGGGGAGATGTACGAACTTGATATTGCCTATAACGGCCGTGTCGGTGTTGAGAAGGCGCTGGAGACCATTCCCGACCTCGTCATCAGCGATGTGATGATGCCAGAAAAGGATGGGTTTCAAGTGTTGGACACGTTGAAGAACGAGGAGCGAACAAGCCATATCCCCATCCTGCTGCTGACGGCCAAAGGGGATGTTGCTTCAAAATTGAGCGGGCTTCGGCGTGGGGCAGATGCCTACTTGCCCAAGCCGTTTGAAAGGGCAGAAATGCTGGTGACACTGGAGATGATGCTGGCAAATAGGCGACGTATGGGAAACTATTTGGGAAGGCTACAGGGCATGGTGCTGATGCCAACGGCCAGCATGTCAGCGACCGTCGAAGCATCTGAGGATTTATTGGAGGAATTGGCTTCCACCGATATTGAAATCGAGAACGCCTTCCTACAGCGGGTGCGGCAAGTCGTGGAAAGCAATTATGCCGACGATGGGTTTGCGCTCCCCCAACTTTGCCACAAACTGGGCATGAGCCGCTCCCAGTTATTCCGAAAGATGAAGGCCCTGACGAATGTTTCACCTTCCGATTATATCCGTGACTTCCGCATGAAACAGGCCAAGGTTTTGTTGGAAACAAAAAAAATGACCGTTAAGGAAGTGGCCTACAGTGTTGGGTTCAAAGACATCCCACATTTTTCCCGCACTTATCAGGAAACACATGGCGTATCTCCCAGTGCAACCAATAAATAATTGAAAATCAATTATTTATGAATCTTATTTAATAAATGTAACGTGTTTTTCATCGTTTCGTGCAACGAATGTGCAACAAATTTGAGCCGATTATGCAACTGATTGCACCGAATGAGCAACGATTTGGAGTACGTACATCCAAATCTTTGCGTCGCAGATGAGCAGTCTAAATCTACCACGATTTATGATTTGCAAACTTTTTACGCTAACAACACCTATACACCCATGAAAAGCTTTTTTATCCACTATTGTCCATTTATTGGACTAAGTGCTTCGCAAGCAATTTCCCACCAGCTTAAATTGAGAAAGGCATTTAGTACGGAATCAGGAAACACCTAAATCCAAGATAGAGCAGGTCGGCCTTGAGCCTGCCCGCCGTTTCCAACCACCATCGTTTCGGAATCAAACGCATCACATTGAACGCCAGTCCTTGGGGGCAAAGGCTACGCATTTCTCCTATTACCGCTGCGCTTCCTGTCAGGAAGCCGGAAGGCAAGGCATTTCATTCGAAACCACATTTTTTAACTAAATACATCCAACATGAAAAAAATCTTTTTCTTACTGCTGTTGGCGGGTTCTGCGACATGGGGTTTTTCGCAGAGCAACGTACAGGTAGTAACGCAAACCGGGAACGGTAACACCGAGACGGCCACGCAGGCTGGCTTGGGGAACAGTTCTACGGGTGTGCAGACTGGCGACAACAACCAGGCGACTACCGTGCAACAGTACACTACTAGCCCGACTCTGTTAGGCGAAAACTTGCTGAACTACCAGCAGCTTGGCAACAACAACTCGCAGACCACCACCCAACTCAACAGGCGGAACACTTCCGACCTGCTACAAGAAGGAAACGACAACGAGTCGGTCACCCACCAGCAGGGAAGGTTGAACAACATCGTTGCTGAACAGTCGGGGGACGAGAACACTGCCAACATCAGGCAGCGACTGGTGGAGAATTCTGCCACGCTGTTGCAGGATGGCAACGAGAACGACGCCGACATTTTCCAGCGGGGTGACCGCAACGAGACCACTGTAACACAGTTGGGCGGCACCAACTCAGCCGATGTCAGCCAACTCGACGGTAATGACAATGTCAGCAACACCGAGCAATCGGGCAACGGGAATGCCTCGATGACCCAACAGCTCAACGGCAACGGCAACGATGCCAATGTGGAGCAGGTTGGGGATTTCAACGCCAGCAACACCTACCAGGATGGCAACAACAACGATGTGGAGGTTACCCAAGATGGCAACAACAACGCTGCTTCAAGTAGCTCCATCGGCAACGGCAACGGTGCCGACATTGACCAAGAGGGCAACGAAAACGAATCGGGAATTGCCCAGACTGGCAACGGCAACGATGCGCAGAGCACGCAGGATGGCGACAGGAATGCTTCCGAAGTAACCCAATCGGCCAACACCAACGATGCGGACGTGGACCAACGGGGCAACGACAACGCCTCATCGGTGCAACAAGGCGGTGGCAATGACAACATAGCCGAGGTAAGGCAAGATGGCGACAATAACAGCTCTGACATGAGCCAAAATGGCGCTTCAAACGAAGCTTATCTCGACCAGGATGGCAACCTCAACGAATCAAGCATAGCCCAGACAGGCAGCGCCAACGACCTTGAGGGGACTTCTGATGGAAATGGAAATACCATCCTCGGCTTGCAGGACGGTACCGACAACAGCGCCACGATTGAGCAGGTTGGCAATTCCAACGACGCCGATGTGGCCCAGTACGGCAGCGGCAATGCCGTGGACATCCTTTCTGAAGGTGACGAGAACACAGCCACTGTTGACCAAGGCAATGGCATGGACCCAGCCCTTGACAACACAGCGAACATCTCCCAAACGGGCGATTTGAATACGGTTACTGCCACCCAAACCGGTACTGGCCACACGACCACCATGACGCAGGTTGGCAACGCCAACACCATGACCGTAACGCAATCCAATAATTGATTTTTTCAATAATGATGAATCATAAATGATGAATGATGGATTTGCAAGGGATTGATTAACAATTGGTTACAGAATGAATTCACCATTGTCATTGATTCAACACTTTTAACACTTAATTCAAAATTAAAATCTCATTTACAATGAAGAAGACAATTTTTTCACTGCTCGCTTTCTTTGCTTGCATCGCTTGGGTAGCTGCCCAGAACAACACCCACACCGGTAACCAGACCGGCAACGGCAACACGGCTACTGCCACACAGGCTGGCCTTGCCAACTTGGCAACCGACAACCAGAATGGCAATGACAACAATTCAACCATCGGCCAGGACGGTGACATGAACAAAGCTAAATCTACTCAAGACGGCGATGGTTACACCTCCACCATCACCACCACAGGGAACGGCAACTCGGCATTGAACTACCAGTACTCGGGCAGCGGTGACATCTCCACCACAACACAGACTGGTGACGGCAATTATTCTTGGAGTGCCCAGGGTTATGGTTCTGGCAATGATGCCGAAATTACCCAAACTGGCGACTTGAACGAGAGCACGGTGGGCCATCTTGGCAGCGGCAACACTACGGACGTCACCCAAACTGGTGATGAAAATACCTCATGGCATGAGGCATACGGCGACGACAACACTGTCAGCATCGAGCAGATTGGTGATGACAACAATGCCGATGTAAGGCAGGGCAGCGATTATGGCTATGCTGGATTCCCAATCGAAGAGTTTTCAAATGGGTCAACAGCCAATATTTCCCAGGAAGGTATTGGCAACGACGCCTTTATTGAGCAAACGGGCGAAGAGAACGGCGCCGATATTGACCAATTGGGCGATGGCAACGAAGCTTCGATTTCGCAGCGTTCCGCCACTGCTCTGGGCAATGCTTCCAACGCAAACGTGGCCGATATCTTCCAAGAAGGCGACCTGAACACCGCAGAAGTGAGCCAAGATGGCGACTTCAACGGCAGCACCATCAGCCAGACTGGCGACATGAACTCCGCCACGGTTGGTCAAACTGGCGATAGCCACAGCAGCACCATCACGCAGACAGGCAATGGCAATACGGCCACGGTTACGCAATCCAACAACTGATTTGGCGATAAATGGCAATTGATTTCAACATGCTGATTATCAGTTTTTTGTGAAAATCAATTGCCATATTTTAACGTTTAAATCTTTTTATAGTCAATTCAAAATTTAATATCTCATTAACAATGAAAAAGACAGTTTTTTCACTGCTCACATTCTTCGCTTGTATCGCTTGGGTAGCTGCCCAAAACAACACGCACACTGGCACCCAGACTGGCAATGCCAACACAGCTACTGCCACTCAGGCGGGCCTCGACAACACAGCAACCGATGTCCAAAATGGCGACGATAACAATTCCACCATCAATCAAGATGGCGATTTGAACCGTGCTACTACTGATCAGCTTGGAGATGCATATACATCTACTATTGCCCAAACTGGCAATGGCAACTCAGCCGAAAACCACCAGTATTCGGGCAATAGTGACATCTCTACCACCACCCAGACTGGTAATGATAACTATTCTTGGATTGCGCAAGGTTTCGGTACTGGTAACATCGCCACCACAACCCAAACAGGTGATGACAACAGGAGTCTCAATGGTCATCACGGCAGCAACAATCTTGGTGCCGTTACCCAGACTGGTGATGACAACAATTCCTATGCTATAAGCTATGGTGATGAAAACAGCATCCTTATCAACCAGATAGGCGACGGAAATGAGTCAGAGGTTAAACAGGGCATTGATATTGGTTTTGGCGGATTCCCCATCGAAGAGTGGTCGTATGAGTCAGTAGCAAATGTTACCCAAGAAGGAAACGACAATAGCGCCTTTATTGAGCAGACTGGCGAACTGAACGACGCAGTTATTGACCAGTTAGGCGACGAAAATACCGCTTCGGTTTCACAGCGTTCCATATCTGGCGTTGACCATGCTTCTAATGACAATGAAGCTGACATCCTCCAAGATGGTAACTTGAACACCGCAGATGTGGCACAGGATGGCAATTTGCACACGAGCACCATCACACAAACCGGCGACATGAATACGGCTAACGTTACGCAAACCGGCGATAGCCACAGCAGCACCATCACGCAGACAGGCAACGGCAACACTGCCACGGTTACGCAATCCAACAACTGATTTAAAGAAGTTAGTTAGCGTAAACCCAAAACGGATACATTTTACTAACTTATCCAGTTGGGTGTAGAACGATGGCCCCGGGCACACACGCCGGGGTCATCTTTCCCACCCAAACCTGAAATCCAGCTACCATGCACAAGTTGTTTGCACTTGCTTTTTGGCTTGGCTTTTCGGCCAGCCTGCTGGCACAGGCCAACGAAGGGGAAAAACCCATGCTTCAGCCCTTCCAATACCAACAGGCATTGGTGGAGGAAGCGGCACAGTCCATCTTTATTGGCCAGTCGGGCAACGACAACCAAGCCAGGTTGGACCTGGTAGGTGACCAATTGATAGGCATACTTCAACAGGGCGACCTCAACCTGCTGAATTTTTCCATCGGCGGCGGCTCGAACAGGGCAACCGCCCATCAGCAGGGCAGCAACAATGAATTGGAACTGGTACTGAACGGCGACGGCAACGAAATCAACCTCAGTCAAGAGGGAAATTCCAACAAAGTGACCCAACACCTTCAATCTGTCAACAACCTCAGCATCGGCATCACCCAGATAGGGGATGGCCATGAGGTGATTCAGGAGGGGTTTGGCGTGAGCGACCAACCCATTACGATACTGCAACAGGGCACGCCCATGCAGGTGACCATTACCACCAATGGTGGGAATTGAACCGAACCTAAACCGATATTGGCCATGAAATGCCTGTTTTCCTTCTTTCTGTTCCTTGTTTCCATACAGTTTGCTGCTGCGCAATTGGTGGAACCGGATTCTTTGTACTTGTTCAAAGAAGTGGAAGAGTTGGACGGCCTCATTCTCGACCAGACCCGTACCCGTATCGGCAGGGATTTCTTCGACAAGTTCTTTTCGCTGTGGATAGCCCCGGAAGGGGTTAGCGAATATACCGTCATCGTGGAAGAACAGCCGTCGAGGAACAGGCTCGGCTACGTGGAAATCAAGGTGGACGACGCTGTGGTGGCCTCCTACAACCTCCAGCCCCGTGAAAGCTGGATGGAAGAAGCCGCCACCAATGCCGTGGAGCGCCTGACCAACCACTTGGAGAACCTCAGCCAAACGCAAAAAGAATTGGATAGCGGCGACCAGGCGGGGTCGGGAATTTATTAGGAAATTAGGAATTGGGAAATTGGGTTTCAACTATTTAAAATCAATTTCAAGTTTAAACCGATTCATTTTACACAAGCCGCGTGGGTGGCTTTTTCAAAACTCTGACATGAAAATTTTTACACCCTTCGTTTTTTGCCTGCTCATGGCAGCGGGCAGTCAAGCCCAAGACTTGGTTTATACCCCCAAGAACCCAGCTTTTGGGGGCAATACCTTCAACTACAACTGGCTCTTGAGTTCCGCCCAGGCGCAGAACGACACCGAAGACCCCGAAGCCACGCAACGGGAGGAAAAATCCACCATTGACCAGTTCACCGAAAGCCTCAACCGACAGTTGTTGAGCCGCCTTACCCGTGACCTGCTCAACAGCCAGTTCGATGAGGACGGCGGCCTTCAGGAAGGCACCATCGAAATCGGCAATTTTCAGGTGGACATCAGCCAAGGCACCGATGGGATGATCATCACCATCTACGACGGCCAAGGTGGCGAAACGCAAATTACCATCCCTTTTCCATAAGGGTCGAAACGATACTGGAAATCGGTTCCACAAGATTCAGAGTTTTGAGAGCCTGGCTGGCTGTTGCTGTTAGTAGGCGGCGCAGCGGCCAGGTCTCCCTTTGAATCAGAACCTCTCCAGCTTTATTTAGGGGAAAGTCTATCTTTTACTCAAAACTCTGCAAGATGAAAAACAACAAAACCCTCCATGCCGTGGCGGCCATCTTGGCCGTCATGGCGGTTTGGGGATGTAACCCAAGCCTTCATCAGCCCCTTCAAACCCGCAGCGCCCGGATAGGCGAAGAAACAAAGTTCACCAATTTATTGCGCAGCCTGCCGCTACCCAAAGAGAAGGTCGTGGTGGCAGTTTACAAGTTCCGTGACCAGACTGGGCAGTACAAGCCCGCCGATAACGTGGCGAGTTGGAGCACAGCCGTCACGCAGGGCGGCACCAACATCCTCCTGAAGGCATTGGAAGACAGCGGCTGGTTCGTGCCCATCGAGCGGGAGAACGTGAACAACTTGCTGAACGAACGCAAAATCATACGAAGCAGCCGCCAGCAATTTGTGGAAGAGGATGAAAAAGAAGGTGCGCTGCTTTCGCCTTTGCTCTACGCAGGGGTCATCCTGGAGGGCGGCATCGTGAGCTATGACGCCAACGTGGTGACGGGCGGAGCGGGGCTTCGGTATTTTGGCACAGGTGCAAGCGGCCAGTACCGCCAAGACCGGGTGACGGTCTATCTCAGGGCCGTTTCCACCAAGTCGGGCAAGATCCTGAAAACGGTCTATACCTCCAAGACACTGCTCTCACAGGCTGTGGATGTAGGGGTTTTCCGCTTCGTCAGCTTCGAGCGGCTGTTGGAGGCCGAAACGGGCATCACCTACAACGAGCCGACTGAACTGGCCGTGACGGAGGCCATTGAAAAAGCAGTACATAGCCTCATTCTGGAAGGCGTCATGGACAATATGTGGGTGGCCAAGGATACAGAGAAGAAAAAAGTGGAGGAGGCAGTGAAGAAGTACAAAGCCGAGCGCGATGAAATGCGCCAGACCGACGTGATGGGCTGGAAAGCGCAACGGGAACGGAAGAGCACGGGCCTCTCTGTTCATTACGCAGGCCTGCGCTACGAGGGCGACTTCGCCAATCCGCAGTTGAGGCAAGGGCTGGAATTGGGTTTTGAACAGGTTCTCGGAAACCAGTTCTCCATTGGGCTGAATTTCGGGAGCGGGGCCTTGGAAAGCGAGGAGGTATTTGTGCAGAAGTTCTCTTATTTCGATTTGAACCTGAAATACAGGCTGCTGCCGCAAAACCGTTTTTCGCCCTTTTTCCAAGGTGGGGTCGGCGCATTGCTGATGACAAACGGCAGCCCCTTTAAATTTGAGCCGAAGGGCTACCAAAAGATATGGGCGGGCATTGGCTTGGAGTACCTGATGAACAATTCACTGGGCTTCCAATTGGCCTTCGACAACAACTACCTGCTCAACGACCAATTCGACCAGATGGACCACGGCAAGTACAATGATTATTTCTGGCGGACAAGGGTGGGCATGATCTTCTATTTTGGCAAAAACAAATAACCGTAACAAACCGATTTTAAAGCAAAATGAACCGTATTCATTTATATATCTACTTTTTCAGCCTCCTCTTGTTGCTGACGGCAGCATGCAAGGAGGATTACGTGGATCCCGTCTTTTTCGGGAGCCTACAGGGCCAGGTGCTGAACAGTGCCGACTTGACCCCGCTCGAAAATGCCATTGTACAGGTCACACAGACAAGTGCTTCCGTGCTGACAGATGCGGAAGGAAAGTTCGCCATTGACAACCTGCCAGTAGGCGGTTATACCTTGGAGGTGCGGTTGCAAGGCTTTGGCAAGGAATTGCTCAGCGTGGAAGTGGCCAAGGACAAGGCCACGGAATTGAACGTGCTGCTCGATGTGGACCTTTCGCCGAACACGGCACCTTCGATGCCAATGGCCATTGCCCCTGCCAATCTGGCTACGGGTTTGGCAAATTCCCTTAGCCTTGCCTGGCAGTCGTCGGACGAGGATGCGGAGGACGAACTGAGCTACACGGTCTATTTTTTCAAGGAAGGTGAAAACAGCCAAACGCCCTTTGCCGAAGGCATAATGGACACCACGCTGCTGGTGGAAGGGCTTAGCTATGGCGCCACCTACTACTGGCAGGTGGCTGTTTCCGATGGGCAGGCCGACCCGGTTTTTGGGCCAATCTGGTCATTTTCAACCATGCCCTTCCCGCAGCACCGCTTCCGCTGGATAAGGAAGGTGGACGGCATATTCCAGATTTTCAGTTCGGATTTAAACGGCAATCCCATACAGGTTTCCAATAGCCTCATCGGGGCATGGAGGCCCAAGCTCAGCCCTGACCGCCAAAAAATTGCCTTCCTTTCTTCCGATGGGATTTCTACGCACCTCTTCGCAATGGACGTGGACGGCAGCAACGTGCAACAGCTGACCCATGCCATACCCGTGGCCGGGGTGGAAATGATGGAAGTGGACTTCTGCTGGTCGCCCAATGGTGCCAGGCTGCTCTACCCCAGCAACGACAAGCTGTTCTCGATTTCGCAGGACGGCACCGACCTGCAATTGGTGGCGACCGCTCCATCGGGCAAGCAGTTCGCATCGGTGGATTGGGCGGAGAACGGCAATAAAAAAGTGGTGCGCCTAACGGGCAACAATGCCTATGAAAGCGAGATTTACCTGCTCGATAACGCCAATGCCCTCAGCTTGCTCGTAGCCGATGAGCCGGGCAAAACGGGCAACCCGGTCTTCTCCCTTGACGGAACCAAAATCCTTTACACCCATGATGTGTCTGGCTTCCAAAACTTGGAGGGCCGACAATTGGACAGCCATGTTTTCTTGATGGACCTGGCCAGTAGCCAAACCACCGATATTTCAACTGGCAAAACCGCTGGCACCAATGACCTCGACCCGGATTTTTCCCCAACAGATAGCGAAATCATTTTCACGAATACACCCAACGATGGTATTTCATCCAAAACCCTTGTAAAGGCAATGACCAATGGACAAAACCGAGCGATGGTCTTGGACAATGCCGAGATGGGCGATTGGCACTAAAACCCGGCTACCCAGCCGCAAACCATGAGCAAATGAAAAAATTACTGCTACCCTTACTGGCTGCGGTGACGATGCAAGTCGCCAATTCGCAAACCACCTTGACCCAAGGTGACCTCGTGTTTGTCGGCCTGTACCTCGACGAGCCAAAGGAGTTTTCGGTGCTACTGCTTCGTGACCTCGTTGCTGGGACGGTCGTCAAGTTCACGGATTGTGGTTGGAGCGATGCCTCAGGTTTTTACAATGAACTCGGCGACAACAACGGCGCTTGGAATTGGACGGTGGGCAGCGGTGGGTTGGCAGCAGGAACAGTGGTGTTTTTTCAACCGATGGAAGGGCAGGTTTCTCATGGAACCGTTAGCGGCACGCCTCCCAGCCTCAACAGCTTGGGCGATCAGTTATTTGCATTTCAGGGAGCCTTCGGAAGTCCGACCCTCATTTCAGGCATACATGCCAATTACACCATCCTTTTCGGCGGCACCAACGATGCTGATTGGGACAGGGGCGTGAACAGTGAGTCCACCTCCCAATTACCCAACGTGCTGACCAATGGGGTCAACGCCATCCGGGTCTATAATTTCCCCAACTATGAGGAAAGGGATAACGGGGTATTCAATTGCCAGACCGCCACAGATGGCAGTCCAGCAGTGCTCAGGTCGGTCACCCAGCTTGTCTTGAACTGGTACGTGACGAACAGTGCGCCGCCACAATTGCCAGAAATTCCCGGCAGCCAATCCCCTTTTCCATGTGGTTTCACCGTTTACACCGACGCCATCTGGGATGGCAGTACCAACGACGGGCTTTGGGGCACTGCCGCCAATTGGGACATCAACAGCCAACCCGACATTAGCCTGAGGACTACCATAAAAATGGATGATTTGGTGACCATTCCCGCTCCTACCACCGCTCGAAGCCTTCAAACGACCATTTCAGGTGATGGGAAATTGAGGATTGCCAGCGGTGCAACCTTGCAACAAGGAGCCGGGGAATGTATGAGTTTGGATAATCCCAATGCAAAGTTGATGGGCGCAGGCACCCTCAATGGGGATTTATGCCACAGTGCGGGCAATCTTGAACCAGAGCCTGATGCCGATGGACTCAGAGTTGAAGGCAGTTACACCAACACTGGCGGCACGGTAGTTTTGGATGTCTTTGGTGATGGTTCAGGCGTCAATGACCAATTTGTCATATCCGGCATGGCTGCTTTGGGGGGCAGTTTAGTAGTGAATTGGCTTACAACACCCGTGGCTGTGGGAAGCTACCCCGTCATGAAGTTTGGCAGCAGAACGGGCCTTTTTTCATCTGTCACCATCCCTCCAGTCCCCGGCTTTTCGATGTCGCTGAGCTACACTTCCACGGAGGCAAAAATCAACGTGTCCCTTTCGTTGCCCGTAGAATTGGTGGATTTTAGGGCAGAACCACAAGCCGGGGCTGTGCTGCTCGAATGGCGGACTGCCAGCGAAAAGGACAACCACGGATTTGAATTGGAGCGCAGCCCGAATGGGAAAGAATGGGAACAATTGGCCTTTGTTGAAGGTGCTGGCACGACAACCTATGAGCAGCGGTATGATTTCCTCGATGAAAACCCCGTAGCAGGAACAAACTACTACCGCTTGAAACAGGTTGATTTTAATGGTGCCACCGATTTCTCGAAAATCATCATTATTGACATCCCAGACGAAAAGGAGCGTTTCAAGTTAGTGCCAAATCCCGCTGCTGGCGTCGTCTTTCTTCACCCCAATTTTGGGTTTGAGGACACTGCCCAAGTTTCGCTTTACGACTTCATGGGCAAGGCCATCTGGCTTCAATCGGTTGACTTCAGCAGCTATGGTCAAGCTGCCGTGCCCTTTGACTTAGCTTTAGTCCCGGCAGGTATTTACCTATTGGAGATAAAAAATGGCGATAAAAAATGGGTTGAAAAATTGGTGGTAGAGTGAGCATTTCTTGCTCAATCCTCCTCTTCCTCCTCCCCCCCTACCCTCACCCAAGCCGCCCGCCTCGGCGCTGGCATCTCCGTCCCTTTCAAGGCTTTCCATAAAACTTCATTGAATAGCCTATCAGGCACGGCGTCCACCTTGGCCAGGTTGAAGGTCTCGCTGATGCGGCTCAGTTCGTTGTCCGCCAAGTTGCGCTCCTCGATGTCCACTTGAGCGGGCAGCGCCTTTATCGGCGAGAAATCGGGCGTGGCCGTGAAACAACGCCACATTGGCGTAGCGCCAGCATCGTATTGGCTCATGGGCAGCAGTCCGAGGATGAGCTCCATCGTACGCAGCATGGAGGTCGTGGAATACAGCGTATGGTCCACGAACTTCCGCTTGATGTACGGACTGACGACGTAGGCCGTGCTGCGGTGGGCGTCCACATGGTCGGCACCGTTCTGGGCATCGTCTTCGAGGATGAAAATGGCGCTCTCCTTCCAGATTTTCGAGTGCGAGATATGCTCCACGAGGCGGCCCACGGCGAGGTCGTTGTCGGCCACGGCGGCGTAGGGCGAGTAGGCGCCCTTGGCCAGTCCCGACGTGTGGTCGTTGCCAAAACGAATACTGCTAAAACGTGGTACTTGGTTGATGTTCAACAAACTATCGAAATCACGCTGCCAATCGGCCTGCCGCTGGATGTCCTTGTAATTCATGTCCCAGGCCGAGTAGCCGGGGCAAAAATGGCCTTCGATGGTCGGATAATTCGGCTTGCTGTCGTCGGCGAACTCGCCGTAGGTGCGGTAGCTCACGCCTGCTTTTTTGCAGGCATCCCAGATATAACCGCCCTTTGGCCGCCCAACTTCCCGGTGCGCCTCGTAATCGTAATTGCCGCCCCGTCCTCCATAGCTCGTGGGCCAGGTCTTTTCGTTGAAATCGTTGGCATAGGCCGCCGTGCTCCAGTCGTGGCCGTCGGCGCTCACCTCGGCGTCCACGTAGAAATTGTCAAGCAGCACGAACCCACGGGCGAGCTGGTGCTGGTTGGGCGTCACCTTCTCTCCGAAGAGCAGCAGCGAGGGGTCGCCTTTACCCTCAGGGATGTCACTCAGCACTTGGTCATAAGTCCTATTTTCCTTTATAATGTAAAACACATATTTTATCGGTGAAACATCGCCAACCCGCATGGGCACTGGGTTTCCGGCCTCGCCTTCGGCTAATTTTTCCTTCTCCTTATTGTATGGGCAGTTCTCGTAAACCAGTTTGGAATAGACTGCGAACTCATTTGCCGTGGGCGGCGCAATCACGCTCAAAGTGCCTAAGTACAGCTCACCGATGTACTGCCCCGCCTTCTCGTCTGCTGTTTTTTTCAGGGGACTGGGGCCTTCCGGGTTGGCCAGCGACGACATGCCCTTGCCGTTGGCCACCATGATTTTGCCTGCTGCGCAACGCACGCTCGTCGGGTACCAGCCCGTGGGGATGAAGCCCAGCGGACGGCTCTCGCCCCGCTCCTCCGTATCGAAAACGGCGAGGCAGTTGTTGTCCGCATTGGCCACATAGAGGCGCTCGCCATCTTCCGAAAAAGTGAGGCTGTTGGTCGTGGAGCCGTTCGGGGCATCGGGGAAAAGGGCGCAATTGAGCACTTCCAGCGTTTTGCGGCTCGGCAAATCAACCACCGACACGCTGTTGTCGTGCGAGTTGGCGACCAGCAGCAGGTCCTGTTTTTTGTTCAAAATCATTTCGTTTGGTTGGTCGCCCACAGCGATTTCGACCTTTTGCGCCAGCGTGTTTTTATCGAAAACCAACACCTTTTTCGCTCCCCAAAGCGAGACATAGACCTCGTTTTGTTTCGATGAAACCAGCACGGAATACCCCTCCCTGCCAAGCGGGATTTTTTGTTCCACTTTCCTGCTCCGCAAATCGCAGACATAGAGCGAATTGTCCTCCTTCGTGGCAGCGAAAAGGCGGTGGTTCGCTTCATCCAATGCCAGTCCAGTCGGACAGATTTTCTCGCCTTCATCCCAAGTTTTTCCCAAAACGATTTGCCCGTCCCGCACAAGCCGCTGGTTTTCAATCTTGTAAATGGCCACGAGGTTGTCGTTTCCGCCGGAGGCGAAGAGCTTTTTGCCATCTTTTGAAAAAGCCAATCCATACCATGCCTTTGGGATTTCCACCTCCGAGAGTTGCACGGCGTCGCTGGTTCGGAAGAGTTGCAGCTTCTGCGTCCCAACCCCGTTGCAGGTAACGGCCATCAGCTTGCCGTCCGGCGAGAGGGCGATTTGCAGCGGCAGGTCGCCAAGTTGCCGGTGGACTTGACCAGCGGGCGTGAGACTCCACTGGTTTGGGAGTTGCACCCGCTTGGCAGCGAGGGATTTGTAGAGGCCATCGGCGCTGGCGGTGCGGCGGGCGGGGGTGCATTGGGTCAGGAGGAATGCCCCCACAAAGAGCAGAACACAATGGATTTTCATGATTTGTTGATTTATTTCGACATTTAAGCTCAAATTTGGTCAATTCAAAGCTTAAATAATATGGTCAAGCATACTTTCTCAATTGCTTTTTTCATAGCTCTATTGTCTTTTATAGGCGCATTTTTGTTTTGAGGCAACTCTGCACTCGACCTTCAGTTACACGACACCTACTACGTCATTTCACACCAACATATAGGCCTTTCTGCTGCACTGCTATTTGCTTGTTTCGGGCTTTTTTATTGGCTGATTGGCAAATTTGGCGTACAGCTTAGTAAAACAATCAGTATGTTTCATTTAGTGGGGTCAGCATTGCTACTTATCGCTATATTAATTGGCAGCAATGCGATGAATCATTCACATACTTTAGACAACATGGATGCCTTTGTTAAAATGAACACTTGTATGGGCTGGTTAATGCTACTGTTCTTAGCAGTTCAAATATTGTTTCCAATCAATTTAATCATTAGCCTTTTTAGGAGGCAGTCCTAAAACCCCACCGTCACCCCCGCCGTCACGCTCCTGCCCACCCCGTTCACGCCAGAGCCGTGGTAGCGGTAGTCGGCGTTGAAGAGGTTCCAGAGGCCCGCCCGCAGGGTGAAGTTGAACTTGCCTTTTGGAATTGTCCAGAATCCATAGAGGTTCAGCACGCTCCAGCCGGGCGTACCGCCCGCTGGGATGCGATTGTCGGCTTTGTCGCCTGCGGCGAGGCGGCTTTGCTTGGCAGCGAAGAGCCAGTCTAAGTACAACCCGATTCGTTGATGTGTCCATTTCTGACGATAGCGCACCATGTCTTTATTATACATGAGCGAAAGATTGCCAAAAAATGGTGGGATGCGGCGCAATGGTTCATCGTCCGTTACATTCTGCCCATACTGCCACGCAAGGTTGCCATTCAGCAAAAAATCCTTTAATAAATGGGTTTGGATACTCGCTTCTATGCCGTGAATATAACCCTCCTGCACGTTCTCTTTTTGGTAAACCGGATACCCAGCAATGCTGTCCGTGCCTACCTTGACCCTGGTGATGAGGTCACGCAATTCATTTCGGAAGACTGTGGCTTCTGCCCACCACTGTTCCCGCCTGTGCCGCCAACCCAGTTCCATGTTATAGGATTTTTCGGGCTTCAAGCCTGCCGTCGGCACCTCGTAGCGGAAGTCCACGATGCCGAGCGAGCCGAGGTCGTCCACGTTCGGTGCCCGGAAGGCGGTGTTGAAGCTGGCAAATGCCGAATTGAAGCGGTCCAATTTGCGGAGCGCCCCGGCATTCCACACCAAAGCCGATGGCGTCAGGTGCGCCTCGCCAATGTTCTCATCGGCTACTTTGATGGAAAAATGGTTGAAACGCAGCCCGCCCGTGAAGTTCCAATCGCCTGATTCCCATTGGTTTGTGCAAAAAATGGCGCTGCTCAAGTGCGTTGCGCCGTCTGGGTAAAGCCCTCGTTTTGAGGTAGCGGTTCCCGTTCCCGTGTCCACGTCCGAGCGGGAGCTGCCGACAAGGTCGTGATAGGTTTCGATGCCAATGGTCGAAAGCCACCACTCCGCAAATCTATATTTAGCCAAAGCCGATACCCCAAGGCTACGGACATCATCGGCTTCTTTGCGGAGCGTTGGGCTGCCGTTTTTCTGACTTTCTCGGTGCTCGTCTGTGTTTTGGAGGGAAGCAGTGATAGTGATTTTTTGAAGGCCAGTTTTGAGTGCCCTTCCTTCGGTGCCCCAGGCAGTGCGAAGTTGCGGGGCCAGCCATTCGTATCTTGCATAACTCAACTGCCGCCGCTGCAAAACGACGTGGTTACGGGCAAAATCCTCCAACTGGATTTTATGGTAAATGGGCACATCTGTTTGTTGGAAAAACTGGTGCACGACCTTTAGCGTTGAAGCAGAATCAAGCCTGATTTTGGCTTTTATATGGAAGGCCATTTCATCATAGCCAGTGGGGCGTTGAACCCCAGTCGTATCGCCCCCCACGAGGTCGCCAAAATTGCGAAGCGTAGCACCCGCATTGAGGGCTATTTTTTTGCTTGAAAGATTCGATTCAGCATGTAGGGTCTTTTCCATGCCTTGACTGCGCCAATAACTTGTTACCCTATTCACCCACCTTATATTGTCGTTATTGGTGAAGTATATTTCTGGAGATAAAACATTCAATGTCCCACCCAATGCGTCCGAGCCATAGCCCACGCTGCCACCGCCCTTTAGCACCTCCATATTTTGGATGGAATATGGGTCAATTGTGTTCAAATACTGGTTTGGGCCATAGCGGAAAGTAGCGTTGCTGAGGCGGATGCCATCAATCAGCAACAGCGTTTGGTTGCCAGTTAACCCACGAATAAAGGGCGAGCCACCGCCGTGGTTGGTCTTTTGGATGAACACACCTGAATTAGTAGTGAGGGCTTCTGGGACAGAGCGCTTACCTTCCCAAAACCTTACCCCCACAATGGATGCTGGCGTTTTGCTCGCATCGCTCTCCATCCGCTGCGCCGTGACGACAACAGTGGGCAGTGGCGGGTAAATAGTACGGGGCGGCAATCTTGGTCTGTCTAAATATGATTCAAAAGGCATCATTGAATGGATACTTTTCAATGATAACATCGGCAACGCCTCCGGCACACGCTCCTGCGCCATCATCTTCACCCCAAAAAACAAAAAAGCAAATAGTGTAATTAGCTTAGTTCCCATGCTTTGCAATTAGTTGAAAATCAGTTGGTTGAACTGTAATTTAAACCCGCCTCACTCCAGCTTTTTCAAATCCCCTAGTTCTTTCAACGATGGGTTGCTGAGCAAAACCTCCATCTCCTCAATAGCCGTCTCATTCAGTATCTGCAAACGTTGCGTTTTGTCGCAGCCCCATTTAAGTAAACGTCCGTTCAGGCTTTGGAGGTTGGATAGGACCAACAGTTGCTCGTGCGTGGCGTGGTCACGGATGTTTCCTTTTGCGTCGGGGTTTTGCAGCCGCCAATCCTTGGCCGTCATGCCGAACAGCGCCAGGTTGAGCAGGTCGGCTTCCGAAGCCATCGTTAGCCCCTCCTTGTCCGTCCGCTGGAGTAGTGGCGGCACGAGGTGCTGCCTAACGGCCTCCGTATGGATGCGGTAATTGGCGCTCGCCATGATGCGGCGCACGTTCCAGTCGAGGTCGTTTTCAGCTTCTTTTAGCCGTTGGAATTCTTTTAGCACGTACAGCCTGAACACCGGGCTGAGCCATGAACAGAACTCCAATGCAATGTCTTGATGAGCATAAGTGCCGCCGCCGTAGCGCCCCGCTTTTGAAAGGATTCCGATGGCATTGGTCGCATCTACCCACTTCTTTGGCGTCAGGTTGAAGTTGTTCAAGCCAGCCTCCGTTTTAAAGGTCACGAATTCGTGACCTTTAAAATCAGGATTGTGCAATTGCTCCCACACGCCTAGGAATTCCACGGTATTGCGGTTGCGCATCCAAGAATAAATCATCACGTCGTCGCCGAAGCGATTGGCAATGTCGGTCAACGAAATGTATTCTTCCTTGTCAAAGGACAGCAAAGAAATAGCTGAGCCGTCCACCTGTATGATTTGCCTTTTTGCCATGTGCTTGTTTTGGCGGTAAAACTAATGAATGGCATGACAAGATTTAAACGCATCAATTTTGATGCGTTTAGGTTTGGCCCGCTGTTTCAATTCTTCCCCTGCTGCTCATAAAACCACTTCCTTTGCTCCCTCTCGTCGTCCAGCTTCGGCCCTTGCTTGATTTTCTCCCAATTGAAGGTCTTATGGTAAACATCCATCGCCTTCTGCGGGTCGAAAATCCTTGCGTCCACTGGTTCCAGCGTGTAGGGCGTATAGTCGGGTTTTTCGGTGAAAAAATCGGTGAGTAGGCTGGCCGTCAGGTCGTAATGGTTGACGAAGCCAGCGTCCGTCAGCGTGTAAATCAGCCGCAACAGGCTGCCAAAATTGGCGTGGGTGTGCGACACGTAGCCCCTTTTTACATAAGGCCCCGCCATCAGCAGCACCGAGCGGTGGGCGTCCACATGGTCAATGCCGCCCTGTGGGTCGTCCTCGGTCACGACCACGAGCATGTTCTTCCAGTACGGCGTGCGGCTGAGGAAATGCAGCAGCCTGCCCAGCGCCAGGTCGTTGTCGGACATATAGCTTTCGAGATAGGGGTAGCCCTCCGTCGGGCGGGGGCCGGAGCCGTGGTCGTTGGGCAAGATGATGGTCAAAACATCGGGCATAGAGTCCTTGCCGCTGCCCCATTTCGCCATGAACTCCTCCTCGAACTTGTCCATGCGGAACTGGTCGGGCACGTTGGTATTGTAGCCGGGATAGGTGAAGCTCGTGCGGTCAAAAAGCACCTTCGGCATGGGGTAAACGACCGAGTGCCTTGCCCCGAACAGCGTATCGAACTTCTCCTCCGACGGCTCAGTGTATTCGTTGGCTTCGCCAAAATTGTAGTAGGTCACGCCGTCCCGTGCGAGGTTTTCCCAGATGCCGCCCCGCTCGTTGTAGTCCTCGGGGTCTTGTGCGCCCGTGGTGCGGGGGAAGCGCCTGCCCGGTGCGCTGCTGAACGGCTTGTGCTCGGCGCTGGTCTGTGAGTTCACCTCCACGTACTCGTTCGGGATGGTGCCGACCATCCATTTATGGCCGTGGATGCTGGCGTCCGAGTCGCAGTAGAAATTGTCGCTGACGGCCCATTGCTGCGCAATTTTCAAGTGGTTGGGCATGATGTCGGCCTTCGCCACGGCGGGCGAGCCGGCCTTGTTCGCTGGCACGTCCACGCCCTTTCCGAAGCGGGCGATGGTCGGGTCGCCCTTTGCCTGCGGCAATTGCCCGAAAATCTCGTCGTAGGTGCGGTTCTCTTTGGTCACATAGACGATGTGCTTGATGGGGCTTTCCCGAAGGCCGGGCAGCACGGGGAGCGGGTTCTTGCCGTCGTCCATGACGGGGACTTCCCGGAAGGTGTTTTTCAAAACCTGCTGGGTGTAATTGGCGAGCGTGGCGGCGTCTGGCGCATCTATTATTTGGAAGGTGCCGAGCTGGATGTCGCCGATGTACGTGCCTTGCGGCGGAGCCGCAAAACCTGCACCGCCGTTCGGCCCAGCGCCGTAGCCACGGGCCGAGGTGACGTAAATCTGCCTCCCATCCGGCGAAACCTTTACCCTCGACGGCATCCAACCCGTTGGGATATAGCCCCGCACTTTGCGTTTTTTGGTATCAATGACCGCCACGGCATTCAGGCTGAGGCAGGCGACGTACAGCGTTTTTTCATCGTGGGAAAGCGCCACGCCAAAGGGCATGATGCCCCGGTAGTGGTCGAGGGTTTTGTGAAAACGGAGTGGGATATCCCGCACGACCTTGTGTTTTTTTAGGTCAAAAACCGAAATGAGGTCGTTCTGCGAATTGGAAATATAGGCAAAACGGCTGCCCACCGCCACCGAGTTCGGGTGCGCTCCGCCCACGATTTCGCCCTCTTCTTCTTCCTCCTCGTTCTCGAACTCCTCGCCGATTTGCAGGCCCGTCTTGAACTTGCCCATCACCGTGTTTTGCTCCAAATCCACCGTCCAGATGCTCATGGCCCGCTCGTCCAACGGGCTTCCGAGGCCGGGTATCTTGCGGCCATCTGGATAGATGATGCCCTCTTCTGCCTCCTTCGACGGGTAGCCGTAGGCGGGTACTTCGAGGCCCATTTTGCCAGCATTCTCAGGGGTGACGCCTGGTACGAGCGGGTACTCGAAGATGCCGACGTTTGCTACAAAAGCAGTCTTTCCATCCGGTGAAATGGCGATGCCAAACGGGATGCGCCCGACGGGGATGCTGGCAATAACAGGGGTGAGGGATGAGGGATGAGGGATGGGAGCGCCGTTGGGAGAGCTGGTTTCCCCTTTCAAAGATTGAGCTGCTAAGTCAATGATGACCAATCGGTTGCTCGCCCGGTCGAGGGCGAGGAGGTGGTTGCGCTTTTTATCCAAAACGATGTCCGTGATATAGCTGTCCTCGAAGTTTTTGCCTGAAAACTCGCCATTCAAGCTGACAGTCTTCAAGTTGCGGTTGTTCTCCACGTCGAGCAGGACGACCGTGCCCTTGTCACCACCGGAGAGCCAAGCCGTTTTCCCATCGGGCATAAAGGCGATGCCCATGCAAGAGGAGCCTTCCAATACAGTTGAAATGGCCTTGTCGTAGCTGGGCATCCGCACGGGTCGGTCGGGGTAGCGCAGGTCAATTTTCGTGACCACGTCGTTGTGCAGCACAAGCGCCGTTTGTCCATCGGGACTGATGGACAGGCCATAGGGCGCACGGGCGATGGGCACTGCCTTGCCAGCGGGGGTCACGTAGCGCCCACTCGGCAGCACGGAGTGGCCATTTGGGTCAATTTTGCAGAACTCGGCTGCGCCTGGGACTTGATAAGTGAGGACATTTTTTTGGGAAAAAATGGTGGCTGAATAAAACAAAATGGCAGCAATGGCGAGTCTAATGTTTTTCATAAGTGGTCGTTGATTGGCGTAAAGGTAGGGCATGGTCATGGCGCTGTGCTGTGTCCCAAGTTTATTTTTGGGTTAAATCGGGGTCGGCTATATTTGCCAACCATTAAAATATATGGCTTTCTAAAAGCTACAAACCATTTCAAACCATATGCATATCACACTTCAACGCCTCAACGACGCCGTGCATTTCGAGGCAAAAAACGACGACGGCAACACGATTCACATGGACGGAAGCCCCAGCATCGGCGGGGAAGGAAAAGGCGTGCGGCCCATGCAGGCCCTGCTCATGAGCCTCGCCGGGTGCAGCAGCATGGACGTGGTCTCGCTTTTGAACAAGATGCGCCAACCGTTGGAGGACATTCGCATTGAGGTCAATGCCCACCGGGTGGATGCCATACCTTCGATTTTTGACAAAATCCACCTTCAGTTCTTCCTGAAAGGCGATTTGGACCCTGAAAAAGTGAACAAGGCTATCAGCAAGTCCGTGGACAAGTACTGCTCAGTGGCAAGGATGATTGACAAGGTGGCGGAGATTACGTGGGGAGTGGAAATTGAAAAATTAGGAAATTAAAATATTGAAAACCAGTATCTTACGTTCATAATTTTCAATTTCATGATTTCTATGAATTTCGAAACCATCGCCATCCGCACCCAGACCGACCGCACCCAGCACCGGGAGCACAGCACCCCGATTTTCCCTACCAGCAGCTTCGTTTTCGAGGATGCCGAGCAGATGCGGGCGCTCTTTGCCGACGAGCAGGAGGGTAATATCTACAGCCGTTTCACCAACCCCAGCGTACGGGAGTTCGAGGAGAAAATGGCGCTGCTCGAAGGTGTGGAAGATGCCGTGGCAACGGCAACGGGCATGGCCGCCGTCTTCGCCTCCTTCCTCGCTTTCCTGAAATCGGGCGACCACCTGCTGGCCTCCAAAGCCGTCTTTGGGTCGAGCTATACTATCATCACGCAATACCTGCCCAAATGGGGCATCAGCTTCGACTGGCTACCGACGGACACCGAAAAATGGCAGGAATTGGTGAAGCCAAACACCAAAATGCTCTTCCTCGAAACGCCCTCGAACCCCGGTCTTGATGTGATTGACCTCGCCTTCACGGGGCAGTTTTGCAAACACAACTCCTTGATATTCAACATAGACAACTGCTTCGCAACGCCGTACCTGCAACAGCCAGCCCGCTTCGGGGCCGACCTCATCTCGCACTCGGCCACCAAGTGGATTGACGGACAGGGCCGGGTGCTCGGCGGCGTGGTGGCGGGCAGCAAGGCCATGATTGCCGAGGTGAAAAAACTCTGCCGCAGCACGGGACTGTCGCTCTCGCCGTTCAACGCCTGGGTGCTTTCCAAGAGCCTCGAAACGCTGGCAGTGCGCATGGACCGCCATTGCGAGAACGCCCTTTTGCTTGCGCAATTTTTGGAGAAAAACGAGCAAGTGGAACGGGTCATTTACCCCTTCCTCGACTCGCACCCGATGTACACCATAGCAAGGCAACAAATGAAAAAAGGCGGCGGAATAGTCGCTTTTGAAATAAAAGGCGGGCTGGAGCAGGGCCGCCGTTTTCTGAACAGCGTCAAGCTGTGCTCCCTCTCCGCCAACCTCGGCGATACCCGCAGCATCGTCACGCACCCGGCCAGCACGACCCACGCCAAACTGACGGAACAGGCCCGGCAGGACGTGGGCATCACGAACAGTTTGGTGCGGGTGAGCGTGGGTTTGGAGCATATTGACGACATCATCAATGACATTGATAATGCACTGAAAACCAGTGCTTTGTAATCTATTTCGCTTTTGATTTTGGAAAAACCTATTTTTGTAAAAAATCGGGACAAATGATAGCTGAGGCAAAATATCCAACCACCAATCTTGAGCGGCTCGAACTCGGCCCGGACATCGTCCGGTATCCTGCGTCATGGAAGGAATACCTCGACCTGCTTGAGTATTGCGAGTACCAAATCGAATATGACAACCACGAAATCATAGTTATGAGCATTGCATCCGACCCCCACGAGGCAATAGTGGCCAACATGATTGGCCGTTTCATCATAGCCTTTGATAATCACGAGGATATGAACATCCGAGGCAGCAACCGTCATGTTTTTATCCCCGAATTTCAAAAAGATTACGCTCCAGATGTTCATGTGGTGAAGGGCGAGCCGCAAATCCACCTACTCCGCAAAGGCTTGACGGCCAACCTGAACCCATGGCTAGTGGTGGAGGTGCTTTCGCCAAGCACATACATCCGGGACATGAACGAAAAACTGCCCGCCTACAAGAAGATCAGCTCGCTGCGACATATCGTCTATGTCTATCAAGACCGCCCATTGGTGACCATTTACAGCCGCATTGGCGATACTTCCGTTTGGGAAAACACCGACTTCGACCAGCTTGAGGATAAGTTCGAGATAGCTGGCAGCGCTATTTTTTTGAAGGATATTTACAAAAAAGTCATTTTCCCAGAACCGAAAAATGGCAAAAAGAAGTGAGCAAGCTTGGACATTCCCACATACTATGCAGCAAACAACCTACACCATCCCCGTCGAAATCCCCAGCCTACAATTTTACCACTCCCCCCACCCCTTCCCGCTTGAAGCTGGCGGTGTTTTGCCAGAACTGACCATCGCCTATCACACCTACGGCACTTTGAACGCCGAGCGGAACAATGTCATCTGGGTCTGCCATGCGCTCACCGCCAACTCGAACGTGGCAGACTGGTGGGCTGGACTCTTCGGGTCGGACAATGTCTTCGACCCGGAGCAGTATTTCATCGTTTGTGCCAATATCATTGGGTCGTGCTACGGCAGCACGGGGCCTCGCAGCATCAATCCTGAGACGGGCAAGGCGTATGGTTTGGACTTCCCGTTGGTGACGATTCGGGACTGGGCGCAAGCGCATGATTTGCTCCGCAAACACCTTGACATTCAGGAAATTGCACTTTGCATCGGCGGCTCTTGCGGGGGCCATCAGGTGCTGGAAATGGCCTACCTGTTGCACCAGCGAATCAAAAAAATGGCGCTGCTGGTGACGAGCGCACGAGAGACCGCCTGGGCCGTCGCTATCCACGAGGCACAGCGCATGGCCATGCAGGCTGACCCCAGTTTTTACGAAGACAAGGACACGGGCGGCGCTGCCGGAATGCGGGCAGCACGGGGGATGGGGCTGGTCACATACCGTACTTTCGAGGCTTATCAGAATGGGCAAACAGACTCGGACGATAAGCTAAACGACTTAAAATCAGCGGGTTATATCCAGCACCAAGGCAAGAAACTGGAGCAGCGGTTTTATGCGCAATGCTATTGGTTTTTGTCGAAAGCGTTGGATTCACACAACTTGGGACGTGGCCGGGGAGGATCAGCAGCGGCACTGGCGGAGTTAAACATACCCGCTTTGGTGCTTTCGATTAATTCTGATTTATTGATACCGCCGAGCGAACAGCGATTCTTGGCCGCCCATTTGCCGCAGGCTGAATTTATCATGCTGGAATCGGCGTATGGGCATGATGGATTTTTGATTGAAACGGAGCGGATTGGGGGGATAATTAAGAAATTTGGAAATTGATTGAAATTGGGAAATTGCAGGCACTGCGTCCCACAATTTCATAATTTCCCAATTTCAAGGCTTAATGCCGCATCCTTCGTTTCCAGCAGCGAACTCCCCATCAAGTACTCGTCCACTTTGCGGGCGCACTCCCGCCCTTCGCTGATGGCCCAGACGACGAGCGACTGTCCACGCCGCATATCGCCAGCGCAGAAAATCTTCGGAATCGTGGTCTGATAGCTGCGCTCCGGTGCCCGCACATTGCCGACGCCCGTGGTCTCCACGCCGAGCTGGTCGAGCATCCCTTCTTTTTGCGGGTAGAGGAAGCCCATCGCCAGCAGCGCCAATTCGCAGGGGATTTCCCGCTCCGAACCAGGCACTTCGGCAAAGCTTGCCGGACGGCCATCCTTTGCGCCAGTCCATTGAATGTCAACGACTTGCAAGGCTCGAAGCTTGCCGTTTTCATCGCCCAAAAAGGCTTTGGTCAAAATGGCAAACTTCCGCTCGCAGCCCTCTTCGTGCGAAGTGGTGGTCTTGTAAACCATTGGGTAAGTCGGCCAGGGCATGTTCGGGGTGCGTTCCATCGGCGGCGTTGGCATGAGTTCGAGTTGCGTGACGGAGGCTGCGCCCTGTCGGTTGGAAGTGCCCACGCAGTCGCTGCCCGTGTCGCCGCCACCAATGACGACGACATGCTTGCCCGCCGCCGTAACACGGTCTGCCAGACCGTGCTTTTGCGCTTCGGATTCAGCCAAGCCTTCAGTGGGAAAGCACGGACTGGCAGTCCGTGTTACGGCCACCGCCTTATTCTGTTGTTTTAAAAAATCCATCGCAAAATAGACGCCGTCCAGCTCCCGGCCGGGCACGGTCAAGTCCCTCGGAATGGTGGAGCCGCCCGCCAGCACGATGGCATGGAACTCCCGCAGCAGGTCACAGACGGGGACATTTTTGCCCACCTCGGCATTGCAACGGAACACGATTCCCTCCTCCTCCATCAGCCGGATGCGGCGGTCAACGACCGATTTTTCCAGCTTGAAATCGGGGATGCCGTAGCGGAGCAGCCCGCCGGGGGCGTCGTCCCGCTCGAAGACGGTGACCAAGTGGCCAGCGCTGTTGAGTTGCGCAGCGGCAGCCAAACCCGCCGGGCCAGAGCCGACCACAGCGACCTTTTTGCCCGTGCGGGCAATGTGCGTCCGGGCCTTCACATAGCCCCGCTCGAAGGCGATTTCAACGATATGCCGCTCGATTTCCTCGATGGCCACGGGCGGCTGGTTGATGCCCAGCACACAGGCGCTCTCGCACGGTGCGGGGCAGATGCGCCCCGTGAATTCTGGGAAATTGTTCGTGCTGGCGAGTATTTCGTAAGCCTCCTCGAACTGCCCCCGATACACGGCGTCGTTGAACTCCGGGATGACGTTGCCCAACGGGCAGCCGTTGTGGCAGAACGGGATGCCGCAGTCCATGCAGCGGCTTGCCTGCTTGTTGAGGTCGGCGGCGCTGTACTGCTGCACGAACTCGCCGTAGTGCTTCAGCCTGCTTTCAACGCCTTCCTTGGCGGGAAGCTGGCGGGTATTTTCTAAGAATCCGGTTGGTTTGCCCATTGGATGTGAGTTGATAAAGTTTATAGGTTATGTGTTGATGGGGGTCAACGGGATAATTTGGTGAGGATTTGGTGAGGAAATAGTTGGGCGAGACGCTGTTTTAAGGGCTTAATCTCCAATTACGATGGCCATATATTCGTCTCTTGTAGCGGCTTCTTCAAATATTTTTTTGATTGGGGTGAAATTATCAAGCAGATACTGCATATCAATTTCTGATTTATTCCAAAATGGATAAATGGCATTAGCGTCATACGGCCTTTTTTCAAAAAGCTCAATGAATGCTGACTCCGTTATCAATTTTAATTGCTCATTTATTGCTTTTACACGGTCTGGTGTTGAGTAATTATAACCTTCCGAGTAATGCTCATCCTGATAAGTATTAACACGATTCATCGGAAAGATAACTTCAGCAAGCAACTCGTCATCTTGAGGCCCGTGCTTACCAACTAAAGTATACGCTATTATTTCCCAGCATTTATCAATGCAGAAACTCTCTGATTCGTAGCTATGAGGAAATTTGTTGTCTTCTAGCATCTGCTCGAATCGGTCGGGTTTTATTCTTGATATGGTTGCAACAATGCCCATGTTAATATCAGTTTTACGATGTTTTTGCAAATCTAAATTTCAAAAACAAGACTTCCTACTTCGTCGCCACCTTTGCCGTCCCCCCCACCAGCGCCCTCTTATAATCCTTCGGAAACACCTTCACGAACCTCCCCACCTCGTTCTCAAAATCGCTCAAAACGAACCTCGCCACCGTGCTGCCAGTCAGCTCAAAATGCTGCTGCACCATGCTGCGCAATTCGGCAGCATCGGCATCGGTGAGCGGGTCGAGGTCAATCATTTCGGGGTTGCAGTTCTGGGCGAAATCGCCGGCCACATCCCAGACGTAGGCGATGCCGCCGCTCATGCCCGCCCCGAAATTACGCCCAGTGCCGCCGAGAATGACTGCCCGGCCGCCCGTCATGTACTCGCAGCCGTGGTCGCCGATGCCCTCCACCACCACGTTTGCACCACTGTTGCGGACGCAAAAACGCTCGCCCGCCTTGCCCCGGATGAACGCCTCGCCGCTCGTGGCACCGTAGAATGCCACGTTGCCGATGATGCTGTTCTCCTCCGCCTTGAAAGTCGCCGTGCGGTCGGGATAAGCGACGAGCCGGGCGCCGCTCAAGCCCTTGCCGAAATAGTCGTTGGCGCCGCCCTCCAGTTCCAGCGTCACGCCACGGGTGTTGAACGCCCCGAAGCTCTGCCCCGCCGTGCCCCGCAGTTTGAAGTGGATGGTGCCGTCCGGCAAACCCTCGGCTCGGTAGCGTTTCGTGATTTCATTCGATAAAATCGCCCCGATGGTGCGGTCGGTGTTAATGACTGAAAACTCAGCAACGACGGGCGTTTTGGACTCCAGCGCTGGTTGCGCAGCAGCCAAGAGTTTCCAATCGAGGACGCCCGCCAAGCCGTGGTCTTGTTCCTCTTGTTTGTACAGACCAACGTTGGAATCGGCTGGCTCCCGGTAGAGGATTGGCGACAAATCCAGCCCTTTCAATTTGAAATTATTGGCCAAATTCTCAGCTTTTATCTCCAAAAATTCGGCCTGCCCCACCATTTCATCGATGGTACGGAAACCCATATCCGCCATGATTTCCCGCAGTTCCTCGGTGAGGAATTTGAAGAAATTGACCACGTGTTCCGGGTCGCCGTTGAAGCGCTTGCGAAGCTCCGGGTCTTGGGTCGCCACCCCGACGGGACAGGTGTTCAGGTGGCATTTGCGCATCAGAATACAGCCTTCCACCACGAGCGCCGCCGTGGCCACGCCCCATTCTTCTGCTCCGAGCAGGGCAGCAATGGCGATGTCCCGACCCGTTTTCATCTGCCCGTCTGCCTGCACGGTAACGCGGCTGCGGAGCTTGTTTTTCACCAAAGTCTGGTGCGTTTCTGCCAAGCCAAGTTCCCAAGGCAGGCCCGCATGGCGGATGCTGCTCATGGGCGAGGCGCCCGTTCCACCGTCGTGACCGCTGATGAGGATGACGTCGGCTTTCGCTTTCGCAACGCCTGCGGCAATGGTGCCCACGCCCGCTTTCGACACCAGCTTCACGTTGATGCGGGCGCTGCGATTGGCATTTTTCAGGTCAAAAATCAACTGCGCCAAATCCTCGATGGAGTAAATATCGTGGTGCGGCGGCGGCGAAATCAGCCCCACGCCCGGCGTCGAGTGGCGCACTTTGCCAATCCATTCGTCCACCTTGTGCCCCGGCAACTGACCGCCCTCTCCGGGCTTTGCGCCTTGCGCCATTTTGATTTGAAGTTCGTCGGCCTCGGTGAGGTAGAGGCTGGTGACGCCGAAGCGGCCGGATGCGACTTGCTTGATGGCGCTGCGCAGGCTATCGCCGGGTTTGAAATTGGAAATTGAGAAATTAGGAAATTGGGGGCCGTTCTCTGAATGTCCATTTGCTCCAATTTCATAATTTCCTAATTTCTCAATTTCCCAATAGCGCCGCTCGTCTTCGCCACCCTCTCCCGTGTTGCTCTTCCCGCCCAAGCGGTTCATGGCCACGGCCAGCGTCGTGTGCGCCTCCCACGAGATGCTGCCGAAGGACATGGCACCCGTTGCGAAGCGCCGATAAATGCGCTCGGCGGGTTCGACCTCCTCGATGGGGATGGACGGGCGCAGTTTTTTGAACTCAAACAAGCTGCGCAAGGTGACCGCCCGCTCGCTCTGTTCGTTGATGACTTTCGAGTATTTTTTGAAGGTTGGATAGTCGCCCGTGCGGGTCGAAAGTTGGAGCAGGTGGACGCTGGCGGGGTTCCAGAGGTGCACCTCGCCCTTGCGTTTCCATTGGTAAATGCCACCGACGGGCAGGCGGTCCACCGGGATTTCCTTTTTGCTGAAAGCGAGGTAGTGCTTCGCAAGGGTTTCCCGTGCGATTTCGTCCAAGCCCATGCCCCCAATGCGGCTGGTCGCCCCGGTGAAGCACTTGTCCACCACGGTTTTGTTCAGGCCGATGATTTCGAAAATCTGCGCCCCTTGGTACGATTGCAGTGTGGAAATACCCATTTTCGAGAAGACCTTGAGCAGCCCCTCGTTCACCGCCTTGATGTAGTTGTACTCCATTTGCCCTTCGGAAAGGTGCGTCTCCAACCTGCCGCTCCGCTTCATGTCACGCAGGGTCGAGAGGGCGAGGTAGGGGTTGATTGCGGTAGCACCGAAAGCCAGCAAACAAGCAAAATGGTGTACCTCCCACACGTCGCCTGCCTCCACGACCAAGCCCACCTTGCCCCGCAAGCCCTTGCGGATGAGGTGGTGGTGAATAGCCGCCGTGGACAGCAGCGACGGGATGGCGGCATGGGTGGAATCCACCGCCCGGTCTTGGAGCACGAGCACCTGGAAGCCGTCGTAAACGGCGTCCTCGGCGTAGCGGCAGATGCGGTCGAGCGCCTTTTGCATGCTGCCCGGTTGGCCGTCGGCACGGAAGTACATCTGGAGGGTTTTCGCCTGAAAATTGCCCGTGTCAATGCTGCGTATCTGCTCCAATTCGCTGTTTTTCAGCACGGGATGCTTAAGCGCCACGGTGTGGCAAAAATCGGGGCGCACCTCCAACAGGTTGCCGATATTGCCCACGAAAGTCGCCAGCGACATCACCATCCGCTCCCGAATTGGGTCAATCGGCGGGTTGGTCACTTGCGCAAACAACTGCTTGAAATAGCTGCTCAGGTGCTGCGGCTGGTTGCTCAGCACGGCCAGCGGAACGTCCGTGCCCATGGAGCCGATGGGCTCCTTGCCGTCGAGCGCCATCGGCGCAATGATTTCTTCCAAGTCTTCGGTCGAGTAGCCGAACGCTTTTTGGTACTTGAACACCTGCGCCGTTTCGAGGTCGCTGAACGTGACCCGTGGCGGCGGCAGGTTTTCGAGGCGGATTTTATGCTTTTCGAGCCAGTCGCCGTAGGGCTGCTTGGCGCAAATCTCCGCCTTCAGTTCCTCGTCGCTGATGATGCGCCCCTTGCTCAAATCCACAACGAACATCCGGCCCGCCTTCAAGCGACCGTGTTCCTTCACCAGCGCTGGATCAACGATGAGCGCCCCGCTCTCCGATGCCATGATGACCCTGTCATCGTGGGTGACGGTGTAGCGGCTTGGGCGAAGCCCGTTGCGGTCGAGCGTGGCACCGATGATGTTTCCGTCGGTGAAGGAGATGGAGGCGGGGCCGTCCCAAGGCTCCATCATGGAGGCGTGGAACTCGTAGAAATCCCGGCGCTGCTTTTCCATCTGGTCGTTGCCGTCCCAGACTTCGGGGATGAGCATCATCATCACGTGGGGCAGCGAGCGCCCGGTGAGGGTGAGCAGTTCAATCATGTTGTCGAGGCAGGCGGAGTCGCTGGCCGCCTCGTCCACGATGGGCAGCAGCATGTCCATTTCCTCCTTCGTGAAATAGGGCGACTGGAAGCCTTTTTCGCTCGTGCGCAGCCAGTTGAGGTTGCCCTGCAAAGTGTTGATTTCGCCGTTGTGGGCGATGAAACGGAAGGGTTGCGCCAGCTTCCAAGAGGGGAAAGTGTTCGTTGCGAAGCGGCTATGTACCAAGCCGAAGGCGCTGACGAGCCGCTTGTCGCTGAGGTCGGGGAAATATTGGCGCACCTGGTGGCTGGTGAGCTGTCCCTTGTACACCACGATTTTATGCGACAACGAGGCGATGTAGAAGCCGATATTGTCCTTCGGAACGGTGTCCTTTGCGAGGTGCGTCGAGTAGTTGCGCAGCACGAACAGCTTGCGCTCGAACTCCTCCGGCGTGGCGATGCTGTCGGGTCTGGCGACGAAAACCTGCTCGATTTCGGGCTCTACGGAGAATGCCGTTTCGCCAATTCCCGCTGTATTTACAGGCACTTTGCGCCAGCAAAGCACCTCCAAGCCCAACCGCTCGGCTGCCCGCAGGAAAATGGCACGGCACTCTTCCCGCAGCCTGATTTCCTTCGGGAAAAAGACCATGCCGACGCCGTACTTGCCGTAAGTAGGTAAGTACGTGCCGAGTTTTTGGCATTCTTCAAAAAAGAACTCGTGCGGGATTTGGAGGAGGATGCCCGCCCCGTCGCCCGTGTTTTCCTCGCAGCCACAGGCGCCCCGGTGCTCCATGTTTTCCAAGACCGTCAGCGCATCGCTCACGGTTTGGTGGTTCTTGTTGCCTTTGAGGTTGGCCACGAAGCCGATGCCGCAGGCATCGTGCTCGAATTTGGAATCGTACAGACCGAAGTTTTTCATCGTCAATAAGTGTTTCGGTTCTATCGGTTAGGTCTGTACTGGTTTTGGTCAAAATAAATTTAGTGCAACAATTAAAGTGACATTGAAATCTAGTTCATTGAAAATGAGTTAATCGTATTCTCTTTCCAATTCACTAACTTGCTTTTTAGATTTATAAAAAACAGCTGGTGGTGTCAAGTAGTAAAGTCCAGAATCAATGTCATGCATAGAGCAATACTTTGTTAATTGACCTTGCCATGCCAAAGAATTTCCTTCAACTCTGTAAATGCCTTCTTTGCTTAATTGCAGTGCATTACTTGAAAGTAAATTTGAAACCTCTGGTTCATAGTCAAAGCTAATGTTGCTGCCCTTGTATGTCTTAATTATCCATTTTCCCGTATCGCTTGCATGCAAACCAGCTGAACAAGTCTGCAAAATGTTCTCTCTCCAAATTTGTCCTACAGTGTATTTTGCATCCTCTTCTAAAAAATGATAATACTTGCTTTTGCTCTTATGAAATAAATAGCAAGAAGTTCCTGCTACGCCAAAATCCTGATGAATTCCATAAATCACCGAATTTTTAAAATTAAACGTGTCAGTGATTTCTATTTCGTTGTTACTTAAATAGGATTTCAATTGTTGTTCTGTCATAGAATTACTGCTGCAATTTGTTAGCAAAGTCAACAAAAATCCAAAATTGATTGCGTTTATTATTCCTCTCATTGCTGTAAGTTAGTGCCTTTAAACCAAATACCCAAACAACGTATCATCCTTATTAATCTCCGTAAAGTCCACGTTGTACTGTCGCATGTTCGACAAAAGCTGCTCGTAGTCGCTGCGCTTTTGCAGCTCGATGCCCACCAGCGCCGGGCCGGTTTCCTTGTTCGTTTTTTGCATGTACTCGAAGCGGGTGATGTCGTCCGTGTCGCCGAGGACGTGGTTCACGAACTCCTTCAGCGCCCCGGGCCGCTGCGCAAAACGGACGAGGAAATAATGCTTCAAACCCTCGTACTGTAACGACCGTTCCTTGATTTCCGGCATCCGGTCTATGTCGTTGTTGCTGCCGGACACCACGCAGACGACAGTTTTCCCGACGAATTGCCCTGCGTAGTTTTCCAGCGCCGTGATGCTCAAGGCCCCAGCGGGTTCCACCACGATGGCGTCCTCGTTGTAGAGCTTCAAAATCGTGGTGCAGACCCGGCCCTCCGGCACCAGCACGAGGTCGTCGAGGGTGGTGCGGCAGTACTGGAAGGTCAAGTCTCCCACCCTTTTTACTGCAGCACCATCCACGAAGCGATCAATGCTTGGCAGCGTCACAGGCTGCCCCGCTTTCAGCGACTCGTACATGGCGGGAGCGCCTTCCGGCTCCACGCCCACGACTTTTGTTTTGGGTGAAAAAGTCTTGAAATAAACGCCCATCCCCGCACTCAGTCCGCCGCCGCCGACGGGTACGAAGAGGAAATCCACATCGCTCATTTCATCCAAAACCTCCAGCGCCACCGTACCCTGCCCCTCAATGACCCGGTGGTCGTCGAAAGGCGGGATGAAGGTCGCCCCATGCTCGGTGGTGTACTTTTTGGCGGCCACGGCACACTCGTCGAAGTTATCGCCGAACAGCCGGATTTCCACGAAGCCATCGCCGAACATCTCGGTCTGCGACACCTTCTGCCGCGGCGTGATGACGGGCATGAAGACCACGCCCTTTGCCCCCAGTTTTTTACAAGACCAAGCAAAGCCCTGCGCATGGTTGCCCGCACTGGCACAGACCACGCCCTGCTGCAACTGCTCCTCCGGCAGGCTGCTCATCAGGTTGTAGGCACCCCGAAGCTTGTACGAGCGAACTACCTGCAGGTCTTCCCGCTTGAGATAGACCGAACAAGCGTATCGTTTCGATAAGCCTGCATGGAGTTGCAAAGGCGTTTTACGGACGACTTTTTGGAGCCTCCTTGCCGCCTCGTGAATGGCGAGGGCTGGTTGGATGTCGGTCATGGAAATTCATTGAAATTGAGAAATTAGGAAATTGGGGGACACAGGGAGATTGGGAAATTTATTGAAATTAAGAAATTGGAGAAATTGCTATAATTGTAGCTTAAAGCATTGATTTTCAAACAACTAAAAGCACGACTATGAGCGAACAGAAGTACATCCCACTGGAAGAACTTGACATTTATATCATGGGCATGGAAATCGGCGAAATCGTTTGGAACACTGTTGACAAATGGGAATATTTCCCAAAAAGCACAGTGGGCAGACAATGGACTGAAGCTGCGGACAGCATCGCCGCCAATATTTCCGAAGGTTATGGCCGCTTTCATTTTAAGGATAAACGCAATTTTTACTTCAATTCCAGGGGCTCGTTAAGCGAAACAAAGACTTGGGCGACTAAAGCCAAAAACCGCTCGCTACTGAACGAAGCCGACTATTCATCCCTTTATGAAAAACTCAAGAAGCTACATTTAGCCCTCAACAACCATATCAAAGCGCTTCCACTGAAGTGAAATTGATGGAAATTAGGAAATTAAGAAATTGTGTGACGTCCACGCTGCACAATTTCCTAATTTCTCAATTTCAACTAATTTCCAATTTCAACCTCAACCGGCTGATTCTCCGGCCTCAAACTCCGCACCGTCTTCCCGGCCTGCCACATCTCACTCTCCCGAAGTTCAGTCAGTTCCACCTCCAGTTTTTCCCGGTAATCCGGCTGGCTGTTGGACGATATGGACTTGGCGGCCTCTTTGCCTTCGGCAACGCTGGTGTAGAGCTCATTGAAAACGGGCAGGGTGGCGTCCCGGAATTTCTTCCACCAATCCAATGCGCCACGCTGGGCGGTAGTCGAGCAATTGGCGTACATCCAGTCCATGCCGTTCTCAGCGACAAGCGGCATGAGCGACTGCGTGAGTTCTTCCACCGTCTCGTTGAAAGCCTCGCTGGGCGAGTGTCCACGCTGGCGCAACACCTCGTATTGCGCAGCGAAAATGCCCTGAATGGCACCCATGAGCGTGCCCCGCTCGCCCGTCAGGTCAGAGTAAACTTCCTTCTTGAAAGTAGTCTCGAAAAGGTAGCCGCTGCCGACAGCGATACCGAGTGCGATGGCCCGTTCCCAAGCCCGGCCAGTTGCGTCCTGGTGGATGGCGTAGCTGCTGTTCAGCCCCCGACCTTGCAAGAACATCCGGCGCAGCGAGGTGCCGCTGCCCTTGGGTGCGACGAGAATCACGTCCACATCCGAAGGCGGAACGATGCCCGTTTGGTCGTTGTAGGTGATGCCGAAACCGTGCGAGAAATAGAGCGCCTTGCCAGCCGTGAGGTGCTTTTGCACGGTGGGCCAGAGGGCGATTTGCGCCGCATCGCTGAGGAGGTAGCAGATGATGGTGCCCCGCTGCAGCGCCTCTTCGATTTCAAAAAGGGTCTCGCCCGGCACGAAGCCATCCCGGACGGCCTTGTCCCAGGTCTTCGAGTCCCGCCGCTGCCCGACGATGACGTTGATGCCGTTGTCGAGCTGGTTGAGCGCCTGGCCGGGGCCTTGCACGCCGTAGCCGATGACGGCGACGGTTTCGTTGCGAAGGACTTCCTGCGCTTTTTCGAGTGGGAATTCTTCCCGGGTTACGACGTTTTCGACTGTGCCGCCGAAGTTTAATTTTGCCATGATTTTTATTTTAAATAATTGATTGTCAGAAAATTAAAAAAAACTATTTGACTATTTTCAAGCCATTTGTTAGTTCAAAAAATTCCTTTTTAAACGATTCTCCTTTGTCCAGCAATTCTTCCTTTGAAATAAATTTTTGCTGCTTGGAAGCATCAAAGTATCCAGTTGCCATTTCTCCCTCAAAAAGAATGTACTCTTCCCTGAAACTTTCCTTGTAGTCGGGTTCATGCATGGGTTTATCATACTCATAGATGACTCGTTTTACC
>WBZM01000728.1_pt1 | contig 41181 bp, 45 predicted proteins | sample 5204271 | NCBI WGS metagenome assembly WBZM01 (sample SAMN12344346, study PRJNA552823) | activated sludge metagenome | biome: Activated sludge suspended growth; feature: Nitrification reactor; material: Wastewater; isolation source: activated sludge from nitrification reactor of wastewater... | reverse complement strand
GCCACGAATCGCAGATTTGAAAGTGAACAGGAAAGTCAATGAAATCAACGATCTACCAACACCACCTCCGCGCCAGTGCTAGCTTTTCGTACCGTCACTTATTGCACTGAAAACGAGGAGACCCCGGGGCCAGTGATTGAGTTAGACGACTGCTGGAGGATTGGCTGCTGTCGTCTTGCATGGACTGTTTGCGGATCGCTACGGTATCGCCATGCGCGTGATCGACGTCTCTTCACCCGGTTCCGCCCGTTTTCGCGATCTATTGGATGACAGGGGTTGCCCGACTACATCCCTCCTGACATTGAGCGAGTCACTTGGGCTGTTCATGTGTACTTTCCGCAGTTATCCACAGCTGGCTACTGGTAGAAAGAAGGTAGAAAGAAGGTAGAGGGCAAAAAAATGTCGAATTCTTCTTTTAAATCAATATGTTATAGATGCGGCGCGCGACGCTATGCCACCAAAGCGCGACGCAATGCCACTAAACCGCGACGCTATGCCACCGAAGCGCGACGCTATGCCACTGGCTAGATTTGCAGGATCAGCTGAGGTTTGCCTTTGGTACTGTCTTCGAGGCGGTGGCAGCTAATAATGCCCACCCGCTTCAGCTCTACGCAGGCAACGCCGACCGCATCTCGGAAGTCGCGCATGCGACCGCCATACTCCATCTTGCCCTTGAGCCAGTCCAACGCGTAGCGCTGCACCAAGTCGGAAGAGGTTGCCAACAGTCGCTGCAAGGCCTTGGCCATGTCCTGGTTGCGCCTCACCTGCATCCGTTTGTCCCAGTCCATAAGGCTGTATTCACGATTCCCAAACAACACCACCCATCTGGGATCGAGGATGTACGTGTATGTTTTGCTATCGCCGTCGTAGCTCAGATCCTTGAGGAAGTTGAAGGATTCCATCTTTCCCACGGCATAGCGAGTTGAGCCATCAGGCCTGCGTGCCTCAAGAAACAATACGCCTGCGCGCAGTCGCCTCATGCTCTCGTAAAGCCAGTCATATTGCGTTTTGCCGATACCGCCAGACTTTATCTTTCGCAGTAGCTCCTTGCAATTGAGCAGCACGGGAGTCCCCAGCGGGAACGGTTGAGCGAATGCAATCAGCGCCATAATGAGGTCGCCATCTGCCTCATCCAATTGTTCTCCGGTGTATTCCAGAACGCAATCCCGACGCGTGACCATCACGGCTTTTCGATGAAACTTGCGCTTCGCGCGTGCTATTGGTGCGATGAGGCTAGAGCGGTTGAGATGGTTTGGAAAGGCCCCAATGTCAAAGCCTGGCAAAAAGAGTTGCTGAGGCGTTTCTGCTCTATTTTTCTCTGCCTGTCTTGATATTTCCGCAGTCTTATGATGAAGTCGCGCCAGTGCAGAATCTAGCGTATTGGACGGGTTGAAGCACGGATTGATTTCACCTGACACAGAGGCTGCAGCCTTTGCAGTGCTCTCCTGCATCTCTCTCAATCTCTGCTCATCGCCAAGAGCTTGCTCGGTCACACACAGGCTGGGCGCCGGCCACTTTACCGCGCTCACAGATTTAACCCTCTGCTATGCCCCTATCTCTTGACAGCGTCAAATACCTCTCAATTTCTTGCAGAGATAAGCGTGGGCTTCTTGCGCCGACCTGAATCGGGCGAGGAAAGGACGGGTCAGTTTGGATTCTTCGCCACAGCGTTGTCCGGCTGAAACGCAGTAACTGACAAGCCTCCGGAAAGGTGATCAACTGAACTGGCATGAAATGTTCTGTATTCATGCGGCACAGTGTGCGAATTAGATTTGCAGAAAGCCAGGAGGCAAGCTATTTTTCGCTGCCTCCTGGTAAAAACTCGAAATTTATGATAATGAGAAATTATTTCATTTTGAAAAATTCGGTAATTTACCCTTGATGACAGGAAATTCATAGCCGCCATATCCGTCCGCAAAAAACAAATCACCATCCACCCTGGTTCCTTCAATGTCAATGATCTCATATGCCTCTGGCTCCACAGAATTGACATCGAGGCAAAATGGCGTCGCTATTGGCTTTCCTGGTTTTTTTTGATTATTTCTAAGTGCATCAAGCCTATTCAATAATAATCTTTCCAATGACTTACAAGAGGATTTTTCACGAACCCAAGGCAGCCAGATAAATTCACCCCCGTCAAGTTCGTATTCGCAAAATTTGAATACTCTCAGGAAAACAAAAAATAGACTGCTCTTATCAATCGCATCGAAATCGTTTGAAAATTGAATTTTCAATTTGTTTTTATGCGTCAACCTCAGCAGATCGCGAAGCAAATTTACAAAGGTCGTCCTTGCAAATTTTTTAAACAACTCATCGTCATATTCATTTTCTTTTAAAAAGGCTAACTCAAGGTTTTTTCTTATATTTGATAGTTCGGCTGAGTTTAGGATGCTGCCATCCCCACAGCAGGAAAAGATAAATTTATCCAGTGGACTGTGCGGATTTTCAAAGCAATCATACCTCCACTCATTTCGCTCTTTAAATTTATCAATTTTGGATGCCAGGGCACCCAGCGCATTGATTACATCTTTGGCCGGATGATTGATATTTTTATTTGATCTGATGGTGTCGAATATTTTCAATCTATAGCTCACTGCCAGTGAACAAATATCGTCAGCAATTTTTTCACAATTTTTATGATTTTGGTTTGCCACACCAAAACTGGCACTATCTCGCAGTTGATCTAGATCGGCATAAATATCACCGAAGCCAATCCGGGCCAAGCTAGAATCAACTGACATAATCAACCCCATCTTTGGATATTTCATCAATAAAATCACACCACTCCTGCATCATCTTCGCTCTCTCCGAAAAATAATCAGTGTGGTTGTACGTTCGCCGAACTTGGTTCTGATCAATATGCGCAAGCTGTGCCTCGATCAACTCGCTACGATGCCCCATCTCATGCAACATGGTTGACCCCGTCGTTCTTGTCCCGTGCGGGGAATAAGTCCCAGCCCAGCCGTTCTTGTAAAGCAGTTGCCGGAAGGTGGCGATTGCGAGCGGCTTCTGCTTGGAGTCCCTGCCCGTGAAGACGTATTTGTACTTCCCGGTTTGTGGCTGCATCCCTGTGAAAATTTCCAAGGCCTGATCTGTCAGATAGATCGAATGGGGCCGCCGCGCCTTCATGCGTTCAGCGGGGATCGTCCACACCCGCTTCTCCAGGTCAATTTCCGACCATTCAGCCGCAGCAACCTCATTGGCACGCAGCAGCGTGTACCAGAGCAGGCGGAAGGCCTGCACCGTCATGAAGTTACCCCGGTGTTCACCGATCTCGCGCAGCAGCTTGCCGACCTGTTCCTTGCTCAACGCGGTTTTGTGCTGCGTCTTGTTTTTGGGAAGAGCATTGCGCACCGGCCAGACTGGATCAATATCGGCGCGCAAGGTGGCGACCGCGAATTGAAAGATGCTTGACAGCGTGCGCTTGGCCTCAGCGGCCACCGTGGGAGCGCGTATGTGCGTGGCTTGCAGGATGGCAAGCACCTGATGCGCGGTGATGTCACGCACCGGCAGCTTCCCCAGCATCGGAAACACCACCCGACGCAACATGTCCAGCCGCCGCTTTTTCGTGATGTCTTCCCAGTCCTTGGTTGCCAGCCATTCCGCTGCAATCAACTCCAGGGTGTTGCGGCGATCCAGCTCCTGGCGCACCTTGTCAAGCTGCTTTTGCTGGACAGGGTTGATACCGTCCTTGACGAGCTTGCGTGCAGCCTGGGCTTTCTCACGCGCCTCGGACAAGGGGGTGACGGGGTACTCGCCCAAGCCCATCATCGACTCCTTGCCGCCCAGCTTGAAGCGGTAGCGGAAGGCTTTGACGCCATTGGGCTTGACCTCCAGATAGAGGCCGTCGCGGTCGTTCAGTCGGTAGAGCCGTTCGCGGGGTTTGGCGGTGCGGCAGCGCATGTCGGTAAGCATGGGCTGAACCATACCCACCAAACCGAGAGCCCGTCAAGAACCATACCCACAGGCGTACCCAATTTTTGCTTGGAAAGAAATGAAAAACGGCGCAACATGCTGAAACATGAAGCGCCGTCAAATTGCATCCAATTCATTGATTTCAAATGTTTTTATGAACTACATTGAAACAAAATGAATAGATGCGAAACATCACAAGAGCACTCAGACGTTGAACAGGAAGTTCATCACGTCGCCATCCTTGACGACGTAGTCCTTGCCTTCGCTGCGCATCTTGCCGGCATCCTTGGCGCCCTGCTCGCCCTGGTACTGGATGTAGTCGTCGAACCCGATGGTCTGGGCGCGGATGAAGCCGCGCTCGAAGTCGCCGTGGATCACGCCGGCGGCCTGCGGCGCGGTGTCGCCGATGTGGATGGTCCAGGCGCGCACTTCCTTGACGCCGGCGGTGAAGTAGGTCTGCAGGCCCAACAGCTTGAAGGCGGCGCGGATCAGGCGGTTGAGGCCCGGCTCGCTCTGGCCCATTTCTTCCAGAAAGATGGCCTTGTCCTCGTCGCTCATCTCGGCCATGTCGGCTTCCATCTTGGCGCAGATGGCCACCACCGGCGCGTTCTGGCTGGCGGCGTAGGCGTTCAGCCGATCCAGCAGCGGGTTGTTGTCGAAGCCGTCCTCGGCCACGTTGCCGACGAACATGGCGGGCTTGGCGGTGATCAGGCACAGCGGTTTGAGCAGCGCCTGTTCTTCCTTGGACAGCGCCAGCGTGCGCACCGGCCGTGCTTCGTTCAGCGCCGCTTGCAGCGGGCCCAGCAGCTTGACCATGGCGGCGGCTTCCTTGTCGTTGCCGCTCTTGGCGGCCTTGGTGTAGCGCTGCAACGCCTTTTCGACCGTGCCCAGGTCGGCCAGACACAGCTCGGTCTGGATCACCTCGATGTCGGCGATCGGGTCCACCTTGCCGGCCACGTGGATCACGTTGGGGTCTTCAAAGCAGCGCACCACGTTGACGATGGCGTCGGTCTCGCGGATGTGGGCCAGAAACTGGTTGCCCAGGCCTTCGCCCTGGCTGGCGCCGGCCACCAGACCGGCGATGTCGACGAACTCGACGATGGCCGGCAACACCCGCTCCGGCTTGACGATGGCGGCCAGCTGCGCCAGACGCGGGTCGGGCACCTCGACCACGCCGGTGTTGGGCTCGATGGTGCAGAAGGGGTAGTTTTCGGCGGCGATGCCGGCCTTGGTCAAGGCGTTGAAGAGGGTGGACTTGCCCACGTTGGGCAGGCCCACGATGCCGCATTGCAGGCTCATGGCAGAGGTCTCGTCGGAATTCGGGAAAAGCGGCGATTGTACCGGCGCCCCTGCGGCAGGGTCGCCCGCCGGATAGGCATCAAATCGGGCTCCAGCGCTTTGCTGGCAAGCGCCAGAAGCTACGTTATTGGTAGCATCAGTCGAAACGCCAGTCGGCCGCCACGGCGTCGCCCACGCGCAGCGTGGCGCCGGCGCCTTGCACGATGACGCAGTTCATGCCGAAGGTGACGGCACCCTCCAGCACCGGATTGGCGCGGTAGGTCGACAGCGTGGCCAGCACCTCGGGGTGGATGGCGGCGCTGGCCGGATCGACGTTCGGAATCGGGCAGCGCGCGCAGGGCTTGACCGGGCGCAGCACCACCTGCCGGCCCTCGGCGGTGGTGATGCGCAGCTCGGCCAGACGGTCCTCGTCCTGCGCCGACACGCCGTCCAGCACCAGGTTGGGACGAAAGCGCTCCATGCCCACCGGCGGGTGGCCGGCCGCGCCCAGGCGGGCGTTCAGCTCGTCCAGCGAGGCCTGGCTGGCCAGCAGCAGCGGAAAACCGTCGGCGAACTCGATCGGCGCCTCGATGTCGCCGCTCCAGCGCCGGCTGGCCAGCCGCGTCACCTCGGGGTCGAAGCGCGCCAGCCGCAGGCCGGGCCGGCCCAGAAAATCGCTCAGCCACTGGGCGGCAACCTGGCCCATGTCCCAGGCCGCCAGCTCGTCGCCCCACACCTGCACGCGGGTGGACGATTCGACCTCGTTCACCCCCAGGTGCAGCGCCAGCATGCCGGGCGCCCGCAGCACCACCTCCAGCGCGCGCAGCTGCGGGCGCACCAGGGCCATGCGCGGCAGCTCGCGCTGGGTGACGAAGCGGCCCTGCGCGTCCACCACCATCCAGGTGCGGTCCAGGTCCAGCCCGGTATCCATCAGCCGCGCCTCGGTCAACGCCAGGCCGGCGCAGGATTTGACGGGGTGGACGTATAGGCCCGACAGGCGGGCTTGCAGATCGGCGTGGGCGGTGGACATGGGCTGGCGGGCGCGCCCGGCGGCGCGGCAAGGCGTGAAGAAGGCGCGCCATTGTCCGCCATCGCGCGCCGCGGCCGGCCGCGGGCCGCACTGCGCCGACCGCGCCGCGTGGGGGCGGCGCCTACAATCCCCGCATGCCCGCTACCCATGACGTCTGCATCCGCGGCGCCGGCATCGTCGGTCGCTCGCTGGCGCTGCTGCTGGCGCGCGAGCGCCTGCGCGTGGCGCTGGTGGCACCGCCCGCCTCCGACACGCCGCGCCCGCCGGACGTGCGCGCCTACGCCCTCGGTCCGGCCGCGCGCGCCCTGCTCGACACCCTGCGCTGCTGGCCGGACGAACGCGCCGCCACCCCGGTGCTCGAGATGCAGGTGTTCGGCGACCAGCTCAGTCAGGTGCGCTTTTCGGCCGCCGAACAGGGGGTGCCGGCGCTCAACTGGATCGTCGACGTGCCGACGCTGGAGCAGCAGCTGGCCGAGGCGGTGCGCTACCAGAGCGGCATCGAGCTGGTCGCGGCCCCGCTGGCCGCGCCGCTGACGGTGGTGTGCGAAGGCCGCGCCAGCGCCACCCGCACCGAGCTGGGCGTGGACTGGCAGATCACCCGCTACCCGCAGCAGGCCATCGCCACCCGGCTGGAATGCGAGCTGCCGCATGCTCAGGTGGCGCGCCAGTGGTTCACGCCCGAGGGCGAGATCCTGGCCCTGCTGCCGCTGGACGGCGCGCAGGGCCGGCAGGTGGCGGTGGTCTGGTCGGTGCGCAGCGAGCACCTGGCCGAGCTGCTGGCGCTGGACGACGCCGCCTTCGCCGCGCGCCTGCACGCCGTCAGCGGCGGTGCCCTGGGCGCCCTGCACCTGAGTGGTCCGCGCGCCCACTGGCCGCTGCTGCGCGCGCAGGCGGCGCGCTGGGTCGGCGACATGCCGGGCCGGCCGGGCGAGCGCTTTGCCCTCGCCGGCGACGCCGCCCACGCCATGCACCCGCTGGCCGGTCAGGGTCTGAACGTCGGTCTGGGCGACGTCGCCGAGCTGGCGCGCCAGCTGGCCACGCGCGAGGCCTGGCGCGCGCCGGGCGATCCGAAGCTGCTGCGCCGCTACGCACGCGCGCGGCAGGGCGACTGGCTGCGCATGAGCCTGGCCACCGACGCGCTGCAGCAACTGTTCAGCCGCCCCGAGGCCGGTGCCGGCGCGCTGCGCAACTGGGGCATGGCGGCGTTCGACCGCAGTGGCCCGCTCAAGCGCCGCGTCGCCGCCCTGGCGATGGGAACCGCCTGAGAGGGCGTGAACGCGCCCCTCATGCCCACCTCATTCACCTGTCGCGCCTGTGACCGTCGTGACCCCGTTTGAACCTTTGCCGAGCTTTCCGACATGACACCTGTTGCCCTGCTGCGCCCCGCCCTGGCGGCGCTGTGCCTGACGCTGCCGCTGCTGGCCGCGGCCCAGGAATCGACCATCCGCAAGAACCTGGCCGAACGCATCCCGGCGCTGAGCCAGATCGACGAGATCAGCAAGACGCCGATGCCCGGCCTGTTCGAGGTGCGCGTGGGCACCGACGTGCTCTACACCGACGCCGAGGGCAATTTTCTGCTGCACGGCAGCCTGCTGGACGCCCGCAACGGCCGCAACCTGACGGAAGAGCGCGTCAACAAGCTGCTGGCGGTGGACTTCAAGACGCTGGAGCTGAAAAACGCCATCACCATGGTGCGCGGCAACGGCAAGCGCAAGCTGGCGGTGTTTGAAGACCCCAACTGCGGCTACTGCAAGCGCTTCGAAAAAGACCTGCAGAAGGTCGACAACGTCACCGTGCACCTGTTCCTGATCCCGATCCTGGGCGAAGACTCGGTCAACAAGTCGCGCCAGATCTGGTGCGCCGCCGACCGCGCCAAGAGCTGGAACGACTGGATGCTGCGCGACGTCGCCCCCAAGGGCAAGGCGATCTGCAACACCGAGGCGCTGACCGCCAACCTGGAGTTTGCCAACAAGCACCGCATCACCGGAACGCCGACGCTGATCTTCGAAGACGGCTCGCGCGTGCCCGGCGCCATTGGCGCGGTGCAGCTCGAAGAGCGCCTGGCCCGGCGCTGAACCGCCGTGAGCAAGGCCCTTGCCGCCACCGCACCGGCGCCCGTGCGCCACGACGTGCGCGTCGCCAGCCTGCACGGCCATCGCTACGCGGTGTGCCTGACCATCGCCCGCCCGGCAGCCATGCAGCGCGTGTCGCTGCCGGCCTGGATCCCGGGCAGCTACCTGATCCGCGAATTCGCCCGCCACCTGCTGCCGCTGCACGCCACGCAGGGCGGCACCGCGCGAGCCTGCCGCCAGATCGACAAGTCCACCTGGGACATCGACTGCGACCCGCGCCGGCCGCTGGTGCTGCGCTACGAGGCCTATGCCTTCGACGCCTCGGTGCGCACCGCCTGGCTGGACGGTGAACGGGGCTTCTTCAACGGCACCAGCCTGCTGCTGCGCGTGCACGGGCAGGAACAGGTCACGCACGAGCTGTGCGTGCACGCTCCGCCCCAGCGGCGCGACTGGCAGCTGGCCACCGCCATGACCCCGGTGCAGGTGGACGCGCGCGGCTTCGGTCGCTGGCGCGCCGACGACTACGACGAGCTGGTCGACCACCCGGTGACGCTGGGCGCCTTCTGGAGCGGCAGCTTCAAGGCCGGCGGCGTGCCGCACCGGCTGGTGGTCACGGGCGCGCCGCCGGCGTTCGACGGCGCGCGCCTGCTGCGCGACACGCAGAAGATCTGCGAAACCGCCATCCGCCTGTGGCACGGCGCCAAGGCGCCGCCGCAGCGGCACTACCTGTTCATGCTGAACGCCGTCGACGACGGCTACGGCGGCCTGGAACACCGCGCCAGCACGGCCCTGATCTGTGGCCGGCGCGATCTGCCGCGCCACGACGCGCCGGCCAGCGCCGCCCAGGTGGGCGACGGCTACCTGACGCTGCTGGGCCTGATCAGCCACGAGTACTTCCACACCTGGAACGTCAAGCGCCTGCGCCCGGCCGAATTCACCCGCTACGACTATCAGCAGGAGAACTACACGCGCCTGCTGTGGTTCTTCGAAGGCTTCACCAGCTACTACGACGACCTGCTGCTGCGCCGCGCCGGCCTGATCGACGACGCCGCCTACCTCAAGCTGCTGACCAAGACCGTCAACCAGGTGCAGCAGGCGCCGGGGCGCCACGTGCAGTCGGTGGCGCAGGCCAGCTTCGACGCCTGGGTGCGCTACTACCGGCCGGACGAAAACACGCCCAACAGCACCATCAGCTACTACACCAAGGGCGCGCTGGTGGCGCTGTGCTTGGACCTCACGCTGCGCCGCGAAGGCCGCGCCACGCTCGACGACGTGATGCGGGCTGTGTGGCAGCGCTGCCGCGGCGGCCCGATGACCGAGGCCGACTTCGCCGACACCCTGGCCGACATCGGCGGGCGCCGTTTCGACGCCGAAATCGCCGCCTGGGTGCACGGCACCGACGAGCTGCCGCTGCGCGAGCTGCTGCAGGCGCAGGGTGTGCAGGTGCTGGAGGAGCCCTCGCAACTGGCGCAGACGCTGGGCCTGCGCCTGGGCGACGGCCCCGGCCTGACGCTCAAAGTGGTGCTCGACGGCGGCCCGGCCGCCGCCGCCGGCCTGGCCGCCGGCGACGAATGGCTGGGCATCGAGCTGCCCGCCCGCACCCGGCGCAGCGACGCCAGCGGCTGGCGCCTGAGCCGGCTCGACGACCTGCCGCTGTACGCCGGCGCGGCGCGCCAGATCGTCGCCCTGGTGGCGCGCGACCAGCGCCTGCTGCGCCTGCCGCTGACCCTGCCGCACCCCTCCACCACCTGGCGGCTGGCGCCCCCGGTCAGCGCCGACGCCGCCGCGTCGTGGCCCGGCCGCTGAACCCACGGCACGAACGGCGCGGCCTGCTGGCCAGCACCGCGCTGGCGCTGCTGCTGCACGCGCTGGCGCTGGCGCTGCTGGGCCCGCTGCTGCGCCCGCCCAGCATCCTGCGCCAGGTGGCGCCGCCCTTCTACACCCGCACCATCACCCCCGAGGCGCCCGCAGCGGCGCCGCAGCAGGCTGCGCCCGTGGCCCAGGTTTCCAAGCCAAAACGGCCTGTAGCGCGTATCCAGAAAGCGCCAGCAGCTCCTGTTTCAGTAGCACCCCAGGCGATGGCGCCGGCATCCGCCACCCCCGACACGGCAGACGCCGAAGCGCCGCTGGCCAGCGACGAACCCCAGGCGCCCTCACCCGCGGCTTCGGCCGCGCTGGCCGAGTCGCCGGCGCCGGACGACAGCCTCGCCGCCCGCGACCCCGGCGGCCAGGACGGCGCCGCCGCCCCACCCGCCAGCGCCGCCCGCGCCGCCGAGCCCGGGTTCCTGGCCGATTGGCCCGGCGACACCCGCCTGACCTACACCCTGGGCGGCAACTACCGCGGCGAGCTGCACGGCAGCGCCCGGGTGCTGTGGCAGCGCGAAGGCACGCGCTACCACACGGCGGTGCAGCTCGACGTCGGCCTGCTGCTGTCCATGCACCTGACCAGCCAGGGCGACATCACCGCCACCGGCCTGCAACCGGCGGTCTATGAAGAGCAGGTGCGCCAGCGCCGCCGCGGCGTGCGGCTGGACGAGGACGTGCGCCTGCACAACGGCCAGCGGGTGGCGCGCCCGGCCGGCGTGCAGGACGCCGCCAGCCAGTTCGTCGAACTCAGCCATCGCCTGGCCACCGGGCAGCTGAGCACCGAGCCGGGCACCGCCATTCCCCTGTGGCTGGCGCGCCCCGGCGGCGTGGACGAATGGACCTACGACGTCGTCGGTGAAGACACCCTGCACCTGCCGCGCCTGGGCGCCGTGCGCGCCCTGCACTTCAGGCCGCGCCCGCTGGCCAAGCCGCGCGGCCCCATCCACGCCGAAATCTGGTTCGCCCCCAGCCTGCAATACCTGCCCGTACGCATCCGCATCACCCAGGGGCCGGACACCTTCATGGACCTGCTGGCAGACACCATCGAACAGCGCTGATGCTATTGTTATGATAGCTTTTGGCGCTTGCTGCGTGCGTGCCAGAAGGCAAAACATCCAGAAGCGAGGCGGTGGGCGTCAGGCCCGTCCAGGGCCCCTCACTTCTTGCGCAGATCGACCACCCGCCGCGCCTTGCCCACGCTGCGCTCGATGCCGCCTTCGGGCTTGAGTTCGATCTCGACACTGCTGCCGACGTAGATCTTGATCTCGTGCTGCAGCAGCTTGGCGGCGGCGCGGGCGCCGATGTGCTGCGGGTCCAGACCGGGCGCCACCTCGACCTGCACCTTCAGCTCGTCCAGCGGCCCCTCGCGCGTCAGCACGCACTGGTAGTTGGGCGACAGCTCGGGGCGCTTCAAGATCAGCTCCTCGATCTGCGTCGGGAACACGTTGACGCCGCGGATGATCATCATGTCGTCGGTGCGGCCGGTGATCTTCTGCATGCGGCGCATGGTGCGCGCCGTGCCGGGCAGCAGGCGCGTGAGGTCGCGCGTGCGGTAGCGGATGATGGGCAGCGCCTCCTTGGTCAGGCTGGTGAACACCAACTCGCCCTCCTGGCCGTCGGGCAGCACGGCGCCGGTTTCGGGGTCGATGATCTCGGGGTAGAAATGGTCTTCCCAGATGGTGGGGCCGTCCTTGGTTTCGACGCACTCGTTGGCCACGCCGGGGCCCATCACCTCGGACAGGCCGTAGATGTCCACCGCGTCGATCGCCATGCGCTTTTCGATGGCCTGGCGCATTTCGTTGGTCCAGGGTTCGGCGCCGAAGATGCCGATGCGCAAGCTGAGCTCCTTCGGGTCCAGCCCCATGTGCTCGACCTGTTCGCAGATCGCCAGCATGTAGCTGGGCGTGACGGTGATGATGTCGGGCTTGAAGTCGCGGATCAGCTGAATCTGCTTTTCGGTCTGGCCGCCGCCGAAGGGCACCACCGTCAGGCCCAGGCGCTCGGCACCGTAGTGCGCGCCCATGCCGCCGGTGAACAGGCCGTAGCCGTAGCTCTGGTGCAGCATGTCGCCGGGGCGCGCGCCGGCGGCGCGAAACGAGCGCGCCACCACGTCGGCCCAGGTGTCGATGTCCTTGCGGGTGTAGCCGACCACGGTGGGTTTGCCGGTGGTGCCGCTGGAGGCATGGATGCGCACGAGCTGCTCGCGCGGTACGGCGAACATGCCGAACGGGTAGTGGTCGCGCAAGTCCTGTTTGGTGGTGAACGGGAACCGGGCCAGATCCTCCAGCGACCGGCAGTCGTCGGGGTGCACGCCGGCGGCGTCGAACTTGGCCTTGTAGACCGGCGAATGCGCGTAGGCGTGCGCCAGCGTGGCCCGCAGCCGCTGCAGTTGCAGCGCACGCAACTCGTCGATGCTGGCCTTTTCGATCGGCTCCAGCGGGAAGGTCTTGGTGGTGGTGTTCATGCACCGCTCTCCTGGCTCGTGGGTTCGTCGGCCAGCACATGGCCCTTGATCTGCGCGCTCTTGCCGCGAAACAGCGCCACCACATCGCCGTGCTGGTTGGTCACGCGCATGTCGTAGACGCCGTGGCGGCCGCTTTGCACCTGCTCGACGCCCTCGCAGGTGAGCACGTCGCCGGCGTGCGCAGGCTTGAGAAACTCGATGCTGCAACCGGCCGCCACGGTGTTGTGGTTGCGGCTGTTGCAGGCAAAGGCAAAAGTCGAATCGGCCAACGTGAATATGAAACCGCCGTGGCAGATCTGGTGGCCGTTCAGATGCAGCGGCTGCACCGTCATGCGCATCAGGGCACGACCCGGCTCGCAGGCCAGCAGCTCCATGCCCATGGTTTCGCGCGAGGCGCGGTCGGCAGCGAACATGGCCTGGCCGACGCGTTGCGCCAGCGCCTGGGCCGCAGGGTTGTGGCGCATGTTCATTCGCCCCTGAACTGCGCCGGGCGCTTTTGCAGAAAGGCCATCACGCCCTCGATGTAGTCGTGCGTGAAGCCCAGGCGCGACTGCACATCGCGCTCCAGATCGAGCTGCTCGTCCAGCGAATGGGTGTGGGCGCCGCGCAGCAGGTGGCGCGTGGCCACCAGCGCGCGCGTGGGCATGGCGGCCAGGCGTCCGGCCAGCGCCTTGGCGGCGGCCAGCGCATCGTCGGCCACGTCCCAGATCATGCCCATGGCCTTGGCGTCCTGGGCGCTCAGCTTGTCGCCCGTCAGGCACAGCGCCATGGCGCGCGCCAGACCGACGCGCTGCGGCAGCAACCAGGTGCCGCCCGAATCGGGCACCAGGCCGATCTTGCTGAAGGCCTGGATGAAGCTGGCGCCGGGCGCGGCGATGGTGATGTCGCAGGCCATGGCCACCGAGGCGCCCGCGCCCGCTGCCACGCCGTTGACCGCGCACACGGTGGGCACGCGCACATTGATCAGGCGCCGCGTGGTGGGGTTGAAGGCGCGCTCAATCACCGGGCCTGGGTCGGCGCGCTGCTGCAGGTTGGGGCCATCGGCAAAGTCGAACTCCGACAGGTCGGCACCGGCGCAGAAGCCACGCCCGGCGCCGGTCAGCACCAGGGCGCGGATCGCGGGGTTGGCCTCCAGGCGGTCGAGCGCGGCCCACAGGTCGCGGTGCATCTGGCGCGTGAAGCTGTTGAGTGAGGCGGGGCGGTTGAGCGTGAGGATGGCTACGGCGCCTTCCTCCGCATAGAGCACGTCGGGCTCGGTCGGCTGGGTCATGGGTTGTCTCCTTGGGTCGCGAATTTACCATTGACCGACTGTGCGGTCGGCTAACCTGCACAGCAGCCGTCGTCGCTGGTTATAGTGCCTCTTGCATCGCTTCACACGACCTGTTCAGGAGAACCCATGACTTACGAACTCATCACCACCCGCGTCGAAGGCGGCCAGGTGGGCGTGATCACGCTCAACCGGCCCAAGCAGCTGAACGCGCTCAACAGCCAGCTGATGGTCGAACTGGGCCAGGCGCTCAAGGCCTTCGACGCCGACCCGGCCATCGGCTGCATGATCCTGACCGGCAGCGAAAAGTCCTTCGCCGCCGGCGCCGACATCGGCGCCATGGCCAGCTACAGCTTTGCCGACGTCTACCGCGACGACTACATCACGCGCGACTGGGAAACCATCCGCAGCATCCGCAAGCCGGTGATCGCGGCCGTCAGCGGTTTTGCCCTGGGCGGCGGCTGCGAGCTGGCGATGATGTGCGACTTCATCATCGCCGCCGACAACGCGAAGTTCGGCCAGCCCGAGATCAAGCTGGGCGTGATCCCCGGTGCCGGCGGCACCCAGCGGCTGCCGCGCGCGGTGGGCAAATCCAAGGCCATGGACATGGTGCTGACAGCGCGCATGATGGACGCCCAGGAGGCCGAGCGCGCCGGCCTGGTCAGCCGCGTGGTGCCGCTGGACAAGCTGATGGACGAATGCCTGGCCGCCGCACTGACCATCTGCAGTTTCGGCCAGCTGGCGGTGATGGCGGCCAAGGAATCGGTCAACCGCGCTTTCGAAGGCACGCTGGCCGACGGCGTGATGTTCGAGCGCCGGCTGTTCCACGGGTTGTTCGCCACGCAGGATCAGAAAGAAGGCATGGACGCCTTCGTCAACAAGCGCCCCGCTGCGTTCAAGCACCAATAGAGCGCAGCGCCAATGCCCTATAATGCGCGTTTGCCGGTGGTATAGCTCAGACGGTTAGAGCGTGGGATTCATAACCCCAAGGTCGGTGGTTCGATTCCACCTACCACCACCACTATTCAGCGCCCAACCGTTCTCGGTTGGGCGTTTTCATTTGCGGGTTCGGCGCACCACGCGGGCTTCCGGGCCGTTCTGCGTGTGCCAGCCGTTCCGGGCACGGGCGGCATGACCCGCCCGGTTCGCCCCTGTTCCGCCCTATCTTCTCTCGAAACCTGCGCCAACTTCTTCGCCGTGGCACACGCAGACGGTGTTGTTCGTCAGCCACTTGTGCGTGTGCCGACGGGAATGGTTGGCTCACGGGTTTGCACGAGCAGAGTGGAACGGCAACGGCCTCAGAGTCAGCCCTTGGGCGGGAACGGATCGTCACCGTAGCTGTTGCGCTCACGGATTTGCCCATCACGCCCTTGGATGAACATCTCACTCTGCTGGTTGATGGCGATGCCCCGCGCACGGTCAATCGCCTCTTGCTGCGTGTCGTGGACGGAGGTGAGGCGATCGTTGCCTTCTCCCCGCACACCCCACTGATCGCCACCGTTGATGGGTACAACCCATTGGTTCTTTCCGCTCATTTCAAGCACTCCAAAAAATTGAAAAGGACAGACTCTTGAAGTCGGCGCGAGCCCAGGCGCTTCAGGCATGGAACTCATGTCATGAACGTCCCCTCCTTTCCCGATGTTTGGCGTAGGGACGCCGACGCGCCCGCCGCGCACGGCATCGAATACATGCCTGCGCGCTTCTGCGTGACCACGAGCGCACCGTAGGCCGCATGCTGCGCCGCAGGCTCCGGCTTGCCCTTGTCCTTCGCCTTGATCTTGAACAGATCGCTCGGCTTGGCGCTGTCCAGCCCGGCGCGCGGCATGATCCGATGCGCCGTCGTGGCTTCCCCCTTGAATGACCACAGTGACTCGAACACCTTGGCCTGACCGTCGGTGAACTGGATCGGCGCGCTGCTGATGTCAGGCAGCGTCGCCCACTTGAAGTCCGCCGAGAACGGCCCGTTCACCGGCGTGGCCGGATCGGCGACCGCTGGCGTCATGGATGGTGCCGGCGTGCCGAGGAGCGTGATGCTGCCGCCATAGAAAGTGAAGCGTTCTTCCAGCACCAGCCACTCGATGCCCGTGCCGAAGGGCGAGCCGCGCGTTGCGCTTGGCCTCGGCGTGATCACCCGGATGTCGCCGCCCGCCACGCGCACGCGATCCAGCAACGCGGGTTCGTGCAGCACCCGTGTCAGGTCGCGGGCCAGCAGGACGGGCGAACGGCGGGCATCGCCGAGCCGCCACACGCCGCCGCCCAGATCATCGACGCCGTCGCGGCTTTCGATGCCGAGCGCGAGGCGCATTTTCTGGCGCAACCAGTCCTCGTCCAAGGCAAACGCCGCACCGTCATTCGCTTCGACGGCCACCGGCCCGCAGTCCGGGCATCGGCACATGCGCCCGCCGCGACCATCGCCCCACACCTGCGCCCGATGCTGCTGACAGTGCGGGCAGAGCACGAACGACTGATCCACGACCGTCGGCTTGACCGCCTTGCCGAGGAGGGTCAGCGCCGCAGCCTCATGCAGCGACAGCGTGGCGCGCAGCACGGGCGTGCCGCCCGCGAACAGGCGGCAGACCAAGGCCCAGGCGTCGTGCGCCGCCATCGATCAGTCCTCGATCACCGGCGACGAACTGATCGCATCCGCTTCCGGCGGCACTTCGTGCGCGCTCAGGGTCTGGCCCTTCTGCAAGATGCCCACCGCGACGAGATAGCCCTCCAGTTGCGCCTGCATCTTGGCGTCGAACTTGTGCAGGTTCAGCCGCCCCTTGCTGGTCACCTCGATGGTGACCACCTTGGCGCGCGTGCGGCCCGGCTCGGGCGGATAGTAGAGATTGACCTGCGCCGCCGTCACTGCCCATTTGCCTTCCAGCGGGCTGGGCAGCTTCTCTTTCAGCAGCTCATGCACGGAGCGTTGCTGGCTGGACTGCATCGCGGTGCATTCGATCTTCAGCGCGGTGTCCGGGCTGAGGAGCGTGAGCGCCTTCAGCTGCACCATCGAGAAACCGTCCTCGAACGCCTCCGGCGCGTCGAAGCCAGTGCGCAGCATCGACAAATCCAGCGTCGGTGACTTGATCCGGTGCGCGCTCGCCTTGACGCCCAGCACATGCTCGGCGAAGGCCTCGACCAGCATCTGTTGGTATTTCTGGCCGCCCCGCACCAGCGTGCGCACCACGCCGGTGGTCTTGGCGTACTCCAGCACCATGTGGATGTTGGGGTTGCCGACGCGGCGCTTGAGGGTCGAACCCTCGAACTCCAGCCGTAGCATGGCCATATCCTTGACGTGGACGGTCAGCAGGAACACGCCGGGACTGCGTTCAACCAGATGCGCCACGCTGCTGTCACCGCACTGCATCTCGCGCTTGTAGAAGGCCGAGATCGCGTTGCGCAGTGCAGCCAGATTGTGGTCAGCGCCGTTCGGCTGGCGCTTCAGGCCCAGATCGTATTGCTGCGTCTGCGGACCGTGGTGCTCCCAGAAGCTGAAGTCGTAGGCGCGCTCGAACAGCGCCGGGTGGTTGACGTACAGCCAGAACGAGCGGTGGATGTCGCTGCCGCACAGCGTCAGTCCTGCCAGCGCGGCGCCGTCCGCCACCACGGCCTCGAACATCGCCTGCTTGCCCGCCGCGTCGCCCAGCTGAACGCTGGCCATGAGGTTGGCGATCATCTGGTCGCGGGCTGCGGTGTCGGGCCAGACTTTGACCGCCTCCACCAAGAATTGGCTGGTTTCCGGCGTGTCTTCCCACACGAACCCGTGCGGCACGGGCAGACCGTGCGAGGTCAGGAAGTCGCGCAGCGTGGCATCCACCGGCAGCTCGAGCATCACGTCGACAAAGGTTTTCTTCATCTTGTTCGTCCTTTCTGGATCGGCGTCGGAGGTCTGCGACCGGGAATCGGGCTGCTTGGGCCAGCGACAGGGTTACTGAACACGCATCTCGTGTAAGTAAAGCAACGAGATACAAGCGCGATTCTGCCCCTCAGATTCCCGCTTGTCAATCAACGGGGCACATCTAGACCTAGCTGGTATCTCGTGGCTATACTATCGGTCTAGCTTCCATTCACTGACTGTTTTTCCACTACAGGAGCATCGCCATGGCTTCGGCGTTCGGAACACGCCTGCGGCGCTTGCGCGAGGCGAAGAAGTTGACCTTGCAACAGGTGGCCGACGCGGTCGGCTGCACCAAGGCATACATCTGGGAACTGGAGATGAAGGACGGGCAGCGTCCGTCCGCAGAGCGGATTCAGGCGATAGCCAAGGTGCTGGGCGTGACGATGGAGGATGTGATGGGCACGCCCATGCAGCAGGCACCCGAAGCCAGTCCCGAGGACGTGGCCTTCTTCCGCGAGTACGCCGGGATGACGGACGAAGAGAAGGATCGCTACCGGAAGGCGCTCAAAATCATGTTCCCCGACAAGGGCGACGGCGGGGACTGAGGATTGAGCGCGCCGCAAGCTCTCACTGGCTCCATTGCCGCCAGCACCGTCCTGAAGTGGTTGCGGGCGTATCACCGTGAGAGCGGCATGCCCGATGCCGTCGATCTGGACATCCTGCGCCAGATGCTGCCAACCACGCCCTACGGCAAGGACGTGCGGGAGATCAAGGCACCGATGGTGCTCGACGTCGACAGCTGCGAAGGCATGCTGGTGCGCAACCCGAAGGACGTCGCCGAGTGGGGCATCTTCTACAACGGCAAGGCCAGTCCGGAGCGCCAACGCTTCACCATCGCCCACGAGCTGGGGCACCTCATCCTGCATCGCGGTCAGCAGCAGAGCTTCAACTGCGACAAGGAAAGCGTCTACTCCGGCATCGACACCATCCGTACCATCGAGCGTGAAGCCGACGACTTCGCCAGCAACCTCCTGATGCCCGGCGATCTGCTGCGCGACTGGATTTCGAACCAGCGCATCGACCTGCGCGTCCTCAGCGCCATCGCCAAGCGGTTCCAGGTTTCGTTCGAGGCTCTGTGCATCCGCTTCATCAAGTTCACCACGCAGCGCGCGATCCTCGTCTATTGGGACAACGGCTTCGTGAAGTACGAATGGCGCAGCAGCAGTGCCATCAAGACGCGGGCGCGCATCCGGCGCACTGACGATCCGCAGGAACCACTGCCGGGCACGCTGGCCGCCGACGCCAGCGTCACACAGGAATGGGATGGCACGGAGATGTCGGCCGCGATCTGGTGCCCGGAGGAGGCACAGCACATGAAGCTGCGCGAGTTCAAGCACAGCTTCGGCGCGCGTGATCGCGTCCTCACACTGCTGCTGCTCGAAAGCGCCGAACCGCGCTCATGGGATCGGTCGTGGCAGGACGGCGAGAGTTTCGACAGCTACGATCAATTCGTCTCGAGCGGGCAGTTGCCGGATCGGCGATAGTTTTGAACGAATCAGGAAAAAAGAAAATGGCCCGCATCGAGAACCACAAATACAGCATCGAGGAAGCCTTCAGGGAGTGCTTCTACATCGTGCCGGACTACCAGCGCGAGTACGTCTGGACGGATAAGGAAGTGCATCAGTTGCTCGAAGACATCGACGAGCAGATCGATGCGGGGACGACGCGGGAATACTTCATCGGCACCGTGCTGGTGTCGCCGACCGACCAGAAGAACCACTACGAGGTCATCGACGGCCAGCAACGCCTGACCACGTTCTTCCTGCTGCTTTGCGCTCTCAAGCATCTGTTTCAAGGAGAGCCACAGCGGCAGACCGTCAGCGGCCTGATCTCGACCAGCTACACAGACAGCGACGGGGAAACGCGAACCAGCTTGAAGCTGGAGCCGCGTTACGAAAACGCGGGCGAGGTCGTCACGAAGTTGGTGGAACTCGACGCAGATCCTCAAACCGCGCGGGCGGGCATTCAGTCGGCGGGCATCGCCAGCTTCGGATCGCTGGAGAACTTGGTCAGCGCCTACAGCACGCTGTACCGCTACCTGAAGGACAACTACGAGGACGCGCCCAAGCTGAAGAAGTATTGGGGCTATCTGGCCAACAACGTGGTGTTCATCCAGATCTCCACGGACGTGAGCAGCGCCCTGAAAATCTTCGAGACCATCAACGAGCGTGGCGTCGGCCTCAACCCGATGGACTTGCTCAAGAACCTGCTGTTCACGCAGGTGAAGCAGGCGCAGTTCACCCAGCTCAAGGATGAGTGGAAGAAGATCACCAAGCCGCTGGAGAAGGAAAAGGAAAAGCCACTGCGCTTTCTGCGCTACTTCCTGATGGCGAACTACGTCATCAAGAACGACCGTGGCGACGCCGTGGTGCGCGAGGACGAAATCTACGACTGGTTCGTGGACAAGGACAACGCGGCGCTGTGCGACTACGCCAACAAGCCCTTCGAGTTCGTCCGCAAGGTCATCCGCAACGTCGAGCACTATCTCGCGTTCTCGAACGGGCTGGGCAACGACGGCAAGCCCAGCCTTGCGATGGACAGCCTCAAGCGACTGGCGGGCGGTGCCTTCAGCTTGCACTACGTCCTGCTCTTGGCTGCGGCCAATTTCCCGAAGCCGCTGTTCGACCACTTCGTGGCGCAGTTGGAGAGCTTTCTCTTCTACTACATCTTCACCAAGACGCCGACCAAAGATCTGGAGCGCAGCTTCTCCCAATGGGCTGACGAGCTGCGCGCGATTGCCGCCGCCACCGACCCAGTAAAGCAGAAGGTACAGCTCAATGCCTTCATCGCCGACCGTTTCGACACAAATATGGCCGGGAAGTCGCAGGAGCTGGTCGATGCGCTGCGGCGCTTCACGCTGTATTCGATGCAGCAGTACCGCACGCGCTATTTGCTGGCGCGACTGACGCAGCACGTCGAGATGGCTTTCAGCGGCTTGAAGACGCCGGGCAGCTTGGAGCCGTTCACCAAGCTGGAGATCGAACACATCCTGCCCGACAACCCAACGGCTGAACTGCGTGGGAAATGGGCCACCGAGAATCCCGGCACCGCCTACGACGACTACAAGAACCGGCTGGGCAACCTGACCTTGCTGGAGAAGCCCATCAACATCGTCGCGGGCAACGATTTCTACACGGAGAAGCAGGCGGAGTACCGAAAGAGCGGCAACTATCTGACCCGAAGCCTGGTTGAACTGACCAGCGTCGGGCAGAACACGTCGATATCCAGAATCAACGAGAAGCTGAAGGCGTTTCCTGCTTGGGACGCCAAGGCCATCGAGGCTCGCCACGGGCTGCTGATCACTTTGGCGCAGGATGTCTGGAAGACGTCGCCCATCGACGTCTGATCGGTAATCGCGGTCGATCCATACATGACGACATTGCCCGCTGATGACGCGCTGCCGATGCAGCAACGTGAGGTTCAGCGATTGCTGGGGCGCTGCCTGCTGCGTCTGCAGCAGTACGAGAAGTTGATGAAAGCCATCGTGGCCCACCACGAAATCTCGGCTGCTGGATCACCGCTGGCGTCGAATCAGGAGCAGCGCATCGCGGATGCCGCCAGCAAAACGCTGGGCACCTTGGTCGGCACACTCCTCGGTTCGTATGTCACCACCGATGAGGTGGAGGATGCTTCCGAGCCCGATGCACGCGACGACATCATCTCGTTCAAGGTAAAGATGAGCCTGCGCATGTCGGCCGAGGATTACGACAGGACGCAGAATGACTTGAAGGAACTGGTGCTGCTACGGAACAACCTGGTGCACCATTTCATCGACCAGCACGACCTTTGGAGCCTGGACGGATGCCGTGGCGCGCATGACACCCTGACGGTCGCCTACGGTCGCATCGATCAGCGCTTCGAGCAACTGCGGGGCTGGGCCGAGCACATGGATCAGGCCCGACGCTTGGCGGCGGAATTCGCCCAGTCCGATGCCTTTCACGATCTGGTGATCCACGGCATCGCGCCGGATGGTTCGGTGGATTGGCCTGCCGCAGGGATCGTGCGCGCGCTGCGGGAAGCCACCGCTGAATTGGCCGTCGAGGGCTGGACGCCGGTTGCCTCGGCAGGACGCTGGATCGCAGAGCGGCTCCCTGAACACCTGCCCGCCAAGTACGGCTGCAGCAGTTGGCGGCAGGTCGTGCACGAATCTCGCCTGTTCGAGCTTCGATATCGTGATGCGGGCGGCCAGCGCGCGGCTTGGTATCGGCCCAAACAAGCATAGCGCCAGCCCCGCTCACACCCGCTAAATCACGTTACGCGAAGTGCCCTCGGTTAATAGCATGAGCAGCGTTTTCCATCGAAACGCCTGCCATGTCCGAACTCGAACCCATCTCCATTTCCCCGCCGTCTGACCGACCCCGGCACGCGCATCAGGAAATCGCCGATCTGCTGGCCGCAGCACTGCTGCGCCTGCGCGCGCGTCCGCCGCGCGACCCCAAAAACAGCGAGTGCGTTCGCCTTGGCTTCTCCCGCCAACAGCGCGTGAATGCGAACCCCGATCACCACCACGGAGTTCGCCCATGAAGGCACACGCACCATCCACCACCACCTCGGTCGCCGCCCAGGTCGCCGGTCTTCCCCATCTCTCGATGGATGATCTCTGGAAACTGTGGGACGAGCATTTCGACGAGCGGCCCGGCCACCATCATCGCGGCTGGCTGGAGAGCCGACTGGCCTACCGGATTCAGGAGCGCGCCTTCGGCGGCCTGAAACCCTCGCTGTGCAAGAAGCTCGAAGAGGTCGGCGAAACCGGCATCTTGCCCAAGCAACTGCGCGGCGACAGCCAACGTCTGCTGCCCGGCACCATCCTCACGCGCATCTACGACGACGTCGAGCATCGCGTGCTGGTGCGCGGCACGGGCGACTTCGAGTATCAGGGGCAACGCTTCAAGAGCCTGTCCGCGATTGCAGGCCACATCACCGGCAGCCATTGGTCTGGCCCGGTGTTCTTCGGCCTCAAATTGCCCGCATCGAAGAAGGTGACGGCATGAGTTCGCCGCGCGCCAACCCGCTGCCGCCGGTCACGCCGAAGAAGCGTTGCGCCGTCTACACCCGCAAATCCACCGACGAAGGGCTGGATCAGGAATACAACAGTCTCGAAGCGCAGCGCGACGCGGGCCTCGCCTTCATCGCCAGTCAGCGACACGAAGGCTGGATCGCCGTCGGCGACGGCTACGACGACGGCGGCTACTCCGGCGGCAACATGGATCGTCCCGCCTTGCGCCGCCTGATGGTCGACATCGAGGCCGGGAAGATCGACACCGTGGTCGTCTACAAGATCGACCGCCTCACGCGCAGCCTGCCGGACTTCGCCAAGCTGGTCGAGGTGTTCGACCGCAACGGCGTGTCCTTCGTCTCCGTCACCCAGCAGTTCAACACGACGACCTCGATGGGGCGGCTGACGCTCAACATCCTGCTGTCCTTCGCGCAGTTCGAGCGCGAAGTCACCGGCGAGCGCATCCGCGACAAGATCGCCGCCAGCAAGGCCAAGGGCATGTGGATGGGTGGCATCCCGCCCCTGGGCTACGACGTGGTCGAGCGCAAGCTCGTCGTCAACGAACGCGAGGCGGCTCTGGTGCGCGACATCTTCCGGCGCTACGCCGAGCATGGCTCGGCGGCGCGGCTGGTGCGCGAACTGGACATCGAAGGCCATACAACCAAGGCCTGGGTGACGCAGACCGGGCGCGAACGCTCGGGCCGCACCATCGACCAGCAGTACCTCTTCTCGATGCTGCGCAACCGCATCTACCTGGGGGAAATCCGCAACCACGGCACCTGGTATCCCGCCCAGCACGAAGCGATCGTGCCACAGGGTTTGTGGGACGCGGCGCATGCCTTCATCGAACGGCGCAAGCAAGCGCCGCGCGAGCACGCCGCCAAGCATCCGGCGCTGCTGGCGGGCCTGCTGTTCGCGCCCGACGGGCAGCGCATGCTGCACTCCTTCGTCAAAAAGAAGAACGGGCGGCAGTACCGCTACTACGTTCCCTACCTGCACAAGCGGCGCAATGCGGGCGCGAGTCTGTCGCCCGGTGCGTCGGACGTGGGTCATCTGCCCGCCGCCGAAATTGAGAACGCGGTGCTGGCGCAAATCCACGCGGCACTGTCGGCTCCGCAGATGCTGATCGCGGTCTGGCGCGCCTGCCAGCAGCATCCCGCAGGTAGCACGCTCGACGAAGCGCAGGTGGTGGTGGCGATGCAGCGCATCGGCGACGTGTGGGCGCAATTGTTCCCCGCCGAGCAGCAGCGCATCACGCGGCTGCTGATCGAACGGGTGCAACTGCACGGGCACGGGCTGGACATCGTCTGGCGCGAGGACGGCTGGATCGGATTCGGTGCCGACATCGGCGCGCATCCGCTGGTCGAGGAATCCAGCGAGCAGACCGAGGAAGCACTGGCATGAGCGCCGCGACCAATTCGCGCAAGCGCACCGTCCGCATCGAGGTCGGAGCCGATGCCCGCAGCTACGTCAGCGGTGGCCAGCGCGTCACGCTGGTGCCGCTGACGATCAAGCGCCGCCAGAATCGCAAGCTGCTGATCCCGCCCGCGCCCGATGCTGCCACGGCGGCGGGCGGCTTCGACGTGCCGATGATCAAGACGCTAGGCAAGGCGTTCTACTGGAAGCGGCTGATCGACGAAGGCGTCTATCCGACGACCGCCGACCTGGCGCGCGCGCTGAAACTGGAGCCTGGCTGGGCGGCCGAGGTGCTGCGCATGACCATGCTGGCACCGGACATCGTCGAGGCGATTTTCGAGGGCCGCCAGCCCCGGCATCTGAACCTGCACACGCTGCGCGGCCGCCAGGACCTGCTGCCCCGCGACTGGGCCGAGCAGCGTCGGCTGCTGGGCTTTCCTTCAGCGTGAGACTGGCACTCAACCGGCGCAACAACTGCCTCTGCCACGCTCTTGGATGGGTGGGCACGGCACCGTACCGTAGGAGCAGTAGACGCAGCAGTCTCCGGGCTTGGGTTTGAGTATGGCGTGGCAGGCCTCGCACTCATAGAACCACTGGCACGCATCGGTAGGCATGGTCTCGGTTTTGGTGTGACCGCAATCCGGACAGGTCAACGTCGATTCCAGGACGACGGCACTCACTTCACGCTCCCGACCACCGTCGAGGGGTAGCCAGCATCCCGGGTCGCCCGCGTCAGCGCCTCTACATTGGCTCGCGCGTCGTCGAATGTCACGGTCGCCTCTCGTTTGTCGAGGTTCACGTCCGTATTGGCCACGCCAGGCACCTTGCCGAGCGCCTTCTTGACCGTAATCGGGCAGGCGGCGCAGTTCATGCCCGGCACTGACAGGGTGACGGTCTTTGTCGCGGCGATGGCTGGCACGCTCACGATCAGGGCGAGCGTCAGCGTTGGAAGTCCAAGCAGTCTCTTCATAAAATCTCCGTTCAGTAAAACCAGGGCGCGACCAGCGGGAAGCCGAGCGCCACGATCACCAGGGCGACCACGATCCCGAACAGCAGCTTGTAGCCACGCTGTACGCGCGGCACCGCGCACACTTGCCCGGGCTCGCAGGCCGGGGTTTTGGCCCAGATGCGTCTGCCTGCGAGAAACAACGCGATGAGCGCTGCGCCGATGAAGACGGGGCGGTAAGGTTCGAGCGCTGTGAGATTGCTGATCCAAGCGCCCGAGAAACCCAGGGAGATCAGCACCAATGGCCCGAGACAGCAGGTCGAGGCGAGGATGGCCGAGACGAATCCGGCCGCGAGCGCCGCACGGCCGCCTCCGGTACTGCCTTGCGCAGTTGGGGTGTCTGGTTTCATGGAGTAAGCTTACTTCCGTACTTAAGTACGGAGTCAAGACCATGAACAGCACGCCCGAGATCGAGGCGATGACGATCGGCGCGCTGGCGCGCGCGGCTGGCGTCAATGTCGAAACCATCCGCTTCTACCAGCGCAAGGGGCTGCTGCCCGAACCAGATCGGCCGCAGGGAAGTATCCGCCGTTACGGCGCGAACGAGCTTGGCCGCGTCCGCTTCATCAAGTCGGCGCAGCGGCTGGGCTTCAGTCTCGACGAGGTATCCGAACTGCTCAAGCTCGAGGACGGATCGCACTGCGCCGAGGCGCGTGCGCAGGCTCAGCGCAAACTCGTTGACGTTCGCGAGCGACTGAATGACCTGCAGCGCATCGAAGCGGTGCTGTCCGAGCTCGTGCAGCGCTGCGATGCCGTCCGTGGCCGGGTGCGCTGCCCCTTGATCGCCGCCTTGCAGACGGAGTGACACGCAGCCATCCCTTGACTGATCCTCGACGATGACGGCGGGCCTTGTGCCCGCCGTTTTCGTATCCAGCGAGAACTTTGGCGAACCCGAAGTTCCCGCGTGGTTCGCCATTGCGTCCCTTAAAGGTTCGCCACCCGAAGTCTGGAATGACACCTGTTCCTCAACAACGCAACAGGAGCGTTCCATGCAGACAGCAGCAAGCAGTATCCCCCGGTCGCCACAGCAGGCGATCAACAGCCTCTCACCCGGCGACCGCCGGGTGCTCAACGAAAACGAACTGGCCCAGCGGTGGGGCGTCAGCCCCAAGACCCTGCAACGCTGGCGCAGCGAAGGCCGCGGCCCGCGCTACCTGAAGCTGTCCAAGCGCGTCGGCTATCCCGTGGACGCGGTCATCGAGTTCGAGCGTCAGGCGCTGCACGACTCGACGTCCGAGCGCGCGGCGGTCTGAGGAGCGATGCCATGAACGACATCACCCTCTTTCCCGCCGACGTCGCCGCGATGTCCGTCGGCCAACTGGCCGCGTTGCCCGCCGTGCAGAAGGCCGAGATCGACAAGAACCTCGACGAGGCCCTCGACTGGCTCAAGAAGGCCCGCACCAAGTTCGACGCGGCGCTCGATGCCGCCTACGGCGAGCAGGCCCGCACGGCACTGCGCGATTCGGGCCGCGACTTCGGCACCGTGCACCTCGACGACGGCCAGCTGCGCATCAAGTTCGAGCTGCCCAAGAAGGTCAGTTGGGATCAGAAGCAACTGGCAGAAATCGCCGAGCGCATCGTGGCCTCGGGCGAGAAGGTCGAGGGCTACCTCGACATCAAGTTGTCCGTCTCCGAATCCCGCTTCACGAACTGGCCTCCGGCGCTCCAGCAGCAGTTCGCCGCCGCTCGCACCGTGGATTCCGGCAAGCCGTCCTTCACCCTTTCTCTCGATTCGGAGCACTGATCATGAGCACCAGCCTCATCGCTTCGCTGCGCAAGCAGCTGCCGTCCATCTACGGCGAATACCTTCCCGACGACATCCGCTACCGCGATGCCGACGGCCACGACGTCGTCGTGGCGCTCGACGCGGCCACGGTGGACGAACTGGCCTTCGCCATCCAGACCGCCAACGCCGAAGCCCTGGCGCTCGGCCGCCGCCGCACCGCACTGGAGGAACTCCACACCGAGGCGCGCAAGCGCGCCGCGCGCGGGGCCGACCGCATCGTCGACGTCGCGTGGGAGGACTGATCATGAGCGCGATCATTCCCTTCCAGTTCGAGGCGCACGCCATGCGCGTGCAGGTCGACGACGCGGGCCTGCCATGGTTCAACGCCAGCGACGTCTGCGACGCATTGGAGATGGGCAACCCGTCTCAGGCGATCAAGTCGCACGTCGATGCCGATGACCTCCAGAAATTGGAGGTCATCGACAACCTCGGGCGCACGCAGCGCGCCAACCACGTCAACGAATCGGGCCTCTACGCCCTGATCCTCGGCAGCACCAAGGACGCCGCGAAACGCTTCAAACGCTGGGTGACCGGCGAGGTGCTGCCCGCGATCCGCAAGACCGGCGCGTATTCCGCCCCCGGCGCGCTGGCTTCCTTGCCCGCGCCGACCCACGACCGCGTGAGCGCGATCCTGCTGATCGGAGAGGCGGTCGCCAAGGTGCCGGGCGTGAAGACCGGCATTGCGATGGCGGCGACGTTGACCTGCATTCAGGAGAACACTGGCCTCACCACAGAGGTGCTGCGCCGCGCCCTTCCAGCCAAGAGCGCTGCCGCCAACGAGCCGATCTGCTCGCTCAACGCCACCCAGCTCGGCAAGCTGCTCAACCGCTCGGCCAAGGCCACGAACCAGTTGCTGGCATCACACGGCTTCCAGTTCCGCAACGACCGCGACGAATGGGAACTGACCGAGGTCGGTGAAGCATGGGCCGAGGCCATGCCGTACTCGCGCAACGGCCACAGCGGCTACCAGATTCTCTGGAATCCCGCCGTCGCCGAGCAGTTGAAGGAGGTGGCGTGATGAGCCTCCCGATCATCTCCGCGCAGCAGCGCATGGCCGAGCGCAAGGGCGTCAAGCTCCTGATGCTCGGCAAGTCCGGCATCGGCAAGACCACCCGGCTCAAAGACCTCGACCCGGCGACCACGCTGTTCCTCGACATCGAGGCGGGCGACCTGGCCGTGGCCGACTGGCCCGGTGACACCATCCGTCCGGCCTCGTGGCCCGAGTCGCGCGACTTCTTCGTGTTCCTCGCCGGGCCGGACAAGGCCCTGCCGCCGGAGGCCGCGTTCTCGCAGGCGCACTACGACCACGTCGTCGAGAAGTTCGGCGATCCGGCGCAGCTCGACCGCTACCAGACCTTCTTCCTCGACTCGATCACGCAGCTCTCGCGCCAGTGCTTCGCGTGGTGCAAGACGCAACCGGGGGCGGTCAGCGACCGAACCGGCAAGCCCGACATGCGCGGCGCTTACGGCCTGCTCGGTCAGGAGATGGTCAGCGCCTTGACCCACCTGCAACACGCGCGCGGCAAGAACGTGGTGTTCGTCGCCATCCTCGACGAACGGCTCGACGACTACAACCGCAAGGTGTTCGTGCCGCAGATCGAGGGCAGCAAGACCAGCCTCGAACTGCCCGGCATCGTCGACGAGGTCGTGACGCTGGCCGAGATCAAGGCCGAGGACGGCAGCGCCTACCGCGCCTTCGTCACCCACACCGTCAATCCCTACGGCTACCCGGCAAAAGACCGCAGCGGTCGTCTCGAACTGCTCGAACCGCCGGACCTGAGCGCGCTGATCGCCAAGTGCGCGGGCGCAGCCATGTCCGCAAGCGCCGCCGCCCATTCCGCCATTCCCGCATCTCACGAATCTCAGGAGTAATCGCCATGACCACGCAGAACTGGAACGACTTCAACGACGCCGAACAGCAACAGGGCTTCGACCTCATCCCCAAGGGCACGCTGGTGCCTGTGCGCATGACCATCAAGCCCGGTGGCCACGACGATCCGGCGCAGGGCTGGACGGGCGGCTACGCCACCGAATCCTTCGAGACCGGCGCGATCTACCTCGCCGCCGAGTTCGTCGTCACTGGCGGCGAGCATGCCAAACGCAAGATGTGGTCGAACATCGGCCTGCACTCGAAGAAGGGCCCGACCTGGGGGCAGATGGGGCGCAGCTTCATCCGCGCCGCGCTCAACAGCGCGCGCAACGTCCATCCGCAGGACAACAGCCCGCAGGCCGCCGCCGCGCGTCGCATCCAGGGCTTCCACGAACTGGATGGCATCGAGTTCCTCGCCCGCGTGGACGTCGAGAAGGACGCCAAGGGTCTGGATCGCAACGTCGTCAAGCTCGCGGTCGAACCCGACCACCCCGAGTACGCCAAGCTCATGGGCGTTCCGCCCAAGGCCAAGACCGGTGGCGGCACCTCCGGCGCTCCGGCCACCGTGAGCGCATCGGCCGCCCCGTATGCCGCACCCGCCGCGCCGCAACGCGCGCCGGTGACCGGCAAGCCCGCCTGGGCGCAGTGAGGGAGGCCGATGAAATGCTGGGTCTGCAAACGACAGGCGCGCGGCTACGGCCACACCGATGGCCGGTTCAAGACCGCCGATCCGCGCCGCTACGTGATCGACTGGGTGTTCTGCTCGCGCCGCTGTCAGGACGCCTTCCACATGCTCTACGGCAACTGGATGCGCGCGAAGGAAGGCCGCATCGACAAGACGGAGGTCGCCATGATCGATCCGTCTGATATCGAACTGGCCGCGATGCGAAAGTGCCTCAAGGCCTTCGGCGAGGCGGCGGGCGAGATCGGCTTCGGCAAGCCCCTGGGTGACTACGCGGAGGCCGAGGCGCTCTCCGTCATCGACGCCATCGTCACCTGCTACACGGAGGCGATGGTCGAGCACCACGAGGCGACCAAGTTTCCGCCCGTGCGCGGCATGGCTCCGACGCCCGACCCGATGGCCAATCCCTTCGCCGATCTGGAGGAAGACAAGTTCTGGGAGGCGAAGCCATGATGGACTTCAACTCCTCGTCCAGCCTGTCCGGCCAGATCACGGCACTGGTCGATCTCGGCATGCAACGCATCCGCGCGCAGCAACCCGCGCGCGACTACCTCGGCGCGTCGCGTCTGGGCGCGGCCTGCGAGCGCGCCTTGCAGTTCGAGTACGCCAAGGCTCCGGTGGATCACGGGCGCGACACCGAAGGCCGGATGCTGCGCATCTTCGAGCGCGGCCACGTCATGGAGGACTGCATGGTGGCGTGGCTGCGCGACGCGGGTTTCGACCTGCGCACGCGCAAGCCCGACGGCGGGCAGTTCGGCTTCTCCGACGCGCACGGTCGGCTGCGCGGTCACGTCGATGGCGTGATCGTCGGCGGGCCGGAAGGCTTTCGCTATCCCGCGCTGTGGGAGAACAAATGCCTCGGCACGAAGTCGTGGCGCGAGCTGGAGACCAAAGGCCTCGCGGTGGCCAAGCCGGTGTACGCGGCGCAGGTGGCGCTGTATCAGGCGCATCTGCAACTGCATGAACACCCGGCGCTGTTCACCGCGATCAATGCCGACTCGATGGAGATCTACGTCGAGTTGGTGCCCTTCGACGCCGCGCTCGCACAGCGCATGACCGACCGTGCGGTCAAGGTCATCTCCGCGACCGAAGCCGGAGAACTACTGCCACGAGGCTTCAACGACGCCACCCACTTCGAGTGCCGCATGTGCGCGTGGCAAGACCGCTGCTGGAGGACACCGGCATGAGCCAATCCCCGATGAACCAGTTGCTCGGAGAGCAACTGATCGACGTGCGCCAGGCCGCGCTGATGTTCAACCTGCCGTCGTACTGGCTCTCCCAAGCCAAGGAACGCAAGGCACGCCGCATCCCGCACTACCGTGTCGGCAAGCTCGTTCGCTTCAAGCCTGCGGAGCTGGAAGCGTGGATCGTCGCGCAGCAGCCCGGCGAGGAGGCTGTGGATGCTTGATTTCAACGACACGCAGACGCCCGTTCCTCGTGACCTCGATGCTGAACGCGAAGCGATCCGCGTCGAACTACTCGTCCGGCTGGAATCGGTGCTGGCCGCGCTGTTCCCGGCAGGCAAGAAGCGCGGTGGCAAGTTCCTCGTCGGCGACGTGCTCGGCAGCCCGGGCGACAGCCTGGAGATCGTGCTCACCGGCGACAAGGCGGGCCTGTGGACGGATCGCGCCACGGGCGACGGCGGCGACATCTTCACGCTGATCGCCGCGCACCTCGGCATCGATGCCCACACCGACTTCCCGCGCGTGCTCGATGCGGCGACCGAACTGCTCGGACGCGCTCCGGCGGCACCGGCGCGCAAATCGAAAAAGGAAGCCCCCGTCGACGACCTCGGCCCAGCCACCGCGAAGTGGGACTACCTCGACGCCTCCGGCAAGCTGATCGCGGTCGTCTACCGCTACGACCCGCCCGGACGCAAGAAGGAGTTCCGCCCGTGGGACGCGCGCCGTCGCAAGATGGCTCCGCCCGACCCGCGACCCCTCTACAACCAGCCGGGCATGACCAGCGCCGCGCAGGTGATCTTGGCCGAAGGCGAGAAATGCGCACAGGCGCTGATCGACGCGGGCGTCGTCGCCACGACCGCAATGCACGGCGCGAATGCCCCGGTCGAGAAAACCGACTGGTCGCCGCTGGCGGGCAAGGCCGTGCTGGTCTGGCCCGACCGCGACAAGCCGGGCTGGGAGTACGCGACGCAGGCGGCGCAGGCCATCCTGTCGGCCGGCGCGAAGACCTGCCACATCCTGTACCCGCCCGAGGAAGCGGCGGACGGCTGGGACGCGGCGGACGCCGTGATGGAGGGCTTTGACGTCGCGGCCTTCCTCACCCACGGCCCGCGTCTCCAGATGCACGACGTCGCCGACGACGCCGAGCCGGTGGTCAGCAGCGACGAATCGGTGTGGGGCACGGAGGATGCGCTGGCGTTGGCCTTCACGCGGCGCTACCACCGCGACTGGCGCTACGTCGCGGCGTGGGGCCGCTGGCTGGTGTGGGACGGGCACCGCTGGCGCACCGAGGACACGCTCGCAGCCACCGACCTGATCCGCAGCGTCTGCCGTCACGCCGCCGTCCACGCCGACAACCCCAAGATTGCCGCCAAGCTGGCCAGCTCGGGCACGGTCGGCGGCGTGGAACGGCTGGCGCGCGCTGATCGCAGACACGCGGCAACTACCGCCGAATGGGATGCCGATCCGTGGCTGCTCAACACGCCCGGCGGCGTGGTCGATCTCAAGACTGGCAGGCAGCGTGCGCACGACCGCGCCGACCGGATGACCAAGGTCACCACGGCCACGCCTGGCGGCGACTGCCCGATCTGGCGGCAGTTCCTGGTGGAGATCACCGGCGACGACGCCGAGCTGCAAGCCTACCTGCAACGGATGGCGGGCTACACGCTCACCGGCTCGACGCAGGAACATGCGCTGTTCTTCCTGTACGGCACGGGCGCGAACGGCAAGTCGGTGTTCGTCAACACGCTGGCCACGATCCTCGGCGACTACGCGGCCAACGCGCCGATGGACACTTTCATGGAGACGCGCACCGACCGGCACCCGACCGACATGGCGGGCCTGCGCGGCGCGCGCTTCGTGGCCGCCATCGAAACCGAGCAAGGGCGGCGCTGGGCCGAATCGAAGGTCAAGAACCTCACAGGCGGAGACAAGATCTCCGCGCGCTTCATGCGGCAGGACTTCTTCGAGTTCTTCCCGCAGTTCAAGCTGGTCGTGGCGGGCAACCACAAGCCCGCCATTCGCAACATCGACGAAGCGATGAAGCGGCGGCTGCACCTGATCCCGTTCACGATCACCGTGCCGCCCGAGCGCCGCGACAAGCATCTCCAGCAGAAGCTTTTGGCCGAGCGCGACGGCATCTTGGCGTGGGCGGTTCAGGGCTGTCTGGACTGGCAGCGTCTGGGCCGCCTCGATCCGCCGCAGCAGGTGCTCGAAGCGACCGAGGAGTATTTCGAGGCCGAGGACGCGCTGGGCCGCTGGCTTGACGAACGCTGCGTGCGCGAAGCCAACGCGAAGTCGCTGACCGCCGAACTGTTCAACGACTGGAAGCAGTGGGCCGATTCCGCTGGCGAGTTCATCGGCTCGCAGAAGCGGTTCTCCGATCTGCTCATCACCCGGGGCGTCGAGAAGTGGCGCAACACGGCGGGCCTGCGCGGCTTCCGTGGCGTCGGCCTCAAGCACCCGCCCACGGCCGCTTACACCCCTTATGTCGATAACTGACCGCCATGCCGACACACCCGACTGACAGATTTGACGGACTACGTCGTAACTCCTACGCGCGCGTGTGCGTGCGCGCACCTCATGGGGAGTTTCGATGTGATCCGTCCGATCCGTCAGTCCGAACCGAAACAAGGACTGCAACCATGACCACGACCATCCTCGCCCTCGATTTGGGCACCACCACCGGCTGGGCGCTGCGCGGCAGCGACGGCAACATCACCAGCGGCAGCGAGAGCTTCCGACCGCAACGCTTCGAAGGCGGCGGCATGCGCTTCCTGCGCTTCAAGCGTTGGCTCACGGAACTGAAGGCCGTGGCCGACGGCATCGACACGTTGCACTTCGAGGAGGTGCGCCGTCACGTCTCGACCGACGCGGCGCACGCCTACGGCGGCTTCCTCGCCACCCTCACCGCGTGGTGCGAGCACCACCAGATCCCGTACCAGGGCGTGCCGGTCGGCACGATCAAGAAGCACGCCACCGGCAAGGGCAACGCGGGCAAGGACGAGGTGATCGCATCCGTCCGTGCGCGCGGCCACTCGCCGTCCGACGACAACGAAGCCGATGCGCTGGCGTTGCTGCACTGGGCCATCGCGCAGCACGATCTGGAACGGGAGGCGTGAGATGAAGCTTCCCACGCCCACCTATCGCTGCCCGTTGGGCCGCGTGCAACCCGAGACCACCGACCTCGAAACGATGAAGCAACGCGGCTGGCGCGACCAGCACATCCTCGTCGTCAACGCCGCCGACGAACGCCTCGACTTCATCGAGCGCGAGTTCGTCCGGCGCATCGGCGAACGCCTCTACGGACAGGGAGGCGCACGTCATGGTTGATCGTCGCGCTGCTTGGACAATCGAAGACGTGGCCGCGCGCTTCGAGGAGGCGGCCAGCACCGGACGACGCCTGCCTCCCGTGCGTGTGCAGGGCTACTTCAACACGTGGCCGATCATCGTGCGCAAAGAGTGGGAGGCGTTCGCGGCCGACGAGACGGTCTATCGCCCGTTCCCTCCGACGCCGGACGCCATCGAGCGGATGCTGGAGACGATGAAGTGGGTGCAGTGGCTGGAGGTCGAGCAGCGCCACCTCGTGTGGATGCGCGCCAAGCGATACGGCTGGCGCGACATCACCATCCGCTTCGCCTGCGACCGCACGACGGCCTGGCGGCGCTGGCAGCGCGCCTTGCAGACGGTCGCCGACCAGCTCAATGGCGTCGTCACTGCGTAGGGATTTGGCGTGATTTGGCGCAGGTGGTCGGCAATGCGCGGGCATCGGCGGCAGTGAGCGGTTTTTGACCCCGCAACAAATCAGCCCGGTCGGGGGTAGTATTTCAGCTATCTTCTGGACAGCGGTGACGGCGCGGCGAGCGGCCCGAGGCAAAAGGGGTCCTTCCTTCCCGAATCGCAATGCGGGGGGCGCGAGCGCGACGCTTTTTTAGCGTCAGGTCGCGGACAAGGTTACCAGTCGGCCAGGTTACCGGCTCCGGTTACCACCCCCAGGCACAGTTACCACCCCACCAGAATCTTCATTCAACCAACCCGCCCGGCGGCAACGCTCGGCGGGTTTTGCTTTTGGGATTCCCACTTTGAACACGCTCAACGTCGAGTACCGCAAGGTCGAGGCGCTGATTCCCTACGCCCGCAATCCGCGCACGCACCATGATGCCCAGATCGCCAAGATCGCGGCCAGCATCGTCGAGTACGGCTGGACGAATCCGATCCTCGTCGATGGCGACAACGGCATCATCGCCGGGCACGGGCGTCTGGCCGCTGCGCGCAAGCTGGGTCTGGATCAGGTGCCGGTGATCGAATTGGCCCATCTGACCGTCGCGCAAAAGCGGGCACTGGTGATCGCCGACAACCGGCTGGCACTGGATGCGGGCTGGGACGAAGAAATGCTGGCGCTGGAGCTGGCCGAGCTGTCCGACGCGGGATACGACCTCGCTCTGACCGGTTTCGAGGATGCCGAGATCGAGGCACTGCTCACCGGCGCGGTGGCCGTCGCGGATGATGAATCAGAGTCCGACGCCGACGAGCCTGACGCGGCTGACGACGTGCCAGAAGCACCCGTCGTGGCGGTGTCCCGGCCGGGCGATGTCTGGGCAATTGGCCCGCACCGCCTGATCTGTGGCGACGCCACCGACCGGAACGTGGTCGCTGCGCTGATGCAGTGTGACCTCTCTCGCCTGTGCTTCACCTCGCCGCCCTACGGCAACCAGCGCGACTACACATCGGGTGGCATCTCCGATTGGGATGGCCTGATGCGTGGCGTGTTCGCACACCTGCCGATGGCAGGCGACGGTCAGGTTCTGGTCAACCTGGGCCTGATCCACCGCGACAACGAGGTGATCCCGTATTGGGACGGTTGGCTATCTTGGATGCGCCAGCAGGGCTGGCGGCGCTTTGCGTGGTACGTCTGGGATCAGGGGCCGGGGATGCCCGGCGACTGGGCAGGACGCTTCGCCCCGAGCTTCGAGTTCGTTTTCCACTTCAACCGCGAAAGCCGCAAGCCGAACAAGATCGTCCCCTGCAAGCACGCGGGCCAGGAGTCGCACCTGCGCGCCGACGGGTCGTCCACCGCGATGCGCGGCAAGGATGGCGAGGTGGGCGGTTGGACGCACAAGGGGCTGCCGACGCAAGACACCCGCATCCCCGACTCGGTGATCCGAGTGATGCGCCACAAGGGCAAGATCGGCCAGGACATCGACCACCCGGCCGTGTTTCCGGTGGCGCTGCCGGAGTTCGTGATCGAGGCCTATACGGATACGGGCGACATCGTGTTCGAACCCTTTGGCGGTAGCGGCACAACGATGCTGGCTGCCGAGCGAACGGGTCGCATCTGCCGCAGTGTGGAAATCGCTCCGGAGTACGTGGACGTCGCCATCAAACGCTTCCAGCAGAACCACCCCGGCGTGCAGGTCACCTTGATCGCCACCGGCCAGTCCTTCGGGCAGGTAGTCGCCGAGCGCGCCGCCACCGTTGATGCTGGGGTGCTGACATGAGCTGGCTGGCCGACAAGATCGAACAGTGGCCCACCGGCAAGTTGCTGCCCTACGCACGCAACGCGCGCACCCACTCCGAGGAGCAGGTGGCGCAAATCGCGGCCAGCATCGCCGAGTTCGGATTCACCAATCCGATCCTGGCGGGCAGCGACGGCATCATCGTCGCTGGCCACGGTCGCCTGGCCGCCGCCCAAAAACTTGGGCTGGCCGTCGTGCCGGTGGTCGTCCTCGACCATTTGACACCAACCCAACGCCGAGCTCTGGTGATCGCGGACAACCGCATCGCCGAGAACGCGGGCTGGGACGATGCGATGCTGCGGATCGAACTGGAAGCCTTGCAGCTCGATGGTTTCGATCTGGACATCACCGGGTTCGACGCCGACGCACTGGCCGAACTGATCGCGGGCGACGAGCCGGACAACGAGGGGCAGACCGATGAGGATGCGGTGCCCGAGGTCAGCGAGACGCCCATCTCACGTCTGGGCGATGTCTGGATCATGGGCCAGCACCGGCTGCTGTGCGGCGACTCGACCGTGGCCGAGAGCTACGAGCGCCTGATGCGAGGCGCGGCGGCGGACATGGTATTCACCGATCCGCCGTACAACGTGAACTACGCTAACAGCGCCAAGGACAAGATGCGTGGCAAGGATCGCGCCATCCTCAACGACAACCTCGGTGATGGCTTCTACGAGTTCCTGCTGGCGGCACTGACGCCGACCGTCGCCCATTGCCGGGGCGGGATCTACGTGGCGATGTCCTCCAGCGAACTGGATGTGCTGCAGGCCGCCTTCCGCGCCGCCGGTGGCAAATGGTCGACCTTCATCATCTGGGCCAAGAACACCTTCACCCTGGGGCGCGCCGACTACCAGCGCCAGTACGAGCCGATCCTCTACGGATGGCCCGAGGGGGCGACACGCCACTGGTGTGGTGACCGCGACCAGGGGGACGTCTGGAACATCAAGAAGCCGCAGAAGAACGACCTGCACCCGACGATGAAGCCGGTGGAGTTGGTCGAGCGTGCTATCCGCAATTCGAGCCGACCCGGCAACGTGGTTCTCGACCCGTTCGGTGGCTCTGGAACCACGCTGATTGCTGCCGAGAAGTCAGGCCGCTCTGCGCGACTGATCGAACTCGACCCGAAGTACGTGGATGTGATCGTGCGCCGGTGGGAGGAGTTCACTGGTAAGCAGGCCACCCGCGAGGCGGATGGCGCGGTGCTTGATCAGGCGGCCAGCGATTCCTCGACGATCTCGCAGTGAATCACAAAGCCCGTCAGGTAAGGCAGGCCGCGCGGGATGCCGTATTGCTTGCTGGTTTGACGGCCATTCGTCCAGCCCATCCAACGCTGGGTGGCTGCGTTGATCGCGTCCGCCAGGGCCTTACCCTCGTAAAGCCCGTTCTGGACGTCGTCGGCAAAGTGGCGACCGTGGCGGCTGTCGAGGAAGACCCTGACCGATTCGAGCGGCTGGCTGGTGGCGTCCGAGATGGCGGCCATTGCTAGGGGCCAAGCCGTGCTGGCGTGTTCGTTCATCGTGCCCCAAAAGCCCCAGGCATCGTTTTGGGTGGCGGGGATCTGCGTGGTGGTGTTCATCTCTGGCTCCTTCGGGTTGATCGTTGCGACACCCGTAGTAACGCGCTGTTCGATTGAGAAGCCAAGCGCCGCTTGGCCTCTTTCTCGATCATTCTGATCAGGCGATGCGGTACACCCGCTCGCTGCCCTGCGGCTTTTCCGACACGATGGTCAGGCCCAGCTTCTTCTTGAAGGCCCCGGCAAAGGTGCCGCGCACTGTGTGCGCCTGCCAGCCGGTGGCGGTGCAGATCTGGCCGATGGTTGCGCCTTCGGGGCGTTGCAGCATCCGGATCACTTCGGCTTGCTTGCTGTTGTCGCGGGTGCGCGGCTTGGCCTGCGCCGGTGCTTGCGTCCACGTCGCTTCGGCGGTGGCCACAGCGTGCTCCAGTTCGGCATCGACTTCCGGTATCGGCGGGGTGACGTCCGGGCGTTTCATGCCCAGGGCGTCGTAGCCCTCGGCGGCGACGAACCAGTCGGTGCCGTCGGTGGTGATCAGGGCACGGTTGAACATCCCGTCGAGCACTTTCTTGCGCGCGCCGCCTTTGATGTTGTCGGGGAACCAGTCGATCTTGCCGCCGCTGGTGTTGATGGCCTTGGCCAGGATGGCGTGCTGGGCCGGGGTCAGGTTGGTGGTGGTCATGGGCTGCTCCTTCGGGGGTGGTGAATGACGATGTGATGAACGCGCTGTTCGGGACTGAAGCCAAGCGCTTTCTGCTTGGCTTGGCGGCTTTCCCGTCAGTCCTTGGCGATTTCCCCTTCCGTGGCCTTCGGGCTCGATGCGGCAAATTCGACGCCCGCCTTGAAGGCCGCTTCCAACGCGTCCTTGAGGCACCACACCGCCGTGTCGTGGAAGTCGAGGCTGTCGGCGTTGCGGGTTTGCAGGGTTTCGATGCCCAGATGCTTCTGGGCGATCTGGGTGAGGATGGTGTCGATCTGGCTCATGGCGTTTTCCTTTCGGGGTTGGTTGGCGTGACTTGATGAACGCGCTGTTCCCGATGGAAGCCAAGCTCAATCTGCGGACATGACGAACAAATGATTGAAGGTGACGATGGGACTTTCCATTCGCGCCTACGCGCGCCACCGTGGCGTGTCGCACGTGGCCGTGAAGAAGGCCATCGACACCGGGCGGATCACACCTCTGCCAGACGGCACGATTGATCCGGATACCGCCGACGCGCAGTGGGCACAAAACACATTGCAACCCCGCAAGGCGGTAGCGCCGGAGAAAGTCAGCCCCGCGAAGGCGCGCGTACTGCCTGAGCGTGAGGTGCCCGAACCCGGCACCCCACCGTTGTCGACGGGCGGGACATCGCTGCTACAGGCACGCACCGTCAACGAAGTGCTCAAAGCCCAGCTCAATAAGGTGGAGCTGGCGCACCGCAAGAAGGAACTGGTGGATCGGGCGCAGGCCGTGGCCCACGTGTTCAAACTTGCGCGCATCGAGCGCGACGCGTGGTTGAACTGGCCAGCGCGTATCTCCGGGCAGATGGCATCCACGCTCGGTGTCGATGCGCACCAGATGCACGTGGCCCTGGAGGCTGCCGTGCGCGAGCACCTGATTGAGCTGGGCGAGCTGCGCCCGCGCGTGGATTGATGACGATGGACTACGAAGGCGCGCAGGAGATCGAACGGGCGTGGCGCGACGGGCTTACCCCTGACCCGCTGCTCACGGTATCGGAATGGTCAGATCGCCACCGGATGCTCTCTAGCAAGGCGTCCGCCGAGCCGGGCCGCTGGCGCACCAGCCGCACGCCGTACCTGAAAGCAATCATGGATTGCCTGTCGCCGACCTCGCCGGTCGAGCGCGTGGTGTTCATGAAGGCCGCCCAGCTCGGCGCGACCGAAATGGGATCGAACTGGATCGGCTACGTGATTCATCACGCGCCGGGGCCGATGATGGCCGTCTGGCCGACGGTGGAGATGGCCAAGCGCAATTCCAAGCAGCGGATTGACCCGCTGATCGAGGAGTCGTCCGCCTTGGCCGAACTGATCGCCCCGGCGCGCTCGCGCGACTCGGGCAACACCATTCTGGCCAAGGAGTTTCGGGGCGGCGTGCTGGTGATGACCGGGGCGAACAGCGCGGTAGGCTTGCGCTCTATGCCGGTGCGCTACCTGTTCCTCGACGAGGTTGACGGGTATCCGCTGGACGTCGAGGGTGAAGGCGATGCGATCTCGCTGGCCGAGGCGCGCACGCGCACCTTTGCCCGGCGCAAGATCTTCATCGTGTCGACGCCGACGATTTCTGGCGCCTCGGCCATCGAGCGCGAGTACGAGGCCAGCGACCAGCGCCGCTACTTCGTGCCATGCCCGCACTGCAACCACCCGCAATGGTTGCGCTTCGAGCAACTGCGCTGGGACAAGGGGCAACCGGAAACCGCCGCCTACATCTGCGAATCGTGCGACACCGCGATTTCCGAGCACCACAAGACCTGGATGCTGGAGCGCGGCGAATGGCAAGCGATGGCGCAGGGCAAGACGGCTGGCTTTCACCTGTCGTCGCTCTACAGCCCCGTTGGCTGGCGCTCCTGGCGTGACATCGCTGCGGCGTGGGAAGCCGCCGTCAACAAGGAGTCGGGATCGGCCGCCGCGATCAAGACTTTCAAGAACACCGAGCTGGGCGAGACCTGGGTCGAGGAAGGTGAAGCACCCGACTGGCAACGGCTGGTCGAGCGCCGTGAGGATTACCGCATTGGCAGTGTGCCGCTGGGCGGCCTGCTGCTGGTAGGTGCGGCCGACGTCCAGAAGGATCGCATTGAGGCCTCGATCTGGGCCTTCGGGCGCGGCAAGGAGTCCTGGCTCATCGAGCACCGGGTCTTGATGGGCGATACCGCCCGAGATGCGGTGTGGAAGGCGCTGGCCGCGATGCTGGCCGAGAACTGGACACACGCTTGCGGAGCGCAGATGCCACTGGCGCGCTTCGCGCTGGACACCGGCTTTGCCACGCAAGAGGCCTATGCCTTCGTGCGTGCCTGCCACGATCCGCGCGTGATGGCGGTCAAGGGCGTGCGAAGCGGGGCGATGGGTGGCGCCGCCCTGATCGGCACGCCGACGGCCATCGATGTGTCGCAGGGTGGCAAGAAACTGCGCCGAGGCATCAAGGTGTTCACGGTGGCGGTTGGGATCGCCAAGCTGGAGTTCTACAACAACCTGCGCAAGAGCGCGGATGTGGGCGAGGACGGCTCGACCCCGGTGTTTCCAGCCGGGTTCGTCCATTTGCCCAAGATCGACGCCGAGTTCATCCAGCAGCTCTGCGCCGAGCAACTGATCACGCGCCGCGACCGCAACGGATTCCCGGTGCGCGAATGGCAAAAGATGCGAGAGCGCAACGAAGCGCTCGACTGCTACGTCTACGCCCGCGCCGCCGCATCGGCGGCGGGACTGGACCGCTTCGAGGATCG
>WBZM01000727.1_pt1 | contig 41184 bp, 35 predicted proteins | sample 5204271 | NCBI WGS metagenome assembly WBZM01 (sample SAMN12344346, study PRJNA552823) | activated sludge metagenome | biome: Activated sludge suspended growth; feature: Nitrification reactor; material: Wastewater; isolation source: activated sludge from nitrification reactor of wastewater... | reverse complement strand
ACCCCGATCCCGATCCCGATCCCGACCCCACCCTCCGCTTCCTCGTCGCCATCCGCCCCTCTTGCTCCTCCTGCCACGCCCCGTCGCATCCCGCGCGGGTCGCTCCCCCGCATACCCCCTTCTGGCGCCCGACCGAGAACCGGCCCACACTCCCCCGGTGCCCGTCTCCGCCTTCGACCTCTTCAAGATCGGCATCGGCCCCTCCTCTTCCCACACCGTGGGCCCGATGGTGGCCGCCCGCCGCTTCGCCCTCGGCCTGGAGGCCGACGCCCTCCTCCCCGCCACCGCCGCGGTGAAGGCGGAGCTCTTCGGCTCCCTCGGCGCCACCGGCCGCGGCCACGGGTCGGACCGCGCCGTCGTCCTGGGCCTCCTCGGCGAGACGCCCGAGGGCGTGGACGTGGACGCCGCGCCTCGGCTGGTGGCCGGGGTGCGCGGCGCCGGTCGCCTGGCGCTCCTCGGGCGGCACGAGGTGGCCTTCCGCGAGGCCGAGCACCTCCTCTTCCTGCGCAAGGTGCTCCCCTTCCACCCCAACGGCCTGCGCTTCACCGCCCTCGACGCCGGCGGCGCGCCGCTCCGGGCCGCCACCTTCTACTCGGTGGGCGGCGGCTTCGTGGTGGACGAGGCGGCGGCCGCCGCGGGGGCCGATCCGCTCCGGGCCGACCCGCTGCGCCAGCCGCTCCCGTTCCGCTCCGGCGAGGAGCTGCTGGCCCGCTGCGCCGACACCGGCCGCTCGGTGGCCGGCGTCATGCTGGAGAACGAGCGGGCCTGGCGCAGCGAGGCCGAGGTGCGCGAGGGGCTGCTCCACCGCTGGGCGGTCATGCAGGCCTGCGTGGCGCGCGGCTGCCGCACCGAGGGGACACTGCCGGGCGGCCTCAAGGTGCGCCGCCGCGCGGCCCAGATGGCCCGGGCGCTGGCGGTGGCGCCGGCCGGCGACGCCCTGGCCGCCATGGACCGGGTCGGCCTCTGGGCGCTGGCGGTCAACGAGGAGAACGCCGCCGGCGGCCGCGTCGTCACCGCCCCCACCAACGGCGCCGCCGGCATCATCCCGGCCGTGCTGCACCACTACCGGCGCGACGTGCCCGGCGCCGACGACGACGGCGTGGTCCGCTTCCTCCTCGCCGCCGCCGCGGTGGGGCTGCTCTACAAGGAGAACGCCTCCATCAGCGGCGCCGAGGTGGGCTGCCAGGGCGAGGTGGGCGTGGCCTGCTCCATGGCCGCCGCCGGCCTGGCCGAGGCGCTGGGCGGCACGCCGGCCCAGGTGGAGAACGCCGCCGAGATCGGCATGGAGCACCACCTCGGCCTCACCTGCGACCCGGTCGGCGGCCTGGTGCAGATCCCCTGCATCGAGCGGAACGCCATGGCGGCGGTGGCGGCCATCACCGCGGGGCGCATGGCGCTGCGGGGCGACGGGCGGCACTACGTCTCGCTGGACCGCGTCATCGCCACCATGCGCGAGACCGGCGCCGACATGAAGACCAAGTACAAGGAGACGGCCCGCGGCGGCCTGGCGTTGCAGATCCTGGAGGGTGGCATCGGCGTCAACCTGCCGGAGTGCTGAGCCGTCCTGAGACCGGCTCGCGCACGGCGGGGGCTGGCGCACCGCGGACCCCGGTCGATCGGATGGCGACCGCGTCGTCATTCCACCGACGCCGGCTCCGGTGCAGGGCTGACCCGACCTAAGTGTGCGAAAACGTGACGCGCCCCCGGACCGCGCGTCGAGCGCAGGCCCCTTGCTAGGTTCCTCGTTGGGGGTGCGCGCATGCAGGCGACGGCGGAGCTGCACGTGGTCCGTTCGACCACCAGGGACGAGGAGGCGCCGCGGCGCGCCGGGGCGGCGGAGGGCTTCTGGCTCTGCGATCTCGAGGGCCACCTCCTCGACGTGAGCCCGTCCTACTGCGAGCTGCTGGGCCACCCGCGCGAGGCGCTGCTGGCCCTCGGCCTGGCCGGCCTCGAGGCGGGCGGGCCGGGCGAGCCGGGCGAGGCCGTGCGCCGCCGCCTGGCCCGCGTGGCCGAGCGCGGCGGCGACCGCTTCGAGGTCCGCCAGCGCCGCCGCGACGGGCAGCCGGTGGAGCTGGAGGTGGTGGCCAACCACTTCGCCGGCGAGGGGAAGATCTTCGCCTTCCTCCGCGACGTGACGGCGCGCCACCGCGAGGAGGCGCGGCGGCAGGCCGACGAGCGGCGGCTCGGCTGCCTGGAGCGGCTGGCCCGGCTGCAGGCCGCCACGCTGCGCGAGCTGCTCGACCAGGCGCTGGAGGAGTCGCTCACCCTCACCGGCAGCACCCTCGGCTACATCTACTGGTACGACGAGGTCCGCAAGGAGTTCACCCTCCACTCCTGGTCCACCGCGGTGATGTCGGCCTGCAGCATCACCAACCTGCAGCGCGTCTACCAGCTGGAGAAGACCGGCGTCTGGGGCGAGGCGGTGCGGCAGCGCCGCCCCATCATGCTCAACGACTTCGCCGCGCCCCACCCGCACAAGAAGGGCTTCCCGGAGGGCCACGCGGCCCTGACGCGCTTCCTCACCGTGCCGGTGGAGGTGGACGGGCGGATCGTGGCGGTGGTCGGCGCGGCCAACAAGGCCGACCCCTACGACGACGAGGACGTGCGCCAGCTGCGCCTCTTCATGGACGCCGTCTGGCACCGCTCGGCCCGCGAGCAGGCCGAGGAGGTGCGCTCCAAGCTCTCGGCGGTGGTGGAGCAGGGCCCCTCGGGCGTGGCCATCTTCGACGCCGCCGGGCTGGTGGAGTACGTCAACCCGCGCTTCCTCGGGCTCTCCGGCCTTTCCCGCGAGGCGCTGCTGGGCCAGCCGGTGGACCGCATCCTGCCCCCGTCCCTCGGGCCCGCCGACCACCGGCAGGGCTGGGGCGAGCTGCTGGCGGGGCGCGCCTGGCGCGGGGAGGGGACGCGCCACCACGGCGGCACCGAGACCCACGAGGTCTTCACCATCCTCCCCATCCGCAACCCGGCCGACGCCATCACCCACTTCGCCGCGGTCTTCGAGGACATCTCGGACCGGCGCCGGCTGGAGCAGGCGCTGCTCCACGCCCAGAAGCTGGAGTCCCTCGGCACGCTGGCCGGCGGCGTGGCCCACGACTTCAACAACATCCTCACCGGGCTGGTGGGCATCGCCGGCGTGGTGCGCGACGAGCTGGGCCAGGCGCACCCGCTCCGCGGCGACCTCGACGAGATCCTCCAGCTGGTCAACCGGGCCGCCGCGCTGGCCCGCTCGCTGCTGGCCTTCGGGCGGCGCCAGGCCAGCAAGCCGCGCCGCGAGGAGCTGGGCAACGTGGTGGACGGCGTGGCCCGCCTGCTCCGCCGCGTCCTCGGCGAGCAGGTGCGGCTGGTGATCCGGCCGGCCGACGAGGAGCTGCCGGTGCTGGCCGACCGCGGCCAGCTCGAGCAGGTGCTCACCAACCTGGCCACCAACGCCCGCGACGCCATGCCCCGCGGCGGCGAGCTGGTGGTCTCGGTGGCGGCCGGCGAGGCGGGCGAGGCGCTGGCCCGGGAGCACCGGGTCAAGCCGGGCCGCCACGCGGTGCTCTCGGTGCAGGACCAGGGCTCCGGCATGGACGAGGCCACCCGGTCGCGCATCTTCGACCCCTTCTTCACCACCAAGGACGTGGGCAAGGGGACCGGCCTGGGGCTCTCCATCGTCTACGGCATCGTGCGCCAGCACGGCGGCTTCGTCCGGGTGGAGAGCCAGCCCGCGGCCGGCTCGCGCTTCGAGGTCTGGCTGCCGCTCCAGGCGTCGGGGGCGGCCGAGGCGGCCGACGAGATCCCGGTCGCCGCGGTGCGCGGCCGCGGCGAGACGGTGCTGCTGGCCGAGGACGACCCGACGGTGCGCGGCGTCTGGGCCAGCCTGCTGCGCCGCCACGGCTACCGGGTCATCACCGCCGACGACGGCGAGCAGGCGGTGGCCGCCTTCCGCGCCGCCGCCGGCGGGGTGGACCTGTGCCTCCTCGACGTGACCATGCCGCGCAAGAGCGGCCTGGAGGCCTACGGCGAGATCCGGGCCCTCGACGCCAGGGTGCGGGTCCTCTTCGCCAGCGGCTACGAGGCCAACCGGCTGGAGGAGGGCTCGGCGGCGGCGCAGGAGCCCCTCCTCTCGAAGCCGCTGGCCCCCGGCGACCTGCTCACGGCGGTGCGCCAGCGGCTCGACCGGCGGGCCTGACCGGCCCGGCGCCGGGCGGCCCGGCGCCGGGAATCCCGCGGCGTTCCCACGGGTTGACCCCGGGCACGAGGCGAGGCAATCTGCCGGCGCCTCTCCAACCACCGGAGTCCCATGCGCATCCGTCACCTCGTCCTGGGCGCCGCCGCCGTCGCGGCCCTCGCCTGCCAGTCCCCCCGGCCCACCCAGGCCGCCGCCGCGGAGGGGGCCGCCACCGGCAAGAACGCCCCGGTCGCCAAGATCGGCGCCATCGTCATCACCGCCGATGAGCTCGACAAGTCGATCCGCAACGAGCTCAACGAGCAGGAGCAGCGGACCTACGACCTGCGCAAGCAGGGGCTCGACAACCTCATCAACCAGAAGCTGGTGGAGCAGAAGGCCAAGGCCGCCAACCTCTCCATGGAGGACTTCCTCAAGCAGGAGCTCACCACCAAGGTGGCCGAGCCCGCCGACGAGGAGGCCCGCGCCCTCTACGAGCGCGCCAAGGCCGCCGGCCAGGTCAACGACCCCTACGACAAGGTCAAGCCGCAGATCGTGGCCTTCCTGAAGCAGCAGAAGGGCCAGACGGTGATCCAGGGGTACCTGGAGCAGCTCCGCGCCGAGGCCAAGGTGGAGATCCTGCTGCCGGCCTACCTGCCGCCCAAGGTCGAGGTGGCCGCCACCGGCCCGGCCAAGGGGCCGGAGGCCGCGCCCATCACCATCGTCGAGTTCTCCGACTTCCAGTGCCCCTACTGCGCCCGCGCCGAGTCCACGGTGAAGGACCTGCTGGAGCTGGAGAAGTACAAGGGCAAGCTGCGGCTGGTCTACCGCGACTACCCGCTCCCCTCCCACAACCTGGCCCCCAAGGCCGCCGAGGCGGCCCACTGCGCCGGCGACCAGGGCAAGTACTGGGAGATGCACGGCAAGCTCTTCGCCACCACGCCCAAGCTGGAGGTCACCGACCTCAAGGCCTACGCCCGCGAGCTCTCGCTGGACGCCGGCCGCTTCGACAAGTGCCTCGACTCGGGTGAGAAGGCGAAGGTGGTCACCGACCACGCCAAGGCGGGCGAGGACGCCGGCGTGCGCGGCACCCCGGCCTTCTTCATCAACGGGCGGCTCATCTCCGGCGCCCAGCCGCTCTCGGCCTTCACCGCCATCATCGACGCCGAGCTGGCCGCCAAGAAGTAGCCCCGGTGGCCGCCCGGCCGGCCGGGCGTTATAGGCAGGCGTGACCACGGGGCGGGCGACCGCCCCGTGGCGTTTCCAGGGCAGCACCGCAGGGAGGCATCCGCATGGGCGCGTACGGTCAGGGTGAGGCGTCGGGGCTGGGCGAGCGCCGCCCGACGCGGCAGGTGAAGGTGGGGCCGGTGGCCATCGGCGGCGGGGCCCCGGTCTCCGTGCAGTCGATGACCACCACCGACACCGCCGACGCGGCGGCCACGCTGGCCCAGATCCGGGCGCTGGCCGAGGCCGGGGCCGACATCGTGCGCCTGGCCGTGCCCGGCGCCGAGGCGGCCGACGCCCTGCCCGCCATCTGCAAGGCCTCCCCGGTGCCGCTGGTGGCCGACATCCACTTCGACTACCGGCTGGCCCTGAAGGCCCTCGACGCCGGCATCCACGCCATCCGGCTCAACCCCGGCAACATCGGCTCGCGCGACCGCGTCCGCGAGGTGGTCAAGGCGGCGCGGGAGCGCATGGTCCCCATCCGCATCGGCGTCAACGCCGGCTCGCTGGAGGAGGACATCGTCCAGAAGCACGGCTGGCCCACCGCCGAGGGGATGGTGGAGAGCGCCGAGCGCCACATCCGCTTCCTGGAGGACGAGGGGTACCGGGAGATCAAGGTGTCCCTCAAGGCCCACGACGTCGCCATGACCGTGGCCGCCAACCGGCTCTTCTCGAAGAGGTTCGACTACCCCCTCCACCTCGGCGTCACCGAGGCCGGGACGCTGCTGGCCGGCACCGTGAAGTCCTCCGCCGGCCTCGGCATCCTGCTGGCCGACGGCATCGGCGACACCATCCGCATCTCCCTCACCGCCGACCCGGTGGAGGAGGTGAAGGTGGCGCGGCTGCTCCTCAAGTCCCTGGGCCTCAAGTTCGGCGGCGCCACGCTGACCTCGTGCCCCACCTGCGGCCGCTGCTCCGTGGCCATGATCCCCATCGCCGAGCGGGTGGAGCAGCGGCTCTCCACCGTGAAGGGCGAGGTCTCCGTGGCCGTGATGGGCTGCGAGGTCAACGGCCCCGGCGAGGCCGCCGCCGCCGACATCGGCGTGGCTTACGGCCACGGCGGCGTCGGCCTGCTCTTCAAGGCCGGCAAGGTCGTGAAGCGCATGAAGGCCGAGGAGCTGGAGGACGCGGTGGTGGACGAGGCGCTCCGCATCGCGGCGGAGCGGGCGCCGAGCGACGCGAAGTAGGCGGGCGGCCCGGAGGTCCGGACCGCCCGCGGAAGCTCCGGCAGACCTCACTGCGGCAGGTGGAGGTTCATCCACGGCGGCGGGCGGACGATGGGCGGCAGGGCCTCGGGCGCCTGCCCCTGCCGGAGCGCGGGCTGGGGCAGGAACGGGTTCGGGCCGGCCGGACAGACCGTCCCCTCCGGAGGCAGCGTGCCTTCCACGAGGAAGCGGCCCACGTTCTCGCGGACGCAGGCGCTCTTGTCGAAGGCGCAGTGGCCCCAGCCGGCGAAGGTGAGGAGCCGGCTCCGAGGCAGGAGCTGGGTCACGGCCTCCGCATTCTTGTAGGCCGTGATGCCGTCGTAGAGGTTGCCGACGACGAGAACTGGAGAAGCCGTCGCCGCGGTCCACGGGCCGAGGTGCCGCTGCGGACTGACCGGCCAGTTCGCGCACGGCGATGCCCACCACCAGCTGGGCGGGCCCATGAGCGCCTGGCGCCCGAGGAAGGCGCTCATGGCGCTCCAGCTCGGCAGCCACCTGGGGTACTCGGTGTCGGAGCAGTCCACGGCCATCTGGGCTTCGTACCCGGTGAAGTAGGGCTCCACCTCGGTGCCGGGCGCGGCCAGCCGGGTCGGGGCGGCCGCGAGCCCTGCGTTGGCGTCTGCCGCGCCGACGGAGCCGCCGGCCATCTCGGCGATGTAGGACTCGATCACCTCGGCCCACATCGGCCAGGTGCCGGGATCGTACATGGCGAAGTTCGCCATCACGACCATCATTGAGTAGTGCAGCACGAAGCCCTCGGGATTCACGAAGGGACCTTGCATCAGCCTGTCGAGCGCGGCCTGGTAGTGCTTCGCGGCGCCGCCCGGGAAGGCCAGGGCGCAGCCTTCTGGACCGGCCTCGTCGCACAGCCGGAAGAACTCTCCGAGCTCCTTGTCCATCGCCGGCCCAGCCCGCAGCGCAGAGAGGCCCAGCGTCCAGTGGATGGGATCGACCACGCCATCGAGCACGAAGGCCCCAACGTGCCTCGGGTACATGCTGGCGTAGGTCTGGCCCAGGAACGTGCCGTACGACCAGCCGAGGTAGTTGAGCTGCCGGTCGCCGACCGCCTGGCGGAGCAGGTCCAGGTCGCGGGCTACCTCGGCGGTGCTCATGTGCTCGAGGATCCGCTGGTGCCGGGAGCGGCACTGCGGGTAGACCATGGTCATGGCCCCGAAGTAGTCGCGCTCCTGCGACTTCCAGTACGGGAAGTCGAGGATCGGCGAGTACCAGGCGACGAAGTCGTCGAAGGACTCCCAGCACTGCAGCGGATCCGAGCGGGCCACGCCGCGCGGGTCGAAGCCGACGATGTCGTAGCGCCCCTGCACCGCGTCAGCGAGCATGTCGGCCCAGGCGACGAGCAGGTCGATGCCGGATGCGCCCGGCCCGCCCGGGTTGATGAAGAGCGAGCCGATCCGGTGCTCCCGATCGCTCGCCGGCAGGCGCGCCAGCGCGATGAACGTCGTCTCCCCACGCGGGTGGTCGTAGTCGAGCGGCACCTCGGCCACGGCGCACTCGATCCCGGGGAACTCCTCGCCGCAGGGCGCCCAGTCGAGCACCGGCACGGCGGGCCGCGCCGGCAGGGCGTGGGCCTCCACGGGCGGTTGCGCCCCGGTGGTGGTGGTGGACGGCTCCCCTGGCGCACCGCACGCGACGAGCGCCAGCGCCCCGAGCAACGCGAGACCTCTCGGCCAATGGAGTGTCATGGCTCCTCCCTCCCGCCACCCACCGGCGCAAAGGGTGCCAGCGGGGGCACGGCGTGATGGTGCGCCCCGCGGTGAAGCCATTCCAGGGCTGCGCGAGGTTGACTAGAACGGACGGTGCGGCCCCCGGCCGCTCCCTCCATGGCAGCCCCTCCCGCGGGCCACTCCGCGTGGAATCGACGGGGCGTCGAGGCGAGCCGATTCACCCGCACCGCCGGACCGAGCGGTCGAGGCAGGACAGGCCTCGGTGGTCACCGGCGCCCACGGCGTGGCCGTCGCCGACGTGCCCCGTCCCGCGCCCGCGCGCCCAGCGCCTCCTCCGCCGCCAGCCGGTTGTGGCGACGGCAGGCGCAGCGGAGGTTGGCGACCGTGGCCTGGCCGCCCAGGGCGACCGGCAGGACGTGATCCAGCTCCACCTGCCAGGTCGAGCCGCAGACGCCGCCGGCGTCGAGGGGGAAGGCGCAGCGGTCGCCGTCGCGGAGGCGGACCGCGCGCTCGATGGCGGCGGAGATGGCGCGGGGGTCGGTGGCGAGGGAGTTGATGGCGAGGGGGGATGAGGGCGTGGTCATCGCGTTCAGCTCCCTCTCCCCCGCAGGGGCAGAGGGTTGGGGTGAGGGGGGGGAGGACGGAGGGGCGACCAGGGTCGGGATCGGGGTCGGGATCGGGGTCGAGGCAGGGGCAGGGGTAGCGGCAGGGGCCCGCTCCCGGGCTGCCTCGGACCGCGGCCGCCTCACCAGCGCCTTGGCCCGCGCCTGCCTCTCCAGCAAGAGGTCGAGCGCCCGCTCCAGCACCTGCTCCGTGGTCGCGCCGGGGAGGGCGTGGGAGAGGCCGGCCTTCGCCTTGCGGACCTTCTCCAGGAGCCCGGCCGACACCGTGAGGTGCAGGCGGCGGAGGTCGGCGGTGAGCGGCTCGACCGTCGCTGGCGGCGCCTGGACCCGCACGGGCGACGCCACTTCACACGTGTGAAGTGGATCGGCTGTCGGACGGACCTCGACGGAGGCCTGGGCTGCGTCAGCCGGGCGGGGCGCGACCGGGAGGGCCGGCGCGGGAGGCGCTGCGAGCACCGGCGTCACCACCTCCCGGCGTGGCGGCGTGGGATCGGGCCGGATGGCCGCGACCACCTCCTGCGCCTCCCGGGCCGACAGGCCGAAGAAGCGGGGCAGGACCTCGGCCTCGTTCTCGGGCGTGAGCACCCGGGCGAGCTGGCCCACCGCCGAGAGGCAGAGCCGGCCGGCGCGCAGGGCCTCCTCCACCGCCGGATGGCGCGGCAGCAGGCGGGCCGCCGACAGGCGCAGCTGGGCGGCGCCGCTCGACAGCCCCAGCTCCCGTGTCAGGAAGGAGAAGAGCGAGGCGTGCCCCAGCCGCTCCCACCCCCGGCGGCGGTCGAAGTCGGCCAGCGCCACCAGGAAGTCGGCGCCCGCCGCCCGCTCCCGGCGCAACAGGTGCCCCAGGTCATCGCGAAAGGCGCGGGCCTCCTCCAGCGAGGCGGGCGGGACGAGATTGGTCAGCGCCAGGGGATCGATCGTGAGGTCGGTGGTGTCCATTCACGGATCGTCTCACGAGCTCTCGGGCCCTCCGGAGACGCACGAGGTGGCCCGCTGGAAGGCGATCGGGGTGAGGGGTCGCGCGACCCCGTCGCCATGTTCACGCGCAGTCAGGCGCCACGGAGAGGCCGCCTGGCAGGCATTTCCAGGGCGCTGCGCGAGCGGAAGGCGAGTTGTTCACGGATCGTGTCAAGCGCGGCGAGCGGCGAACCCAAGAGGGATCGTGCGAGTGCGGCGTTCACCGACATCCCTCGCCGACCTCGACCTCGACCTCGACCTCGACCTCGACCTCGACCTCGACCTCGACCTCGACCTCGACCTCGACCTCGACCTCGACCTCGTGGCCTCCGCCCCCTCACCCCAGCCCTCTCCCCCTCCGGGGAGAGGGAGCAGAACGAGGTGAATCCACCCGGCGTGTCACCCAGCGTTCCGCCCGCCCCCCGTGAACCGGTCACGCGGATCCGTCACCAACGCGCGGCGCCGCCTCCCCATCCACGCCCACGCCAAGGCGCCGCCGCCCCGCTGCAGCCACGGCCGCCAGCCAACCACCCCCGTCTCGGCCGCCTCTCCATGGCTCAAGAGCTTGCGACATCGCCTCCCTCATGGAGCCCGCCATCCCCCACCACGCCCCGTCACATCGGCCGACGGTGGTACCCTCCATCCTCCCAGTGCACCCCGCCCCCCTCCCCGTCCCGACACCTTCCTCGCGCAACCGCGACTGGCCGCTCGCGTTCGCCCGCCTGGCGATCTTCGCCAACGCCCTCTCGCTGCTGGCCTGGCTTGTCGCCATGACCGTCGGCAAGGGCTTTCTCCTCCTCGCCATGCGGAGCCCGACCTGGGACGCCGTGGTGGTCACCTGGTATCCGGCCCACGCCATTCCCTGCGGCCTCGTCGCCATCGTGGTCGCCCTGCGGACCCGCCGCGTGGAGCCCTGGAGCCTGGGGGCGCTCTGGCCCACCGGCGTGGCACTGCTGCCCCTCGCCCTGGCGGCAGTCGCGATCTGGTCAGGGGGCTACCAGCGCCCGCTCTCCAACCGGGATTTCGCCACCCGCGCCGAGCGCCGCCTGGCCCTGGCCGCCTACACGGGCGACCTTCCCGCCCTGGAGCGCGCGCTCCGCGAGGGCGTCTCGCCCGACACCACCGCGGTGTCCGGCCCGAGCATCCTGGAGCTCAGCATCCAGGGAAACCAGTTCGCCGCCTTCGAGCGCCTCCTCCAGGCGGGCGCCTCACCGGAGGGGCGCGGGTCCCAGTCTGCCTACGCCGCGCCGCGTGCGCTGGTGGCGGCCAATTCCGTGCTCACGCCGCCGCGGGCCCGCTGGCTCTCGCGCCTCCTCGACCGCGGCCTGCCGGCCGACTGGGGTGCCGATGGGTACGACACGGCGCTGCTCCTCGAGTTCGCCGAACTCGACGACGAGGAGGCCGTCCGGCTCCTGCTGGCGCGCGGCGCCGATCCCGCCATCCGGACGCGCCGGGGCGAGCTCACCCCCTTCTGCCGCAGCGTCGGGCAGGGGAAGTTCGGGGCCGCCCTCGCGCTCCTGGACCGGGCTCCGCCGGACGATCTGGAGTGCGCCGCCGCCCGCATCGAGGGGGCGCCGCTCTCCCACGGGGAGGCGGCCATGCGCTTCCGTGCCGCCTTCCAGCCGAGGCTCGACGCCGCCCGCAACGAGGAGGCCGAGCGGCGCTGGCGTGGCGCGGAGCCAGCCGTGTCCTCCGCCCCCTCACCCCAACCCTCTCCCCCTGCGGGGGAGAGGGAGCTGAACGCGGTGAGCCTGGCGGCCCCGCCCCCCTAGTACGCCGGCTGCGTCGTCTTCCCCGCCCCCAGCGCCGCCAGGAACACCGCCAGCACCCTTCGGTCCTCCTCGGTCCCCGGGAAGGCCGGCATGTTGGCCTTCGGCACCGTCGGCAGCCGCCCGATGACCTCCCAGGCCTTCTCCGGCGTCCACCCCGCCACCCGCTTCGGCAGGGGCACGTCGCGGTGGCAGGAGACGCAGCGGTACAGGAAGACGGCCCGCCCGGCCTCCACCGCCTCGGGCGTGCTCACCAGCGGCGGCGGGGGGGGATCGAAGAGGCCGGCGTCCCAGGCCTTGCCGAGGGCCAGGACGACGACGGCGAAGAGGACGGTGGCGGCGATGGTGCGGGGGCGCACGCCCCGTTTCCTACCTGCCCGGCGCCCCGGAGGGAAGGGGTTCGATGGCGCGCCGGGACGGGGCGCAACCCCGCGAGCCTGTTGTATAACCCTCCGACCATGAACGTCGTTCGCGCCTCCAAGGCCTTCATCCCGACCCTCAAGGAAGCCCCCACCGACGCCCAGGTGGCCTCCCACAAGCTCCTCGTCCGCGCCGGCTTCATCCGGCAGCTGGGCGCCGGCATCTACGACTACCTGCCGCTGGCCAAGCGCTCCCTCAACAAGATCGAGGCCATCATCCGCGAGGAGATGGACGGCATCGGTGGCCAGGAGTTCTACCTGCCGGCCATCCACCCCGCCGAGATCTGGAAGGAGTCGGGGCGCTGGGAGGTCATGGGTGACAACATGTTCCGGCTCAAGGACCGGAAGGGCGGCGACTACTGCCTCGGCATGACGCACGAGGAGATCTTCACCGCCATCGCCCGCGACGAGCTGCGCTCCTACCGCCAGCTGCCGCAGGTCTGGTACCAGATCCAGACCAAGTTCCGCGACGAGCCGCGCCCCAAGGCCGGCCTCCTCCGCGTCCGCCAGTTCACCATGAAGGACGCCTACTCCTTCGACGTGGACCAGGCCGGGCTCGACAAGTCCTACGAGGACCAGAAGGGCGCCTACGAGCGGATCTTCTCCCGCTGCGGCCTCGACTTCGTGGCGGTGCAGGCCCACTCCGGCGCCATGGGCGGCTCCGGCTCGCAGGAGTTCATGGTCCGCACCGACGCCGGCGAGGACCTGGTGGCCGCCTGCCCCACCTGCCGCTACGCCGCCAACACCGAGACCGCCACCTCGCGCCTCGAGCCGGCCAGCGACCAGCCCTGGGAGGGCGCGCCGGAGAAGTTCGCCACCCCGGGCGTGCTCACCATCGAGGCGCTGCAGCGCCAGCCCTACGGCGTCGGCGCCCGCCGCCAGCTCAAGACGCTCATCTACGTCGCCGACGGCAAGCCGGTCGTCGCCGTGGTGCGCGGCGACCAGGACCTCAACGAGACCAAGCTGGCCACCGCCACCGGCGCCAGCGAGGTCCGCCCGGCCCGCCCCGACGAGATCCCGGACCTGATGGGCGCCCACGCCGGCTCCCTCGGCGCGGTGAACTTCAGCAAGGCCCCGGTCTTCGTGGACCACTCGCTGGCCGGCCGCACCAACATGGTGACCGGCGCCAACGAGGACGGCTTCCACTGGAAGGGCGTGGACGTGCAGCGCGACGTCCTCGGCCACGGCAAGCTGGCCGACCTCCGCACCGTCAAGGCCGGCGAGGGCTGCCCGAAGTGCGAGGGCAAGCTCGACGTCTTCAAGGCCCTCGAGGTCGGGCACATCTTCAAGCTCGGCACCAAGTACTCCGACTCGATGAAGGCCGCGGTCCTCGACGCCCAGGGCGCCCAGGTGCCCATCATCATGGGCTGCTACGGCATCGGCGTGGAGCGCATCCTGGCGGCGGCCATCGAGCTGCACAACGACCAGGACGGCATCCGCTTCCCGCTCTCCATCGCCCCGTTCCACGCCACCGTGCTGACCCTCGGCAAGGAGCCGGAGCTGGTCCAGGCGGCCGAGCAGGTGGTGGACGCGCTGGCGAAGGCCGGCGTCGAGGTGCTCTACGACGACCGCGACGAGCGCGCCGGCGTGAAGTTCAAGGACGCCGATCTCGTCGGCATCCCCATCCGCATCGCCATCGGCAAGAAGGGGCTGGCCGAGGGCAAGGTGGAGTGGAAGCTGCGCACCGGCAAGGAGGTCACGCTGGTGCCGCTCGGCGAGGTGGCCGCCAAGGCCGCGGACATGGTGGCGGCCCTGCGGCGCTGAGCCGCGGCCCGGACCGGAGGAGCCCGCGTGCGCGCCAAGCTCACCATCGGGTTCGACGAGCAGGTGGCGGTCCCGCCCCGCGAGGCCGAGGCCCTGGGCCTCGCGCCCGGCGACCCCATCGACGTGGTGGCCGCCAAGGGGGCCTTCCTGCTGGTGGCCCCGGCGCGCGCCGGGCGGAGCGCCCAGGCCTACTTCGCCGGGTCGCTGGCCGCTCTCACCGTGCCGGAGGTCATCCAGTTCATCTTCACCTCGCTGAAGAGCGGCGTGCTGCTCCTCTCCTTCGGCTCGGAGCAGGAGCGGGCCGGGGTGCGCGGCGACCAGCCGGGGCGGCTGCGCCGCCGCAGCATCTACTTCCGCGAGGGGCAGGTGGTCTTCGCCTCCTCCTCCGAGCCCAGCGACCGGCTCGGCCCGGTGCTCTGGCGCCACGGCCTGGCCGGCTGGGACGCCCTGGAGCGCTGCGGTCGCCTGGTGAAGAGCGGCCGTCCGCTCGGCCAGGTGTTGGTGGACGAGGGGGTGCTCACCGCCGGCCAGCTCTACACCGGCGTGACGCACCAGGTCCGCGAGATCCTCCTCGGCGCCTGCCTGGAGACCGAGGGCGAGTTCGCCTTCCTGGAGGGGCCCCACGACGAGTCGAACGCGGTGAAGCTCCCGGAGCGGACCCGCGACCTGCTGCTGGAGGGGATGAAGCGGGTGGACGAGGCCGAGCGGCTGCTGGCCGGCCTGGGCGGGCGCGAGGTGGTGCTGGCCCGCGCCGTCGAGCCGCCGCCCGGCGTGGGCGAGTTCGCCGCCCGGCTGATGCGGGCCTGCGACGGCCAGCGGACCCTCGCCGAGGCCGCCTCGGAGAGCGGCCTGGGGCTGCTGGAGGCGCTGCGCCAGGCCGGCCCGCTCTTCGCCGCCGGGGCGCTGGTGCCGGGCGCCTTCGCCCCGAAGCCGGTGGCCGAGGTGGCCGCCGCCGGCCGCCAGGGTGGGCCGGCCCTCACGCCGCCCCCGGGCTCCCTGGCGGCCCCCGTCCTCACGCCGCCGCCCGGCACGCTCCACGCCACCGGCCCGCTCACCACCCGCTCCTTCAACCCCTTCGACGTCTACCGGCGCTGCCTGAAGAAGGTGCACGGCTCGCTGCTGGAGCGGAAGCCCGGGTCGGAGCAGCGGCTCAACACCTACTTCGACCGGCTGCCGGAGAAGCAGCGCCCCTTCTTCGAGGGCGTGCGCCTCGACGAGCAGGGCGACCTCGACGTGGCGCGGGTGCTGGTGAACGTGACCGGCACCGGTGGGTACAAGGGGGCGGCCGCCAAGGCCCGCTCGCTGGAGGCGCTGGAGGACTTCCTGGCCTTCGCCCTCTTCGAGGTGAAGAACGTGCTCCCCAAGGAGGAGGCCGACGTCATCCTCCGCGAGGTGGGGCGGATGCAGGTGGGAAAGGCCTGAGATGACCCCCTCCGACCGGATCTGCAGCGCCCTCGACTTCGGCACCTGGGCCGGCGCCGCCCCCTTCGCGGCGGCCATCGCGCCCCACGTCGGCATGCTCAAGGTGGGGCTGGAGCTCTACACCGCCGAGGGGCCGCCGGTGGTGCGCGCCGCCGCGGCGCTGGGGCGCCCGGTCTTCCTCGACCTGAAGCTCCACGACATCCCCGCCACCGTGGAGGGGGCCGCCCGGAGCGCCGCCGCCACCGGCGCCTCGCTCCTCACGGTCCACGCCAGCGGCGGCCCCGAGATGATCCGGGCCGCGGTGAAGGGGGCCGGGCGGTCGGTGCGCATCCTGGCCGTCACCGTCCTCACCAGCATGGACGCCGCCACCCTCGACCGCGTCGGCCTGGCCGGTCCGCCCGAGGCGGCGGTGGTGCGCCTGGCGCGGCTCGCCGTGGAGGCCGGCGCCGGCGGCCTGGTCTGCTCGCCGCTGGAGGTGGCCGCGGTGCGCGCCGCCGTCGGCCCCGGCCCGCTGCTGGTGGTCCCGGGCGTCCGCCCGGCCGGGTCGGCCAAGGGGGACCAGTCCCGCGTGGCCACCCCGGGCGAGGCGGTGCGCGCCGGCGCCGACGTCATCGTGGTGGGGCGCCCGCTGCGCGATGCCGCAGACCCCATCGCGGCGGCTCGCGCCATCGCGGCGGAGCTGCCAGGCTAGCCATCCCGGGCCCGGCCGCCGCCGTCGGCGCCGCCCCGGGGGAGGTCGAGTCCCATGACGATGATCGAGCTGGCCAGGGCGTTCCTCGCCGGGAAGCGCTTCGCGCTGGTGGGCGTCTCCCGCGATCCCAAGGACTTCAGCCGCGCCGTGCTGCGCGAGCTGCTCCAGCGCGGCTACGACGTGGTGCCGGTCTCGCCGGCGCTGGCCGGGCAGCAGGTGGAGGGGCGGCTCGCCGTGGGGACGCTCGCGGGCCACCGGCCGGCGGTGACCGGGGCGCTCTTCATGACGCCGCCCGGGGCCACCGCGGCGGCCGTGGAGGAGGCCCTCGCCGCCGGCGTCCGGCGCGTCTGGCTGCACCGCGGCGGCGGGCCGGGCGCGGCCAGCCCCGCGGCGCTGGCGGCCTGCCGCGCCGCCGGGATCGTCCCCATCACCGGCCTCTGCCCCTTCATGGCGCTGCCCGACGCCGGCTGGTTCCACAAGATGCACGGCCTCTTCCGCCGCGAGGCCCGCTCGCACCAGGAGATCACCGCGTGAGCAAGACCCCCTCCACCCCCGCCACCCGCCTGCTCCGCGAGAAGGGGATCGCCTACACCGAGCACCCCTACCGCTACGAGGAGAAGGGGGGCACCCGCGTCTCGGCCCGCGAGCTGGGCGTGGACGAGCACGCCGTGGTGAAGACGCTGGTGATGGAGGACGAGGCCGGCGCGCCGCTCATCGTGCTGCAGCACGGCGACCGCGAGGTCTCGGTGAAGAACCTGGCCCGCCAGCTCGGCAAGAAGACCATCGGCCCCTGCAAGCCGGAGGTGGCCCAGCGCCACTCCGGCTACCTGGTGGGCGGCACCAGCCCCCTCGGCACGCGCAAGGCCATGCCGGTCTTCGTGGAGCGGACCATCCTGGACCTGCCGCGCATCTACGTGAACGGCGGGTCGCGCGGCTTCCTGGTGGGGGTGGACCCGAAGCCCCTCTGCGCCCTCCTCGGCGCCACGCCGGTGGATGCCGCCATCGAGGGGTAGCGGCGGCCCCCGTGTGGAGGCGCGTCGCACTCGCACGCGGCGCACGGTCCGGGTACCATGCCGCCCGTGACCATCGAGGAGCGCATCAAGGAACTCCTGGCCGCCGGCGACCACCGCGGCGCCGCCACCGAGGCCCTGCGCGCCTTCGGCCCCAAGATCCTGGGCTACCTGCAGGCGCTGCTCCGCGACGAGGCCGACGCCTCCGACGCCTTCTCGGTCTTCGCCGAGCACCTCTGGCGCGGCCTGCCGGGGTTCCGCTTCGAGTCCTCGCTCAAGACCTGGTGCTTCAAGCTGGCCTGGAACGCCGCGCTCAACCTCAAGGACGAGGCCTGGCGCCGCCGCGGCCGCCGCTTCGAGACCGGCGAGGCCTCGCGCATGGCCGAGGAGATCCGGACGCGCACCGGCGTCAAGGTGGAGCGCCAGCGGGCCGCGCTGGAGGCGCTGCGCGCCGAGCTCACCGACGAGGAGCAGACGCTGCTGGTCCTGCGGCTCGATCAGCAGCTCACCTGGGACGAGATCGCCGAGGTGATGGCGCGGGAGGGCGACAGCCCGGACGCGGCCACCTTGAGGAAGCGCTACGAGCGGCTCAAGGACAAGCTGGCCAAGCTGGTGAAGGAGCGCGGGCTGAAGGAGTAGGGCCTGCGGGTCGGGGGCGGCTGCCTCGGCTGCTAGGGGTCCAGCCCCTGCTCCTTCACGAGCTGGGCGAGGCGCTCCTTCAGCCGCTCGTACCGCTTGCGCAGCGTGGTCGCCTCCACCGCCGGCCCGGCGGCCGAGAGGATCTCGGCCACCTCGGCCCACTCCAGCCCCTGGTCGAGGCGCAGGAAGAGGAGGGTCTGCTCCTCCGGGTTGAGCGCCTCGCGGAGCTTGTCGAGGCTGGTGCGCTGCCGCTCGTCGCGGACGACCGACTGGGTGCGGATCTCGTCGGCCAGCTTGGAGGCCTCGCTGGTGTCGAGGCGCCGGCCCAGCCGCTTCCAGGCGTCGGAGCGGACGTGCATGGCGGCGCACCAGGCCAGCTTGAAGCACCAGGTCTTGAAGGAGGACTCGCCGCGGAAGCCCGGGATGCCGCGCCACAGGTCCTCGGCGAAGTGGCTGAAGGCGTCGGTGGCGTCCTCGTCGTCGCGGAGGATGGAGCGCAGGTAGCCGAGGACCTTGGGGCCGAAGCCGCGGATGGCCTCGCTGGCCGCCCCGCGGTGGTCTCCCTTGGCCAGCAAGGCCTGGACGTTCTGCTCCGCCTCCCGCATGCGCGCACCATAGCCGCGCCACGGACTTTGGAGGGGGATTGCTTCCCCAAAAAGAGGAGCCGCGGAGGCCTGGACCCTCTGGAAGGTCCAAACCCCCGCGGCACCTGGCGGCCCCCCGCCACGCAATCGGGTGAGCCGAGCCCCCCCGGGCTCGCAAGGTAGACCGGCGGGCGGGGGCGATGTGACGCCGGCCCGGCGAAATAGATTGCCCTGGATTGTCGCAGGGTTGCGTGTCACCCGGCCGCGGCACGCCGGCCGCCGGGACGAATGGCCAATTCAGCCCAATCCGGCCAGGCACCGGGCGATGGCCTCGGAGATGGGCTGTCCGGTGCGGTGCTCCACGAACCGCCACAGGCCCGACGGGTTGATCTCCAGGAACCAGTACGCGCCAGCTTCGTCCCGGCGGAGGTCGATGGCCCCGTAGGCGAGGCCCAGGCCGGCCATGAGTCGCCCGAGCCCCGCCTCCACCGCCCCCGGCAGCGCCAGCGGCGCCACCCGGCAGTCGTCGTAGGCGCTCCGGAAGTCATGGGGGGAGGCGGTGCCACGGGCGTCGATCTCGGCGGCGAAGCGCCGGTCGCCCACCGCGAGGACCCGCACGTCCACCCCCGGCACGTAGGCCTGGAGGATGGTGGGGGCGAGGCGGATGGCGTCGAGCCGCGCGAGGTCGCGTCCCTCCAGGAAGCGGGTGGTGTGCCAGTCGACCGGCGTGGCGTGGAGCGCCTTGTGGACCACCCGGCCGCCGGCCTGGGCCGCCAGGAAGGCCCGGGCGCGAGCCGGGTCGCTGGTCACCAGCGTCGGCGGCACGGCCAGCCCGGCCGCCTCGGCGGCGGCCAGCTGGAGCGGCTTGTGGCCGGCCCGGGCGTCGCGCCAGGGGTCGTTGACGAAGCGGGCCGGGAGGGCGGCGAAGAAGCCGCGCAGCGCCTCGTCGGCCTGACGCTCGGCGTAGCCGGCGTCGGCGCCGGAGAGGCCGGGGTGGGCCACCGGCGGCCGGGTGCGGCGCCACCAGACGGCGCTGACGTCGGCGGCGCGGATGGGCTTCCCGTCCCGCGGCAGGAGCCAGCGATCGCCCGCGCCGAAGCCGCCGTGCTCGAAGGCCACCGCCCCGAGCCCCGGGTAGCGGGCCAGGTCCACCACCGCCACCTCGGCGCCGAGGCGCGCCAGGGCCTCGAGGACCGCCGGGGCGTCCTCGTCCTCGTCGTGGGTGACCGCCAGGATCACTTCGGCTCGATGGGCGGCGGCGTGAGGTCGAGCCGCAGGCCGTCGTGCTCCACCTGGAGCTGGAGGATCCAGTGCTGCAGCGTGGCCAGCAGCTCCAGCTCGCCGGCGCCGACGGTCCCGCTCTCGTTCCCCTTGGCCAGCGAGGCGGCCAGGGTCTTGGCCTGGGGCAGGAGGACCTCGACGATGAGATCGTGGCGGCGCTTCAGGGCCTCCGCCGAGATGCCCTCGCCCTCGCAGCCCAGGGGACGGTCGTGGTGCGGGCTCATGGGCGGGCGGTCGTCGCCGCCGCCGCAGCGGCCCCCCGCGCAGCAGGCGCAGCTGCAGGCGCAGGGGCCCATCCGCTTCATGCGGAGCATCATCGGGCTGAAGTCCGGATCCCCGTTCTTGCCGGACGGCTTGGTGCCAGATGCCATGGTGCCCTCCCTCGACCACACCAGCGGAGCGTAGGGGTGTGTCCTCTCAGGTGGCCACCGGGCCGGGATGTGACACCCCAGGGGCGGGTGCGGCGGGGCGCGACGCCTACAGGCGGGCCCGGAGCGCCCGGGCCTCCCTCAGGAGGGGGAAGTCCGGGTCGCCGCGCTTGAGGCGCATCAAGAGGGCGTCGGCCTCGGTACGGGCCGCCGTGAGATCGCCCAGCGCCAGGTGGGCCCGCGCCACGTGCAGGCGGACCCGCGCCGCGCCCCAGCCGTACCAGTAGCCGGTGGGCCAGAGCCGCTCGAAGCGCCGGGCGGCGGCCAGCACCTCGCGGTGGTCGCCGGCGGCGGCGGCCACCTCGGTGGCCAGGAAGGCGGGGAGCATCCCGTCGTAGTTCCACGGGTCGCGTTGCTCCAGCACGGCCAGCTGCGACAGCGCGGCCGTCGGGTCGCCGCGGCGCCAGGCCAGGAGCGCCTGGAGCTGGGCCCGCGTCAGGTCCTCCGGCGGCAGGGCGGCGCCGACCTGCTCGGCGTGGACCACGTCGCCCAGCAGCGCCAGCAGCACCGACAAGGTGGAGGCGAAGCGGGCGTCGGTGAGCGCGAAGCGCGAGACCTCGCGCCAGACCGGTTCGGGCCGGCCGGCGGCGCCCACCACGGCGGCGCGGACGATCCGGTGGTCGGTCTCGCCGTAGGTGGAGCCGATGGCCTCGGCCTCGTCCACGGTCCGGAGCGCCTCGTGCAGCCGCCCCTGGCCGGCCAGGACCAGCGCCAGCGACCAGCGGGAGGGGGCGCGGCTGGGGACCTCGGCGATGCGCTGCCGCTGGACGCGCTCGGCCTCCTCGAGCCGGCCGGTGATGATCAGCGTCGAGGCGACCAGGGACATGGCCGGCGCGCCGCCGCCTGCCTCCGCGGCCGCCCGCGCGGTCTGGAGCGCCTCCTCTCCCCGCCCCAGCCAGACCAGGCCGCGCACGATGGCCTCCGTCCGGTCGGGCGTCTTCGGGAGCGCCCGGGCCCTCTCGACGAGCGACCCCAGCTCCGCCCGGCGGCCCAGTGAGCCGAGCACCTCGACGACGCCGCCGAGCGCTGTCTCGGAACCGGGATCGGCGGCCAGCGCCCGCTCCCAGTACGGGAGGCTGGAGAGCAGGGCGCGCCGCGCCACGTGGATGGAGGCGACGTCGAGGAGGGCGTCGCGGTCCTCCGGGTAGCGTGCCAGCAGCTCCTCGAGCTTGCGGAGGGCGTCGTCGGTCCGGCCCGCGGCCCGGTCGGCCAGGGCGCGCACCTGGAGGCCGTCGCGCCAGGAGAGCCGGTCCACCGCGCGCAGCGCCGACGCCAGGTGATCCTGGCCCTCCGAGCCGGCCTCGCCGGTGGCCACCGCCATCCAGGCCAGCCGGTAGTGGGCCAGCGGGAAAGCGGGATCGCGCTTGAGCGCCTCACGGTAGAAGTCGGTGCAGTCCACCACGGCGGTCTTGCCGAGCGCCGCCGGCCGCAGCTCGCAGTCCACGCCCTGGTAGTAGAGGCGCGCCGCCTCCAGGCTCGGCGAGATGGCCCGCGCCACCGAGGTGGGCCCCGCCGCCAGGTCGTCGCGTCGCTCGCGCAGCTTGCGCCGCACCTTATCGGCCAGGCCGTCGAGCACGCCGGCCACCTCGGCGGTGGAGGCGGCGCTCTCGGCCACCGTGAAGAGCGGGCGGTTGGCCGAGGGATCGGTGGCGCGCACCTCCACCAGCACGCCGCGCCCCTCCCGCCGCGCGGCGGTGGCCAGCAGCACGGGGACGCCGGCCACCCGGGCCAGCTCCCCGGCCGCCCTGGCGTCGAGCCGGGGGAGGTCTCCCATCCCCGCCTCGCGCGCCAGCCGCAGGAGGCGCGTGCGTGGCATGAGGTCGAGGCGCCGGGATGGCTCGAGCGCCGCCACGAGGAGCGGCGCCAGGCCGTCCATCGCCGCATCGCCAGCCTGGTTGTCCACGTCCGCCACCACCACCTGGAGTCGCTCGCCCGGCGGCGGCTCCTTGTTCCACCACTGCCATCCCGCGCCCAGCGAGGCCGTCACCGCCACCGCCACCAGCGCCGCCTGCGTGCGCCGCCGCCAGCGCCCCTCCTGCGCCGCCTGGATGGCCCGCAGCTCCGCCAGCACCTCGGCCGCCGTGGCGGGCCGCGCGGCCGGGTCGCGCTCCAGGCAGCGGGCGACGAGCCTCCGGAGCCGCGCCGGCCCGAGGGAGGCCGGCAGGAGCGGCGTGGCGCCGGGCCGCTCCACCGCGCTGCGCCCCTCGACGAGGGGGTAGGGGAGGTCGCCGGAGAGGGCCAGGTGGAGCACCACGCCGAGGGCGAAGAGGTCGGTCCGCTCGTCGCCGGCCTCGCCGCGCCACTGCTCCGGCGCCATGAAGGCGCGGGTGCCGCCCTCCTGCGAGCCGGTGCGGCCGAGGAGGTGGGCCAGGCCGAAGTCGAGCACCTTCACCGCGCCGTCGTCGGCGGCGAAGACGTTGGCCGGCTTGAGATCCCGGTGGATGACCCCCTGCCCGTGGGCGTGGACCAGCGCCCGCGCCACCTCGACGCCGATGGCCAGCACCGAGGAGAGCGGCAGCGGCCCGTCCTGCAGCCGCTCGTCGAGGGGGCGGCCGCGGAGCAGCTCGAAGACCAGGTAGGTGCCGGCCTCGGCGGCGCCGAGGTCGTAGAGGGTGACGATGTTGGGGTGGTTGAGCCGCGCCACCGCCTCGGCCTCGCGCCTCAGCCAGGCCTCGCCGCGCCCCGCCGCCTTGTGGCCCGGCTTCACCAGCTTCACTGCCACGGTGCGACCCAGGGCGGGGTCCTCGGCCTCCCAGACCACGCCCATGCCGCCGCGCCCCAGCTCGCGCTTCAGGGTGAAGCGCCCCAGCGGCTCGCCGGCCCGCAGCGATGGGACCCAGCCGGTGGCGAGCTCGGCCTCGGGCGTGCGGACCAGGTCGGCGAGCAGCGCCGACATCTGGGCCGCCAGCTGCTCGGTGTCCGGGTTGACGCGCCGCACCGGCTCCGAGGCCGGAGGCTGGCCCGCCCGTGGCTCGCTGGCCTCGTCCTTCACCGCCGCCCTCCAGAAGGTGAGCGTCGGTTCTACCACTTCCGGCCGGGAGGGGCCGCCGGCTCAGGGGTGGAGCAGGAGGGCCGCCGCCGCGCCGCCGGCGGCCAGGATGGCCAGGATCAGCAGGGTGGTCCGGATCCAGGGCCAGGCCTGCCGCCCCGCCGGCGCCCGCTCGTGGAGCAGCGCCGCCAGCCGCTCGGCGCCGAGGGCCTCGGCGAGATCGATCTCGCGCACCGTGGCCAGCTCGCGCAGGTAGTCCTTCGACCTGACGGCGGGGCGCGGGCCCCGCACCGGCGTGACGCGCGCGCTCACGCGGCACCCCCCGGGCCCTTGGTGGAGGCCACCAGGTAGTAGATGGTCCGGGCGTCCAGGCCGCGCACCACCTCGCGGAGCTCGGCCAGCTCCGGATCGTCGCGGCGGCCGGCGAAGGCCTCGTCCACCAGCGCCTCCAGCTCCCGCCGGGAGGCCAGGCCGATCCAGCCGTTCTCCTCCAGCGGGTGGGCTGCCAGGTGCCCCTTCTCGAAGCGGCGTCCGAGGGCCTTCCAGAGCCGCTCGGCGGCCGGCAGGGGCTCGGTGAGGGGGCGGGGGACGGGCTTCTCCGGCCGTGGCGTCCGCCACGTGAAGTCGGGATCGAAGGGATCCCCGATCCAGATGGACCGCTTGGCCATGGCCCGCCGCCAGCCGGTGGTGAGTTCGCCCTCCACGATCCTTGGACACGCCAGGCCATCGAACGTGACCGAGAGACACACCCGGGAGGGCCGTCACCCCCGGATGCGGGGGTGGACGGACGCCGATCCCGGGTGCTCAGCGCCCAGGGCGGCGCAGCAGGACGTAGATGGCCCCGGCGCCGCCGTCGGCCGGGCGCGCCGTGGCGAAGGCCAGGACGTGGCGGGCGAAGCGGGCGTGGCCCAGCCAGGTGCGCAGGGCGTCCTTGAGGACCGGGAGCTGGTCCTTGGAGTGGAGGCCGCGGCCGTGGACCAGCAGCACGCAGCGCTTCCCGGCGCGCCGGGCGTCGCGGAGGAAGCCGTCCACCTGCCCCTTGGCCTCCTCGCGCGTCAGGCCGTGGAGGTCGAGGTGGCCCTGCACGGCGTAGTCGCCGCGGCGCAGCTTGCGCAGGATGGCCTGGTCGAGGCCGGCCACCCGGCCCTCGATGAACTCGTCGGAGTCGGCGATGTCGAAGGGGGCGTCCCCGCTCACCAGGGCGCGCAGCTCGTCGATGGCCTCGAGGTCGGCGTACCAGACGCGGTCGCTGCCGCCGCCGCGGGGCACCGGCGGGGCCGCGAGATCCGGGCCGCGGTCCACGCCGCGGGCGCCGGCGGTGGCCTCGGCCCAGAGCTCGGCCTCCGACTTTTCGCGCGGCGGCGGGGGCGGAGGCGGGGGGGCGGGCCTGGGCTTCGGCGGGGGCGCCTTGGGCGCCTCCATGGACTTCTTCAGGCCGGACAGCTTCTCGAAGGGGCTGTTGAAGGGCTTCTTCGACACGGGCGGACTATAACCCCGGAGCGTGGACTTCGACGTCGAATGCCCCTACTGCGGCGAGCTGGTGACCATCTTCATCGACCCCTCGGGCGGCGAGGCGCAGACCTACGTGGAGGACTGCCCGGTCTGCTGCCGGCCCTGGGTCGTGCACGCCGTCGAGGAGGAGCCGGGCGGGTTCGCGGTCGGCGTGGCGCGGCAGGACGAGTGACCCCTAGCCGCTCGTCACCTCGAGCCCCGCCGCGCCCCCGGTGATCTCGAAGTCGTAGCGGTCCGGCGCGGCGCCCCAACCCGGCGTCTCCAGGCGCACCGTGCCACCCACCGCGCCGAGCCGCTGGGCGTCGAAGGTGAGCGCGGCGGCGCCGCCGGTGACGCGGAGGCGGGCCTCGGCGCCGGCCGGGCGGCGCAGCGCGACGTCGCTGGCCCCGCCGATGAGCCGCACCAGCACCGTGCCCGAGGGGGGCGGCAGGTGGAGCACCACGGCGTGGGCCCCGCCGCGGATCTCGAGGGTACGCAGCGCCACGCCGGTGAGGTCGCCCTCCAGGCGCGCCACGCCGCCGCGGAGCTCCACCTCCCAGGGCAGCCCCTCCGCCAGCGCCACCGAGGTGGCCTGCTTGCGCCAGCCGAAGGGGCCGAAGCCGCCGTAGGTGAGCGTCACCGCGCCGCCGCGGGCGGCGATCTTCGGGATGGCGCCGTCGAAGTGGGCCGCCAGGAGCGCGCCGGCCGGGGCGCCGCCGCGCAGCGTGACCTTGGCCGCGCCGGAGGCGAACTCCAGGCGGCCGCGGGCGGCGCCGTCGAGGGGGACCAGCACGTCGCGGGCGTCGCCGGCGGTGGCGGCCGGGCGGGCCCCCTCGGCGCGGAGGCGGCGGGCGTCGCCGTCGAAGGCGGCGGCCGCGCCGCGGAGGTAGGCCAGCACCGCCTCGCGCTGCGCCGGATCGAGGCGGGCCTCCAGGGCGTGGAGCGCCCGGTGGGCCGGCTCGTGGACCTCCAGGACGCGCCCCAGCCGCTCGGGGAGGAGGCGCACCAGCACCCGGCGGCGGTCCTCCGGGTCGGGCTCCCGCCGCGCCAGCCCGGCCTTCTCCAGCCGGTCCACCACGCCGGTGACGGCGCCGGTGGTGAGGCCCGAGGCCTCGGCGATCTGGCCGGGCGTGCGCGCCCCCTGCGCCTCCAGGAGGCCGAGGAGCGAGAGGTCGGTGCGGTTGAGGCCGAGCCGGTCGGCGGCCACCTGCTGGTGCAGGTCCACCGCCATCCCGAGGTCGCGGAGGGCGAGGGTGATGTCCTCCGGCTCGGGACAGCGCGACGCGTCCGGCCCCGGGGCGCCGGAACCAGTGGGGCCCTGCGGCGGGCGGCCTCTTGACTTGTCGAGCGGGTCCACTTAGATGGTAACTATCTTAGCAGCTAAGATATCAGACGCAAGAGCAAGCGCGGCGGGCCCCGGCGGCCGGCGGCGGAGCGAGGGACCGGACCATGGCCATCATCTCGGTGCGCGGCGTCACCAAGGACTACCAGCTCGGCAAGACCATCGTGCCGGCGCTCCGCGGCGTGGACCTGGCGGTGGAGAAGGGGGAGTTCCTCTCCATCGCCGGCCCCTCGGGCTCGGGGAAGACCACGCTCCTCAACCTCATCGGCTGCGTCGACACCCCCACCGCCGGCACGGTGGAGGTGGACGGGAACGACACCCGGAAGCTCACCGAGCGGCAGCTCACCGACCTGCGCCTCCACACCATCGGCTTCATCTTCCAGAGCTTCAACCTGGTGCAGGTGCTCTCGGTCTTCCAGAACGTCGAGTTCCCGCTGCTGCTCCAGGGCGGCGCCGGCAAGGCCGAGCGGGCGGCGCGGGTGATGGCGCTCCTCGAGGCCATGGGGATCCGCGAGTACGCCACCCACCGGCCCAGCGAGCTCTCCGGCGGCCAGCGCCAGCGCGTCGCCGTGGCCCGGGCCCTGGTGACGCGGCCCAAGCTGGTGCTGGCCGACGAGCCGACCGCCAACCTCGACTCGCAGACCGGCCAGAACATCATCGACCTCATGCGGGACATGAACCGCAAGGACGGCACCACCTTCGTCTTCTCCACCCACGACCCCAAGGTGATGGCCCACGCCAGCGCGCTGGTGCGCATCGCCGACGGCCAGGTGGCGGCCCGCGAGTCGCTCAACGGGCAGGCCTGAGGTCGCCGCCATGAGCCAGCGCCTCGACACGCTGCGGGTCCTCATGCGCATCGCCGTGCGCAACCTGGTGGCCAGCCGGGTCCGCACCGTCATCCTCGGCCTCATCGTGCTGGTCGGCTCGCTCATCGTGGTGGTGGGCGCCTCGGTGATGGACTCCATCGACCGCGGCATGCGCACCTCCATCCAGGGAAGCCTGGGCGGGCAACTTCAAGTGTACGCCGCCTCCTCCAAGGACCCCCTGGCGCTCTACGGCGGCATGATGGGCATGTCGCGCCTCGACCCCATGGAGGACTTCTCGAAGGTGAAGGAGGTCCTGCTCAAGGTGCCCGAGGTGAAGACGGTGGTGCCCCTCGGCATCGACCAGGCGCTGGTGGCCACCGGCAACGCCTTCGACGGCGCGCTGGAGCGGCTGCGCGGCGACGCCCGGCTGGTGGTGGCCGGCACCACCGACCCGGCAGTGCAGGCCAGCTACCAGAAGCGCAAGGGGCACGTGCGGCGCATGGTGGACCTGCTGGCCGGCGACCTCCGCCAGGCCAGCGCCATCGTGGACTTCGACGGGCGCGACGCCGCCGAGCGGAAGAAGCAGGTCGCCGACCTGCACCGGGCCAGCGACCCCGCCTTCTGGGCCGCCTTCGACCGGGACCCCTACGCCAACCTGGAGTTCCTGGAGAACCGCATCGCCCCGCTGGTGATGGACTCCGGCTTCACCTTCATCGGCTACGTCGGCACCGACGTGGAGGCCTTCATGAAGGCCTTCGAGCTGGCGCGGGTGGCCGAGGGGCAGCCCATCCCGCCCGGGCAGCGCGGCATCCTGCTGGGCAAGCAGTACGCCGAGGAGTGGCTCAAGCTGAAGAACGCCCGCCGCCTCGACCAGATCAAGGACGCCCGCGACCGCCGCCACCGGACGCTGGCGAAGGACGAGGAGCTGCAGCGCTGGGCCCGCGAGCTGCTGGGGCGCCTCCGCGAGATCGACCTGCAGCTCGACCCGGTGGAGGCCGAGGCGGTCGAGAAGGCGCTGCGCCCGGCCCTGGGGGCCCCGGCCGACGCGCCGCTGGCCGACCTGCTCAAGACGCTCTTCACGGTGGACGACGCCAACTTCGACGCCCGCTACAAGCTGTTCTACGACGTGCTGGCGCCGCGGCTGCGCCTCTACCAGATCAGCGTGGGCGACACGATCACCATCAAGGCGCCCGGCAAGACCGGCGCCTTCAACTCGGTGAACGTGAAGGTCTACGGGATGGTGGAGTACCGCGGCATCGAGAAGTCGGGCATCGCCGGCAACAACTCCATCATGGACCTGCAGACCTTCCGCGACCTCTACGGGTACATGACGAAGGAGAAGCGGGCGGAGCTGGAGAAGCTCCGCGCCGGCCTGGGCGCCCGGGAGGTCTCGCGCGACGAGGCCGAGGCGGTGCTCTTTGGCGGGGGCGCGCCGGTGGAGGCCGAGACCAGCGCCGCTGCCATCGACGACCGGGCGCTGCTGGCCGGGGTGGGGGAGAAGCGGGCCCTGGCCGAGGCGGCCACCTGGCGGGTCTACGGCCAGGAGGAGATCGACCACGGCGTGGCGCTCAACGCCGCCATCCTGCTCAAGGACCCGCGGCGCATCGAGCCGGCCCGGCTCGCCGTGCAGAAGGCCGTGGACGACGCGAAGCTGGGGCTCAAGGTGATGGACTGGCAGGAGGCCTCGGGCATCGTCGGCCAGTTCGTGGCCATGCTCCGCGCCATCCTCTTCGTGGCCATCCTGATCTTCTTCGTGGTGGCGCTGGTGATCATCAACAACGCCATGGTGATGGCGGCGCTGCAGCGGGTGAAGGAGATCGGCACCATGCGCGCCATCGGCGCCCAGAAGGGCTTCGTCACCTGGATGCTGCTCACCGAGGTGGCGGCGGTGGGGCTGCTCTTCGGCCTGGCCGGCGCCGCCCTGGGCGGCGGCGCGGTGGCCCTGATCCGCGCCTCGGGGGGCATCCCGGCCACCTCCGACCTGCTCTTCTTCCTCTTCTCCGGGCCGGCCCTCATGCCGCGCCTCGACCCGGCCAGCGTGGTGCTCTCGCTGGCGGTGGTCCTCTCGGTGTCGGTGCTCTCCGGCCTCTACCCGGCCTGGATCGCCCTCAAGGTCACGCCCGTCGAGGCGATGGCCACGGAGGAATGACCGTGCTCCTCGTCGACCTCCAGGTGGCGGCCCGCAACCTGACCCGCCACACCCGCCGCAACCTCTTCCTGGGCGGCGCCCTGGCCGCGGTGACCGGCCTGCTGGTGCTCCTCGGCAGCCTCACCGCCGGCATCGAGCACGCCATGCTCGAGTCGGCCACCACCCTCATGACCGGCCACGTCAACGTGGGTGGCTTCTTCAAGGTCACCGCCGGCTCGGCGGCGCCCCTGGTCTCCGACTTCCCCAAGGTGCTGGAGGCGACCAGGAAGCTGGTCCCCGAGATCGACTACGTCACGGTGCGCGGCCGCGGCTGGGCCAAGGCGGTCTCCGACAGCGCCTCGATGGACCTGGTGCTGGGCGGCCTCGACATGGCCCACGAGCCAGGGTTCCGCAAGGTGGTGGTGCCCATCGCCGGGTCGCTCGACGACCTGGCCCAGCCCGACACCGTGCTGCTCTTCCAGGGGCAGGCGGAGCGGCTCAAGGTGGGGGTGGGGGACGTGCTGACCCTCTCGGCCCCCACCGAGCGCGGCGTCAACAACACCGCCGACGTGCGGGTGGCGGTGGTGGCCCGCAACGTCGGCCTGCTCTCCTCCTTCTCGGCCTTCATCCAGGGCGACACGCTGCGCCGGCTCTACGGCCTCAACCAGACCACCACCGGCGCCATCCACCTCTACCTGCCGAAGGCCCACCAGGCCGAGGCCACCCTGATCGCCGCCCGGCTCCGCGAGGCCCTGGCCAAGGAGGGCTGGCGGGTCATGGAGCCCGACCCGCAGCCCTACTGGATGAAGCTCTTCCAGACCGTCCCCAGCGCCGACTGGACCGGCCAGAAGCTCGACATCACCACCTGGGAGGACGAGCTGGGGCAGTTCAAGCAGTTCCTCTTCGGCCTGAAGGCCCTGACCGGCCTGCTGGTGGTGCTGCTCATGGCGGTGGTGATCATCGGCATCCTCAACACCCTGGCCATCGCCATCCGCGAGCGGACCCGGGAGATCGGCACGCTGCGGGCCATCGGCATGCAGCGGCGCAAGGTGCTCTGGCTCTTCCTGCTGGAGACCTTCCTCCTCGGCCTGGCCGGCTGCGCCGGCGGCGCGCTGGTGGCCGCGGGGCTGGCCGGGGCGCTCAACGCCGCCGCCATCGCCGTGCCCGAGGGGATCCAGCTCTTCCTGGTGCAGGAGCACCTGCACTTCCGGCTGGCCGGCGCCGGCATCCTCGGCGACGTGGCGGTGCTGACCCTGGTCACCGTCCTCGCCTCCGTCTTCCCGGCCCTGCGCGCCGCGCGCCTCAAGCCGGTCACCGCCATGCACCACATCGGGTGAACGACATGTCCCTCCGCACCTCCCTCGCCGCCCTGGCGCTCGCCGGCCTCCTGGTCCCCGGCGCCGCCCGCGCCTTCGACCCGTCCACGCCGGCCGGCGTCCTGGAGATCCTCCAGGAGATGGACCGCCGCCAGAACAGCCAGGGCGACTGGAAGGCGCTGGTCTACCTGGAGGTGAAGGAGAAGGAGAAGACCGACCAGGTCTCGGAGCTGCTGGTCTTCCGGCGGGACGACGAGGAGAAGCTGATGTTCCTCTTCACCAAGCCGAAGGCCGAGGCCGGCAAGGGCTACCTGCGCCTGGAGAAGAACCTCTGGATGTACGACCCGGCCACCGGCCGCTGGGAGCGCAAGACCGAGCGCGAGCGCATCGGCGGCTCCGACACCCGGCGCGGCGACCTCGACGCCTCCAAGCTGGCCGAGGAGTACGTGGGCACCTTCGAGGGGGCCGAGAAGCTGGGCGCCTACCAGACCTGGAAGCTGACCCTCAAGGTGAAGCCGGGGGTGGACGTGGACTACCCGGTGAAGCACCTCTGGGTGGACCAGGCCACGCTCAACACGCTCAAGCTCCAGGACCTGGCCCTCTCCGGGAAGCTCTCGCGCACCACCTACTACCCGCGCTGGAAGAAGGTCTACTCGCAGTCGAAGAAGGCCGACACCTGGTACCCGGAGGAGATCCGGACCTTCGACGAGATCGAGAAGGGGAAGTCGACGCTGGTGGTCATCAAGGAGATCGACCTCCGGCCCCTCGAGGCCAACATGTTCACCAAGGCGTGGCTCGAGTCGAAGAGCCGCTAGGGACGCCATGCGGACTGCCACGCTGCTCGCGCTGCTCGCGGTGCCCGTCCTCGCGTTCGGCCAGGACCGGCCGAGCGAGGAGGACCTGTTCGGGGCGCCGACCTCGACCCCGACCTCGACCCCGACCCCGACCGAAGCCCGCGACCGCGAGGCCGAGCTCCTCGGCACGCGCGACCGCGCCCACCCCTCGGCCGAGGTCTCCAGGGAGAAGGACGATCCCCTGGCCCTGGGCGGCCTCCTCTACCTCCGCGCCGGCACCAGCTGGACCCGCGGCCTGGCCCCCGCCGACTGGGCGCTCTCGACGCCCAACCTCCTCGACGTCTACGGCGACGTGCGCCCCAACGACCGGGTGCGCGGCTTCGTGCTGGGCCGCTTCACCTACGATCCCAGCCTCTCCACCCAGGCCACCGATCTGCTGGGCCTGCCGCTGACCCGCTCGCAGACCCGCGGCGTGCTGGACCAGCTCTACGCGACCTTCGATCTCGACCGGAAGGTCTTCGTCACCGCCGGGCGCCAGCACGTGAAGTGGGGCACCGGCCGCCTCTGGAACCCCGGCGACTTCCTCCACCCGGTGAAGCGCGACCCGCTGGCCCGCTTCGACGATCGCACCGGCGTCACGCTGGTGAAGGCCCACGTCCCCTGGGAGGCCCGCGGCTGGAACCTCTACGGCGTGGCGCTCCTCGAGGACGTGACCGGCAGCACCGTCACCGCCAGCACCGCCGACCAGGGGCTCACCTCCGGCACCCGCACGCTCGGCGACGTGGGGCTGGGGGCGCGGGCCGAGGTGGTGCTGGGCACCGCCGAGGTGGCCGCCGGCTTCGTCTCCCAGGGCGGGCACCGCCCGCGCTTCGGCTTCGACGGCTCGGTGCCGGTGGGCGACTTCGACCTCCACGCCGAGGTGGCGCTGCGCCAGGGCAAGGACGCGCCGCGCTGGCGCCTGGCGCCGGGGGCCGACCCGACGCAGTTCACCTCCTACGTGAGGGACGAGTGGAGCCGGATCACGCCGGCGGTGGTGGCCGGGATCGACTGGTCGTACAAGTACTCGGACGAGGACGCGGTGCTGGTCTCGGCCGAGTACTACTTCGACGACGCGGGCTACGGCTCGGCGCGCATCTACCCGCTGCTCCTCGCCTCGACGCTCCTCACCCCCGACCAGCGCAGCCCCTTCACGCCCTTCTACCTGGGGCGCCAGTACGCCGGCCTCTCGGTGGTGCTGGCCCAGCCCGGGTCCTGGAACGACACCACGCTGATCCTGTCCGGTGTCGCCAACCTCTCCGACGGCTCGGGCCTGGTCCGCCTCGACCACTCGGTGGTGCTCAACACCTACCTGACGCTGGAGACCTACGCCGCCGGCCACCTGGGCCACGAGGGCGGCGAGTTCCGCTTCCGGCTGGCGGTGCCGGCGCAGGGGGCCATCCCGGCGGTGGTGACCCAGCCGGCGATCCTCGACCTCGGCCTGGCCCTGCGGATCAGGCTCTAGCGGGCGCCCGAACCCTTCCGGCCCGGCCGGGCTCCCACCGAGGCCACCATGCGCGACCTCCTCTCCTTCGCCCTGTTCTTCGGCGGCTGGATCCTGCTCCAGACCTGGCTCCTCCCGAAGCTCGGGGTGCCCACCTGAGCCGTTCCCTACCGCCCCCGTGACGGGGCGGCCGCCAAGGACGGCGAGGCCGGGCCGCCCCCGGCCTGCTGAGCCGCGCCGCCCTCCTGGGCGAAGCGCAGCGCCACCACCAGCGCCGCGTCGGCCCCCCGGCGCGGGCTGGCGAAGTTCTCCACCCCGGCCAGCAGCACCTCCAGGCGCGGCGTGAGGGCCACCGACGCCCCCAGCGCGGCGTCGTAGATGGGCCGGTCGAGCTGCGGGATGCCGGAGCGCATGGGCGAGAGGTGGGCCGAGACCTGCGCGTGGGTGGTGAGCCAGGGGCGCCAGCGCACCGCCAGGCCCGCCTGGGCGGAGCCGGCCGGGCCGGTGTCGAGGTCGGCGGCGCGGAGCCGGCCGCCGGGCACCACGCCGTCCAGCGCGAGCCGCAGCGCCGCCGACGGCCAGGTCCAGGCCGCCACCAGGCCGCCGCCCGCATCCCAGGTGCCGCTCCCGACGGCGATGTCGCCGGTGGGGGCCTTCACCGCGGCGCGGAGCGCCAGGGCCGGGCCGCCGGACGCGCCGTCGCGCAGCAACCACTTGAGCCCCATGGTCGTGTCGCCGAGGCCGCGGGTGGCGTGGGCGAGGGCGATCCCGCCGCCGCCGGCCGGGCCGAGCTCGTAGCGGGCCTGGTCCCGCGGGCGCCCGATCCGCTGGAAGTTCCGGGAGCTGAAGGTCCGCTCCACCCCCTCGATGAAGCCGTCGAGGAAGCCACCGCCGTCCTCGTTCACCGCCACGCCCAGCCAGGCCTCCAGGCCGGGCGCCACGCCGGCCCGCACCAGCAGGGTCGTCAGCGCCGACTCCAGGTCGACGTCGACGCGCGCCCGGTCGCCCTCGGCCACCACCAGCGTGTTGGCGTAGAGCAGGCGCAGCTCCGCCGACGCCGCGCCCGTGGGAACGGGCTCGGGCGCCTCCAGGGGCAGCTGCAGGAAGAGGCGGGCGGTCGGCCCGGCCTCCTGCCACGGGATGGGTGCGGCCACCTGTCCCTGGGCGACCGCAGGCGCCAGCGCCACGAGGGCCGCCAGCGCCGCGAGGGCGGGCGGGACGAGGTGTGTCGCTGGGGCACGGTGTTGCACGATCATCTCTCTAGCAAGGGTCCGGCCGAAATGCCGACGGCGCGCCGGCGTAGGAAGTGAGCCGGGCGGGGCCCGTTTGGAGTCGCGGGGCCGCGCAGGTGTTCGGGAATCCGACGCCGGCGTCGAACCTGCGACCACCTCCGCGGCTCTGAGCCCCCGAAGACCCCTGCAACCGCGGCGTCCCGCCGCCACATGCAGCGGCATCGGTGATGCACAGCAGGCGGATGGGATGCGCGTTTCGATCGCTACGTTGAGTGTGAACCCAAGAGGGCGCGGCGCGGTGGCGCGCGCGGCGGCGCTCGCCGCGGCGCTGGCCCTGCTGGCGGCCGCGCCCGTGCGGGCGCGGGGCGCGGAAGGCGAGGCCGACGCCGGCACCGGCGACGCCGAGCCGCCGTCGTCGCGCCTGGTGCTGGAGGAGCGCGGCCTGGTGCCGGTCCCGACCATCGCCGACCCGGTGGAGCGGGCCGTGGCGCTGGGCGTGCCGAGCTTCTCCTCCGCGGGCCAGCCGCCGCCGCTCCTCTCGCCGCGCCGCCCGGCGGTGCGCGTCCTCACGCCGGCCGCCGAGAGCCTGGCGCTCCAGGGCGTCATCATGGGTTGGAACCGCTACGTGGGCGACGCCCGCTGGGCCACCGTCACGCCCGACACGGTCCACCAGAACCTGCGCAGCCGCTGGGTGCTCGACGACAACGCCTTCTTCGTGAACCAGCTGGGCCACCCGTACCAGGGGACCTTCTCGTACACCGCGGCGCGCTCCTCGGGCCTCGGCTTCTGGACCGCCAGCGCCTTCCCCTTCGCCGCCTCGGCGCTCTGGGAGGTGGCGGGCGAGACGGAGCAGCCGGCCATCAACGACCAGATCACCACCACCGTGGCCGGCATCGTCCTCGGCGAGGTGCTCTGGCGCACCGCCGACTGGGTGCGCGGCGACGGGCGCAGCTGGTGGCGCACCGGCGCGGCCACGCTGCTGGCGCCCATGTCCACGCTCAACCGCCGGGTCATGCCGGGCAACGCCGCGCCGCCGCCGCAGGCGGTGCGCCTGGAGGCCGCCGCCGGCGTCCACGCCGAGACCTCGCGGCCCGCCGGCGAGCCGGCGACGCCCACCGCCGCCATGCTCGGCGTGGCCCTCACCCACGGCGTGCCGGGGGACGCCGACTTCTCCTTCGCGCGCCCCTTCGACCACTTCGACGCCCGCTTCGCCTTCTCGCCGGGCCAGGACCCGGCCATGTCGCTGCGCGCCCGGGGCCTGCTGGCCGGCACCGACTTCGCGAGCGGCGCGCGCGGGGGCGGCCTGGCGGGGCTCTGGCTGGGCTTCGACCTGGAGAGCCCGGGCCCGAGCCGCATCTCCACCAGCGCCCTCGGCCTGGGCGCCACCGGGCGCTGGACGGTGCTCCGCGGCGTGGACCTGGAGGGCACGGCCATCGGCTCGGCGGTGCTCCTCGGCGCCGCCGGCGAGGTGGCGCGCGCCCCGGGCTCCGACCGCGACTACCGCATGGGCCCTGGCGCCCAGGGGCTGGTGGACCTGGCCGTCACCGCCGGCGACCGGGTGCGCGCCGGCGTGACGCTGCGCCAGTACCTGGTGCTCGGCGCGGGCGACCAGACCGGCTCCGACCTGCTCCTCGACGGCGCGGTGACGGCCCGCGTGCGCCTCATCGGCCAGCACGGCCTGCAGGCCTCGGCCTCGCACTTCCTCCGGACGGCCCGCGACGTCGGCACGCCGCAGGTGCGCCAGGAGGGCTCGAGCGTGGTGCTGAGCTGGGTCTACGCCGTGGACCCGCCGCCGCCGGGGGCACGGTTCGAGGACGAGGATCCGGACGCGTAGGCCGGGCGGCGTCTTCCCGGACCTGGACCCCAGACCTGTGCCTGGACTTCAGACGTAGACCTTCGGCCTACGTGGGTGACCCGCGGACGGCGCGCTGGGGCGGGGAGGGCCACCACCCCGTGCTCGTCTCGAAGGCGCCCCCGGAAGAGTTGGTCGTGGCGGTGCAGAAGCGCGCGGGGCCTCCGCGGTCGCGTCCATGCCGTGCCGCGGGCTCGCCCGCGTCCCGTCATGAGAGGCGATCGCTCCGGCTCACGTACTGACGAACGCGTCCGTACGCAGCGCCCTCGCCTGCGCGCGGGGTGGCGTCCCTCCCCGCTGGGGCGCGCCTTGAGTGGGTTCGAGATCGAGCGTTGCCGATCGGCATGAGCGGCTCACCTTTCCGACCCCGACCCCGACCCCGACCCCAAGGGCGCCCGGTGCCCGGACGCCCTCGGCCCCGCCAGCGCTCACCGGGTGATGAGCCCGGTGAGCAGCGCCACCAACCTGTCCGCGAGACTGAGCACCGGCGGCAGCGAGGCGGGCGGGGCAAGCCCAGCGGCCACCGCGATCTCCACGGCGGCCGCCGCCTCGCAGGCCTCGCCGCGGGCGATGACGAAGGTGCGCCGGCGATCGGCCGGGGTCACCTTGGTGGCGCCCTCTGCGGTGTTGAGGCAGGCGGAGGTGGCGGCGCGGAGGGCCTGGTCGCGAAGGGAGGCCTCCCTGATGCCCGCCTCGCGGACCGCCGCGGCGAAGGAGAGGGCCACCTGGTAGGCCACGAGCTTCTGGTGGGGCAGCGTGCGAACCGATGAGGAGGAGGGGAGGGTGGAGGCGGACGGGGCTTCCGGGATCGGATACGAGCGGCGGGAGAAGTGGTCGTTCATGGCGCGCTCCTTTCACAGCAGAAGGAGCGCGCCATGAACGACGCGGAGCGCGAGTCCAGAGCCCGCTGGCGCCACGTCACGAGCGTGCGCGCCCCGTGACAGGCGCAGCCTGGCGCGGGGCGTGCGACGAGGAATCAGCAGCGCCGGAGGGCGGTGCGAAGCACGCGCCCCCTCACCCCGGCCCTCTCCCCCTCCGGGGGAGAGGGAGACTCAACCCCCGACCCCGACCCCGACCTCAATCCCGTTCCCGATCCCGGTCCCGATCCCGGTCCCAACCCCGATCCCTCACCCGGAAAGCGAAGCGGCCCGCCCCACCCGAAGGTGAAGCGGGCCGCGATGCTTCAACCCAGGCTTCCTAGAACAGGAACTGATCGCCCTGCGCCCGCAGCGCGGTGATGGCGGCCAGGTTGACGATCTGCTGCACGCTGGAGCCGATCTGCAGCACGTTGACCGGCTTCTGCATGCCGAGCAGCACGGGGCCGATGACCTCGGCGCCGGCCACGCGGGACATCATCTGGTAGGCGATGTTGGCCGAGTCCAGGTTCGGGAAGACGAAGACGTTGGCCTCCTCCTTGAGCGTGGAGAAGGGGTAGACCTCGGCGCGGGACTCGGGGCTGACTGCGAACTCCACCTGGATCTCGCCGTCGATCTCCAGCTCCGGGTGGTGCTGGCGCACCAGGTCGGCCGCCGCCTTCATCTTCCGGGGGCTGGCGCCGGCGGCGCTGCCGAAGGAGGAGTAGGAGAGCATGGCCACCCGCGGCGTCACGTCGAAGTAGCGGGCCAGGTCGGAGGTGGTGAGGGCGATCTCGGCCAGCGCCTCGGGATCCGGGTCCACGTTGACGGTGCAGTCGGCGAAGAACTTGAAGTCGTTCTTGGTGACCACGATGTAGACGCCGGCGGCGCGGTGGCCGGCCCGGGTGTGGATCACCTCCAGCTGCGGGCGCACGGCGTCGGCGTAGCCGGTGGTCAGGCCGGTCACCAGGCCGTCCACGTCGCCGGCCTCCAGCATGACCGCGCCGAAGTAGCTGCGCATGCGCAGCCGCCGGGTGGCCTCCTCCTGCGTCACGCCGCGGCGCTGGCGGAGCTTCCAGAAGCGCTCCACGTAGCGCTGGTAGTCGGGGCTCGCCTCCGGGTTGATGATGGAGACGCCGTCCAGGTCGTCGAGGTGCAGCTCCTCGATGGTCTTCTTGATCTGCTCCACCGGCCCGAGCAGCACCGGCTCGCAGATGGCCTCCTCGCGGAGGATGGCGGCGGCCTGCAGGATCTTGGGGTGGTGCCCCTCGGGGAAGACGATGCGGGCCAGCTTCTGGCGGGCCTTGGCGAAGACCGAGCCCATCACCTGGTGCGAGCGGCTCTGCATCTTGCGCAGCCGGTCGCGGTACTCGGCGATGTCCACCTTGACGCGGGCCACGCCGGCGTCCATGGCGGCCTGGGCCACCGCCGGCGCCACCCAGAGGAGGACGCGCGGGTCGAGGGGCTTGGGGATGATGTACTCGCGGCCGAAGCGGAACTTCTCGCCGCCGTAGGCGCGGGAGACCGAGTCCGGCACGTCCTGCTTGGCCAGCTCGGCCAGGGCGCGGGCGGCCGCCATCTTCATCGACTCGGTGATGGCGGTGGCGCGCACGTCGAGGGCGCCGCGGAAGATGTAGGGGAAGCCGAGGACGTTGTTGACCTGGTTCGGGTAGTCCGACCGGCCGGTGGCCATGATGACGTCGGTGCGGGCCTCCACCGCCTCGGGGTAGCTGATCTCCGGGTCGGGGTTGGCGAGGGCGAAGACGATGGGGTCCTTGGCCATCGACTTGACCATGGCCTGGTCCACCATGCCCTTGACCGAGCAGCCCAGGAAGACGTCGGCGCCCTTCATGGCCTCGGCCAGGGTGCGGGCCTTGGTCTCGGAGGCGAACTGCGCCTTCCACTCGTTCATGCCCTCGGTGCGGCCCTTCCAGACCACGCCCTTGGTGTCGACCATCACCACGTTCTCGGACTTCACGCCGAGCGACATGTAGAACTTGGTGCAGGCGATGGCCGAGGCGCCGGCGCCCGAGACCACCACCTTCACCTGGTCGATCTTCTTCTTGGCCAGCTCCAGCGCGCCGAGCAGGGCGGCGCCGGAGATGATGGCGGTGCCGTGCTGGTCGTCGTGGAAGACCGGGATCTTCATCTCCTTCTTGAGCCGCTCCTCGACGATGAAGCACTCGGGGGCCTTGATGTCCTCGAGGTTGATGCCGCCGAAGGTCGGCTCGAGCGCCTTCACCACCGTGCAGAGCTTGTCGATCTCCTTGGCGTCCACGTTGATGTCGAAGACGTCGACGTCGGCGAACTTCTTGAAGAGGACGCCCTTGCCCTCCATGACCGGCTTGCCGGCGGCCGGGCCGATGTCGCCGAGGCCGAGCACCGCGGTGCCGTTGGAGACCACCGCCACCAGGTTGCCGCGGGCGGTGTACTCGTAGGAGAGCTCCTCGTTCTTCTCGATCTCGAGGCAGGGCTCGGCGACGCCGGGGGAGTAGGCGAGCGACAGGTCGCGCGCCGTGGCGCAGGGCTTGGTCGGGATGACCTCGATCTTCCCCTTGCGGCCGCGCGAGTGGTACTCGAGCGCGTCCTCGCGCCGGATCTTCTTCTTCTGCACCGGGGCGGCGGGGGGGTTCTTCGGAGGGGTGAAGTCGGTAGCCATCGAGAGACCTCTTTGCGCAGGTGGAACGGCTGTCGCGTGAGATTTGTCGGGCGGAGAGGAAAGCCCCTTCACGCCGACCGTGTCAAGCGCACAGCCGGGCGGGGCATGTCTTTTGCAAATGTAGACTGGCGCAGGCGGTGAAGCGCGGTGCGGAGCACGCCCGCCGGGCGGTCCCGCCAGATCTCGCGCGCTTGACGCACCGTGCTACGGCTCGCGGCGCAGCGAAGTGCGTCGCGGACCTCGCACCGTCGCGCAGTCCCCGACGCACTCGCGCGGCGCGCGCCCGTTCATCGCCCCGCGCCCCGCCCCCCGGGTGGCCGCGCCTTCGAGAGCGCGGCGTGCTGCTCCAGCTCCTCCACGGTGCGCGGCCAGTCGGCCTTGAGCAGCCGCGCCAGCGAGCGGTCCGAGAGGATCCGCCCGCCGGTCTGGCAGCGCGGGCAGTAGTCCACCTCGTTGGCCGCCCGCACGATCCGCTGCACCAGCGTGCCGCAGGCCGGGCAGGGCTGGCGGAAGCGGCCGTGCACCGCCATCTCCGGGCGGAAGGCGGTGACGCCCTCCGGGAAGTCCCCGCCCGCCTCGGCCCGCAGCCGGTCGGTCCACTCGGTCAGCACCGCCACCGTGGCGGCGTGGAGCCGCGCCAGCGCCGCCGCGTCGAGGGAGGAGGTGAGGGCCACCGGCGAGAGGCCGGCCCGGTGGAGGATCTCGTCGGAGTAGGCGTTGCCGATGCCGGCGAGGAGCGACGGGTCGGTGAGGGCCCGCTTGAGCGTGTGGCGCTCGCGGGTGAGCGCCGCCGCGAAGGCCTGCGGCGTCGCCGCGAGCGGCTCGATCCCGCCGCGGTCGAGGGCGGCGAGCGCCGCCTCCCCGGCCACCAGGTGGAGCGCGGCGCGCCGCTGCGTGCCGGCCTCGGTGAGCGTGAGCGCTCCGGCCTCGAAGTCGAGGGCGGCCAGCCCCAGCCGCCCCGGCAGCTTGGCCCCGGGGGCCTTCCAGTGGAGGCGGCCGGCGATCATGAGGTGGAGCGCCAGGAAGAGGTCGCCCTCGAGCGCCAGCACCAGCCGCTTGCCGACGCGTCGCACCGCCAGCACCCGCCGCCCGGTGGCCGCGGAGAGCGGCGGGTCGGCGGTGCGGACCAGGAACGGGCTGCCGAGCCGCACGCCGAGGAGCGGCGCCCCGCGCACCCGGGCCTCGATGGCCTCGGCGTAGACGGTGAGGTCGGGCAGCTCCGGCACCCGCGCATGATGGCCCGGCCGGGGCCCCGAGCGCGACGCCCCCCGGGGGCGCCGCCGGGCTAGAGTCCCGGCCATGCCACAGCGCCCCGCCTCGCCCAAGGCCTCGCCGCCCCCGCCCAAGCCCACGCCGCGCCGCGCCTTCCTGGCCCTGGCCGCCCTGGCCCCGGCCGCCGCCGCCCTCTCGTCCTGCGCCACCGCCGGCGCGTCGGCCGCGGGCGCCGCCAGGGCCGCCCCGCCCCCCGAGGCCCCCTCCGCCGCCGACCAGCTGGCCGCCATCCGCGCCGTGCCCCTCGCCGCCGACGCCGAGCCGGCCCTCGTCTTCCGCGCCCGCGGCGCCCGCGGGAGGGCGCCGTGAGCCTGCCGCCCGACGACGTGCACTTCGCCGGCGTGGCCGCGCTCTCGGCGCTGCTCCGCGAGCGGAAGCTCTCGCCGGTGGAGCTGACCCAGGGCTGCCTGGCGCGGCTGCAGCGCCACGGCCCGCCCCTCGGCTGCGTGGTCACGGTGGTGGCCGAGCAGGCCCTGGAGGCGGCCCGCCGGGCCGAGGCCGAGCTCAAGGCCGGCACCTGGCGCGGCCCGCTCCACGGCATCCCCTTCGGCCTGAAGGATCTCGTGGACACCAGGGGCATCGCCACCACGTGGGGCGCCCGCCCCTTCGCCGACCGCGTCCCGGCGGCCGACGCCACGGTGGCCTCGCGCCTCGAGGAGGCCGGCGCCATCCTGGTGGCCAAGCTGGCCATGGTGGAGCTGGCCGGCGGCCTCGGCTACCACTCCGGCACCGCCTCGCTCACCGGCGCCTGCCGCACGCCCTGGGACCCGGCGCGCTGGGCCGGCGGCTCCTCCTCCGGCTCCGGCGCGGCGGTGGCGGCGGGGCTGGTCCCCTTCGCCATCGGCTCGGAGACCTGGGGCTCCATCACCTGCCCCTCGGCCTTCTGCGGCGTCACCGGCCTGCGCCCCACCTACGGCGTGATCTCCCGCGCCGGCGCCATGGCGCTCTCCTGGACCCTCGACAAGCTCGGCCCCATGGCGCGCAGCGCCGAGGACTGCGCGCTGGTCCTCGCGGCGGTGGCCGGCGAGGACGTGCGCGATCCCACCTCCATCCCGGCGCCGCCGGGCCTGGCCCGCGTGCGCGCCGAGCTGCCGCGCGGCCTGCGCATCGGCGTGCTGGGCTTC
>WBZM01000726.1_pt1 | contig 41190 bp, 31 predicted proteins | sample 5204271 | NCBI WGS metagenome assembly WBZM01 (sample SAMN12344346, study PRJNA552823) | activated sludge metagenome | biome: Activated sludge suspended growth; feature: Nitrification reactor; material: Wastewater; isolation source: activated sludge from nitrification reactor of wastewater... | reverse complement strand
GTCTTAATTCGAGCACCTGATCCGGAGGTTTCCCTTTGGCTTGAGCATTTAATTTATAAATCTCATGATATTGTTCCAAATAAAACTCAGCCTCTGGATGATTCACCCGGGCTTTGAAAAAATATCTGCTCCACCGTTGCCGTTCTCAATGGTTTTCTTCTTGTCCCTGATTATTTTGCGCAAAGGATTCTGGCCTTCGATCTAAACCTACTCGCGAATGGAATGAGTGCAACATCTCGAATCAATCAACCAGATTTCACGACGGTAATTGGAACGGTCACTCCAGGAAATTCTTCAAACACAGCTTTTGATGAATTATGGTTGCCCATTGGTGTTCACAGTTTTTCTGATGATGAATTAATTTGGATTTCTGACAAAATCCGTCTGATACGTATTAAGAAGTCCAAATTTTTTAATTATGTTCGGTAGCCAAATCTTTTTTGTTTTGGTCTGACAGCCAAACTAAGCCTGCGAGTAACGGTTTAGACTATTTCGCTATTGCTTTAAGGATTCGGGGGCCGTCAAGTCTCAATTGGTATACGAAATACCTTGCAAATTTCCTTTTATATCTTGAAATCTTCGTGCCAGCCAAAATGGTTGTAAAAATGATACTTACTCTTACAACAGAGCAGAGTTTCAATTATATAGACTCAAAAGGTAGTTAGCTATACAGGAATCAATAGCTAGCGACTTGTGATGTAAAAGTTTGAACTTCTTCATACCGCAAACAGTTTTCTGAGCCAGGAGAGCGTACTTGCAAACGAAATTGAACTGATGAGCCCTCAAGTGGAGCACCGTCAGGTTTAAAAATCCGACCTTGATAGGAAATACCAGGGTTGTTGGCAAAACTAGTTGCCGCTAAAAAATTGTAAATAAAAAGAAAAATGCTTGCACTGGCATGCTCATTAATATTTCTCGCCTGAGGTGATGCGTCAGTTAACGTGTAAATAATCTTTGTAACCATTTTGAGTGGAAGTGGGCTGTTTATTAATTAACAAACCGGCGCAGATCGGATGAACCTTGTCAGAGCTTTCGCTAAAAATTACATTTGTCCCATATTTTGACAAAATGATTAACACATTCCAACCATGAGATTTTTTCAGAGAAAGCGTTTCATAAGGAGACTCAAATTTATTTTTTATCATGATTTTCCTATTAACTATTAATAAGATCCCATTATTTTCCGACACGTCAGGTATGAGAAATTTTTTCAAATTTTTATTTTTCTTTGCAACGGTTCTGTTGATTTCATGCACTCGGTTGGGCGGCAATCTTAATTCTAAAATTCTGATCAAGGTGCCAGAGTTAAACTCTAGTCATATAAATAATCTGGGTCTATCCAGTGATCCATCTAGTCTGTCGGACATGAATTGTTACATGGTTTTTGTTTCTGGTCCTGAGGAGGATTTGCAAAAGAATAGTTGTCCTACAAAAGGTGATTTAGCCCTTGGAATTCCTTCAAAAGATTTAAAATTTGGACTGTATTTTGGAGGCTTCAATCCTGGTGCTGAAATCTCATTTGAAGTTCCTTCTGGTAATAGTAGGATCCTTCATCTGATTGGAATGAGTGTAAAATCACAAGAGATTTGTCGTGATTTTAAGACCCAAGGGTTTCCCAGTAGACAGGAATCAAGTAAACCTTACCTTTTAGGAACTGCGGATAATATTTTTTTTGAAGCTGCAAAAACGATAGAAATTCCCATAGTTATGAATTTCAATTCAGCAAATAGTATTTCGAAATGTTCAGGGCCTGATTTGTCAGATGAGGAAGACGATGGAGATGAAGATGAAGATCCTGGTGAGACTCCAGGAGACGGAAGCAATGAGCCCTACCTCCGATTTGAAGGCTTGGGACGTTGGGATTTTATGACCAACAAAGAGTTGGGAACCGTTGGTCAGTGTTATTTAGTTACTCCTTCTTTATATCAAAATGGACAGCCATGGGTGGATCCTTCCTTTGCTCCTCTTTCAATTGACGTTTCAAGTTTTGTCGCAGGTCAGTTTTATTCGGATTCAAGTTGCAGTGGCAGTCCTGTCATGACCTTGTCGATTCCGTTAGGGGCCTATCAAAGCGCTGGTGGTTATTATTTCAAATCGACGAGTGTACTTACTGATATTCCCTTAACTGGATGGACGATAACTGGCAATAGTCAAACATTGCAGAGTGTGAGTCAAGTGGTTGATTTTGGATATCCCAAAATAACGTTCTTTGGATCAGACAAACTTCCAATGAATCTTTGTAGTCGTTACCATCTAAAAAGTGAACTCCACGAAGGAGGTTCTCTTTTGGCTCCTTCCGGAGGAATTAATTTGACTTTATCTGATAATGCAAGTTTTTACCTTCGTTCATCAAATGATTGTTTAACTGGTACTACGGTTCATATGGCAACAGCCACGGAAGGGCAGCAATTTTATCTAAAAATAAATTCACCTTCTACGACTATAAATTTTCAAGATCATATGACAGCTTCGGCGTCTGGTGTTAATTATATAGTTTCGCCTTTTTCTGTTGAAACCAGTTCCTATCATAATCACGTCGATGCTATGAGTGTTTACGCAAGGGACAATGCTATTGTTAGGGGGGAATGTAATGCTATTTCCATTCGCCTAGTTAATTTTGACGGCGGTGCCGCTAGCGCTAAAAATTTAATGAACCTCTATTTTAATGTCCCTCAAGGTGCTGGGAGTTTCTACACTCTGAGTGACTGCTCAGGGGCGCCTGTTGGCTCCATACCCTTAGTTGCAGGAGAATCAGAACTCAACATTGGTTTCAAGGCCAATGCTCTTCCGGAAGCGATATTAACTTCAGGACAGATCCCCGTAGAGTTTCATTTTGGATCGATTCGTATCAAAGACACTCCCGCTCATCTTCCAAGTATATACATGTTTGATGTTGTTGATCCGATGGATCCTTGGTTTCTGAGTGCGGATCCTCCCAACTTTCACGGAGCCACTGTTGTTGGCTCCCATGAATTTAATGACGATGGAGGAGCTCCAAATACTTTCAAATTAATTGAGCTGCAAGGAGCTTACGATTATCTAGATTCAGTAAAATGCTATAATGGATCTGATTTTGTTAATTGCAGTTCTGTGCAAATAGACACATCGACCATACCCTATAAGTACAAATGGGCTAGCACAGATGCAAGTTCGGGGATTTCAAGAATGGTTCAATTTAACTATACGGATGGCGTCATGTCGGGTCACAGAGAAGTAACCATTTCCGGCGATAAATTATATGGGAATGGCTTCAAAGTGGTTAGCTGCGGAAGCATTGCTAGTGTTAATGAAACGATAGAAAGTTTAAACACACATAATTCTGGGGTTTTGTGCCTTCCTGAAAATTCCAACCATGCCAGGAGTTCGGTCGCCTTGACATTAAACACAGCCTCTCGAATCGGGATTATAGGTCATTCATCGGGAACATCTGTTATTGATGCAAACAATATTAACGGTATCTCGGTTATGTATTTATACGGCTCTACTAATTTTCCTAGTAGTAATTTCCATGTCTCAAATCTTAAATTTCGAGGCGTGACTAATTCTTCAAGGATATCTATTTCGAATCCCACTCCCGGTTCTTCAGTTATGGCCGAGTTTAATAATATTGATATTGATGACATGGGAATCTCAACAACGACAAGCATGATTGACATTTCAAATAGCAGCCCTAATGCAACTATTAAACTAAAAAATTCTAAAATAAAAACATCTGGAAGTTACAATTCAGGAATTTCCTTATTGGGAGTTAATAACATTACGATTGAAAACTTAAAAATTGAAACTACAAGCGAATTTGGAATCTCTATCTCAAATTTGTCTTTAATTAATGGTCAAAATATCAAAATTCTGAATACAGAAATTACGACTACCGGGGGAGAGGCATTAAAGTGGGACAATTCGGGAGCTACTTCTGGAACGGGAATTGAGGTTGTAAACTCAAAATTTATGATGAAAACTCCAGGAGCCGCCGTTAAATCTGTAGTGTCATTTACAAATAAAATAACTAATGGTATTTTTGAGAACAATGTAGTTGAGTCAGAACTAGGAGCATCCAACAATGGTCTTGTGTCTTTCTATAGTGGAGCTTCTAACGATTTAGGTCTTTCAGTGAGGACAAATACTTTGAGTCAGGGATTTAGCACCAAGGCCATCATGAAAAGTACAGGGAGCGAAAACACAAACATCATTGATTTTCTAGATAACTCATTAGTATTAACTTCTAGTGGGAATAATTCCATTGGATTTGTTGAAGTCACAGCTTCAAGTACTTTTAATTTCTGGACAGGAATTTCTGATCCTCCAGGGGGAGGGAATGTCGCTTGTTCTGATAATGGAAGCTATATTTTTACTACTGGTTATACAAATAGCGGAGCTATGGGTGGAGGCTTGGGTCTTGGAACTATCCCCATCATCATGAATAACATGTCTACGACTTCTAAAAGATGCAAGGGACTCTATTAAAGCGTCTAGCGGCTAAAAATGGCCCTTTGAAAGGGCTGGGTCGTGGCACCAGGGCGGCAAACTTCTCCATGAGCTCTAAGGGGGTGAGTTTTATAGCTGAAGTTCCGTCAGACCAGGGCTTCTGACAAAGTCCCTTAGAACTCTAGGAATTTTATCGTCGCATTCCTGAATCATAGGTGAAGCTTGGATTTCAGCTTACAAGTGGACAATGAAGTAGAAAGATTTTTTTCATTGCGAAGGATTTGGCTCCAGATTGCGGCGGAGCAATCGCTCAGGCCTGACATAAGGGGATTGTGACCGGCTTCCAGAACCTCAACCAGCAACTTTCGGGATTTCTTTTGGCCATTAAAATGTAAATGAGCCATCCGAACCGGCGTGGCGGGATCGTTTTCTCCGACGAAGTAATAAATCGGCACTTTCATTTCCCATTTTTTGGATTGAAATGTTGTTTTGGGGACCGTCGAGCAAATATCCATTTCATCTATTTGGTTCACAAGCTCTCCATTGTCCAAATGAAAAGCTGCGCTGTATGGAAAAATCTCTGAACAAGCTACGGTATTAAAGACATTTTGAAAGTCTTCGGGCAATGGAGAAGGAGACGCCTCGACGGACTCTTTTAAAGTATTCATCGTGGCTGGATTGTCTAACAACGACAAGAAAAGTGGGATGGGATTGTCCTGTTTTGCACTCCGTCCGTGATATAAAAACTGGACAATCCAAGCCCCCCAGTTTTTGGAAGTCAGCCCAAACGGCAAAGGTGATTGGCTTAATTTTTGTACTGTATCAACTGGCAATTTCCCTTTGATGCGTTTCCACTGGTTTTCAAAATCCCCTTGAGATTCCGTGGCCGTATAGCCAGCACCAAATATCCCCTCAAGGACGACATTTTTTGGTGCTCGCAGGCCTGCTTCTCTCAACTTTACTGTAGTCACCGTCGCCAAGATCGTCCCATAGGAAATACCGTACAGAATGTAATTGTTTAAAGAAAGACTACGGACAAGTGCAACGATATCCGAAGCAAATAGTTCGGTACTCAGCTTTGGATTTGCGGCGAAAAAATGTTGATTACAACCTGCCCCTCTGGGATCGGTTTGAATAAATCCATAAGTTCCATTCAAACGGCGATCTGCATTGGTAATCGATGACTGCCCTGGTCCTCCTGGCAAGAAAATGACAGTCGGTTGTGAGGAATCGGTTCCCCTAAGATACCGGTAGTAAAATGGAATTCGGGGAGAACTGGGCAACTGAGGATCAGCTGGACGCTCGATCGAAGACAAATTGTCGATGGCCGAACAATCTGCTAAGGCTAGAGTGTTCCATGAAAAACCTACGGAAGCGGCTGCGATAAAGGCAGATATTTTCATTGATCCTCCTGGGGGTGACAAAATTTAGCCAATCCTCGAAGGGTGGTCAACTGTCAGCCCTTAAATGGTAAAGAATACAGAGATACACTGAGAGGAGCGAATAATTTTGACATATATATATGTTGTAAATTCATGAAATTATTTTCTTGCAACCTTTTACCTAATTCTTCCAAGATGAATTATGAAGCCATTGAATTGGAACCAATTAGTCCAGGATCTTTCTCCTGCTTTATATCGTTACTTCGGTGCAAGCTTTCCTTTGAGTCTAGCAGAGGAGTGCGTGCAAGAAACTTTCATTCGGCTTATTCAAAAGATCGACAATGGCAACTATGAGGCTTCTCGAGGAAGTGTGCGTATGTATATGTATGGTATTGCTCACTTTGTAAAGCTCGAAACAAAGAGGAATCATTCAAATCTTTTCATGCATTGTCAAGATAGTGAGTTCGTTCATCAAGAAAATTCAGATTTACATCAGAATCTTGAACAAAAACAGCACCTGCAAGCACTCCGGAGTGCTATCCAGCAGCTAAGTGAAATTCAACAGGAAATTTTGCAACTGTATCTTGACGAGGAGATGACATTAGAAGCAATAGGATCATTGTTGAATCTTCCTTCCGGGACTGTGAAAAGTCATATATTTAGAGCAAAAGAAAACCTTAAAGAGTTACTTGTAAAATACATGGAGGTGAAAAAATGACAGATCGAAATTCTGAATTAGACGAAATTTTACAACCATTAAAAGCCTTGCAACCTAGTGTTGATCAAATTCAGAGATGGAAAAATTTACGGAAAGAACCGCAGAAAATAAAGCTTAATCTAAATCATGTTTTGCAATTGGCCGCAGCCTGTTTGGTAGGATTTATGGTGGGATTTTTCTTCAAAGCACATGAGGCAAAGGTCTCGGAAGTTGCATTAAATATTGATTCTAGTGCAACTATCGAGGTCGTTTATAACAAGAGTGAATGATAATAAATGATATGAAGAAAAACGATAAATTTTATTTCGGAGGTATTAAATGAAACTAAGTTTGATAATTTTTATAGGTCTTGGGGTCTTAACTTTGAGTCACGCTGATGAATCGTCAAAATTTGGTGACATAAGAAAGATTAATCAAACTAAATTTGTAACTGGATTTCACTTAAAAGGAGAAGTATTTGTTCTTAATCCAACTGGCAAAAATCTTATAGCACAACTGCCTGAAGAGCGAAAATGGAAGGCCAGCTCCAAGTCTAGGAAAATTGAAAGTAATTGGTCACTAAGCGCTAATGAAATTACCCCTTTTTTGCTTCATCATGAATGGGAGCTTCATGATGATAACTCAGTGACAGGACTCATTCAACAATTTGAACAAGGCTCTCCTCGTGGGAAATTGATTCGTGAGCAGAAGTTTACCTTCGAGAATTTTTCTCCCATCACATGGGTGGCTCAAACAAGCAAAACCTACCAAGTTGTTGTGCGTTTTACGCCTGAGATAGATAGTCTAAACGAAGCCGTGAACTTGGATAGAATTAAGATTGGTGGCGATCGAGATAGTTTTCAAGTGACCGACAATCAAGGGTACCTCTGGGCAGATGAAGTTCGGTTTGGCGGGCTGTATGTTGGGATTAAATCCCACCGTGGTTCTTTTGTGATAAGTTTCTATCCCTTTCCTGGAGCCACAGAAATAGGAACGGCCCAAGGGAAAACGATGGAGCTCAAGGGTGATGAGCAGTTACAAATTAAAATTAAGAACGACACAGATATTGTTCCTGGCGATGTGACGGCAAAGGTTTATGGCATTTATTTACCAAAGCTAAAGATGTCCACCCCCAATAGCACCAGATCTTTTGGTCAAGACAAATATGAAAGTATTCCAAAAGAATTTTTAGACGCAAAAAAATAGGACACTGCTTTCTTGTCTATATTAAAAACACAGCCCATTATATAATCCAATAGCAGAGAAAAAGTTGTTGGAGGGCAGTAACCTTATTAGGAACTTCAAACAAATCGACAACCAGTGGGCAAGAAGAACATTTTCTAAACTGTTATAGGAGATTAAATTTGGAGGGTCTCATTATTGCCGGGGGAGATGGGACATTTCAAGCTCTGAAAGCTTTTGAAAATCAAATTCCAATAATTGGCGTTCCCAAAACAATAGACAACGATCTTTCTGGAACAGATTTGACATTTGGTTTTGATACCGCTTGTTCCGTTGTCGCAGATTCTGTGGATTCACTAAGACATACTGCTTTGGCACACAAACGAATCATTTTAGTTGAAACTATGGGCCGCACTGCCGGTTGGATGGCCCTTGGCGGAGGGCTTGCTAGCTACTCAGATATTATATTAATTCCCGAGAGACCCTTTCAAAAACAAGCTCTTAAAAATTTTATTTTAGAACAGCAAAATTGTCGAAGAGGAATCATGATCACTGTTTCTGAAGGCGCTTTTGCCTTGGGAGGGTCTGCAAAAGTTGCCTTTAAAGTAGAAGCTTCGCCTCAAAAAGAAAGATTTGGTGGTATCTCGGAAGAACTCGCCCGTTGGATTGAGGTCGAAACGGGTTGGGAATCACGGCATGTTATTTTGGGCCATCTTCAACGCTCACATGCTCCAACAACGACAGATCGTTTTTTAACTTTAAGCATGGGCGTAGAGGCGGCAACTATGGTTTTTGAACAGGCTTGGAAACAAGCTGTTGTTTATAGAAAAGGTCAAGTCACCCGCGCCCCCATCAGCGATCTGATGAAGGATCCTCGACTTGTGCCAGCAGATCATGAATGGATTCAAAAAGCTCAATCTCTAGGAATTTTTATTTAGGTTGACTCATGTTCTCGTTTCTCGAATTGAGCCATTGTTTTTATGATCTAGAACCTAATCAAATAAAGTTCTAATATGTTGATTATAAAAATATTTAGAACAAGATTTTAGTAATTCTCTAGAGATTCGATATGATGAAGGGATAGGGGGGAGTGAGGAAATCTATTAATTTCACTTTCTTGGTAGCATTTTCTTTTTTAACTTCACTTTTTTTCGAGGTGGAGGTGAAAGCGTTAGAAGAATATACGATTGTCAGTTTGATTCAAAATCTGGGATGGTCAAAGGAATACTTAGCTTCTTAAAGTCATCATGGCTATGGTCGCTATGGAATAAGTGTGATTCTTTGAATCATCTCTTTGAAAAAGGCGGCAGACCAAAGTTTAACTTGGTTCTTGTCTTTCAGAAATCCAAGAACATCTTGCCTAGCCTGTACCCAATCTATTGTTTCCACTCGTTTTTCAAAAAAATTAATAAGCCATTCTTTTGTTAATGATTCATTTAAGGCCCCAGAGGCTTTCATCTTTTCTTCCAGATAGCTTTTTTTAAGCGCGATATTTCTTGCTAGATACCACTGTAAATCATAGAAATCTCTTCCCTTGATTCTGTTTTTCCATTTTCGTAAAAGTACTGCATGCATTTTTCCGGCAAATAATGATTGTAGGGTTAGTGTCTTAACTGTAAATGGCGAGGGTAAAAAGAGCGTTTTGATTTCGGATTCAAATGAAGTGGCAGGCTCAACATCAACTTCAAATTTAATTTTGAGAGCTTGGCTTTTTTGAATTTTATCTGCAAATGATTTTGCCCCTTGAATGGTAAGAAAAAGCATTTGTGTATTTGCCTTAAGAAATGCCGATTCGGTTGTACGATCTTCGCTTTTATCAACTCTTTGCAGGGAAAATTCAAAGCCAAAGGCCTTTAGTTCTCGTTCCAGGCCTGGGAAGTATTTATCAAGCTTAAATTTTAGATTGGGCTTTAATAGAGTGAAGTCCAAATCTTCGGAAAAACGATCTAGGCCGTGTATGATTCGTAAAGCTGTTCCCCCATAAAATGCAGCGTTTTCAAAAAAGCCATTACGATCAAGCCCAAGCAATACAATTTCCTGTATTATTTCTTTTAAAGCATTTTCGAAATCTTCGCTTGATTGCGGGTTATATTTTGCAATCATTTGTTCTATGGCTTCATTCATTTAAGGAGCCTCCTTGTTAGTTCATTTGAGAACCAGTGAATATGCTGATATGGATATTTCTCTGATAGGTATTGTAGTTTTTTTAATGAAATTTCGTTTTGAATAGTTTGTAGATCAAGGCGGTAAGAATCTATCAAGTATTTAAAGTAATCTTTTTGATTATTAAATTTTCCTTTGGATTCTTTAATATAGATAAAATCAAGAAGCGCTTTTTCAGGGGTAGCGTATTGACAATATACACCTTTAAATACTTCCTTTAATTGAACGCCCATGGCGTAAATTGACTCTTTAATATGGTGATAATCAAATTCACCAACAGGAGTTGTGAAAGATTTTCCTCGCCCTTGGCATATGGATGTAGTCACTGTTACTCTTTCTGGAATAAATCCATAGCTGGACAAGGCAGTTTCTAGAGAAATATAAGAAGGACCGTAGATTAAATTAGCTAAAATTTCTTTAGAGTAGGGTCGAAGACCAAGATCTTCACTGATGAGATACACACCCTGCTTGATTGGCTTTATAAGACCCTTCTTGCTTAAAGAATTTATTTTTCCTCGCACATCTTCATAATCAGAAAGGGCACCCATAAGCATGCTTGTTGTGACTTCAGGGGTCTTAAGTTTTTTCAGGTAGGACACTTCACTTTTCATGGTGGCTTCCTTTTGATGTTACCAATATATTGCCAAAATAACCATATATTGACAATATAAATAATAAACGTAGTACCAATATATTGCCATATTGGCTATACACTGGTACTAAGTATTAATATTGTATAGTAGCGCCTCTTTTCAACAAAAAGTTGAAAATGGCGACGTCCTAGGGAAAGAAAAACTTTCGCCATTTATTCGTTTAGTCTCCAATTGAGAAATAACTATTTCAATGTCTTTTTTAGAAAAATCCTTACGATTTATTAAAAAAATATTGGTCGTATTCGATAAATGCGGGAAAAAATAGCCATTTTAAAAAAGACTTCAGTTTTTCAGGGAAAGCGACGAAAACTTTGTCGTGGGAGGCTAAAGAGTGGGTTTCAAATTTCCTAAATCTAAAATTTTTATATACTCTAGCCATCAAAGGAACAAAGGGTTTTCGATAGTTGAAATGCTCATTACATCTAGCATAATGTTAGTGGTCATGGCAATATTTACCGACTCCTTAATCACGCAACGACGGCAGATTAAACATTTAGAGCAAAAACAGGAAATCCTAGATTTAAAGAACGTATTGATACAAAATTTTTCCACTGATTCCTGTACGGCTCAACTGAAGGACTTAACATTTGACGGAACTGCTGCAACTTTGGCTAGTCAGGAGATTTCCTTACCTGGGAAAGAGCTTAGAACTGGCGTCAATTTAACCGCGCCAGTAATTGCAAAGAAGGGACAGTCTCTGCCCAGTTCGCAAACTAATATCAAAGTTGGTGAAATCAAGTTTAAAAACTTAACCCCAACAGGAAATGTTGATGAATACAAGGGTGTTATTGAAATACAGTTTGATGTCACCTCACTGGTTCAAGCTACAAAACCTTTGCAAATTCAAAAGGTAGTCTACGCACCTGAAACTGCAGCGCCAACAAGAAAGATTGCCAATTGCGTTGCATTGGAAAACATTCCTTCAACGGTGGCTCAAAACACCAAAGTCTTTACAGTAAGTGATTTAGCCTAACTCACAAGCTCATGGAACTGTTATGGTGGTTGCAATGTTCAGGCTGTAAAAAGCTTTACTATCCCTATCGTCACAAAGCCAAATGACCAATATATTTCTATTTCTGCAATTGGCGTCTGGGATCTAACAACCTGTGGGGCGTGCTCTTCGCATACTAAAATCAGTTTTCAAGTCAACGCGGTAAGTGCAGTTTGTGGAACCGGTGTGACAGCTGGCGCTTCGGGACCTTTTATGAGTTTACCTGCTGGGTCTGCCAGCTGCACTATTAAAATTCCCGCAAATTCCACCTCAAGTATTAGAGTAGAGTTCGATGGTCGCGGAGGGCAAAAGTTTAACTCTGTCGAAGCAACTTATAGCTCTGCCAGTGATAAAAATACCCCTATTATTTCCTTTTATTCAGTAAATTAAGAAGTCGTTCATCTAATTCTTTGAAGATTTTGGACAAATCACTTGGCTTTTTTGTAGTATCATTTCCTGCCAGCTAATTGTTGAACTTTTGTTCTCATTCATCAGTTGCTTAATTTCAATGCAACTGAATTTAAAAGCTAGCAAAGTTGGGAATTTGCAAATGTAAATTCTTGGGATTGTTAAACTAAAATTGACAGTACTCAACTGTGATATTACCTTCCGCGGTAGATTAATTTTTTAACAAGGAGTTCAAGATGAAGATGATCCTATTGGTAATCTTTTCTATCAGTTCAACTTTGATGGCCAGACCGTCGACTGGCTACTATTTTCCTCGAAACAGATATTATTGCGGCTGGTTCTTTGAACTCTACAAGCACGGTCAGTTCTCAGCAGTGTCGCGTCTAAGTATAGATGAAACTTGTCCTGACCGTCAGGTCTTAACTGGCACATGCCATGGCAACGTGTGTTGGGCTGGTCTTGAAGAGTTCAAATTTTTGAAGTCCGGTGTTCTTAAGTTTGTTAACATTAATGGTGACGAATTCTTTAACTATCCTGAAAAACCACCACAATAATTCAGTTCTATCGATGATAGCCAACTTGACAATGAGTTCTGTGCTCCCTATACCAATTCGACTCTACATCTCCGCAGGAACTGGTCTTCCGCATAGTCTCATCGAATCGATCGAGAGAATTACAATCGCCTGGCACTCTTGGCCTACTTGTATACTGCTATTGGTGAAGTAAACTCATTATGGATAAAAGTTTTCGCACGAGAATTGCTACGGATACTTTGGGATGGTAGCGACGCGATCCACGCGATAAGCATCATTCGACAGATCAGTTGACAAAAAAACCTGCCAAAAAAATTAACAACAACAGAGATCTCACAACAAACCCTTTTGATAGTACCACTTATCAATGAAAGAAGTGAGGTCCTTGCCGCTCTGTTGCTCGAACACTTTTTTGAATTCCTCCAGAGTCCATAAATGATTTGTCTTACTTGAGAAAACAGCCTTCATTCCTGCGAGAAATGACTTTTCATCTATTTCTTTTTTTAGGGCATCAATAGCAAGTGCGCCCGTTAGGAAGTGGAGAGCAGGGAAGACTTTAGGATCCTTGATGGGAAGCTCACCGACAGGCGCATATGCCCAATACGGCGCAACCTGAGCTGGTCTCATTTTTAGCTCTGCGGCAACTTGTTCAAGAGTTAGACCTTTACAATAAAAACCGTTGAGGGCAGTTAGCTTTCATTTCCGGGAGAATCCCAAGTTGCAAAGGTCTTTCCCCCTCTGGGAAGAACAACTGGAGAGACCGATATCGCAGGTTCAACATTGACCTGTGCCGAAACTGATTGTTCAAGGTCAATTAGCAATGCAGTTAAATACATGGAGAGACTTTTGGACATTGAAGATGAAAATGACATTGAAGAGTTAATTTTGATGAAGACCTACTATGAAGCAGCGGGAATGATCGATAGAGCAAAGATCCTTGAGCAATTGATTAATACAAAAAATGCATTGCCAAAATCTAGAGAAGTCGAAAACTAGTTTTCAGATGCTATTCAACTTCTAAAATCATTCCTGAACTATATGCTGACATATCCGGAGAGTACATGGACTGAATCACAGCGGATCCAAACTTGTACTTTCCTTTGGTTGTGGCTTTAAACCGGTGCTTTAAAATATATTCCCCTTGCGGAAGCCACGAAATAAAAAAGTTAGTTAATGAATCTCTAGGTTCTTCGTATCTTGCTAGTAAATCCCAAACATAACCACTTAAAAGCTGGTTGGCCTCAAAACCAGAACCTCGAGGGTCCTTCAAGTGAACGTATTCTAACTGCGATTTAGCTTTGATACTTAACTGGACTTCCACTTCATCTCCAACTTTAATTTTAGCTTCTGATTTTAGTGGCGCTAGAGTCTGTTTATTAACATCGCCTTTAACTTGATAAAATTGACGATCTACAGCCAACACAGACGATGACGATGCGGTATTGACTTTATCCGTCGTATAGATCCAAGTTGCTGAGGCAATGACCGGCAGGGTTCCTGTCTTTTTGAATTCAACAACGCCATCACCAGGTTTAAAGTTTTCAGTCTTGATAAATCTTAATGGATCTTTTTTAAATTCGAAAGGATCAATCTCAATTTTTTTATTTAAATCGCCCCATTTCAAATCAACAAGCGTTGATTTATCTAAGGCTCCACTATTTTTCATAAAGCCAATAATAGAATAGATTGCTTTAGCTGAAGTTTTTGTAGATTTCCACTCGTTACCTTTTCGGTTAAACAACAACCATTTAACTAAATTTTTAATGCGCTCGTCATTTGGTTTTAATTCCACTAAAGTTTGAATAAAGAAAGCATGTTTTTCCACACTATCGTTGTACCAAATCCAGGATTTTTCCTCGGGAACCCAGTAGGAACCAATCAAATCATCGGTTTTCATACCGTCAAAGGCTCGCTTTAAAGATTTTTCCATTTTTTCTTTTTGATTCATCCGTTGATAAATATTGGCCAAATAGGCATAACCAAGCTGGGTGATGAGATGTTCATTTTTTTCAATAAAAGGCACCCAGGATTTTAGAGCGTCTTTATTTTTCGACATCTTTAAACCCACCTCATCAAATGAAGAAAAAATATAGGAACCATAAATTAAAAACTGCAGTTCCGATAGCTCGGCTTTTAAATGCTTTGGCAATTCGCTATAAACATAGTCTAAAGCTTTGCTTATCATTTCCTTAGGAATATCGACTTTATACTTCAGAGCTTCTGAAAACCCTTCCAGCACAATTAAGGTAATATACAAATCTTCCTTGCCACCAGAAAACCAGGAAAAACCACCGCTAGAAATCTGTCGATTCTGCAATTCTGCAAAAACATAGCGTTTGATTTTTTCAACCTTTTCTGAATCCGTTAATTGAATTAAATCCCAAGGACTTGTTAACCCTTCTGAAACCTGCTTCCACGGAGTTTCCATTAAGCTGATTAAGCGTCTTGGGTCTTTATCTTCCCACGGAAGATTGATGGTTGATCTTAGAGGCACTTTTTTTAATGCTTCTTTAAGCCTTGGATTTTTTTCATAGAAAGAGTTTACTATCGCCAAGGGAACAAATTTATTAATTAATTGTTCCGAACATTGGTAAGGATAATTAATCAATGAAGGAATAGAGTTTAACAACATCAATGGCAATTGGGGATCCATTTGCACGACAATTTGCTCATTCACACGAGTTTCATCTTTTTCTTCCCACTTGGGTAAAACGAGTTTGGTTTTTTTCTTGTCATCCAAAAAGGAAATTTGTGATTCGATTAGACGCTCCCGAGAAGGCAATACGGGAATAATTTTCTCTTCAGCATCAGCTTCCCCACCTGACAGCCCCACCGCTTTGATTTTTAAATCACTAAGCTTTGAAGGAACTGTTACCGGCCATGCTAAGGAAACTTGTCCCCCTGCTTTTAACATCCAGTTTTTCTTGTTTAATTCCTTCGAATAATGAGCATGAACATCTTTACCTTCCTGCTCTAGCGTGATTTTGACAAATCCTGACAAGTCTTTTTTGGATTTATTTTCTACAAAAACGCGGATTTCCGATTGATCATTTTCTCGGAAAAATCTTGGCAATTGCAGCTTGGTCATTAAAGACTTGTTAGTAATAAAACTGCCCGACTCCTGTCCTAAAGTTCCGTTCTTACCAACAACCAAAGTTTCCAATTTCCAAGTCGTCAATTGATCAGGAAGTTTAAACTCAACGCTGGCATTTTTGCCTTTGAATTCTATTTGTGGACTGAATACAGCGGTCTCGGAAAAATTGGATCGCACTTGAACTTTAGAACTTGCCTGATCCGCTTCTTCTTGGCGATTAAAAGCGGAATCTTTTTTGGAAAGAGTTTCCTCTTTCATAGCTATAGCTTTATCTTCTATTGCGGCTCTACTGGCTTCCATTGAGGGAGCCGTTCCCCCCATGGCACCCACACCAGGCATCATTCCTTTGGAGCTCACCAAGGAATCCATTTCCATGCTGGATGCATCCGAAGCATTCATATCCATTGATTTTAAAAGGTTTGCTCCCCTTCGGCCTCGATAAGCATACCTATCAAAATCAATATTTAATCGGGGTGGTCTTTTCAGATTTACGTTTTTCCTAAAAAGTTCAATCATGGCACTAAAAACATTTATTTTTTCTGGCACGGGAGTTGTTTGAGGATAAAATTCAAAAGAGTAAACAGGTTGTGAAGACTCATCAGAGGAATAAAGTTCCATGAAACGATCTTTAGAATCTTTAGCATAGTATTCAAGAGACTGATCATAGACTCTTAACAAACCCTCAAGACTTGCAGACCCATTCCCGACCTTGATTTTCAAATTTTGCGTATCACTGGGCTTTAATTCTTTTTTATACTCCAAGCTCACATTGAGCTTTTTATTAAAAGGCTCAATTTCAATATTTTCGCTACCCTGAACAGCTTTCTTATCCCCCCCCCAACCAAACCAAGAGAAGGTGACATTTCTTTGAAAATGTTCTTCAGCTTTAAATTCAAAAAGTCTAAATTTGCTTGTATCGGTATAGATTTTACTTGCTCCCAAAAACTGCATTCTTAATACATTGACAACTGCATCTGCCATCAACTGACTTGAGCCAAATACAATTCTAATTTTATCGCCCACCTGGTAAGACTTTTTTTCTTGCAAGCAAAATTTAGGTAAATAATATTGAGATATCCTTTCCCCATTTTGATAAACCATAAAATACAGTTCGTTGCTGGCGCTAACTTTTTGCGAATCCAATGATTCCGCCTTTAAATGATAAAAGCCTTCTTTAAGTTTCGAAAATTCAGCATTCAAGGGTTTTTCGAGTGTCACTTTCAAGTTTTTCTTTTCAACTTCATTTTTTGTTAAATCTTTAAGGTAAAAATTAACATCATGCTCTGGAACATAATGAGAGATATATTCTCTTTGATACGGGGGATAGAAAGGATTTTCGGGATTTCCGTAAGGAATCATTTCCTTATCTTTCAACTTTTTTAATTGCTCTGCGGTAGGAGGCAACACCTCATACAAAACAAAACTGACATCGCCAGTGTACTTTTTTTCGTTCAAATTTTTCAAATCAACAGTGTATTTTGGCTTTTCATTGTTAAAGAAAAAGTTTTTATCTTGAACCAATTGAATAACATATTCAGATTTACTGGCATAAAAACTTTGGTTTCCAGAAATAGTTCTGCCTCCGGTGTCACGAATATCTGCCTTTACAGTGTACTGCATCGGTGATTCTGATTTGCTTTGCGGTGTGTATTCGATCTCTAACTCCCCCTCATCAGTTGTCGTTCCAGAGCCAACCATAGTTTTCTCTGCAGATGGATCAGAGCCATTAGTTACGATCTGATCATAAAACCAAGGGCGATAAAACCAAGGCCAAAACACCTGTGGAGTAATATGATAATTAACCACCGCATTTTTTACTGGAGAACCATGGTAATATTTTGCCTTAATCAGTATTTTTGCTTTTTTATTAAACATCCAAACTGATTCTGACTTGGGAATCTCCACAAAAAATTCAGGCCGTTTATACTCTTCAACTTTGAAATACTCGGTAAAGTTTTTCACAACATTCTTTAAGTTCAAATCCTGATCTTGAATGAGTGCTTCAATGTGGTAATTTCCTAACAAGGCCGTTTTAGGAATTTCAAACTCACCACTAGCGGACCCCATTTCATTTAGTTTTAATTCGACGGTATGGGCTATTTTGTAATTTGCATCCTTAATATTTACAGTGACTTTTCTAAAAGGCATCACTTGCCAACCAAAAGGAACCCGTTGTAACGCTATCACCTTAAAACTAATCTTTTGTCCGGGCCGATAAATCGGACGGTCTTTCTCTATAACAATATCCACTTTTTGCTGATGAGTTTTATTGATGTACTGATTTAAATACGAAAAAGATTTACCCTTATAAGCCACAGCATATAATTGGTGACCATGGCCTAATCTTTGTTGTCCCGTAAAATCCCAATCATCCGAAACACTTGATTTATCATTTTGATTTTGCAGTAACTGATTGGCTTTATAATTTAAAGAGTACATCAAATTGACATTTTTTTCTAATTTTCCAGTAATAAAATTAAAATAATAAAAATGCTGAGTTGGCAAGTTCACGATCTCCTTAACTGCCAAGGATTTTTCAGAATTAAACTCGATACCCGTTAGGGTTAGCATCACCAAATCGCTAACTAGAACAAAGGTCCCGGCAATATATTTTTTTTCAAACTCAAAGCTCTTATGTTCTGACGCCAATAGTACATATCGTCCAGGTTGACGTTTAGAAATCTTAATAGAGGCCTCACTGTAGGTATGTTTCCTTTTTGTGTTAGCACTTATTTCTGTTTCCAAAATAGGTTTTTCCAATAACCATTTTTTTATATGCTCGGTATCCAGATAAGTGTTTGTAGAGCTTCTAAAGTCTGATAGAGTTTTATCCCAGTTCCCATCAAAAGGAACTTCATACAGACGTATAAATATTTTATCAAAATTACGTACCTTCAATGGCACTTCAATTTCTTGTTTAGAATCAAATAAGCCGTGGGCAAATTTCATCTCTTTATTTACAATGGATCTTTGAATCTCAAAACACTCAGCAGTGATCTGAGATTTGTATAATTCCAAGGCTTTATCGCAATAAGTATAACTCTTTTCAAAGTCTTTATTTTTAAGTTCATTTTTTGCTAGCAGAACATACCATTCCGATTTCGCTCGAGAGGTTTTTAGTCCAACTAAAAAAGAATTCATTTTCTCCGACAGTTCTTTGTTTTTCTCTACAGCTTCTTTTTCTTCCTTACTTTCTGTAAAGTTGAAATCATTACCAACGTACTGTGGAATTTGCCATTCGCGCTTTCTTAACTCGATGAGCCACTTCTCGCGAACAAAAGATCTTTTTTTGTTAATCTCACCTTGTGAAAATGATGCAGTTATTGACTTTAATACTGAAGACTTTGCTTCGATTTGAGAGGCTTCTTTTAACATTTGATCAATATTAAAATCTTTAATACTTTGCCATTGAGAGTTCGTCTGAAAATGAGTCATAAGATAATCATAAAAGGTCGGAATTAACTCTGAATCAGCACTCGACATATCAAATAAATATAAATTTTCTGTTAAAACTATATTTAAATACTCAAGTCGATTTTGCCAAAGGCTTTGGGTTATTTCACGGATTTGCTCCTCAAAATAGGAAGGAGATTTTCTAAGAATATCTGTTTCCCCTTCAACCTCTAATTGTTGCATTTGATATCGATAATTTTGTAAGTACTTTTCAAAGGTCTTTGCTTTTAGCAGCAAATAAAAAGGGTAATTCTTGCTTTTCTCTGTCATTTTCAGGTTGGAGATTTGCAGCAAAGCTTTTTCAAACTTACTTGATAGGATCAAACTTTGTGTCAGTTTAAGGAAAATCTCTTCTTTAATTTCCGCTTCTAAAGAAATAAAACTGTTTTTTTTTATTTCTTCTTCATATAGTTTGGCTGCCTCATTGTACAATTTGGATTTAAACTTAAAATCGGCATTTTGCAGATTGGCAAAACCAGCAGAGGCAATGAAAAATGATAAAATGACAACCGAGGAGAAAATTCCTTTAAAGTGTAAACTCATTGAAGCCCCTTTAGCCTATAAATGTTCAGATGATTGTTATTAGATCTTATTACTTCTCGTTTTTCAAATGAAGCGTGCTGTTCAGCCCAATGCATGCTAATTTATGCTGGATTGATAAAGATAAAGGGCGATGCTCCCGGCAACAGTGACATTGAGGGATTCGATTCCCTGAGTCTGGATAAACAAACATTGAGTTCTAGGGATGATTTTCAGGCCTTGTCCCTCTTCCCCAAGCCAAAGACGTAGATTCTTTGGCCAAGAGTACTCAGAAATGGCAGTGCCTTGTAGATCTAATCCCACATCATATTCTGATATCTCATTGGGTTGAACTTGCGAGAGCTCTTTGTCGAGCCGTTTAAATTGCATTTGCAGAGCGGCGCCACTGGAGCTTTTTAATGATTTTGGGTGAAAGGGATCGGCAGTGTTTTTTGTTAATATTACTTTCTTGACGCCAAAACCATAGGCGGAGCGGCAGATAGCGCCTAAGTTACTGGGATCGCTAATTGGACAAACAAGTTCCAAGCCAACAGGTGGTGTATTTAAATTAGCATCTTCAAATTCCTTAGAAGTTAATACGACTAAGCAAAAATGAGTTCCTATAGTGTCCAGTTCATTAAATAGATCAGCACTGAGTCGAAAGGTATTCCTCCTACTGCCTAGATGTGAGTCCTTATCGTCACCTCTCCATTCCACCGAGGTTGCCCCAGAGATCAAGTTCATAAAATGAAGATACTGAGGCTCATCATCAGGGAACAAAAGAGCTGAAATTTGAAAGTCGTTAAAAGGATGGATCTGGTTGTGGTTTTCAGTACGGCTTTTTTTAAAAAAATCTAAAATAATTTTTTCTCCAGAAAGGAGAAATTGTTTTTCGACTCTTCTTCCCTTGGTTTGAAGAAGGCTCTTCCAGATTTTAAATTTTGGATTTTGTTTGGAGGTAATAGATTCAAGGCGAGCAAAGGGGAGGGGCGCCGTCATGGTTTGCCCTCATCTTCAATATCATCTATATTTTTGCTTTTAATCTTTTTAAAAATAACTAAACGTCTTTGGTGAGGTGTGTTTGGAATTTCATAGGAAATATCATTTTCTAAAGAGTAATACTCTCCCATAGTTTGATTCGCCAGGTCCAACTCTGGATCCACGCCAGGGCCTTTCATAAAATAAATTTTTCCTCCAACCTGCAAGCATCCCATGACATGATTCATGGTATTGGTGATATCTTCTACGGCACGGGTGATGACACCTTGAACAGGATAAACAAAGTCGGGGAAAATATTTCTGCCAATAATATCCAAATTTTTAAGTTTCATTTCTTCGCGGCATTGCTTTAAAAAAGCTACCCTTTTTTGGACTCCTTCTGCTAAGAGAATTTTTTCTTCCGGGAAAAAAATTTTTAAAGGAATTCCTGGGAGCCCTGGGCCTGTTCCTAAATCCAAAAGGGGGAAAAGGAGTTGGCATTGAGTGGGAACCAAAAGAGAATCTAAAAAATGTTTGATGGCAATGTCCTTAAGGGTCAGTAAACGCGTGAAATTTTCTTTTTCTTGGTTGAGCATCAAAAGACGATAATAATGAGCTAGAGCTTTTCTCTGTTCATGGGATATCAGGGTAAAAGAGTGGTTCTTAAAGATATCATAGAGACGGTCATTAGCTTCTTCCAGAGTAAAAATTTCTGCAGGTTTTTTATGCCGTCCTCTTAAAGGAGTTTTTCCCAAATTCGTGTCTTTTAAGGAATTTTGCTTAAGAGCAGGGCTTGCAGGAGTCCCCTTTTTTTCTTGCCTTGCTTTATAAGCAGAGTAATTAGATTTATTTTTTTGTGCCATAGCCTCGGAACTATCTTTTAATTTAGAGTCTTAGTCAATGGAGTCTTGAGTCGATGCTTCAAAGTAAAAAATCTTGCGTCCTTTTGAGTGGACTGTCATAGTTCACATTATGAATATTTATGAAAAGTTACAAGCCATACACGAAAAAACGATGACCTATTTTAATCAAGCGAAAACCCGTGAGGAACTTTATCAATTTAAAGTCCAGGTTCTGGGTAAAAGCGGGGATTTAACGGAAGTGATGAAAGAGATGGCCAAGCTTTCAAAGGAAGAAAAGCCTCTTTTTGGAAAAAAGGTAAATGAAGTAAAACAGAGTTTGGAGTCTGCCCATGATCTTTGTTTTGAAAAGTTAAAAAAACAAGAAATCATGGCTAAAATGGAGGCAGAGTATTTGGATTTAACCCTGCCTGCAACGGCTCAGGCAGTAGGTTCACCCCATCCTGTTTATATGGTTATGGAAGAGATCGTGAATATTTTATCACGGTTGGGTTATTCTATTCGGTTAGGGCCATCGATTGAATCAGATTACTATAATTTTGAAGCCTTGAATATCCCTAAAAATCATCCCGCCAGAGACATGCAAGATACTTTTTTCATTGATGATACTCATGTCTTAAGAACCCATACGTCACCTATTCAAATTCATTCTTTAGAAAAAGAAGAATTGCCTCTTCGTATTATAGGAACAGGACCCGTGTTCAGGTGTGATAGTGATATTTCTCACTTGCCGAATTTTCATCAGATTGAAGGCATGTGTGTTGACAAAAAAATTTCTATGGCAGACCTCAAAGGCACTATTTCGTTTTTTGTGAAAGAATATTTTGGCTCCGATTTAAAAACAAGATTTCGTCCTAGCTTTTTCCCATTTACCGAACCGTCGGCAGAGGTGGATTGTCAATGTCCTCTATGTAAGGGAAAGGGCTGTAGCCTGTGCAAGCAAACGGGATGGATCGAGATTGGCGGCGCTGGGCTCATGAATCCTAGAGTTTTTGAGGCTGCAAAGATTAAATATCCCGAATGGACAGGCTTTGCCTTTGGTTTTGGATTAGAAAGAATGGCCGTCATTAAATATGGAATACCTGATGTTCGATTACTGCCGGAAAATAATTTATCATTTTTAAAACAGTTTTAATTTTTCAAGAATTTTGAGGATATAGATGAAAATTTCATTAAAGTGGTTAGCTGATTACATTGATATAGAAGATTATTTGAAAACTCCTGAAGCTTTAGCTGATTTACTGACTCGGTCTGGGTTAGAGGTTGAATCTATTGAAAATAAAGCAAAGGATTTTGAAAATGTCGTTATCGGACTGATACTTGAAAAAGATAAGCATCCCAATGCAGACAAGTTGTCTTTATGTCGAGTGACCACGGGGCAGGGTGTGGTTCATCAGATTGTTTGTGGAGCACAAAATCACAAAACAGGAGATCGAGTGATTGTGGCTCTTCCAGGGGCCATCTTACCTGGAAATTTTTCCATTCAGAAATCGGTGATTAGAAATGTGGAATCCTATGGCATGCTCTGTTCCTACAAAGAACTGGATCTGCTTGATTCTGAAGGTGGAAAGCAAAATGAAGGGATTGCTATTTTGCCAGCAGAGGCCAATGTAGGCCAGCCCTACAGTGACTATAAGGGATTAAATGATGTTATTTTTGAAATTAAAGTCACACCTAACAGAGCCGATGTTTTAAGTCATTTTGGTTTAGCTCGGGAACTTTCATGCCTATTAAATAGAGAATTGAAAAATAAAAATCATACAGATGAGGGACTTTTTTCTAAGGATAAATCCACTAAGAAGCGATTTCATCTAGAGGTGGAAAATCCAGAGCTTTGTCCAAGATATACAGGAAGATTCATTGAGAATGTAAAGGTGGGCCCTTCGCCGGTATGGCTCAAACAAAGGCTCGAAGTCTTAGGTTTAAAATCAATTAATAATATTGTAGATGTGACAAATTTTATTCTACAGGATATGGGGCAACCACTCCATGCCTTTGATGCGGATCTTATTCCTAACTCTAAAATAAAAGTGGGACTTTCTTCGAAAAATGAAAAATTTGTTACCCTAGATGGGACCGAGATCACTCTTTCTGGCGAGGAGTTATCCATCAAAAATGAAAATAATGAGACTTTGTGTTTAGCTGGATTAATTGGTGGCAAAACCTCTGGAGTTTCGGAAGTGACGAAAAATATATTTTTAGAGTCCGCGTATTTTTTGCCTCACTCTGTTCGAAAGACTTCCAGAACTTTAGGTATAGAGACGGAGTCAGGCTATCGATTCGCTAGGGGTATCGATCCTAATCTGGCCTTGCGTGCGTTGAACCGTGCATCTGTATTGATTCATCAAGTCTCTTCGCAGGTGTCAGCACAAGTTTCATCCCACGCGTCATCTGCAATTTCATCGATAGCGTCCCGTGTGGAATCAGGCGGAGAGAGTTTTGCTTGTGAAGTGTACTCGGATGAATATGATATTTATTCAAATCCGATTTCTCCTAAAGTGATCGAAATACCCCTTGCTACATTAACTGAAAGAATAGGGTACGAAGCGAAGGCCGAAATCTTTACGGATTGGATGAAAAGACTTTCTTGTCAGGTTGAAAAGACAGAAAGGGGCGAAAAAAAGAATGAAATAGTTTTTCAGATCACCCCGCCGAGTTTCAGAGTGGATCTTGAATCAGATATGGACTTAGTCGAAGAGTATGCAAGACTTCAAGGTTATGAACATATTCCAGAAACCCTTCCGGCCTTAGCGTTTAAGCCATCCGCTCATGATCCTGTTTATGTTAATGTGATCAAATCAGCAAAGGTCATCAGGGGCTATGGTTTTTCCCACGGATTTAATTATTCGTTTATAGGTGAAAAAGATTTTCTAAAGTTTAACGGACCTCAGTTTGATTATTCAGAATTAGGTTTTGAGAAGATAGAAGATCTCGTGAGATTAAAAAATCCTTTAAATGAAGATTTAAACATCTTGAGACCCTTATTGACCTATGGTCTCTTTAAAAATGCTCTCAATAACATACGCTATGATCATGACAATGGAAAACTATTCGAGATTGGAAAGGTATTTCAATCAACACAAAAGTCCTTTAAGGAGAAACAGAATCTTGCCCTCATTGCTTGGGGGAATAAGAGGGACCTTTGGAAGTCAACACCAGTAGCCCCTCCGATTTTTATGATTAAAGAAGCTGTGGAGGGACTTTTAAATGAGTTCCGAATTAAATCTTATAGCTGGAAGCAAATTGAATTTTCTAAGGTCAATGAAGGCGCTGAGGTTCAACTTCCAGTGTATCTTCATCCCTATCAGACAGCAGTTCTTATGGTTGAAGGTAGAAAAAGAGGTTTTATAAGTACGTTTCATCCTTTGATGCTAGAAGAGGAAAAAATCAGAGTTCCCATCGCTTTTGGTGAATTTGATTTTGATAATATCATCCCGATTGTTTCCAGGGTAAAGAGAGTGCAGAATATTTCTCGTTATCCCATAGTTGAAAGGGATTTGGCTCTTCTTGCAGACTCTCGCCAATCTGTTGAATCAATTTTTACGGTCATTCGTAAAATTGTGGCGAAGCATTTATTAAATTTAGAAGTTTTTGATATTTATCAAGGTGAAAATTTAGAGAAGGGTAAAAAGAGCGTCGCTTTAAGAATACGTTTTCAAGATTTTGAGAAAACTTTGGATGAATCCACAGTCAATCAATATCAAGAGCAAATACTTAAAAAGCTAAATGAAAGCTTTCAAATCACTCTCAGGTAAAACTTTAGACGCGGCGCTTGAGTTTTTCATTGTAACTGCTTGATTTTATTAAGCTTGTGGTTACAATTAAAAAAACCTGTTGAATAATTGAAAATGGAGTAGATCATGGCTGGTCAAAATGTATGGAAGTCAACGATGACAAAGGCGGATATCGTTGAAAAAGTGTATGGTAAAATTGGTTTTTCTAAGAAAGAAGCCAGTGAACTAGTTGAACTTGTTTTTGATACCATTAAAGATCAATTACATCATGGTGATAAAATTAAAATATCAGGCTTCGGTAATTTTGTGGTTACCAGCAAGCACGAGCGTGTCGGGCGAAACCCTCAAACAGGTGTTCAGATCATGATTTCGGCCAGGAAGAAATTAACTTTTAAACCTTCTCAGGTGTTAAGAGCCATGCTAAATGGAGAAGATTATTCTCAATTGAAGGACGAGGATGACGATATCTAATCCAGAAGATGGGGAGCAAAAAATATCTCCCTTTAATCCTCAAGGAAATTTACCAGAAATAGTTCTTTCTAAAGATTTCAAAGAAGAACAAATGGAATTCTCCATTTTAACTGAAATTCCCTTTGCGGCAACTGAAGCTGAACCTTCTGTCCCGTCAGAGTCGATACCCATCACAAGTTCTGAGCCCATTTCCTTGCCGGCAGCACTTTGCGATGATTTATTGCTTGAAGAGATCAGTGCAATTCCTGATAAGATGGGTTTTAAAATCGGCGAAGTTTCAGATCTTCTAGGGATCAAGCAGTATGTGCTTCGTTATTGGGAAAGTGAATTTGAGATATTAAAACCTAAAAAAGCCCATAATAACCAGCGACTTTTTACCAAGAAAAATGTTGAGAATGCGTTTCTTATAAGAAAGCTTTTGCACAGAGACCGATTTTCAATCGAAGGAGCTAGAGTGGCTTTGAGGGGCCTTAAGGCCCATGTTAAGAAAGAACATCAAAAGGAAAAAGAAATCAAACAAGCCTTTCACAAGATGGATACTTTTCATGATCGACTTGAAAATATTGCCTTAGATGTTCGAAGACTTCGACAGCTATTCAAATAGCTAAACGACTGCTGCTTTATTAAAAAGCAAAGGTCCATCATGAATTTACTTTGTGAATTTTTTATATTCATAAGCATAAAGATTGACGCTTCGAATACACTTAAATAGAAGCAATCATAAGTAAATCGGTCATAATTTAGGGGGCTATCTAAGTTTAAAATTTATCAATTTTTTGTAGTGTTATTTGTTACAGTATTGCTTTCAGCCTGTGGTGGCAGCGGTGGTGGAAATAGTGGAGGTGGAACAAATAATGCCAACAATAATTTAACTACCTATACTGAAGCGGAAGCTGTTGCTGATCTTGAAAACTTGAATTCAACTGAAAAAGGTCTTGAGTCATATGGTCTTAAATTGAAATCAAGTTCTGACTATAAAAATGGATTGTCTACAACTACTTATTCTTGGGATACTGAATTCCTTAAAACATATTTTTATTTGCATCCTTCTGCGACCGAAAAGAATATGGTTCCTGCATTAGAAAATTATGTGAAAGTAGCAAATGCTTATACTCAAAAATATTCTGGACCTTTTAATTTGAAAAAAAACGATGGATCTGTCGAGGCTAAACAGCTTACTGAATCAACAAAGAAAGAAATTGATACCAAAGTTAACTTTGTAAATCAGTCCATCACAAAACTTAAAGCGATATAATATTTTTTATTATTTGGAAGAACTAGATTACACATGATGAAAAAAATTCAAATTTAGATAGCTAAAATCATTATATTTATTTTTGCATTGAAAAAAGAATAAAAGGTTTGGTTCTGATGTTGTATAATACGGAATAATTATGAAAACACTCAACCAGAATTTATTAAAAAGGGTTTTACTTACAACCGGATTTCTATTTTTGATTTCATGCCAAAATAAGAATCACCAAATAGAAAACCAGCAACCTGAAGTTTCTCTGGAAAAAAGTTCCGCAATATCTGCAATAATTGGTGGGACTGAAGTTCTCAGTTCAGATCCATTAAAGAAATTTACGGTTCTGATACATGCTTATTCTGTTGATAATGAAACGGATCCTAAACCTAGAAATATTTCCATTTGCACGGGAATTATAGTCAGTCCGTTCCATGTTTTGACAGCAGCTCACTGTTTAGAAAAAGCTTTTGGAAAGATAACAAACAAGGCTGCAAACAAAGACGAAATTCAAGACTCAAAAATAGATCCGAGTTTAAAGAAACATGGAGTTATTGAAGTGATCTATTCTTTAAATCAAGTTTCGAGTGAGTCAAATAGAGATTTTGTGAAGAAGTCGACAATGCATTCTGGTTATATCAGATCCGATGGGCAGTATTTTGATATGGCTCTATTAAAATTACGAAAAGAGATTCCTGTCGAATATGAACCCATCAGTATTTTACCAGCAGCTATAGAACTTAAAAAAGGAGACTCCGTTGTCTCCTTAGGCTATGGAAGTACCGGGCAAGGTTTAGGAAATCGATTCATGAAGCTCTATAAAGTCAGTGAAGTCTCTATTAAAGAGGATGAAGGAATTGAAATTGTTTTAGATCAAACAAATGGAAAAGGTATTTGTAGTGGAGATTCAGGTGGGCCAACAGTCTATTTCTATAATGGTAAGTACTACCTTGTCGGAATTAATATGGCCGTTGTCGTCACAGACGTAACAAACCCTTCAGCTTGCAATACCTACGGCGTTATTGTTAAAGCCCAAACATTTAAGCCGTGGATTTTAAAACAAATAAATCTACTGTAGAGTTTTCATTTCTTCAATTTCTGCAAGCTCGAAAGCATCATTTGATTCATTTTCCGAATCGGGTGAGGAAACCACTAAGTTTGATTCTTCAAGGCCAAGTAATTTATTGGCAAGGCTTTCTAATTCCGTATTCGTCGTTGAAAATTGAAAATAAAAGTTTTCGTTCTTAAAATGGATCTTCTTCCAATAAAGGGGAAGCTCGCTGTTGTCCTCATCTTCTAGATAGTCCAACATGGCGCCATGAATGAGGTCAATTCCTTTGTGCAGCTGAAGCCAAACATCACTTTTATTTTCAGGAATATCAAAGGAAATTTCAAAATTAGGTTGTTTGAGGCGCCCTTCTTCCAGAAACCCAATTTGAAAAAGGACTTCCTCGGGATAAATTCGTCCCTCAGTAACAATTTTATGGTTTTTTAGTTGATTGCCGAAAGTCTCCTCAACAGCATCTTTGATTTGCAAGGTTAAATCTTGAGGAAAGTGAGCCCATTTTTTTGAGTTTGGTCGTCTTGGAATCATATATCTCCTCAAGGAATATAAAAGAGGTCTATTAAAGGCTAACTATATATATCAAAGATTGGATTGACACAATGAGTTTTTTACCTAAATATGGGGCCTTTAAAGGCCCAGAGGAAAATACGATGAATCAAAAATATCCTAATCAAGATATTGGCAAGGGACGAGGAGTTTACGTTTCTACCTATGGTTGTCAAATGAATGTCAACGATTCCGATAGAATGTTGGCTTTGCTTGAAATGGTGAATTTCGTTCCCGTTCAAGATCCAAAGGAAGCCAGTGTGATTATCATTAACTCTTGCTCCATCAGGGAAAAGCCGGTTCACAAGGTTTACTCCGAGGTGGGGACTTATCGTAAGATGAAAGAATTAAATCCTCAGCTTAAAATAGGTGTAGGGGGCTGTGTTGGTCAGCAGGAAAAAGAAAAATTGATAAAGAATCAACCGATGATTGATTTTGTTTTTGGAACGGATGCGATAGATTCCTTGCCAGAAATTTTAACGGATCTTTATTTTAAAGAGGAGCCTTTTAAAGAGTCAAAAGACGCTAAAGAGGACGCTAAAGAAGACGCAAAAACAGACAAACCTCTATCTACAAAATCTAAAATTGTTAAAGCTCAATTTGCACATCGACAACCCTATCATGTAGAGACATTGGTTCGAAATCCAGGGGTATCTACTTTTGTAAATATCACTAAAGGTTGTGATAATTTTTGCACTTTTTGCGTGGTCCCTTTTACTCGAGGTCGTGAAAAAAGCCGTCCAAAGTCCCATATTCTTTTGGATATTAAAGCTTTGCTCAAGAGGGGAGTGAAAGAAGTTACACTTTTGGGTCAAAATGTAAATTCCTATGAGAGCGAGTGTGGAGCTGATTTTGCTGATTTATTGAGCTCTGTAGCCAATGAGACAACTGTAGAGCGTATCCGATTTACCACAAGTCATCCCAAGGATTTTGATGAAAAATTGATCAAGGTATTAGCTCAGAATCAATCGAAGATTTGTGAGTATATTCATTTGCCCTTTCAAAGTGGAAACACTCGAATTTTAGAGCAAATGAATCGCGGCTATACAAGGGAAGAATACCTCGAGAAAATCAAAATGATTAAAGAAATCATGCCCAACGTGGTATTGTCGACAGATATTATTGTTGGCTTTCCTGGCGAAACTGAAGCTGAATTCTTGGAGACTCTTTCATTGATCAAAGAAGTGGCTTTTGAAACTGTTTTTGCCTTTAAATACTCCCCAAGACCAAATACCAAAGCTGCCAAATTTGAAGATCAAATTCCCGAGGCCATTAAATCGGAAAGATTACAACGTCTTTTTGATTTTCATAATGAATTGGCCTTTGACCTTGCCAAAAAATATGAGGGACGCACATTAAGCGTACTTGTTGAAAAAAAAGAAGAACCCATCCTTGGAAATGGGATGGTGAAACATTCTGGACGTAGTACACAAAACAAGTTGGTGTATTTTGAAGCTCCAGAAAATTTAAACCTTGTAGGAGAGACGGTGAGTATAAATATAACTAGAGCTTTTCCTGCAGTTTTTAGGGGTGATTACATTGGCAAACTCAACTAACATAAATCTACCAGTCCCTGATATCTATCAAGTTCTTGGTGGGAATTTATTATTTTCAAATCAGTCTGAAGAAGAAGAAGTTTTCCATCAAAATGATTTAATAGAACTATTTCCATTTGGAGTGTCATTGACTCCTGAATTGCATCACCCCTTTATTTTGTTAAAAGATAAAAGTTTGGAGTTTACCCTTCCTGTTCCTATCCATCCTATTGAGGCCGGAGCAGTTATCAATTTCGGTAATAAATCCCAAGCGCCCTATGATCCCCATCATTTTTTAGGGCAAATATTAGAGTCTTTACAGATAAAAATACTTCAATGTGTTTTTGTTCAGCTTAAAGGACCAAAGCAATATGTCCGAGTGTATTTTCAAGGACATCAAAAATTAAACTCGATTAAGATTCAAGCCGATCAGGCGATCAGTCTTTGTATCTCTCATAAAGTTCCTTTATTTGCGACTAAAAATTTTATCAATCAGAGTAAATTGCTCAATGTGCAAATTGAAGGGGTTACCAAGCATTTATTAGAAAATCAAAAAAACTTGGTAAAGAATTCAAATTATCTACAATAAGGTTCTTTTTGAAAATTTTGATAAAAAATGTTGAGCTCTTTGGGAATTGTATATATTCTCGGCCATGGGTCTAATCAAATCCGTGCGAGGTTTCACTCCACAAATTCACGAGTCCGTTTTTTTAGCAGAAAATGCAACGATCATTGGGAATGTCACTCTTAAAAAAGGGTGCTCTGTCTGGTATCAAGCCGTTTTAAGAAGTGATGTCATGCCTATTGAAATTGGTGAAGATACCAATATTCAAGATGGAACAGTTATTCATGGGACTTTTGAAAAATGGGGAACAAAGATTGGAAATCAAGTCACCGTTGGGCACCAAGTGATGCTTCATGGAACGACCATAGACGATCTTTGTCTTATTGGTATGGGAAGTATTTTAATGGACGGGTGTTTTATTGCTAAAAACTCAATTGTAGGCGCCGGTTCCTTAGTGACCGAGGGTTCAAAATTTCCAGAGGGTTCGTTAATAATGGGAAGACCTGCAAGGGTAGCTCGCCCCTTAACTCAAGAAGAAATAAAGTACATTGCTCAGTCTTCTGAAAATTATAAGCTCTATACAACATGGTATCGATAATTTTATACGAAAGGAATTTAAATGGAATTTAGAAATTTATCCTACGCTTTAACCTTTGACGATATTTTACTTATTCCACAGTATTCTGAAATCGTACCAACAGAGGTGACACCAAAGAGTTTTTTTGCCAAGGATAAATATTTAAATACACCTATTCTTTCCTCTGCAATGGACACAGTGACAGAAAATCGTATCGCAAGAATAATGGCTCAAATGGGAGGCCTTGGAATTGTTCATAAAAATATGGACATAGAAAAACAATGCTTGGAAGTCGAGCGGGTTAAGAAATATGAAAGTGGTATGATCCAGGATCCCATCACCTTGGGGCCTAAAGAAAAAGTGAGTAAGGCTTTAGAGATGATGAGCCGCTACTCTATCAGTGGCGTTCCCATCACGGTGAATAAAGTCTTGGTAGGGATTTTAACCAATCGGGATCTTCGTTTTGAGACAAATGTAGAACAGTTGATTGAAGATTTAATGACTAAAGAGAACTTAATCACAGCCGTGGAAGGCACTACTCTTGAACAAGCTAAAAAAATCTTGCAAAAATATCGAATTGAAAAACTTCCCGTAGTCAATGCTAAGGGCGAGTTGAAAGGGTTAATTACTATCAAAGATATTGAAAAAGCTCAGGCTTTTCCTCAAGCAACAAAAGATTCTAGAGGCCGTCTATCTGTGGGTGGGGCTGTCAGCGTAGGTAAAGAGGGGATAGCCAGGGCTGAGGCCTTGTGTGCCGCCCAAGTGGATGTGATTTGCATTGATACGGCCCACGGGCACTCTAAAAATGTAATTACTAATTTAGAATATCTTTCGAAAAAATTTAAAGATGTTATTTTCATCGCGGGAAACGTAGTTACCGCAGAAGGAACTTTGGCTTTGATGGAGGCCGGTGCAGATGTGGTAAAGGTCGGAGTGGGTCCTGGCAGTATATGCACCACCAGAGTGGTTGCGGGAGTGGGGATGCCTCAAATCTCTGCCGTGGTGGAGTGTTCCAAACAAGCAAAGCTCAAAGGAAAAACGATTATTGCCGATGGGGGAATAAAGTATTCAGGGGATATCACCAAGGCATTAGCTTTGGGGGCGAATACCGTGATGATTGGGAACCTTCTGGCAGGGGCCGAGGAATCACCTGGTGAAACGATTTTATATCAAGGACGTACCTATAAAATGTATCGCGGGATGGGGTCTATTGGAGCTATGTCTAAGGGCTCCAAAGATAGGTATGGGCAAATGGATATTCATGATGTGGACAAATTAGTTCCTGAAGGTATCGAGGGAAAAGTTCCCTATAAAGGGAACGCTTCTGGAATCATTCATCAACTGGTGGGTGGCTTGAAATCAGGGATGGGATATTTGGGGGCCTCGAACATTGAAGAACTACAAAAACGAGCAAAATTTGTGCAAATATCCCCTCAGGGGCTTAAAGAATCCCATGTTCATGATGTGAGTATTACCAAGGAAGCACCCAACTACCGACTGGAATAGTCTCGATGCCGGTTCGTTCGCATCTCTGCGTTGCAAATATTCTTATGTCCGGCGGTGCGATGATGGCAATTTTCCTTGTTAAAATAGTGAATTCGATAAAAATTAGAAAGCTATGACAAAACTATTAGATCACGGATTTTTAATACTCGATTTCGGTTCTCAGGTGACTCAACTCATTGCTCGACGTCTTAGAGAAATGGGATATTTTTCTGAGATAAGACATTTTTCCTGTTCACTGGAAGAGATAAAGAAAAAAAAATATGCAGGCATTATTTTAAGCGGGGGGCCAAGCTCCGTTTATGAAGACCAAGCTCCCTATCGTTCGATTAAAGAGCTGCAAGTCATCGCTCCCTTAATGGGAATTTGTTATGGAATGCAATTAGTTTGTCATGATTTGGGTGGTAAGGTGGAACCCGCAAAATCACGTGAGTACGGATATAAAACAGTTCATTGGAAGAAAAATATTTTCAAAGAAAATACAGAAGAGATTTCCTCTTTGAGTTATGATCAAAAAGTTTGGATGAGTCATGGGGACGTAGTCACTCAGATCCCTGCTGGATTTACTTTGTTAGCAGAGACAGAAGACCATCCCGCGGCTATTGAAAGCGAAAAAATATTTGCGGTTCAGTTTCATCCTGAAGTGGTTCATACAGAAAAGGGCGAAAAAGTACTTGAATACTTTATTAAAAAATGTAGAGCACAAAAAAATTGGCAAACAAAAAATATGTTGGAGGAACTTAACGAGCAAGTTCTAGCCATGGTTAGTCCTGAAGACCACGTTCTTTGTGGTCTTTCTGGAGGGGTTGATTCCAGCGTCGTTGCCATTCTACTGACTAAAATATTGGGGAAAGGCCGAGTTCATTGTGTATTTGTGAACAATGGATTGCTTAGAAAAGATGAGTATTCAGATGTTCTAAAGTCTTATGAGCATGTGGGACTCAATGTGGTGGGGGTGGATGCTTCTAAGCATTTTTTAGAAGGACTGAAGGGACTCATTGATCCTGAGTTAAAAAGAAAAGCTATTGGGCGTATTTTTATTGAAGTTTTTCAGGAAGCTGTGGAAAAAATAAAATTACAAACCAAGATAGAAATAAAATGGCTAGCTCAAGGGACACTGTATCCTGATGTGATTGAAAGTGTTTCGACCACAGGGAGTTCGGTGACCATTAAGTCCCATCACAATGTGGGAGGGCTTCCTGAGAAATTAAATTTTAAATTGCTCGAACCGGTGCGACTCCTATTTAAAGATGAGGTCAGACGCCTAGGTCGTGAATTAAAGGCTCCCGAAGAGATTGTTTCTCGTCATCCTTTCCCTGGTCCCGGATTAAGTATTCGAGTCATTGGTGAAGTGACAGAAGATCGGTTGGTCTTATTAAGGGAAGCGGATCATCTTTTTATTCAGTATTTAAAAAATAAAAATTTATATGATAAAATCTGGCAAGCCTTTTGTGTGCTCACTCCCATACAGACTGTAGGCGTGATGGGGGATGGTCGTACTTACGAGTACGTGTTAGCGCTACGAGCGGTTACCGCTACTGATGGGATGACTGCAGATTGGTATGAATTTGATAACAATGATTTAAAGGCTATCTCGAATGAAATCACCAATAAAGTGAAGGGCGTTTCGCGAGTGGTTTATGATATTACGAGCAAACCTCCGGCAACTATTGAGTGGGAATAAATGTCTGAAAGTATTCCTTTTGTTCATCTTCATGTGCATTCAGAGTACTCTCTTTTAGAGGCTTCTTGTCGGGTCAAATCTTTGGTTAAAAAGGCAGCTGGTTTTGGAATGCCAGCGGTGGCACTTACAGATAATAGAAATATGTTTAGCGCCATTGAGTTTTATTTTGCTTGTAAAGAGAATAATGTGAAACCCATTCTGGGAATGGATACTTATATCTGTGAAAACCGTTTTGAAAAAAAACAAGATAGAGAATCAAATCTAGGTCCTAGGCGTTTGGTTTTACTTGCCAAAAACTTTATTGGTTATCAAAATCTTTGTGCCCTAAGCTCCGTGGGGTTTCAAGAAGGGTTTTATTGGAAACCGCGAATTGATTATGAGGTTTTAAGAAAATATTCAGAGAATTTAATTTGCCTCAGTGGAAGCTTGCGGGGAGAGGTTGCCGATACTTTTCTTAAAGAAGGACCGGAGTCTGCTAAGAAAAAGATCCTTTTGCTTAAAGAAATTTTTCAAGATGATTTTTATTTAGAAATAAATCGTATGGGGCTTCCCATCACGATGGAGCAAAATGGGCATCAATCATTAAATGATTTTTTAGTTTCTGCAAGTCGTGAATATCAACTCCCTTTGGTTGCGACCAACGATGTTTATTATTTAAACCAAGAGGATCAAATTGCTCAAGAAGTTTTAGTTTGTATTGGAACCAATCGCACCTTGAATGATGAACACCGGCCGAAGTTAGGTTCCAGTGAGTTTTACTTCAAAGCTCCCCATGTGATGAAGGACTTATTTGCCGATATCCCAGAGGCTATTGAGAACACTCTGAAGATTGCTGAAAAAATTAATATTCAATTTAATTTAAAAGATGCTCAAGGAAAAGCCATTTATCATTTACCCACTTTTCCAACAGAAGAAGGCCGCAGTCTCAAAGAAGAGATTTCTTATCGTTCTCACAAAGGCCTAGAGGTTCGATTTCAAGAAGCGGAGACTCGAGGCGAAGGTGTCCTAGAAGAAAAAAAACCTGATTACCGAGCTCGTTTAGATTTCGAGTTAGGTGTCATCGACAGGATGGGATTTAATGGGTACTTTTTGATCGTCCAAGATTTTATTAACTGGGCCAAAGGAAACAATATTCCTGTTGGGCCAGGGAGAGGTTCTGGGGCTGGGTCTTTAGTTGCTTATTCTCTGAATATTACGGATTTAGACCCTTTACCTAACTTTTTATTATTTGAAAGATTTTTAAATCCAGAACGTATCAGCATGCCCGATTTTGATATCGATTTTTGTCAAGATCGGCGTGGCGAAGTCATCAAATACGTCACGCAAAAATACGGAGAAGCATCAGTTTCGCAGATCATCACCTATGGAAAACTCCAAACCAGGGCAGCTCTCAAAGATGTAGGCCGCGTCCTGGGAATGACTTTTCCAGAAGTGGATGTGGTATCAAAGCTGATTCCAGATAAGTTGGGAGTCACACTCAAAGAATCTCTTGAGATGGAGCCGAGAATCTCAGAAATGATGGAATCAAATCCCACGGTGGCAACCTTAATAGATCTAGCACAAAAAGTGGAAGGAATGGTTCGGCATGCTGGAATTCATGCGGCGGGAGTGATTATTGCCGATGGAGAGCTTCGCAAGCATGCTCCGTTGTATAAGGGTGCCGATGGAGAGAATGTTGTTCAGTATGATATGAAGCATGCTGAAAAAATTGGTTTGATTAAATTTGATTTCTTGGGTTTAAAAACCCTCACTCATATTCACTATGCTTTAGAGATGGTAAGAAAAAATAAGGGAAAAAAAATTTCTACCTCTGAAATTCCTTTAAATGATCCAAAAATTTATGAGTTACTTTCACGTGGGGACACCGCTGGGATTTTTCAGTTCGAGGGTGAGGGAATTAGTGATGCGACTCGAAAGATTAAGCCATCATCTTTTGCAGATATCACCGCCATCACTTCCTTGTACCGTCCTGGTCCGATGGCTAATATTCCTGAGTACACGAAGCGAAAGCATAAGGAATCTCCCATTGAGTATTTGTTAGAGGATTCTAAAAAAGTATTGGAAGAAACCTATGGGATCATGGTTTATCAAGAACAAGTGATGGGGATTGCCTCTTTAATTGCGGGTTATAGCCTTGGCGAAGCCGACATGCTCCGTCGTGCCATGGGAAAAAAAATCAAATCAGAAATGGATTTTCATCGGGAAAGATTTTTGAAAGGGGCCAAGGAAAAAGGGCATGATGTCAAAAAGTCAGAAGAGCTTTTTGAACTAATGTATAAGTTTGCAGACTATGGATTTAACAAATCCCATGCGGCGGCTTATTCAGTAATTACAGCTCAGACAGCATGGATTAAACATTATTATCCTGCTGAATTTTTTGCAGCTCTGTTGTCCACTGAGATTAATGATACCGATAAGGTTGTTAAGTATGTTAAAGACTCGCAAAAGCATCAATTAGAAGTTCTGCCTCCACATATCAATGTTTCAGAGTATTTGTTTACGGTAAAAGGAGAAAAAATTTATTTTGGGCTAGGTGCGATCAAGGGAGTAGGTCAAGCGGCAGTGGATTCCATTCTAGAAGCACGTCTTGAAAAGGAAGATCATAAATTTAAAGATCTCTATGATTTTTTTAGCAGTGTGGACTTAAGAAAAGTAAACAAAAAAGTCATCGAGTGCTTGATTAAGTCTGGTGCCTTTGATGGTTTTGGATTTCAACGATCTGAGCTCTTGGCTGGTTATTCTTTATTTCTAGACAGGGCCTTTGAAGTGCAAAAGGACAGAGAACTAGGTCAGACCTCATTATTTGATTTGGATCAGAGTCAAAAAATGGATATTAAGTTACCAAAGGTAAAAGTATGGCCGCGCATGGTTCAGATGGGCTATGAAAAAGAAGTCCTTGGTTTTTATCTGAGTGATCATCCGTTAAATGGATATGAAAAATTAACTCATATTTGGACCCATGGACATATCAAAGATTTGCCTGAGCTGGCTAAAAAAGCAGAACCCATTATCCCTTCACCGAGCTCTAATCCCTATGACCGTCGTAAAGATCAAAAACGCAGGGTGATTATCGCTGGTATTGTGACGGACTTTAGAGAAATGATAACCAAAAAGGGAACGCGGATGGGTTTTGGAAAATTAGAAGATTTGACTGGAATCTGTGAGTTAGTGGTGTTTCCTGATGTTTATGCAAAATTTGAACCTGTTTTTAAAGAGGATAAGCCTGTTTTGCTTGCTGGGATGTTAGAAAATAATGAAGAACAATATAAGATCATGGTGGACAATATTGCGAGTCTAGATGAGGTCTTAAAAAAATCTAAGAAGGTAATTTTTAATTTAGAGTTGTTAGACTCAAGTGAATTTGAAAAACTAAATTCCGTGTTAAAAGATTTTTTGGGTCCAACTCCTTTAAGTTTAAAAATTAAACTTAAAGAGTATGAAAGAATTGTCGAGATTGAGCATCCTGAAATTCAAGGCTTGTCAATCAACAACGATTTGTTTGATAATATTCAATCTTCATTTGGAAGGACTGATTTTCTGGAGTTAAGTAATAGTTAAGCCTATTGAAATAGCGAAGCCTATTAAAAAAGCTGGGAAAGCAAGGAATGTCATAGATTTGACGAAAGGAAAACGATGAATCATATCTTTAATAAAAAATTGATTTTTTATATGGTCTTATTTAGCTGGATGCAAAATGCTGTCAATGCTCAAGATACACTGATTGAAAGATCGTACACGATAACGAGTGAAAAAGAATCCCTCGTCGAGGCTAAAAAAGAAATTATGGAAAAAGCCATTCAAAGTGCCGTCGAGGATATTTCTCGAGATATTATTGGCGAAGAAAGATTGACCAAGAATAAGGCAATATTCCAAACGAGAGTAGTTTCTAAAGCTTCTAAAGTTATTCCCTTTTCAAAGGTGACAGAGCCTGAAGTGATAGATAAAAAAACAACCCAAACGATTTTTTTGAAAGTAAGTTTGCAAGAATTAAAAAACATCTTAAAGCAAAATAGAATATTAGAAGAAATAGATCAAAAACTAATCATTTTACCTTTAGTTTATTTTGAAAATATTTTATCAGGGAAAAAGTACAAATGGTGGTCCAAACAAGATGAGGGATGGAGAAAAATATCTCTCTCTTTTGAATCTCAACTGCAAAAAAATTTACTTAAGAGTGGCTTATTTTTGCAGAGACCTACTTTTTTCGAATTTCAAAATTCAATGCCTGATATGATGGCAGCGGAAAATTGGGCTTTGGAGGATTTGATATATCTTGGAAAATGGTATCAAGCGCCTTTTATTTTGGAAGGAAGTGTTTTAGTAAAAAATCCAGCTAAAAAGTCAATTCAAAATGTTTTGTTCATGCAATTAACTTTGATTCAAGCTCAACAAGGGAAAGTGGTTCTGGATATTCAACGGCAATTTGATATGCCAGTTTTTAAAGAAGATCATAAACTAGAGGCTTGGATTGAAACAAAAATTGCAGAAGAGGTCGATTCTATTTCACTCGACTTATCTCAGCAGTTAGATGAGATTTTGCAGAGAGGAATTCTTAACGCTCAGAAGATCCGATTGCAGTTTAAGATGACTCCTATGCCTTTAAGAATCGAAAATATAAAGGAAAAAATGAAAGCCTATTCAAGCTTGATTAAAAACATAAGGGAAAGAGAAATTACCTCCCAGTTTGTTGTTTATGAAGTAGATTTTTCTGGTTCAGTTCAGGAATTGCAAAATAAAATTCTTTCTAGTGATTTTAATTTTGGAGATTTAGTTAAGATTTCTTTGCTCAAAACAAATGAAAAAGAAATGATTTTTGAAATTAGGTAGGGTGGTATGAAAAAAAATATTTTAAAACTTCTAATTGGCTTCAATCTAATCTTAATTATGGTTTTATGTCTGTCTTCCTGTTCGGCCTTGGAGAAAAGGACGGCAAACCCCAAAAAGATGATTAAAGACATTCCCTTAATTCAAAGCAAAAGTAATCAAGTAATTAAGAAACGATTGTTAATTCTTCCTTTTATTGATAACAAAAAGATTCTTTCGGATGAAATGGATTTGGCTATCAAAAAGGCCTTTATTCGAGAACTAAATAAGAATGAAGATGTTATCGCATTTGATAGTCGTGATTTGAATCTGACGGATTTAAAAATGACGCCTCAAGGCTCCTACGATTTTAAGGATATTCAAAAAAGGTTAAAAGAATTTAGCGTTCACAGTGGACTCGAAGTGCAAATTCATGAATTGAAAATTAAGAAATCAGCTCCTAATAAAGGTTTAATTCGGAACATAAAAAATGAATTTGAATGCTCGGTGATTGTTAAAGTCGTGAATCAAAGTGGAAAAGAGTTGTTTAACACAATGAAGACAGTTACCTATAAAGATCAAGAGGGGCTTATTGCAGGCGAAGCGCCCCCTGAGACTTCGTCTCAGTTAATACCCACTTTAGTTAAAGATGCTTTATTTGAGTTCGTGCCTCAGGTCGCTAAATCTTTAGAAGCTATTGTTTGGGAGGGGCGAATTGCCTCTATTCAAGGAGAGAGAATGTTTTTGAATGTTGGCAAGGTGTCTGGGCTTAGTGCAGGGGATCTTTTACGAGTGGTGGATGAGGGCGAAGAAATCTATGATACAGAGTCTGGGCAATTTATTGGGAAGAGTCCAGGAAGATTAAAAGGAACCCTTGAGGTTGTTAGTTTTTTTGGACAAGATGGAGCCATTGCGATTATCCACTCTGGTGGGGGATTTAGAGAAAGTGACAGGGTGGAGTTATATTAGATGATGAATCATTCTCACCGTCAGGTTTGTCAACGGATCTGTCAAGTAGAATCCATTTTCCTTGGAAGGTGTGACTTTCATGAAATGGATGAGTTTCAAAAAAAGAAAATAAAGGAAATAAAAGCATCAAATAAGGTTCAAATTTTTGGAATGGATTTTAATTCCGCAATCACTCTCGGATTAAGAGCCAGAAAAGAGACAGATCTTATGGGAAGTGAAAATCTTCCCATCTTCTTTACCGATCGAGGCGGCTTTGCCACTATTCATTCCCCTGGCCAGCTGGTCATTTACCCAATGATAGATTTGAGAAACTTTGATTTGGGCATAAAAAAATTTATCGATATTTTATTTTTAACAACCCAGGATATTTTAAGGTTTTATGGAGTGACTTCTTTTTTTAATATTCAGAGGCCAGGATTATACACGGAAAGGGGGAAGATCTCTTTTGTAGGAATTAAAGTCGATCAGGGTATTGTGAGGCATGGAATTTCAATTAATATTTCAAACGACTTAGAATTATTTAAGCTCATTCGATCTTGCGGTATTTCTTGTCAAGCCCATGACCGTGTCAGCAATTATTTTTTAAAAGAACCTTTTCCTATGGAGGACCTTTTTCAAAAATGGGTTGAAGCTTTTAAAATAAATCTTGATTTTAATATTTCTAAGTAATAATTTGTGTCATCCTAGTGCGGTTTTAGCTCAGTTGGTAGAGTGCTTGCATGACATGCAAGTGGTCACAGGTTCAAGTCCTGTAAACCGCACCAATTTTCCTTCACTGAAAACCCAGATCTGAATTCTGCCGTGCAAAAAAATATGGTTCTACGGTTCTACTCACTCGATGGTGGAAGTGTATCCAAAATCCAAGACATTCTAGACATTTAGCATCCGAAGTCTGTAGTTAGGAAAGTTGCGAACTCCAAAAGCTGCGTATTGTTCGCCCTTTGCAACGCGGTTGTAGCCCTCAGTTCTTGCATTCGTCAATCCAGTTTTAAAATAATTTAGTATTTCCACCCGCCACTTCATTAATGTTTTTCTCAATTTTTTTATTTCTTCTAGGCCAGATAAAGCCATGCGATCGGTTAAATTTATCAAAGCACGCGATGCCCGATCAAAGCCCTTGGTTCTGTAGAGTGTACATCAACAAACCTCCCCA